>ERZ825384.25-NODE-25-length-192062-cov-9.104902_pt1 | contig 192062 bp, 168 predicted proteins | sample MGYA00519931_ERZ825384 | MGnify/ENA primary metagenome ERZ825384 (study PRJEB31778, sample SAMEA3449200) | human gut metagenome | biome: human gut; feature: human-associated habitat; material: faeces | place: United Kingdom | collected 2010/2012 ...
GCGAATCGTGCTAAAGCACGCGCGGGTCTGCGGTTCTTAGCCCCAATGCGGGCTACGGGGATTCGATAGTATTTCTTAATTAACTCTCAAGTTAGTTTGTCGCAAATACCCCAAAAACAATGAATTCCGTACAAAAAAGTTTCTAAATCAGAAATTTTTGTACGGAATTTCTTCATTTTGCACGCTCCGCGAAAATAACAGCTTGTTACATGGCAAAATCTCATGTTTTTGTATTTTTTTAGCAAAAAATGGCGTTTTTAATACAGACAGCAACTCTCCTCAATGAGCTATGCTTTCGTAGCTTTCAATATAAAAAAGGCATACTCACGTATGCCCTTTCTAAATAATCCGTTATAATTAAGCGTTCATCTGAGCAGCAACTTCTGCTGCGAAGTCCTCGTTCTTCTTCTCCATGCCTTCGCCAACTTCGAAACGAACAACCTTAGCGATGGTCAGAGCCTTATTAACGCTCTCTAAATACTTAGCTACGGTCTGCTTGCCGTCCTCAGCCTTAACATAGGTCTGATCTAACAGGCAGATCTCCTTCAGCTGCTTGGATACACGACCGTCTGCCAGACCCTTGAAGATCTTATCAGATACGATAGCGTCCTTGTCAGCCATAGCCAGCTCAGCCAGAGCAGCAGCTGCTTCCTTGGAGAGGAAGTTGAACAGGTAGTTCATGTTGCTCTTCTTCTCTTCGTAGATAGCCTTATCCTCATCGCTCCATGCGGAACTGTTCATAGCCTTATCGATCAGTTTGTTCAGGATAGGCTTAGGCAGAGATGCAGGATCGTTCAGAGCTGCGTCAACAGTGATCTCCTGTAACTTAGCCAGCTCTTCTGCGGAAATATCATTTCTGCTGATGTAGGTAGGATTCATAGCTGCTACCTGCATAGCGATATTGGTCAGTGCTTCTCTTGCTGCATCATCGGATGCACCGTTAGCTGCAACGATAACACCGATACGTCCGCCACCGTGAATGTAGGATACTGCTACATCTCCGGATACCTTCTCGAAACGACGGATGGACAGCTTCTCACCGATGGTAGCGGTCTTCTCTACCAGAGCATCCTTAACGGTTGCACCTTCAAAAGGAGCAGCTAACAGCGCTTCAATATCTTCGCCATCCTTGCCACCCTGTAAATCGGATGCCAGAGCTGCTGCATTAACAGCCTCTACAAAAGAAGTAAAGGTCTCGTTCTTTGCAACGAAGTCGGTTTCGGAGTTAACTTCGATAACGCAGGCGGTCTTGCCGTCTGCGGAGATTGCTGCACGTGCAACACCTTCTGCTGCGATACGGCTCGCCTTCTTCTCAGCTTTAGCCTGTCCGTTCTTTCTCAGGAACTCAACAGCTGCGTCCATATCTCCATTTGTCTCGTTCAGAGCCTTCTTACAATCCATCATGCCAGCGCCGGTCATTTCACGGAGCTCTTTTACCATAGATGCGGTAATTGCCATTTTTTTATCCTCTCTTCTTAATTAATATATTATCCTCAAGAACCCAGACCGTAATGACAGGCATCGCAATCTGGGTTCCTATGCTTCTCTTATGGAATCGGATTATTCAGCGTCAGCTGCAACCTCTTCGATATCCTCTGCCTCGGTAGCTACATCAGCATCGCTGTATACAGCCTCGCCCTGCTTAGCTTCGATGACAGCGTCAGCCATCTTGGAAACGATCAGCTTAACGGCTCTGATTGCGTCATCGTTACCGGGGATGATGTAATCCAGCTCTTCGGGATCACAGTTGGTATCGCCGATACCGATCAGGGTGATGCCCAGTGCATGAGCCTCCTGTACACAAATTCTTTCCTTCTTAGGATCTACAACAAAGATAGCATCGGGAACTCTGGTCATGTTCTTGATACCGCCCAGGTTCTTCTCCAGCTTCTCCCATTCTTTCTTTAACTGAATAACTTCCTTCTTAGGCAGTACATCGAAAGTACCGTCCTGAGACATGGTCTCGATTGCGTGCAGTCTTGCGATACGGGACTGGATGGTTCTGAAATTGGTCAGCATACCACCTAACCATCTCTCGTTTACATAGTACATACCGCAACGCTCAGCCTCAACCTTTACAGCGTCCTGTGCCTGTTTCTTGGTACCAACGAACAGAATAGTACCGCCCTGTGCAGCGATCTCAGATACTGCCTTGTAAGCCTCATCAACCTTAACTACAGACTTCTGCAGATCGATGATGTGGATTCCGTTTCTCTCGGTGAAGATGTAAGGAGCCATCTTAGGGTTCCATCTTCTGGTCTGATGTCCAAAATGAACACCTGCTTCAAGTAACTGTTTCATAGAAATAACGCTCATGTCTTTACCTCCGTTTGGTTAAAATCTTCCGCTTTTCTTTTCTGCCGGGACGCGTTAAGAACCCGGTTAGCTCTGACAAAGACTTCTGTAAAACAGTAAGCACCATCGTCAAATCGAAAGGCGTGTTTTTTGTCACAACAGTGCGATTATAACATAGGAAAACCCCTGTGGCAAGGGGTTTTTAATGTTTTCCTGTGATTATTTTGGCAATTTCTTCTTCCGAAGTCCCGGGAGCTATTTCATAGATGCCGGGATTGATGCTGCGACTGTATCCGTTATTACATAAATAATTGTCAAATGCTTTCGCATTCTCCACCAGACCTGCCTCATAGAGCATTCTGCTGACACTTCCGGAATCGGAGCCTTTCTTAATAGTAATGGTTGTCTGTGACTGTTCCGGTGCTGTGATTAATTCAGGCTCTTTTGTTGCCTCAGGCTTTGTCGTCATTTCCGGCTCTGCGGTTGTTTCAGGCTTTGTCGTCATTTCCGGCTCTGCGGTTGCCTTAGGCTCTGTCGTTGTTTCAGGCTCTGCGGTTGCCTCAGGCTCTGTCGTGGTCTCCGGATCCGCGGTTAACTTTGGCTTTTCTGTCACTTCCGGCTCCATCGTTGTCTGCGGCTGTGCACTGTTTTGTAGTGCCGCCAGGGTCAGTTCGCTGCTGTCCACCATCCCCAGCTCCGAAGCCCTCTCTCTGATCTGCTCATCTGTCAGTGTCTGCGCCTCTTGTCCTTGTCTACCGGAAAAACTGATTCCTAAAATCAGTGCTGTTACAGCCATTCCTATCCCGAGACCGCGCAGATAATATTTTAACTTCATTATTGTATTTCTCCGTCCTTATCCTTGCTTCGCACGATTCTTATCAGGCCTTGTACAGGTCGATCACAAGCTTTACCTCTCCGACACCCAGTCCCAGTTCTTTGGCAATTGCCACTGTGGATTTGCCCTGTTTGTGCATTTCAAGGATCTTCTCGTTATTGTTCTGTCCCTCCTGCACCGTCTCTCCCATAAATCCGATCTCTGGAGAATTCTCCGGCTGTATAAGAGTTTCTGTCTGGGAAGCATCCGCTGTTTTCTCCTCCGCCACCGTCCCGGCGGTCTTATCTGTGGCGGTCTTCTCTGCGGCTGCTTTATTTTCCGCCGTTTTATTCTCCAGCGTTTTATTTTCCGCCGCTTTGACCGCTTTATCCATTTTGGATACGGTGTCCTTGATATTTGCATGCTTGCTGTTCAGCATATCATATAAGAACATTGCTTCTTCATGATTTTTATGAATCTCTTGTAATACCGTGTCGGAATATTCATTAACTGCCATGATCTTCTCATTGGTCAGACGTTCCAGAGCGCGTTCTGCTTTCTCTATCGCGTCCTCAGAGGTCTCTTCCATTTTGTCCTGCATTTTACTGCGGACGTTATTCATTTCCTCTTCCACCAGACCGTGGATCTCTTCTTTTGCTGCTTTTTGATCGATTCCTGTGTTTTTTTCCCCGCCAAGCGGCAAAAAGAAACTTCCTGTAAATATTATGACTCCCGCAATCAGCAGGACGATCTCCAAAATACCCATGTTACTTATTTTTCCTTTGCATTGTCAGATCTTAATATCAAATCCCTGATGCTCTTTTTTCACCACAACACCATCTTCCGGCTGCTTTTTGCGGCGTTTGCCGCCGTTGCCCGCATACTCGTTATTTCCCTTTTCTTTGGCGTCGTATTGTCCGGTGTACCAGTCCGCATTGTCACTGCTGTGCACCTCTTTGGTGAGCTGCTCTGTGTGCTTCTGCGTCTGCTGTCCCAGAGTCATCTGTTGGAATGCCCCCTTGTTGTCTTCATTCTGCTTCATCACAGTATAATCCTGTGTCCGGGGGATCGAAGCAATCTCTAAAGAGCCAAATGCCATATCTATGCCTCTTTTCTGTGAACTCTTACAGGGGAGTGGACTTCACATCACCGTCAATACGTTCAAAACGACAATAATGATAAGTGCTCTTCACCTGCATGGAAGAGTCTCCGATAATGATCGTAGTGCCGGGATATACCTCTCCTTTTACCAATACCATTGCTCTGTCCTGGGGATTGAATTCCAGCTGCAGCTCCTGCATTCGGCGGTTCTTCTCTTCCAGACTCTTTTTCTGTGTCTCCAATATAGCTGCAGAGTTCCGGATATAATTGATCTGATCCGGTGTAAAACAGACCCCTTTGCTCTTTTTTTCCGCAAAGCTGGTCAGAATCGGCTGAATGCCCCGGATGGTTTTAACGATCTCAGAGACTTCCTTCTGAAGTCTCATATATTCTGCCTTTTTCTCGGGATCCACACCTACTTCCACCACCGTAGGTGCACCCAGGGTCGCTCCTAAGGTCTTCACCTCGATCTTCTGTCCGGCACGTACATGTCCGCCGGTGATGAATCCTCTCTTACCGGTTACCTGAATCTCCGTAGATGCCGTCACATTGCTGTGCAGGATGGATTCGGTACTGACATATCCTCCGGCTGATGCTGTGGAATTCTCCAAAAATTTCGCCACTATATTACCGCCGGCTTTCAATATTCCCTTGGTCATGCCGTTCATGCCTCTTGCAATGATAATGTTGCCGCCGGCCTCGATATGCGCGCCTTCCACAACACCGCTAATGATCACGTTGCCACCCGCCCGGATGACAAAGTTGGATGACACATTGCCCCTGACCTCTACACTTCCTTCAAAATCAATATTACCGGTGGACAGATCCACATTTTCCACTTCGTAGACATCGGATACAAAAACCTTGCCTTCTACCAGGGATACGTGTCCGTCTACCATGGAAGTGATCTTCCTTCGGTCTTCAGAGATCTCGATGTTATGGCCAAATTCCAGATGCGCCTTTTTTACCTGTCTCGGCTTTATCTTAGCGCCCTGTACCGTAGTCCCGTACTCACCCTCATCCTCCGGGATGATTTCCGCCAAAAGCTGCCCCTTCTTGCATGGGTTGATCATATTCAGGTGGAAATAATCCACCGTTCCGTCATCTTTTAAGGTTGGTCTGGCATGAACATCGGTATTGAAATAATACTTAATATATGCGTCCGTTCCGTGTCTGGGTTCTTTTCCTTTTGCCACCACCAGATCTGTGCAATAGATTCCCTCAGACATAAAGTGATCCTGCAGAACACTCATCTGGATTCCATAGACTATGTTCCGGAATCTCAGATCTTTGATCACACCGTCCATAGTCGCTCTTTTCCCGGTTTGTGATGCAGGATAAAAGCGTAAGGTGACCTGCATGTTATCCTCAGCGACTTCGATACTGTAGGTCTCCTCCAGTTCCGGGCAATCTTTTCTCGCTAAAAAGCAAACGGTGTCTTCACCGTCCAAAATTGCTTTTTTGATCATCATGGGATCGTAAGGCACCGATTCTCTGTCCAGGTATAAGAGAACCTCCTGAAGGTTTATGCCACTGCCCCCGTCCTTTGGCTGTACGAGCCGCAGTCCATAGCCTCCAGGGGCTTTTACTATCTGAAAATATCCGTTCTGCATATGCCTTTCCTCTGCCTTTCCTTCCTGCATTCTGTGCAGATCAATAAGGTTCTATAAAAGTCCCATGTAGTTCCCCATTTTGGTCTTCATCTTCTGTAAAGCACGGGTATGCAGCTGTGATACCCTCGATTCCGATACTTCCAGAATATTACTGATCTCTTTCAGCGTAAGATCCTCATAATAATATAAAGTAACTACTTTTTTCTCTTTTTCTGTCAAAAGCTCCAGTGCTTCTCCGAGTACTTTGGTCAGTTCTTCTTTTTCTATGCTCTCTTCCGGACTGTCAAATCGTGCCGTCGTATGTCTGCTGTAATCCTGTGAGACATCACTGCCCTGTTCCATGTATTCGTTTAAGGATACTAACCCTGTGATTTTCATCTGGGACTGCCAATCCATGTATTCCTCGGAGGATATTCCCAATCCCTGTGCTATATCTTCGTCTGTTGCAGTGCGTCCGGTAGTCTGCTCCACTTCCTTGATGACAGCATCGATTTTTTTCTGCCGCTGTCTGATCGTCCGGGGGATCCAGTCCATTTTTCGGATCTGGTCAAGAATCGCGCCCCGGATGCGCAGACTGGCATAGGTCTCGAACTTTACTTCCTTCATACAATCGAACTTGTCGATAGCATCGATCAGTCCAAAGATACCATAACTTACCAGATCTTCATAATCTACGTTGTATCCCAGGTACATACTCAGTCTTCCGGCTACCACTTTCACGAGCGGAGCATATTCCAGTATCAGCTGTTCCCTGGTCTCCGGTCGCTTATTAGCAGCATATTCTTCTAATAACCTTTTCTTACCGGTTTCATCCATTCGATTCGCTTACACCCTTCTGCCCTGCGTCTTCTTCCGTCGCAGCTGCTTCTTCCGCCTTCGCTTCCTGCTCCTGCTTTTCCTTCTCCTCGTTCTGTCTGTCAAATCGGTCCAACAACAGACGAATCGCACTTCCCAGGCAATAGAATAAAAGCATCACCGCAAAAAGCGCCACCAGGCTTGCCAGCACTGAGTATGATCTTACTAATGTAATGATACAGGTGCATGCACCCGCGATCAGCATCAGAAGCAATGGCATGTTCTTTCTGTTCATAATCTTCTTCCCATCTAAACCCTGTCAGATCACCGATTCATCTCTTCCCACAGCACGGATATGAAATTCTCCGGTCTCAGGATAGAAGGTTACGGTTCTTCCGTAGTTTTTACCTGTATCTTCCGCAAGAATGGGGATACTGATCTCTTTCAGCTTTTTCTTGACCGCTTCTACGTTGCGTTCCCCCACCTGCATCATATCGTTACGTCCCTGGAATGTGAACATGGTGGCGCCGCCGGCGATCTTGGCAACCATTCTTGCTTTCCTCGCACCGAGCTTTTCCATCTGCCTGACCAGTTCGTCGATTCCTGTATCTGCAAATTTTGCGATATTCTGGTTACTGTTGCGGATCGTAGTGCTGTCCGGCAGCATAATATGTGCCAGGCCGCCTATTTTCGTCACCGGATCGCGGATTGCTATTCCCACGCAGGATCCGAGTCCCAAAGTAGTCACTCCGTCAGGACTTACGCAGGTCTTCAGATCCGCCATTCCTACTTTAATTATCTCGCTCATTCTGCTCCCCTTCTTCTGCTTCTGCCTTCCTTATTCCACCGATATTCCCAAAGATGACAGGATCTTGGGATAGGATTCAATATCAGGAACCAGAATGAAATAACCGTCAATCTCTACCTCATCATAGAACTGTGACTGAATGAGTAAAATCTTATCTCCCAATGTTCCGAATTCAATGGCGGGCACACTTAAGATCGCACCTGCCATATCCAGAGTCAGAGAGGGAGGAGTTGGGATGATCGTCAGATTCGTCAGCATAGACAGGGAATTCAGATAGGCACCTGTAATAATGTTGCCGATCTCCTTCATGGCAGAAAATTCAATCTCCGAAAATCCATCCTGTTGTACCATGTCCCCCATAATCTTATGGAGAAGATGTTTTGCACTATTCTGCTCTACCAAAAACATCATGCTGCCGGTAATGTCACCTTCTACTCCTAAGAATACTCCGACCATTACCTGCTCTTCTCCGCCCATCATGGCTCCTACTTCGTTAAAATCCAAAAGTTTTACCTGCGGTACTTTCATGTCCACTTTGCAGTTAAGCATCTGGGAGAGTGCTGTCATAGCGTTGCCCGCTCCAATGTTGCCGATTTCCTTTAAAACATCCAGATATGTTTCCGAAACTTTTTCTAAACTCAGGTCTCCCATGGATCCATCTCCTTTATGCATTTTCCGCCAGTGTAATGGAATTCAGATCCAGTAAAGAGATCAGCTCCCCATTGTTTTTACCGACACCCGTAATGAAGCTTTTCTTGATTTCGCCGGTATTCTGAGACATTTTTTCAATCTGACTGGTGCCGAGAGTAACAACCTCCTTCACTTCGTCAACAATAATTCCTACGCTTCCCTGCTGTTCCTGCTTCAAAATAATGATTCTGGTAGCACGGGTCATTTCATCTGCCTCCAGTCCCATTTTCAGTCGAAGGCTCATAACGGGCAATACTTCTCCGCGGAGATTGATCACGCCCTTCAGATATGCAGGCACTTTGGGAACTCTGGTGATATGCTGCATTCTTACAATATTATCGATATAGCGGATATCAATGCCGTACTGTTCGTCTCCGAGACGGATCACAATATACTGGAAAAATTCCTCCTCAACCTTACGCTCGTCTCCGGCTTTTAATGTTTCTCTCATGCTAAGTTCTTCCATAACTGTCATCTCCCTCCTTACAGTAATGCATTGGCATCCAGGATCAGTGCTACCTCACCGTCTCCGAGGATCGTTGCGCCACTGATGAATTTGCACTGCTTGATGTATTTTCCAAGAGACTTGATAACGATCTCCTGCTGTCCGATCAGTTCGTCGATGACAAGACCTGCCATCTTGTCGCCCTTCTTGACGATAACAACGATCAGGTTGTCCTCCGGGGATCTGGTACTCTCGACATCCAGCACTTCTGTCAGACGGATCAGAGGGATTACAGTTCCTCTTAAATTGATGACCTCTTTATTCTCTACCAACTTGATGTCCTTCGGGGAGATATCTTCAATCGTCTGGATAGATCCCAGAGAGATTGCATACTTTTCTCCGCCTACGACTACCATCAGAGCCTGTATGATCGCAAGGGTTAACGGCAGACGGATCGTCCAGGTACTTCCCTCGCCCCACTTGGATTTCACTTCCACTTCACCGCTTAAGGATTCGATCTTGGACTTCACGACATCCAGTCCCACACCTCTTCCGGACACATCGGTTACCTTCTCGGAAGTAGAGAAGCCTGGCAGGAACAGCAGATTGATAATATCCTTCTCCGGCATGTTGGCTGCCTGCTCTGCGGTTACCAGATTGCGCTCGATTGCTTTATTCTTAACAGCTTCCACGTCAATACCGTTACCATCATCTCTTACTTCGATGACTACGTTATTGCCATCCTGATATGCATCCAGGAAAATAGATCCCTGCTCGGGCTTTCCACGCTGTGCACGCACTTCTGCGGACTCCAGACCATGATCGGCGGAGTTACGGAGCAGATGCATCAGGGGATCTCCGATCTCATCCACCACGGTACGATCCAGTTCAGTCTCTTCACCGGTCATATACAGTTCCATCTTCTTATCCAGCTTTTTGGACAGATCGCGGATCATTCTGGGGAACTTCACAACAACACTCTCAATAGGTACCATTCGTACCTTCATCACGGATTCGTGGAGATTCGTGGTAACATTCTCCAGGTATTCAATCTGCTCATTGAAAGCAGTATTGTTGCCCTGGTCGCTGCTGGATGCCGATACCAGAGAGTTCTTTGCAATGATCAGTTCACTTACCAGATTCATCAGGGAATCCAGTTTTTCAATATCCACACGTACGGTACGGTTCACTACCGGCTTATTTGCAGGCTTCTTCTCCGGAGCCTTGGCTGCAGCCGCAGGTTTTTTCTCTTCCTTCTTAGGCTCTTCCTTGACTTCCGCTACGACTTCCTTTTTCTCCTCTACGGGTTCGGCTGTCTCTTCTTCGGAATGATAATTCTTCGTCTTCTCCAGCTCCAGAACACCACCGGTTACCTGTGCAATCTCGGATACGCTCTCGGCTGCCTTGATGATTTCATCCAGAGAATAATCGGATAATACGATCAGAGTGAAATCCTTATCGAATTTCTCATCTTCCACATCCTGTGCGCTGGGCATGGATACGATGATCTCACCTTTTTCTTCCACTGCCTTGAATACCAGAAAAGCTCTTGCTGCCTTCAGTATGCAGGTCTCCTGTACCACCACGTTGATTCCGTATACATTTTTGCCCTGCTTCATAGCTTCTCTGATCACACGGATCTGGCTGTCATCAAAAGCAATGTCATTCCATTTTTCAGTACCTTCTGTGCCGGTTTCCGCTGTGGGAGCTGCAGCTGCGGGTGCCTCTTCCTTTGCTGCGGGTGCTTCGGTCTTGCCGTCGTTTAAGATATCGTTCAGTGCTTTGATGAGGTTCTCGTTGTCATTGGTTCCCTCATCAGAGGTCTCCTGAATATTATTCTTGTATTCCTCCAAAGCATCCAGGCACTGGAACAATACATCGATCATCTCCGGCTTTACTTTAATGTTGCCGTTACGTACTTCCGAGAACACATTTTCCATATCATGAGTCAGATTCTGCATGCGCTTGTAACCCATAGTTCCCGCCATTCCTTTCAGGGAATGTGCCGCACGGAATATCTCATTGATATTGTCCATGTTCTCAGGGTCTGACTCCAGTTCCAGAATCTGTGTGTTCAGGTTCTGCAGATGTTCATTTGTTTCATCCAGAAAAATTTCAAGATATTGGCTTACGTCCATCTCTTCCTCCATTCTGCCTGCCACGGTATCGCCGAAAGCGGCATATATTGCTTACTTACTTACTCCTACATGAAGTATGATCTCCTGGGCTATCTGGTCTAAGGGTACTACCTGATCGGCAAGCCCTGCCTGGATTATACTTTTAGGCATTCCAAATACTACACTGGTATCCTGATCCTGAGCGATCACATATGTCTTCCCGGAAGATTTTAATTTGCTGATTCCTTCCGTTCCGTCTGCTCCCATGCCCGTCATTACGGCACATACTACCGTATCAAAACGGCTGTTTTGCAATGATTCATACATATAATTGGCACAGGGTCTGACACCCTCTCTGTAAGGTTCCTCCGACAAATGCAGGGTATGTCGTCCTGCCGGAGAAGTGACGACATTCAGGTGTTTACCGCCCATAGCGATATAGACCCATCCCTTTTTCAGTTCTTCTCCCTCTGCTGCTTCCTTTACATGAAGCTGACTTAAATTGTCCAGTCTCTCTGCCAGGGATGCTGTAAATCCCACCGGCATGTGCTGTACGACTAACACCGGTGCATCTAAATTGGCCGGTAGAAGAGGGATCACGGACTGAAGCGATTTCGGACCTCCCGTGGAGCTTGCGATCGCTACGATCTTGCTGCCGGACACACTGACCGGATGATGATTGATGATCTTCATCATCTCTTTTACGGTGCCCTTCTCTTCGGAAAGCTTCTCCTCCGCAGCAAATGTCGGCAGCTTACTGTTTGCTACCACATTCAGTGTTCGCAGGAACTCTCTTCGGAAATTCTCGCCCCGGCAGTCCACTGCACTGTCCGGTTTATGTACAAAATCCAGTGCTCCCAGTTCCAGAGCATCCAGAGTGGTTCTGGCTCCTTCCTTTGTGTCGGTACTCGCCATCATCACTCGTGCCGGAATCTTGTATTTCCGCAGTTCCTGTAACAACTGCAATCCGTTCATTCGCGGCATATTTACATCCAGGACTACCGCATCATAGCTGTTTCTGCTCAACAGATCAAAGGCTTCCAATCCGTCTTTTGCTCTGTCAGTCACCTGGAATCTTATGTCTGAATCTATTATATCACACAGCACTCTTCTCATAAGTGCAGAGTCATCTACAAGCAGTATTTTTTTCGGCATTAATTCATTCTCTCCTTTTTGCGGCTCTTACGCTCTTCTTCAAATATAAAACGTATGATCTCTTCCCGGATATTCACATCCAGATTGTAGTACTGGACTCTGTGTTCAAAGGTTCCCTTTCTTTTCTCCAGTTCCCGTACCGCCAGCACCTTACCTACCACATCGTATTTTTTTCTCTCACCGTCCTTCGTGAGCAAATGATAACTGCACAGGATCAGGCTGCCCGGTTCGTATCTCTGCGTTGACATGAACCGTAACCCACCACCGCTGATATCTACGATAATACTATGCTTTAAGGGAAGTCCCGGCTGTAATTCATAGGGAGAGTTCTTCTCCAGTGCCTCAATCTCTTCCTCCTCCAGATTTCTGGCACACATGTCCAGAGCACAGCTGAAACGGTAATATTCTCTTCGCTGATATTTTCTGAGATTGCTGGTCAGCTCCATGACCAACACGTAGACATTGTTGCTCTTATAACGGTCCACTATTCTGGCAAAACACTGATACAGGCTGTTCTCCTCAAAAAACACCATATCATATTCGCTCTCCACCGGCAGAAGGATCAGTCTGGTCTGTTCCATTGGCATGGAAATCTCCAGTGTATCCTCCGATAGGATCTGCAGTACACGGCTCTGGTAAACCTTTGTCGTATATTCGGCTCCGGATTCTCCCAATCCATGTTCCAGCGCCCGAAGCTCTACTTTAGAACCTTCTTCCACAAATCTGGACAACATAATTTTGTACCTCTCTTATCTGGACTGTTTTGCAGCTCCGTTTCTGGTTCCTATAATGTGTGAGAAAAAAGCTGCCATTCCGCGTCTTTTCTGCTCCTCCTGTGTCTTGTCGCACAGTCTTCGCGCGATCCGCTCATATGCCTGACTGGATTTTGCCCCGGGGTTCTGTATGGATACCGGTACCTGCTGCATCACAGCTTGCACGACCTGCGGATCCTGCGGCACACATCCCAGATATTCCATAGGAGTCTTCAGGTATCTGGTGACTACCGCATTCAGTTTATCGAACAATATCTGTCCTTCCTTCACATTATCCACCCGGTTGGCTACCATTTTGACCTTGGTATAATCTTCCTCGAACCTCGGATGTCTGTACAAAGCCTTCAATAACGAATAAGAGTCTGTGATAGAAGTCGGTTCCGGTGTGGTCACCAGAAGTACTTCTCCGCTGGCCACTAAAAATTCCAGCACACTTTCCGAGATTCCTGCACCGGTATCCACAATGATCACATCTGTTATGGCATCCAACTCGGCCAGATTCTGTATGATGCAGGTCAGCGCATCCCGCCCTAGGTTCGACATGCCGGCGATTCCCGAGCCACCGGAGATAAAGCCTACCTCCATGGGCCCCCAGGTAATGATGTCACTGATGCTCTTGCCCTCATAGACCAGATCACACAGATTGTGCTTCGGTACCGCTCCGAACATGATCTCAATGTTAGCCAGTCCGAAGTCCGCATCCAGAATGATCACTCGTTTCCCCATTTTACGAAATTGAATTGCCAGATTGATGGACATATTGGATTTTCCGACACCTCCCTTGCCGGAGGTGACGGTAATGACTCTTGCAGTAGGTCGTATCTGCTGATTTGCTTTAATGATCCTTAACTGTTCCGCCTGATCCATTTTCCCGCGCCTTTCTGTAAAAGCTTATTCCTTTCCGCCAAGGATCTGCTTTACTGTCTTCTGTGGATTGAATGCTTCCATATCGTCCGGAACATTCTGGCCGCAGGTCACATAAGCGATCGGCGCATCGGTATAAAGCTTCATATTCAGCAGATTCCCCACTGCCTCTGTTTCATCCAACTTGGTAAAGATCAGTTCAAAGTCTGCGATCCTACCGTAACAATCCGCGATCTTCTGAAGATCCCTGTATTTGGTAGTTGCACTTAAAACCAAAAATACCTGATAACTTTCCGGTCTCTTCAGTGCTGCCACCATTTCCTTCATTTTCTCCAGTTGATCCGTATTCTGATGTGATCTCCCCGCTGTATCTATAAAAATATAATCACAGTCCCAATAATCATCCACCGCTGCCTGCAGCTCCTCCGGGGTATAGATGATCCGAAACGGAGTCTCTAAAATATTTGCATAGGTTCTGAGCTGTTCCGCTGCAGCAATACGGTAAGTGTCTGCTGTCAAAAGTGCCACTTTCTTTTTCTCTTCCACACAATATCTGCCGGCAAGCTTCGCTATGGTAGTCGTCTTGCCCACTCCCGTAGGTCCGATGAACAATACGATCCTGGGGCCTTCTTCCGAAGGAGTGATTCCTTCGGATTTTCCGAATTTGAGTACCATTTTCTGATAGATATTTGCCAACAGATAGTCAAATGGCAGATCTGCTTTTTTCGTCTTTGAAGCATCTTCCAGAATGCTGTTGACATACTTTTCATCCATTTCATTATCCAGCATCTTATTATACAGAAGTCTTATAAATTTATCCTGTTCAGGATTTTTCTCTTCTTCCTTTTTCTCCGCAACAGCCATATCTTGGATCTTATCCTCTTTTTCTTCGGCATCCGGTACATCCTGCGTCTTTGCGGATTCTTCTTTTTCGGACTGTCTGTTATTTAACTGGCTCTCTAGCAGCGTCTGTAAACTATCCAGCTTTTTTTCGATGTTCTCTGTGCTGTTTTTTGCTAACAGATTCTGTTGCTCCGTCCGGATCTCCTTATCCGCTGCTGTCCGGAGTATACTGCCGTATTGCGGTCTCGCCGGTGCTTCCTCCTCCAGTGCCGCGGTAACCTCTATCTGCTTCGGTAACAGGAAAGCAAACAATCCTTTCTTTTTTACCTCACGCACGTTCATGATCACAAGGGTACTTCCCAGTTCCTTTTTCGCAGCCTCTGTGGCTTCCGCTTCTGTCTTCCCCGTAAATTTTTTGATTATCATACTACTCTCCATTCCGCAGACGGTTCCTTTTTATTTTTCACACTATCCCTGGCTCCTGTGGCGGTTCACTGTACCTGTTCTCAGGCTGTGACCATTCCCACAGACTGTAATTCCACATTGGATTCCACTTCATTGTAGGATACCACGACCAGATCCGGATAGTAATCTTCCGTCAGTCGTTTAAAATACATTCTTACAATGGGAGATGTCATAATAATGGGAGTTTTCCCCATATTTTCCAGTTTTTTGATCTCCTCTCCCACCGCATTCAGGATGGCTTTGCTTCTGGCAGGATCCAGATTTAAGAAAGCTCCCGTCTCCGTCTGCTTCACGCTTCCCATCACCTCCTGCTCGATCTTCGGATCCAGCGTCAATACACTGGTAGTCTCATGAGAAGGAAAATATTTTGTGGAAATTGCTCTCTTCAGACTCTGTCTGACATACTCCGTAAGAATATCCGTATCTCTCGTCGTCGGTGCATAATCCGCCAATGTCTCTAAAATCGTCAGCAGATCTCGTATGGAAATACCCTCTTTTAAGAGATTCTGCAGTACTTTCTGAATTTCACCGAGCCCAAGCAACTTCGGTACCAGTTCGTCCACCAGAGAAGGATTGTTCTCCTTGACATTGTTGATCAGGTTCTGAACATCTTGTCTGGTTAGTAATTCTGCGATATGCTGGCGGATGATCTCCGTCAGATGCGTGGCAATAATGGAAGGCGGATCCACTACGGTGTAGCCCAGGCTCTCCGCACGCTCTCTCTGTCCCTCCGTGATCCAGATCGCCGGCAGATGAAAGGAGGGCTCAAAAGTAGGAATACCCGTGATCTCCTCTTCTACGTATCCGGGGTTCATCGCCATATAATGGTCAAACAGGATCTCGCCTTCGCTAACCTGAATTCCCTTAATCTTGATAATATACTGGTTCGGATTCAGCTGAATGTTATCACGCAGTCGGATGATCGGCACCACTGTACCAAGTTCCAATGCGATCTGTCTTCGTATCATAACAACACGGTCTAACAGGTCGCCCCCCTGATTAACATCCGCTAACGGAATGATACCGTAGCCGAATTCCAACTCGATAGGATCCACCTGCAACAGGCTGTTGACATTCTCCGGCTGCCTGATTTCTTCCGCCGCAGCCTCTTCACTGTCTACCTCCTGCTCAATCTTGGCTGTCTCGATAGTTCCCTCGATATTTCTGGCCACAATGATAAATACCAGTCCCAGTCCCACGAACAGGATCGTATTTAACTGTGTCACAAATCCAAGGATCGCCAGCATGGCTCCTACCAGATACAGCGCCTTCGGCACACCGAATAACTGGCTGACCAGTGTGGTTCCGAAATCTGCGTCCTTACTTCCTTTGGTCACCAGGATACCGGTGGACAGAGAGATCAACAGTGAGGGGATCTGGCTCACCAGACCGTCACCGATGGTGAGGATCGCGTATTTATTCAGAGCTGCGGTGATATCCATGCCCTGTCTCGTCACTCCCATGACAATACCGCCCACGATATTGATGGTTGTGATCAGAAGACCCGCTACCGCGTCTCCTTTTACGTATTTCACGGCACCATCCATGGAACCGAAAAAGCTTGCTTCCTCCTGGATCTTCTCTCTGCGTCTCTTTGCTTCCGCATCCGTGATCGCTCCTGTATTCAGATCGGCATCGATTGCCATCTGTTTACCGGGCATGGCATCCAGGGTAAATCTCGCCGTTACCTCGGATACACGTTCAGAACCTTTATTGATGACCATGAACTGGATCAGGATCAGAATAATGAAGATAATAACACCGATGACCAGGTCACCGCCGCCTACGAACTCACCGAAAGTCTCCACGACATTACCCGCATTACCGTCTCGTAAGATCAGACGGGTAGAGGATGTGTTCAGCGCAATACGGAAGATCGTGGTGAACAGAAGCATTGTCGGGAAAAAAGACATATCCAGTACTTCCTTGCTGAACATTGTGGCAAATAATACAGTCAGCGCAATGGAAATATTGATAGCCAGCAGAATATCCAGAAGCCAGGAAGGAATCGGCACAATAAACATGATGATCGCCGCCATAATGTAGAGTGCTACCCCCACATCCGCTTTTTTTATTTTCATCTGTGCCTTACCTCCTTTCTGTCTGTGTGTTTTCTAATCTTAATGTTTTTCTATACTTTTCCCTGCAGATGATATACAAATGCCAGAACCTCCGCCACCGCCTGATATAATTCCGGCGGCACAGCCTGTCCCACATCCACATTTGCATACAGCATTCTCGCAAGTGGTTTATTCTCTACTATTTCAATCTTATGCTCTCTGGCAATCTCTTTGATCTTAGCTGCCAGATTGTCCGCACCTTTGGCGATCACAATAGGGGCCTCCGCCACCTCGGGATCGTATTTGATAGCAACCGCATAATGGGTGGGGTTGGTAATGACCACATCCGCCTGGGGAAGGTTCTGCATCATTCTCCGCTGGGAGACTTCCCGCATCTTCTGCCGGATACGTCCTTTGACCTGCGGGTCACCTTCCTGCTGTTTATATTCTTCTTTAATCTCCTGTTTGGTCATCCGCATGTCCTTACTGAACTTGTACTTCTGATAGATGAAGTCCGCCGCAGCAATGATCATGTAGATCAAGGAGATCCGGATACCTAGGTCTGTCACTGTCTCGCCGATCAGAGCGATCGCCTGGGTCAGATCCATGTCATATAAGGTATACAGTATCGGCCATTTGTCCTTCAGGTAATTATAGCATATGTATATGATCAGTCCAATCCTCAGCAAAGATTTGATCAGCTCCACCACGGAATTGACGGAAAAGATCCTCTTGAATCCGGAGACCGGACTCAGTTTGGAGAATTTGGGCTGCATCGGTTTGCCCGTGGGATGCCATCCCACCTGCACCACATCGCTTAAAAAGGCTACCGCAAAACCTATCAGTAATATCGGTGCCATAATGATCACCGATTCCAGCATCATATCGCGAAATGCAATATTTGCATCCGTCTGTGGCATATTTCCGTGCCAGAAGGTTACGACTTCCGGAATCTTTTCATAAATCGCGGAAAACACATTTATGAACTGGTAGCCCATGTGTCCCACCCACAGTTTCAATACCAGAAACACAGCAAGGAGTCCCAGTCCGTTGGCGATCTCACGGCTTTTTGCTACCTGACCTTCTTTTCTGGCATCTGTCAGCTTTTTCTCGGTAGCAGGTTCTGTTTTCTCTCCGCCCTGTCCCTCTGCGGCAAAGAATTGCAGATTGTATTCTAAGCTCACATCATACCTCCGATAAAGGACACCACCATCTTCTTCATCTCCTGATAGACAAAATCCGCTGCTCCCGGCAGCATTCCCGCTGTCAGAAACATTGCTGCCAGTCCCGTCAGCACTTTCAGCTGAATGCCGACTGCGAACATGTTCATCTGCGGCGATACTTTCGCCAGTACACCTAAGATCGCATTCAGTAATAATGTTGCACAAAAAATCGGCAATACAATGCGAAAGCCGATCATGATATAGTCATTCATAAATTCGATCATGGACTGTAACAGGCTGTCTGCGTGGAACACCACGCCGTTCACCGGGATCAGCACAAAGCTGTCTGCCAGTGCCCCGAACAGGTAACGGTACATTCCGGAAGCGATCAGCATCAGCATAAATGAATACTGATACAGTACACCGGTAATACTGGTGCTCTCCCTGGTCGCCGGATCCATCAGTGTCGCCATGGAAAGTCCTGTCTCCATATCCGCGATCGAACCGGCAAAATTAACGATCGCCATACAGATATTTGCGCCAAAGCCGATCAGCAGACCGGCGATTGCCTCTTTCATAACAATCACGGCATATTCCATTACCGTGTCAAACATCACTGCATCCACCGGTGTCAGTGTCTCATAGAGCAGAATTGCCGTAAATGCACTGATACCGATCCGTATCCTGGCAGGTGTATCATTCATTCCGAAATAGGGAGCGATATACACAAAGCAGGATACCCGGACAAAAATCAGTAGAAAATATTCAAGATCGTATATGGAAAACGAAAAATCTATCATGTAGTCATCCCATCACCTGTGTACATACTGGCTGAAGCTTGACCAGAGCTGCACGGTGTATTCCACCATGGTATTCATCATCCAGCTTCCCAACAGGACAAGTGTCAGAAATATTGCAATGATCTTGGGTACAAATGTCAGTGTCTGTTCCTGAATGGATGTCACTGTCTGGAAAATACTGATGACCAGACCAACGATCAATGACACTAAAAGCACAGGAAGGGATACCTTGATGATCACATATAACGCATTATTTGTCATTTCCGATACTGCATCAATCGTCATAACAAAACCTCATCTCCCGGTTAATAGAATGTCTGCACCAGCTGTCCTATGATCAGTGCCCAGCCGTCAGCGAGAACAAATAACAGTATCTTGAAGGGCATGGAGATCGTCGTAGGCGGCAGCATCATCATACCCATGCTCATCAACGTGGATGCAACTACCATATCGATCACGATAAAAGGAATATAGATCATAAATCCGATCCAGAACGCAGTCCGAAGCTCACTGATCATAAAGCTGGGAACCAACACGGAATTGGGAATGTCATCCAGTGTTCCATCCCACTCCAGCCCTGCAATATCCATGAACAGCTCTACATCTTTCACCTGTGTCTGGGGATACATAAATTCCCGCAAAGGTGCCATACCTTTTTCCAAAGCTTCACTCTGATCTATTGTACCTTCCTCAAAAGGCTGTATCGCTTCTTCATTGATTCTGGTAATGGTAGGTTCCATAATGAAAAAAGTCAGGATCAGCGCCAGCCCGATCAGAATCTGGTTCGGTGGTGCCGTCTGCGTGTTCAGGGCAGATCTGGTAAAATGCAATACAATAATGATCCTCGTAAAAGAGGTCATCATGATGATGATCGTAGGAGCCAGTGCAATCAATGTCAGGGTGATAAGAATTCGCAGTGCTCCGTTGATCTGTCCGTTACCGTTATTGTAAGTAATGCTGACCGTGTTCGCAGTGTTCAGACTTCCCACCTCTTCCGGTGTGGTAGCCGTTCCTGCCGGATTGATCACGGTAGATACCTCGGTATCCCCCGTCAGATGACGTTCTGTCGCATGTACCTTCACCGGGGTGCAAATACACAATATGCCCACCGTGACCAGCAGGCATACCATATAAATAGTCATCTTTAATTTTCTGTCGGAATCAAAATCAATGATCTTTCTCTTCATTCTCTTTCTTCGCCGCACGTTCCAATATCTCCCGGAAGCCGGAAGTATTTTCCAATGTTGACATATCCTTTAGTTGTTCTGCGGGAATCTCTCCCAGAGTCGTCACAGTATCCTTGCAGACCGCAACAGCAAAATAAGTCTCTCCGACCCGGATCAGCTGAATGTATTTATTGTTGGCGATCCGGACGGTCTCTCTTACTTCAATATTGCTTTCCGCTCCCTGTTTTTTCTGGTATCCTGCGATCCATTTTGTCACCCATGCGGTTACCGCCAGTACTGCCACGAAGATCAGCAGTACTGTAATAAACTGGGCATAACTGTCTGCTTTTCCGGTGAGTATGATCATTAACCCACTACCTTTTTCACTGCTTCGATAACACGTTCTGCCTGGAAAGGTTTTACGATGAAGTCTTTGGCACCTGCCTGTATGGACTCGATAACCATCGCCTGCTGACCCATTGCAGAACACATGATCACCTTAGCACCTCCGTCGATCTTCTTGATCTCTTTCAGTGCCTGGATGCCGTCCATCTCCGGCATGGTAATATCCATAAGTACCAGGTCGGGATTTACTTCCTTGAACTTCTCCACAGCCTTCAGTCCGTTCTCTGCTTCACCGGCAACATTATATCCGTTTTTGGTCAGGATGTCCTTGATCATCATCCTCATGAATGCTGCATCATCACAGATTAAAATATTTTTAGCCATTAATTTTTCCTCCGTTTATTTGGTCTATTCTCTGCTTATTTTATAATCTCCGTAATTCTTACACCAAAGCTCTCTTCAATCACAACCACTTCGCCCTTGGCTACGAACTTGCCATTCACCAATACATCGATCGGTTCTCCGGCGATACGGTCGAGTTCTATGATCGTTCCCGGCGAGAAGTCCAGAATATCGGATATGGACTTTGTCGTCCTTCCGAGTTCTACGGTTACCTCCAATGGTACATCTTTGATCAGGCCAATGTTCTCCTGCCCCGTCATTCCCGTATTATCATTGGAAAAGCTCTGGAACTGCGCGGGCTGTACATTCACATTCTGTACATTCTGTCCAGGCATTCCCATCATGCCCATCTGATTCATCATGCCCATGCCATTCATGTTACCCATCTGGTTCATGCCATTCATACCCATAGGGGTGTTGCCCATAGGATTCATGCCATTCATGTTGCCCATTTGGTTCATGCCCATCTGGTTCATTCCCATCTGACTCATGTTCATGCCGCCCATTTGGTTCATACCGTTCATACCCATAGGGGTGCTGCCCATCTGGTTCATTCCCATGTTACCCATAGGATTCATGCCCATCTGGTTCATACCGTTCATATTCATGGGACCCTGCTGTCCCATGCTGTCCATACCAGGCTGAGTCATATGTTCTGTTGTGCCTGCCATAGCAGCACTACCCTGCATATTTTGTTCGGATGCACTGTTCTTCACCTGTGTGGGCTGCTCTTCCACTGTTCCATCCAGGCTGCTCATCTGGGTATTGATAAATGTCTCTACTAACTTTTTTGCAAAGTCAATCGGGTACAGCTGCATAATAGTACTGTCCACCAGATCATCGATCTGCATCCGGAACGCGATTTTTACAAAAGTGCCACCAAGGAACGGAGCGATTTCTTTGCCGTCCTTTACTTCCGTCAGATCGAAAAGAGACGACTCAGGCGGGCTGATATCAATGACTGTCTGCAGCAGTGTGGAAAGTGAAGTTGCCGCAGATCCCATCATCTGATTCATGGCTTCAGAGATCGCACTCAGATGCAGTTCTCCCAGTTCTCCGTCTGTATTGGTGCCGTCACCGCCCATCATCAAATCAGTGATCACCTTGACATCATGTTCCTTCAGCACCAGAATATTGGTACCGTCCAGTCCCTGGGTATATTTGATCTGAATAAATACACAGGGCTTTTCGTAACTATCCAGCAAGGTTTTCCATGTAGCCAGTGTAACCACCGGTGTGGTAATATTTACTTTGCGGTTAACCAGCGAATATAATGTAGTGGCAGAAGAACCCATACTGATATTGGCGACTTCACCGATGGCATCCTTCTCCACATCAGTCAGTACCTCTCCGTCTCCGATTGTCGGTTTCGTGTCTGTCACATATCCATTATCATTATTGTCAGCCGTGCTGCTCTCCGGTGCAGGTGCCGCCGTGTCACTGCCATCCGCAGTGTCCGACAGATCCATGCCTTGCAGCAGGGCATTTATCTCATCCTGAGATAACATCCCATCCATCGTTACTCCTCCTCTCTGATCACCGATGTGATCTGAACAGCATACGAGTCTCTCTCCGTGCCGGGCAATGCCGTGAACTTCCTGATATTACCCACATACACATCCATGTCGGCATCGACTCTGGAATCCAGTCTGATACAGTCGCCCACCTGCAGATTTAGGAAATCATTCACCGAGATCGTGCTCTTACCCAGCACGGCCTTAATGGGAACATCCACTCTGCGGATCATGGACTCAATGTAATCCTCGTAGTGTTCATCATGATTCTCCTGCATTGTGGAGAACCAGTATTTGGTGTTCAGTTTATCCATCACATCTTCCAGCGTAAAGAAAGGAAGACAGATATTTATCATTCCTTCGACATCCCCGATCTTCATATTCAAAGTCACGATGGCGATCATGTCGCTGGGTGCGATCACCTGTGCGAACTGGGGATTCGTCTCCAACCGGCTTAAGACCGGTGAGATCTCAAGAACATTTTTCCAGGGTTCCCGCAGGAGCTGAGTAAACATAACCAGAAGCTTCTGTAAAATCGTCAGCTCTATGTCCGAGAAATCTCTGCTTTTTTCCAAAGGCTGTCCACTGCCTCCCAACATACGGTCCAGCATGGCGTAGCACAGGTTTGTTGCGATCTCTATAATAATATTGCCGTTAAGCGGCGCGAAATTAACAATACCAAGTACTGACGGATTTGACAGTGCATTGGAGAATTCACTGAATGTAACCGTTTCTGAACTTGCCACCGTTACCTGCACATTTTTGCGGAGATATACCGGAAGGTTCGTGGAGATCAGACGGCTGTAATGTTCAAATATGATCTCTAACGTCCTTAAATGCTCTTTGGAAAACTTGGTAGGACGGCTGAAGTCGTAATTCTTGACCTGCTTTTCATCCTCGCCCTGGATCTGGTCCACGTCCAGATCCCCTTCCGATAACTGCTTCAGAAGGGCGTCAATTTCGTTTTGCGAAAGTATATCGCTCACAGGTCCTCACCTCCTATCATCTTATTTTTTGTGTCTCATCAGCCAAATTTCACTCCGCTGATTGCGACCTTATAGATGAAGTCGGATTGGAACAGATCCTGGATGGATTTCAAGATTTCTTCTTTCAACCCTTCCATGTCCTCACTGCACTCTTCTTCTGTATGTGCGGAGACAGTAGCCGTAATGGCATCCTTGATCAGATTTTCATAACCGGACAAGGTATCGCTGTTTCCATAGGTCTTATAATCTTTGCTCTTCTTATTGATGGACAAAGATACATCGAACATGATGTAATCCTGCTTGGCACCTGGATCACACTTTAACGGAATCGTCATTGTATCGGAAATGTTATATACTTCCGTATCGGTAAGAGACACATTTGCTGCGCTCTCTGCTCCGGGTACCGTCAATTCCAGATTCATGGCTGTGGTGATATTATCCACCAGCTGCGCGGTTTTTTTATTGGTGCCTACAATGCTTATCAGCATGACGCTGGTCAATACGATATTCACGATCAATAATGCCAGGATCAGCACCGTCATCAGGTTTTTCTTCATTTTTTTATACTTCCTTTCCCTCTCCGTATTAATTTACTGCGGAAGGATTATATATTCTGATCTCTACACGTCTGTTTTTGCTGCGCCCCTCATCGGTAGAGTTATCGGCTACCGGAGTACGATCCCCCATTCCTGCATGTCTTAAGTTAGAAGGATCCAGAGAAGTATTCTCTACCAGATAGTAGAACACCGACAATGCTCTGGCGCTGCTCAGTTCCTCATTATCTGCAAATTTGGAGTTGTGGATGGGAACATTATCCGTATGCCCCTCGATCTCGATCACTGCATCGCTGCCGTAACGCTCTAAGATCACGCCCACTTTATCCAGTACCGGTTTGGACTGATCCTTCAGTACTGCACTACCCGAATCAAATAACAGCGCGCCTTTCATGGACAGTTGTACATACTGTGCCGTAAAAGATACATTGACCTGATCTGCCAGACTATTTTCATCTATTGCTTCCTGCACTGTCTCGGAAAGTTCTTCATTACTTTGCAGGTTCTTCTCATTCAGAGCCTCTTCCAAAGCGGCTGCACTTTCATATTTTTCGTAATTGTCGGAATCCGTCTCGCTGTCTGCATTTCTTCCGGCATTACTGATATATTCATCGAGATCGTTCAATTGGCTGACGCCGTTGCTGATCAGTATTCCCTCACCGATGGCCGTAGAGCCGGCATTAAAAATACTAAAAGCACTGCTAGACATTGCCGCAGCCATTGCATTCCATTTATTGGCATCAATAGATGACATGGAAAACAGCATGACAAAGAAGCACAGCAGCAAATTCATCAGGTCACTGAACGTCGCCATCCATGCCGGTAATCCTGCCGGTGGATCTTCTGGCTTACGCTTTGCCATTAAGCTTCACCCCCTGCTTCCGCTTCATCATCTTCACTTGTTCTGTCCTTCGGAGGAAGGAATGATTTTAATTTTTCTTCAATGACGCGGGGATTTTCTCCTGCCTGTATGGACAAAAGACCCTCGATCATAACTTCTTTCTGCTGCATTTCTATCGCATTATCCGCTTTTAGTTTATTGGACACCGGTATACAGATCCAGTTAGCAAGCAAAGATCCGTACAAAGTCGTGATCAATGCGACTGCCATAGCAGGTCCCAGTGTGGACGGATCATCCATATGATACAGCATATCTACCAGACCGATCAGGGTACCGATCATACCCCAGGCAGGACCCATGGCTGCCAGTGTATCCCAGAAGCCAATCGTATCTTTATGTCTACCCTCCACGCTGACCAGCTCCGTCTCCATAATCGCACGTACCAATTCAGGATCGGTTCCATCGACGATCAAAAGAATTCCTTTCTTCAGAAAAGGGTCATCCAGGTCGGCTGCTGCTTCTTCCAACGAAAGCAGACCTTCCTTACGTGCCACATTGGAAAGCTCTATGATCTTACCGATCATATCCGAAGTATTCAGTGTGGGCGCTTTGAAGATCAGTGTGAAAGATTTCAAACCAGCTATGTAATTCTGCAGACTCATGGACATGAGAGTACAGGAAAAAGCTCCACCAAAGGTGATGATCGCAGAAGCCGGATCCAGATATTCCCTGAATCCTCCCACACCTGCGGAACTTATGATACCAAATACCAACATGAATAATGCCAGCAATATACCGGCTAAAGAAGCTATATCCACTTAAATCACCTGACATTCTGCTTTTTTATCTTGCAAAAATATCCTTTCTGTATAATATTACAAGATTTTTTATTTCTTGTCTACTTTCTTTTACAATTATTTTCTTTCCGGTGGTAAGTGTCAACACCGTATCCGGGGTCTCTTCCACCAGTTCAATCAGGTCCGGATTCACCAATACCTTGACTCCATTAATCTTCGTAACTTCTATCATGCTGTCTTCTCCTTCCCTGTTATCCGAACATTTTCTACATTTTATCCGTTTTGTGCATTTTTCTCATTTTTTCTTATAGTACTTTTTTCCCTTGATCTTTTATACATACAAAAGGGACAGGTTTTTTCCTATCCCTTTATGCAGTCAAATTATTTTTTACGATTCCTTAACGCTTCAGGTTGGTCAGTTCCTCAAGCAGTGTATCAGATACCGTAATGATACGGCTGTTCGCCTGGAAACCTCTCTGTGTGGTAATCATTTCGGTAAACTCGGAAGACAGATCCACGTTACTCATTTCCAGCTGACCGGTGGACATGTATCCGCCGCCTGCAGTGATATCTACACCAATACCGTCGAACTCACCGGAGTTCAATGTTGCGGAGTAGAGGTTGTCTCCTTCCTTCTCCAGACCGGAAGCATTGGCAAATGCTGCGGTAGCAATCTGACCTAACAGTTTGGTCATGCCGTTGTCATAGCTTGCGTAGATCATACCATCCTTCTGAATGGATACACCGATCATATCTCCCAAACGACGTCCGGTGCCCAGACCGTCCAGGTCTCCGCTGGTAGCACCGACGGTGGAGGTACCCTTATTATCGTAGTTAGTACACTCGGACAGGTCAATGGTGATATTGGAGAAGTTGCCCATGGTAGCCGGGAAATTCAATGTCGTGGAAAGATTCGTCGTGCTGTTATTGATACTCTGCAATTTACCACTATCCTTATCAAATACAACCTTTGCACCGTCAAACTTTCTTCCGGTCATCGTAAGTTCTTCGTTCTTGTCTTTCGGCAGAATATCATCTCCTGTCATGTTCTTTGACATGTTTTCCAGCATTGTCTGCACAGTCACCTGGCCTGCTTTTCCCGTAGTATACAATTTTAAAAACTCATCCGTAGAGCCTTCATAGCCATATGCCTTGGCAATGGCATCCAGATTCTTTTGTACTTCTTCTGCTTTGTCCTTATCGGTTATGAGTGCACCGTTTTTAAATATTTTATCAAGTTCTGCCACTGTTTCCGGAGGTGTTGCTGTTGTCTGCAGCGTTTTTGTAGCATCATCCCATTTATAGGAGTCTGTATTTAATGAAAGCTTAGAGCTTAAGGTCTGTTCCAGATTCTGCTCTCCGAAAGTAATACCCGAAATATCTATTTCCTTTCCGGTAGAATCCAGAATCTTATTTAATTCCAGGCTGTATTCATTGGTCTTGTCACCGCCGGACTGCTTAAAGGTGAACTTTGCAGTATAGCTGTAACCTCTTGCATCGAAGAAGTTCAGGTTGACTGTTTTACCGTTGGCACTGGTCACATCCTTGTCATTCTGATCCAGGATTCCGGAGATATTCGCTTTTGTGGTAGCCTCAGGGGGATAAGTCATATTCGCAGAACTCATAATACGCAGTGCAGTTACAGTATCCTGCTTGATGTTGCCTGTGGTCTTATCCACGCCCCAACCCATAACATTGTAACCGGTGCTGGTCATTGCCAGGTTACCGGCACCATCTACATAGAAAGAGCCGTCTCTGGTGAAGAAATTCTCGGAGCCGTTGCTGACTACGAAGAAGTTGTCTCCGGTGATCATGATATCAAAGGGGTTACCGGTAGACTGTGCGGAACCCTGCGTGGTAATGGCAGTGTTAATAGCACCTGCCTTAACACCCAGACCGATCTGTTTGGCATTGGTACCGCCGACACCGGTGGTGGCGTTGGCACCGCTGGCCTTCTGTGTGGTCTGGCTCATCAGTTCACTGAAAGTCATGGAACTGGATTTGTAAGCTGTTGTGTTGACGTTGGCAATATTATTACCGATTACGTCCATTCTGATCTGGTGTGTTTTCAGTCCTGCTACACCAGAATACAATGATCTCATCATAGTGCTTGTTCCTCCTGTGTTCGGAACCGTACTCTTTCTCTGTCATTCAAAAGAGTGTAACCTCCGTTAAGGTCCGGTCTACATAATTACGGCTCCGCTAATATTTGTAAATACATTTTCTTCGGTCTCTCTGCTGTCCATCGCAGTGACTACGGTCTTATTGGGTACATTCACAATAAATGCCAGATCGTCCACGATCACCAGAGAATCCCTGATTCCCTTCTGTCCCGCTTTTTGTGCTCCGTCGTTCAAGCGTTCCAGCTGTGCATCGGTCAATTCAATGCCTCTGTCTGCCAGCCGCACCGTAGCATGTTTGGAAAATTTCAGTTGCTCGTTACTTTTGCTCTGTAAGATTTCCTGGAATGATACCAGATTTTCCTGTGCTGCTTTTACGGTCTTACGACTGTTGTTTAAATACTGATTTGCCAGCTGGTCAATAGACAGAAAACTGTTTTTCTGAATATCCATATTCAAACACCCCTCTGCGTCAGCCGCTTACTTACTGTTCTATGCTTCTTCGGTACCCTCTGTCTTCTCTGTACTCTCGGAATCCTTTTCTTCGGCTTTTTCTTCCGCCTTACGGATCTCCTTCAGTCTCTCGATGTACTTATTCAGACTGGTTACGGTATCTTTGGCCAGGAAGGATTTCTCATAATCACTCATCTTGTTGTATTCCTTCTCCAGCTCATCAATGCTCTCACCATCCGTAGAATCAATGCCGTTTACATTAGGAAGCTTGTTCAGCTTTACCGTAAAGTTATATGCCTTGTTATACGCATCCAGATAATTCGCATCCACAATGGAATCCAGATCATCGATGGAGTACTTCTGCTCATTGATGTAGAGGTATGCTTTGTTGTTCTCATAGGACACATAATCTACTCTGCCCTGTACCAGTTTGGTATCTCCGGAGGATGTAGTGGTCTTGATGTAGACCTCCTTGCCTACCAGTGAGCTTGCTCTCTGTAAGTCCATGCTGCTGGACATATTCTGCATCTGCTCTACCTGTGAGAACTGTGCGTACTGGGATATGTACTCGGTGTTGGATGTGGGTTCCAGCGGATCCTGGTACTTCATCTGCGCTACCAGAAGCTGTAAAAATGCTTCTTTGTCCATCCCGTTATTGCTTGATTTTGTAGATTTTTTCACAGAAGTCTGGGATGCGGTTTCTACGATCTTGCCGTTTTCTACGGGTGCAACTAATGCCATTTTCTTTTCTCCTTTCTGATATTTTTTATGCGGTGAAATCCACCGTATTGCCGTTCGCTGACATCATATCCGCTGCGATCCGGTCTTCTTCCGTCTGCGGTTCGTCCTCTGCGAACGCTGTGTTCAGATTGATCCTGCGGGTACGTCTTCTACCCACACCGGCTTCTGCTTCCCGGCTGCCGTTGTCATCTCTGCCCTGTTCCAAGTTCTGTTCGAACGAATGGGTCTGTACCGTAACTTCGATGGCTTCCACTTTAATGCCCTGCTCTGTGAAGTTTTCCTTCAGCTGAACCATCTGGCTCTCCAGTGCTGCCTTGACCGTCTCATTTTCTGTGATGAAGTTTGCCGTGACCACACCGTTCTTGGCTGCCATTTGAATGTGCAGGGTTCCCAGGCTCTGCGGATGCAGCTGCATTTCCAGATCAGAGCTGTCCGGCTTTACAGATACTTTCATGTAATCCATGATCTGACGCATGATATCCTGTGTGTCTACTGGTCCTGCTTCCTCAGTCTGTGCTGTCTGCTGTAACTGTGTGAGGAAATTGCCTTCCTTCAGATTCTGTAACAGAAGATTGCCATGTTCGCCGTTCGCCGCATGTTCCTGTTTCTCACCAAAGTCTCCGGCTTTCTCTCCCTGCGTGTTCTGCGCTGCCTGATTTTCTAAAATTTCCGGCTCCTGCATCGGGATTGCTACCTCGCCCGTCTGGGATCCTGCTGCCGTATTCACAGTATCATCCATCTCCACGGTGATCACAGGTTCCGCCACAGTCTCCTGTGCGATCCCGGCAACTGTCTGCTGCCATTCTTCGGGAGCCAGCTTCAGGTCTTCCTGTGCCTGTCCCACAAGTTCATTCTGCAGATTCATGATTCCCTTTACATTGCCATACAGATTCTCATCTGTGAGCAGTGCAAAGGAATCCTGTGCGCCGCTGATGTTCATAAGGAGTTCATTTAAGCTCGCGGGATCTGTCAGATCCATCTTGGTCATTCCCAGATCATCCATAATTCCCTGCAATTCTTCTTCGCTGATGGAAAAAGTCCCGGTGATCTGTCCGATCAGATTCTGTACAATGGTTCCCAACACTTCCTGCGCTTTCTCCAGGTCTTTTGCATCTGTCTTCTCGGTGTCCATTCCTTTGTCATCAGAAGCATGCACGAGATTGTCCCGCTGTCTGTCGCCGTTTTTTAAGGAATCCCCTCTTCTGACATCACTGTGATCTGTACGGTTACGGTTATTCGTGCTCGCGTTTGCTGTCTGGGCACTGCTCTGGGTCTTATTCCATACTGCCTGGAAGCTGGTTCCCTCATTCTGCTTTGCTGCTGTCGTCAGATCCGGAATCTGTACATTGCTGCCGTTACCTACGCCCTTGATTGTCGTTCCTGCCATTTTTCCTCCTTTCCCAAGTCATCCTTTCCCTTTGTCAGGTAATTTGACCTGTAATTATACTACAAATTATTTATCGGAGCTTTCGCTTAATTTCTTAAGATTCCGGATCCATAATTTTTGTGATCTTTGCTGCCACTTCAGAATCCATAGCGCCTAAAATAGCACCTCTGTCATCTGCACTCATTACCTTCAGTATCCGTGCCGCCAGATCCAGATTGTTGGTCATCTTTTCAAAAATGGCCGCTGCCTGCTTCGGCTTCATGGACGAATATGCCGCTGCATAATCCTGCACTTCTTTACTCTCCTGCAGCTGGGTTACTACCTGCTTATAGATATATTCTGCGGTTGCAGGATCCATGGATTCATAATATTTCTTATACTCTTCCGCACCCGGTCCCTTGTCGGAATAGACTACTTCGTCATAGAATTCTTTTTGGATACGCTGGAATTCCACCTGCTGATTCTCAAATTCTTTCAGTCGTAAGACTTCGGCTTTCAGCTGATCCACTTCCTCATCTTTGGCTGCGGATGCTGTCTGTGACTGCTCTAACTGTAACTCCAGACTCTTGATCTGATCCACTGCATCCTGTAAGCTGGTATAGCCACCGTAGGCACTTCCATCCGTAGTCTCCGTAATGGAATTGCCGGGAAGGATTCTGTTAAGCACAGGAACATCCTTTAAAATAGGTGTCACCACGGAACTTCCGAATCCGCCGATATCCAGCTTGATGACTGCACAGATCACAGCAATCCACAGAATTACGATCAATATGGTTGCACCGAACGTAAGCAGGCTGCTGCCTTCGCTCCCGTCGTCTAAAGCATCTTCCTGCTTTGCGATCTCTTTTGCCCGGCGTTTTGCTTCTTTACGCTGCGCCTGCTGCTCTTTTTTCAGTTTTTTCTTTTCTTCCGCCAGCTGTTTTCTCTCGTTATCCGTTGTCTGTTCTTCCGGAGTCTTTTCTCTTGCCATTTAAATTCTCCTGTTGTCTTGTTTACGCCTGCCTGGTCTTCTGCCCGTAGGTATAACTGGTCAGTTCATCGATTGCCTTGCTTTCCGCATGATTCTCTTCCTGTAAAAATGCCTCGAAAGCCTTTTCCCGCAGTGTCTCATGCATTTTTCTCTCTTTCATGGCTTCTGCCATACGTTCTCTGGCAGCCTCCACATTTTCTTTGGCCTTTTCCACCCGGATTGTCTGCGTCGCCACAATACTGTCCATTTTAAGCAGTGCTTCTTTGTTCTCTTCAATGGCACGCAGATCCAGTTTTCCATTTAAGAGACCCGCAGACTGTGCTTCGTACTCTCTTCTGCGTGCTTTCAGCCGTTCCAAATGTTCGATTTCCACATTTAATGCCGCCTGCGCCGTTCCGAATTCCTGCTTTGCCTGCGTTTCCATTTTTTCTTTGATATTCAGAATGTTCTGCAGGGAGTATCTGAACTTTGCCATTTATCTCACCCCTGATCCGCAAATAGGTCTTCTAACATCTGCACCGTCTCTTCAAAGGTAAACTTTTCTTCTGTGCCCTGGCAAAGGAAGCCGTTCACGGCATCGATCCGGGAGATTGCATAGTCAATGTTAGGATTGCTGCCCTTTTTATAAGCACCGATGTTGATCAGGTCTTCCGCTTCATTATAGGTTGCCAGTACATTTTTGAGCTTATTGGCTGCCTGCTTATGTTCCCTGGTAGCGATCTGACTCATGCATCTGGAAATACTCTGTAAAATATCAATCGCCGGATAATGGTTTTTATGTCCCAGTTTTCTGTCTAACATAATATGACCATCTAAAATACTTCGCGCCGTATCCGTGATCGGTTCGTTGAAATCATCGCCGTCTACCAAAACGGTATACAGACCGGTGATGGACCCGACCGACGCTCTTCCGGCGCGCTCTAAAAGCTTCGGCATCTCGGAATACACGCTGGGGGGATATCCCCTGGTCACCGGTGGTTCTCCGCTGGCCAGTCCGATCTCTCTCTGTGCCATGGAAAATCTGGTCAGTGAGTCCATCATCAGAAGAACATCCTTCCCCTGATCTCTGAAGTATTCTGCGATAGCGGTAGCTGTCTTCGCCGCCTTATTACGTTCCAGCGCCGGTCTGTCGGAAGTCGCCACGACTACCACTGATCTGCGCATACCTTCCTCGCCTAAGTCTCTCTCTATGAATTCCCGGACCTCTCTGCCACGCTCGCCGATCAGCGCAATGACATTGATGTCTGCCTTGGTATTTCTGGCAAACATACCCATCAACGTAGACTTTCCAACACCGGAGCCGGCGAAAATACCGATTCTCTGCCCCTTGCCGACAGTGATCATACCGTCCACCGCCTTTACCCCCAGGGGGAGTACCTGATCAATGATCTCTCTGGACATAGGATCCGGCGGTGCCGCTTCCACAGGATAAGCCGCTCCGTTAATGATCTCTCCGTCAATAGGAATGCCCAGTCCGTTTACCGTCTTGCCAAGCAGCTTGTCGCTTACCGTCACCTTCAGGGGTGCGTCCGTATTCTCCACCACGCAGCCCAGTCCGATACCATCCACGGAATCATAAGGCATGAGCAGGGTCTTTTTGTCACGAAAGCCCACCACTTCTGCCATGATCGGCTTCGTTCCTTCCGTCTCCGGAAGGATCCTGCACAAATCTCCCAGCTTAGAATCCGGTCCTGCGGATTCTATGGTCAGTCCCACCACATTCACTACTTTTCCGAGCTTACGATAGAAGGTTTTATCCGCTACTTTATTATATTTTTCAAAATTAATGTTCTTTATGACCATTTATCAGCCTTCGTAAGATAGCAATTTTAATTTCTGACGCAGCTCTGCAAGCTGTGTTCCCAGTCCGCAGTCGAAGATACCACCCTCTGTCTCGATCAGGCATTCTCCCTTGCCTAGCGTCATGTCTTCTATGATCTCCACGGATGCATTCGGTGACACTGCCTGGGCAGTAATCTGCTTTTTCTGCATGCTGACATAGGGGTAATCTTCCTTGGACACATGAATCAGAAAACTCTTGTTATTCTCTGTGTTTCTCATGGTTGTAGAGATCAGATAACACAGAACCTCTCTGTAAGAATGCAGATCTACATGAAAAATATGCTCGTAAATACCAGTGATGGTATCTACGAACTTCGGTTCCAGTTCATCTATCATTTTCTGATATTCCGCATCCAGTCCGGCTGTCTTTTCCCTGTACTCAGTTTCCCTCTGTGTCTGTATGCGGTCTGCCTGTGCCTGTGCTTCGGCCAGTCCCTGTTCCCTTGCCTTATCTAACACCGCCTGCTTCTCGGACTCCGCCTGTGCCCTTGCGTCCTGTAAAATGCTTTCCGCCTGAGTCTTTGCCTCCTCTACGATCTGCGCAGCCTGTGCTTCAGCATCTTCCCGCAGCTTCTGTAAATCTTCTCCTGCCTTGATCACATTCCCACAGTTCTGCGGTTCCACTTCGGGCTCTTCCGTATCTGCCACCAGGGCATCCACTTTATCTGCTGCAAGACCGGAGACAAAGCCCTCCGTTTTTGTCTGCTGCATTTTAGCAGACAGCTCCCGGATCCGCTTTGCCACCAGATCATTGGTATTGATCACTCTGGTATCATCTTCCGAAAGCTTGGTAAATCCACGTTTTAACAGATTACTAGACAACGATCTCGTCACCTCCGCCTCTGGAAATGATGATCTCACCGGAATCCTCCAGCTTACGGATAATATTGACGATCTTCTGCTGTGCTTCCTCTACATCCTTCATACGGACAGGTCCCATGAATTCCATATCTTCCTTGATCATAACCACCAGACGTTTGGACAGGTTGTTGAAGATTGCGTTCTGTACCTGTTCGTTGGCGCCCTTCAGTGCCACTGCCAGATCGTTATTGTCCACATCACGCAGCACACGCTGTATCGCTTTGTCGTCCAGCAGAAGGATATCCTCGAATACGAACATCTTCTTGCGGATCTCGTCTGCCAGTTCCGGCTCCTCGATTTCCAATGTCTCCATGATATGCTTCTCGGTACCGCGGTCTACGGTATTCAGAATATCTACCACTGCATCGACACCACCGATAATGGTGTAGTCCTGATTCACCAGACTTGCCAGCTTGGATTCCAGTACCTTTTCCACTTCTTTGATGACATCGGGACTGGTACGATCCATAACAGCAATACGCCTTGCCACTTCCGCCTGACTGTCGGGAGGCAGTGCAGAGATGATCAGCGCTGCCTGACTGGGAGCCAGATAGGACAGGATCAGGGCTATGGTCTGCGGATGCTCATCCTGAATGAAGTTGATCAGCTGGCTGGCATCGGTCTTACGCACAAATTCGAAAGGTTTCACCTGCAGAGACGCAGTCAGCTTACCGATAACATCCATTGCCTTGTCGGTGCCCAGTGCCTTCTCCAACAGTTCCTTCGCATAGTTGATACCACCCTCGGCAATATACTGCTGTGCCAGACACACTTCATAAAATTCGTTGATCACTTCTTCCTTCACCTGGGGAGTTACGCTTCGGGTATTGGCAATCTCCAGGGTCAGTTCCTCGATTTCTTCCTCTTTTAAGTGTTTAAAAATCCCGGCGGATCTCTCCGGTCCCAATGCGATCAGAAGGATTGCTGCTTTCTGCAATCCTGATATTCCGCCTTCTGCTTTTGTCCTTGCCATAGTTACTCCGTTTCTTAGTTCCAGTCCTCGTTCAGCCAGTTACGCAATAATGCTGCTGCGGATTCCGGATTCTCATCTACGAATTTCTCGATCATCTTACGTGTCTCGGATTTGGATTCCACATCGATATCTTCCAGTTCCGACTCAGGAGTGGATTGCAGAATATTTTCCACAGATACTTCCTCTTCCTGCTGTACCGCCTGTCTGGTGCGCATGCTGTGCAGTACCACAAAGGCTAACAGTCCGAGGATCAGTACTAACATTACTATGCTGAGTATGTTCTGTACACTGACGGGCTTGCTCTCCTTGTCATAAAAGATCGGGCTTTCGTAAGCAATGATCGTAATCTTATCTTCGCTGATGCCGGTGGCATTTGCTACCAGGCTGTACATATCCTGATCCACATCGATCTTTTTGTCTGCACTGTTCTGGGATTTGTATTCGTCCCATGTTGTGCCATCCAAAAGTCCCTGTCTCTTCACATCCTCGTAATGGACCTCCCGGTAAGTGATGGCCGCAATAGAGATGGAAGAATTCGTATAATTGATTCCCCCTGCCGGAGTTATGGTGTTCGTAATAGACTCGTTGGGCAGGTAATCTCTGCTCGTCTCGGAAGTGGACGAAGAGCTGTTATTGCTGTCCGGTGATACATAGGTGGTATTACCGCTCTCGCCGTTGGAGGTAGTACCGGGTACTCCGCCGCCGTCATTGGTATTCTCACTCTCATAGGTCTCCTCATGGGAAAGCATACCCTCTGTTCTGTCGGAGTTTGCATAATATTCTTTTACGGTCTCTTCGTAATCGGAGAAATCCATGCTCAGATGGCTGGTAACTGCCGCATCGTTATACTGCTTGGTTCCCAGCAGCACCTTTTTTACCTGATTGGCGATCATAGACTCCGCCTGATTCTGCAATTCCTGCATGGAATTGGCAATACCCGCGGAGCTGTAATCATCCCCGCCTGCAAACAGCAGGTTGGAATCTGTATCCATGATCGTAATATTCGCCGTAGTGTCATTTCGCAGCCAGGTAGCCACACATTTTGCCAGTGCTGCCGCATTGGCGGAAGTAAAGGTTCCGTCCAGTTCCAGCTGAATGAACGCAGAAGCCTCTTCCTTCTGTGCTGCCAGCGTTCCGTTATCCTTTGGAAAGCTCAAATGCACTTTAGCGGATTTTACAGCACTCTGTGCCTCTATGGTCTGGGTGATGTATTTTTCCAGATAGGAATTGTAAAGTCTCTCCTTGTCAGTAGCAGTCGTAGACATACTGTTGCCCAGATAATCGCTCAGTTTCAATTCATCCGGCATGTATCCCGCAGATCCAAGTGCCAGATTTGCCGCACTCTGTTTGCTGCTCTCTACATCGATCTTCAGTCCATCATTGGATTCTCTGTGTCCGATCCCCGCGCTATCCAGAGTGGATATGATCTCTGACGCCTGTGCGGTGGTCTCACAGGTGATCAGCCGGACATACTGTGGTTTGGTCATGACGTACATGATGATCGCAAATGCGAAAATCACGACCGCAGCGGATCCGATAATAATGCTCTTCTGTCTGGTCGTGAATTTGTTCCACCATTCCAGTATTTTTGCAGGTATTTCTTTTAATCTGTCTGCCATTGCAGCTCTCTCCTCTTATGTCAAGATTAACTTCTGCCTGATCAGATTTGGATCTGCATCAGTTCCTTGTATGCCTCCATCACCTTATCGCGGATAGCTACCGTATACTGCAGTGCGGTAGATGCCTTATCCATGGCAATGGTAAGATCATGAGTGTTGTCCGTCTCACCCAGTGCAAAACGGATCTTCTCATTCTCGGCATCCGAGAGATAACTGTTAGTTGTCTTTACGTTATCAATAGCTGTATTCAGAAAAGCTTCGAACATTGTGCCCTCTGCCTTTTTCTCCTTCTCTGCCAGCATTCCGGTCAGAGAGGTGGGAGATACACTGGCGGTACCATTTACACTATTCAAAGCGGTAATTGCGGAAATATCCATTTTAATAAACCATGTCCTTCCTTACATGTATTGCGGCTTTTGTATCCGGCAGCCGCCTAAGGGATCCGTCAGATTACTGACCGATCTCAAGTCCTTTTAGTGCCATGGACTTGCTGGCATTAAATGCCGTAGAGTTCGCCTCGTAGGATCTGCTGGCATCGATCAGGTCTGTCATCTCGGTGATAATATTCACGTTAGGATAGGTCACATAACCGTTCTCATCCGCATCCGGATGGGAAGGATCATATACCATATTCATCTCCGTTGTGGTGTCCTCGAAGATCTGACTCACTTTAACACCACTGCCGGTATAGCTGCTCTTCACATCATGGAACACCTGACTGAAGGTCTGTTGCTGATTCTTCTGCTGAAAAGTAACGATCTTGCGGCGGTAAGGGGTACCATCTTCGGTTCTCGTGGTACTGGCGTTGGCAACGTTTTCAGAGATCACGTCCATACGCAGTCTCTGTGCGGTAAGTCCCGACGCCGTAACATCAAATGCTGAAAACATACTCATACGCTATTCCTCACTTCATCACTGTCTGTAAATTGGTAAATTCCTGATTAATACTGCTGATCAATCCTTGATATTTTAGCTGATTCTCCGCCAGCATTACATTTTCGTTCTCAATATCCACATTGTTGCCGTCCAGGCGGTAGGAATAATTGGCATAATCCACGTACGCTCTGCCCCGGAGTCTGCTTAAGTTAATATTGCTGACCTTCTCGTCCATGGACTCATACCGGTTGTTCCCCAGTGCCTTCTGCAGTACTGATTCAAATGCCACATCCTGTCTCTTGTAGCCCGGTGTATCCACGTTTGCAATATTATTGGAAATAGCTTCGTTGCGTTGCCATGCAGCATCCGCTGCACGATTTAAAACATTGATATAATCAAACGCGTTTGTCTGTATCATACTACCTCACATTCTGCTGTTCCTTAGGAAATCGATAAAATCGCCTAGGAACCGCTTCTACCATACCCACACTACTTTATTATAAAGTATTTCGACAAAAACACAATACTAAAATAAGAGAAGAGACCATTTTTCGCAATAGTCTCTTCTTCCTAATCTGTCATTATTTTCGTATTTTTGCTTAATTCCGGCCGTTCTGACGCTTTAATTCTTCGATCTCATCAAACACGGCATCGTTCAACACCTTGATATATGTTCCCTTCATGCCGGAGGATCTGGACTCAATAACGCCGGCACTTTCAAACTTCCTTAAAGCATTGACAATGACGGATCTGGTAATACCGACTCTGTCGGCGATCTTGCTGGCTACCAGGATTCCTTCCATACCGTTTAATTCATCGAAGATATGGGTAATGGCTTCCATCTCCGAGAAAGACAGGGTGCTGACTGCGGATTTCACAACCGCTACCTTACGACTCTCTTCCGCACTCTCTTCGTTCACTGCCCGGAGCATTTCCAGTCCCACCACGGTGGTCCCATACTCGCAGAGAATAATATCGTCAATGTCATACTGTTCGTTGCACTTATAAATAAAGAGTGTTCCCAGTCTCTCACCGGCGATCTCGATAGGAGTGATGATCGCCTGGAACTTTCTCGTATCGATATTCTCGAAGCCCAAAGTCTCCAGATTGACATTCTCCTTCGTGGATAACACACCAAGCAGTCTCTCATTTAACATTGGATCGATAAATCCGCCGATATTGTCATCCAAAAGCTCTGTAATGGGTTCGATTCCGTCGGATTTACCTACTCCCAACACCTTACCCTTCCTGCTGATTACCAGTACATTGGAATTCAGGATCTCGCGCATTACCTTACAGATATCGCTGAATACCACTTTGCTGGAGTTGTTATTGTGTAACAATTTACCGATCTTACGTGTCTTGTCCAACAATTGTACGCTGCTCATCTATCTTCCTCCGTTTACACATACTACGAAACTACGAGATGTTATGCACATTGTAGCACATGTAATTTCAGATTACAATGGAAATAGCGCTAATTTATGAGAAAATTCTGACAGTATATAAAACTACTTCTCTTCCGTCGGTTTATTTTTTACATAACCACATTGTTCGTCCATGCAGACCAGCTTGTTACCTTTTTCCAGTAATAGCTTACCACAACGGGGGCATTTCTCCCCCGAAGGCTTCTGCCATACCATGAAATCACATTCCGGATTATCGATACAGCCGTAATATCTTCTGCCCTTCTTGGTCTTCTTCATGACAATATCTTTGCCGCACTTGGGACATGCCACACCAATCTTCTCGAAATAAGGCTTGGTATTGCGGCACTCCGGAAATCCGGGGCATGCCAGGAATCTGCCGTGAGGTCCGTATTTGATCACCATGCGTCTGCCGCACAGTTCACAGACTTCATCGGATTCTTCATCCGCGATCGTCACCTCTGCCAGATCTTTCTCAGCTTTTTTCACTGCTGCATCCAGATCCGGATAGAAGTTCTCCACAATGGTCTTCCACTTCACGGTGCCTTCTTCCACGCCATCCAGTAAGGTCTCCATATTGGCGGTAAAATTTACATCCACGATGGCAGGGAAGGCTTCCTTCATCATATGATTGACCACTTCCCCCAGCTCCGTTACATAGATATTACGATTCTCCTTGGTAATATATCTTCTGGCGAGAATCGTGGTGATGGTAGGTGCATAGGTACTGGGACGTCCGATGCCCAGTTCTTCCAGGGCACGCACCAGACTTGCCTCGGTATAATGTGCGGGAGGCTGGGTAAAGTGCTGCTTCGGATCAAAATTTAAAAATTCCAGTACACTATTCTCATCCAGGTTGCCACCCAGTACATTTTCCTCGTCCTTATCTTCTTCCTGGGTATAGACACTCATAAAACCGTCAAAGCGCATTTTCGATGCTGCCAGAGTGAAGATCCGGTTCTTTGCCTGGATCTTTACAGAGGTGGTATCATACTGTGCTGCACTCATGCGGCTTGCTACAAAACGCTTCCAGATCAGCTGATACAGCCGGAATAAATCTCTCGGAAGCTGCTCTTTGATAGCAATGGGCATACGGTTTAAATCCGTAGGGCGGATGGCTTCGTGGGCATCCTGGATCTTCTGACCGTTCTTTTTTTCTGAATTTGCAGCAGTCTTGTACTTTTCACCGTAATGTGCATCAATGAACTGCGCAGCCTGGGCTTCCGCCTCTTCCGATACACGGGTGGAATCGGTACGTAAATAGGTGATCAGACCTACCGTACCTTCTCCCTTGATATCCACACCTTCGTATAACTGCTGTGCCAGACGCATGGTCTTTTGTGTGGAGAAATTCAGCACCTTGCTGGCTTCCTGCTGTAAGGTGGAGGTAGTAAACGGAAGGGGTGCCTTCTTCACACGCTCGCCGTGTCGAACTTCCTTCACTTCGTATTTGGCGCCCTTCAGGGAATTCATGATCTCATCAGCTTCTTCCTTGCTGCCGATTCCCTGCTTTTTCTCCGTAGTTCCGTAATATTTTGCGCAGATGGGCTTTTTCTCGCCCTTTACTTTCAGATTCACATCCAGGGACCAGTACTCCTCCGGAATGAAGGCATTGATCTCATCCTCTCTGTCGCAGATGATCCGCAGAGCCACAGACTGCACGCGGCCGGCACTTAAGCCTCTCTTGATCTTCGCCCACAGAATAGGGGAGATCCGATAGCCTACCACGCGGTCTAACACACGTCTCGCCTGCTGGGCATCTACCAGATTCATATCAATCTCTCTGGCATGCTTTAAGGATTCCTTCACCGCACTTTTGGTGATCTCATTAAAGGTGATACGATATACTTTTTTATCTTCCAGTTTCAAGGCATAGTATAAATGCCAGGAAATGGCCTCTCCCTCACGGTCCGGGTCGGTTGCGAGATAGATCTTCTCTGCTTTCTTCACTTCTTTACGTAAGGATGCCAGCAGATCTCCCTTGCCGCGGATCGTAATGTATTTCGGTTCATAGTCATGTTCCACATCAATTCCCAGCTGACTCTTGGGCAGGTCCCTCACATGCCCCTGGCTGGCCATAACCTCATAATTCGCTCCCAAAAATTTTTTGATTGTCTTCACCTTCGCCGGTGACTCTACAATTACTAAATATTTTGCCATATATGCTCCCATCCATCCGTTTTCGCGGATATACGGCTTTCAGTTCCCGCCACTTTGCCGTAATTTCCCCATGATTTGAGTAATCGTGAACCACTATACAACAAAAAAATGGGAATGGCAAGAAAAATTTATAAAAAAAAGAGCCAAAAAGCAATCACTTCTGCTCTTCGACACTTTTCAGGGTTGGGCTATTCTATTAAAAGAATAAGCAGCTGATAGGGGAATCGAACCCCTGTTTTCGCCGTGAGAGGGCGACGTCTTAACCGCTTGACCAATCAGCCAAAAAAACCGTACTTGCATAGTATAATGGAGTTGTCGAAAAAATGCAAGAGGTTTTTTAAAAAATTTTACGCAGCTGAGCTGTTACACCAGATCAAAGATGCTGATCTGATTGGACTCGGGCAGGTCTCCTAATAATCCTAACGAATCCATAAGGTCAATTATCGTCTTGGAAACCTTAGTTCTTTGGCGAAAGTCATCTTTTGACAGGAAGGGACCGTCTTTTGCCGCTTCCACAATGGCATCTGCCGCCTTCTCTCCCAATCCGTCAATACTGTTCAGGGAAGGCATCAGCTTCCCATCCACGATCTGGAACGATCTGGACTGGGCCCGGAAGATATCAATAGGCTCAAACTCAAAGCCTCGCGCATACATCTCCTGCACGATACGCATATCGCCCATAGCATCTTTTTCCTTATTAGAGAGAGTATCCTGTCGTTTTTTGTACTCTGCCATCACGCTCTCCAAGTGTTTCTGCCCCTGACACATGATCTCGTAGGAAAATGCCTTGGCGCGGATACTGAAAAACGCACCATAATAAGCTAACGGATAATGGATCTTGCAATAAGCGATACGCCATGCCATCATAACGTACGCCGCCGCATGTGCCTTCGGGAACATATACTCGATCTTCTGGCAGGATTCGATATACCACTGGGGTACGTCATGCGCCAGCATATCCGCTTTCCATTCTTCCCACATGGCACATTTTCCCTTCGCCACCATACCCTTACGTACTGCCTCCATGATCTTGAAGGACTTCTCCGACTCCACGCCCATCTGGATCAGATACAGCATGATATCATCACGGGTACAGATTGCCGTGGAAATGGTCGCCACGCCGCTCATGATCAGATCCTGTGCATTGCCCAGCCATACGTTGGTACCGTGGGACAGACCGGAGATACGCACCAGATCGGAAAACGCCTTGGGTTTCGCATCGATAACCATCTGCATAGCAAAGTCCGTACCGAACTCCGGAATGCCTAATGCTCCTAACTTTGTTCCGCCGATCTGTTCCGGGGTGATGCCTAACGCGTCCGTGTTCTGGAACAGGCTCATAACATCCTGTCCATCCAGCGGAATCGTCAGAGGATCTCTCCCCGTCAGATCCTGCAGCATACGGATCATGGTAGGATCATCGTGTCCCAGAATATCCAGCTTCAACAGATTATGATCGATGGAATGGTAGTCAAAGTGTGTCGTTATGGTATCCGTGGTCATATCATTCGCGGGATGCTGCACCGGGGTAAAGGAGTTGATATCCTGTCCGAGCGGCAGCACGACGATTCCACCGGGATGCTGGCCGGTACTGCGTCGTACACCGGTACATCCGGAAGCAATACGGTCGATCTCGCTGGTCCGCTTATGAATGCCACGTTCTTCAAAATAATTCTTCACATAGCCGAAGGCGGTCTTATCCGCCAGGGTTGCAATGGTTCCGGCACGGAAGGTCTGACCCGCACCGAAAATAACCTCCGTGTATTTATGCGCTTTGGACTGGTACTCACCGGAGAAGTTCAGGTCGATATCCGGCTCCTTATCTCCCTTGAATCCCAGGAATGTCTCGAAAGGAATATCAAAGCCATCCTTATGAAGCTTCTCTCCACACACCGGACACACCTTGTCCGGCATATCGATTCCCGCTTTACCGGCGTAAGCTTTGACCTCTTCACTGTCGAAATCCACATAATGGCACTTGCTACAATAATAATGGGGGCTTAAGGGATTGACCTCCGTGATTCCCGCCATGGTCGCCACGAAGGAGCTTCCTACGGATCCACGGGAACCTACCAGATATCCATCCTCCACCGACTTCCATACCAGCTTCTGCGCAATGATATACATTACGGCAAATCCGTTTTTGATAATGGAATTCAGTTCCTTCTCCAGTCTTGCCTCTACGATCTTGGGCAGATTGGGTCCATAGATCTCATGGGCCCTATTATAGCAGATCTCCGTCAGTGTCTTATCACTGTCCGGGATGACCGGGGGACATTTATCCGGACGCACCGGCGCAATGGTCTCGATCATATCGGCGATCATATTCGTATTGGTAATGACGATCTCTTCCGCCTTGTCGCTGCCCAGATAGGAGAACTCTTCCAGCATCTCCTCCGTGGTATGTAAATACAGCGGGGCCTGATCATCCGCATCATCAAACCCCCGTCCTGCCATGATGATACGACGGTAGATCTCATCCTCCGGATCCAGGAAATGCACATCGCAGGTAGCTACCACCGGCTTATGGAACTGCTCTCCCAGCTCCACGATCCTGCGGTTGATATTCTGAATATCCTCGATGGAATTCACATTTCGGACACGCTCCGAAGCGATCATGAACTTATTGTTGCCGCAGGGCTGAATCTCCAAATAATCATAGAATTTTACCAGCCTTGCGATCTGCGCATCCGACTGCCCGTCAAGCAATGCCCGGTACAGTTCTCCCGCCTCACAGGCACTTCCTAAGATCAATCCTTCCCTGTACTTCATCACCAGACTCTTGGGAATCCTGGGATGTTTGTTAAAATAGGTCAGGTGTGACTGGGACACCAGTCGGTAGAGATTGATGCGTCCCAGATCATTTTTTGCCAAAATAATGGCATGGTAGGAGGGCATTTTTTTCACAGCATCCACACTGGATGCCCCCAGTGCATTGACTTCCGTCAGATTATGGATATCCTGCTCCTCCAGCATTTTAATAAATTTCACAAAAATATGTGCCGTACACTCTGCATCATCCACGGCTCTGTGATGGTTCTCCAGAGATATCCCCAAAGTCTTCGCTACCGCATCCAGGGTATGCTTTGACTGATTCTTCAACAATACTCTGGAGATGCCCACGGTATCCACATAGGTAAACTCCTGCGGATATCCCAGTCTTCTGCAATTCTCCATAATAAAGCTCATATCGAAGCTGGCATTGTGTGCCACCATGATACAGCCCCCACAAAACTGCAAAAATTGCGGCAGGATCACATCGATCTGCGGATAATCCATAACATCCTCATCCCGGATACTTGTCAGCTTCTCAATTTCAAAAGGAATGGGTACATCCGGATTGACGAAAGTGGAAAAACGATCCACGATCTCACCGCCGGACACCTTGACCGCACCGATCTCGATGATCCGGTTATTCACCGGAGAGAATCCTGTGGTCTCGATATCGAACACCACATAATCCTCGTGCAGACTCTGTCCCTTATCATTGGTCACGATCTCCTTCAGATCATCTACCAGATAAGCCTCCACACCATAGATGATTTTGAAAAAGTCCTGCTTGTCCGGATTCTCGTCTCCGGCATCCTTACGTTTGCCCTTTTCCGCCTTCCACAGATCGTCCCAGACATGATTGGCATCGGTAAAACTCTGTACCACACCGTGATCTGTGATGGCGATGGCGCGATGCCCCCATTTATAGGCGCGTTTTACAATATCTTTGGCTTCCGAGACGCCGTCCATATCACTCATTTTGGTATGGCAGTGCAGTTCCACACGTTTTCGGGCGGAAGTATCCATTCTTGTATTAGTAAAATCAGGGATCTTCTTGATTCCGGCGATGGAGCCGATGGCAAGCTCATGGTCAAACTTATCCATCATGCAGATTCCCTTTACCTTTAAAAAGACTCCCGGCTTAATATCCCCGGTCACTTCCTTCACCTGTTCCGTACGCACGAACATCTTGATGGTCATGGTATCGGTAAAATCGGAAATATTGAAGATAATGATTGTCTTCTCATTCTTAATATCCCTGGTATCCACGGACAGTACTTTTCCACGGATGGTCACTTCACCCATATCACCGATCAGTTCCTCGATCTTCATGGCTTCCTCTTCAAAATCTCTGCCATAGATCACATCGGGATTGTCCGATCTCTTCAGGGCACCTTTTTCAAAATTGCCACCCTTACGAAACTCTCCTTTTTTGAATTCGCCACGCTTGAATTCGCCACGGCCGCCCCCCTGGAAGCTCTTGGTTACGCCACCTGCCGGTTCGCTTTTTGCCTTGTCGGAATTGTCTGCCTTTTTTGGTTCCGGGCTCTGTGTATTTTCCTGCTCCGTGTTCTGTGCAGGCGCTGTGCTGTCCACAGCCTCTTCCTTCCTGCCTCTGGTGCGGCTGTAGATGGCGTCTACCTTCATGCGGATCTTGGCTTCCTCTTCCTCCTTGAATCTTCCGATTTCTTTTTCCACATAGGCTGCATGTATCTTCACAGAGAATCCACAGCGTTCCACCAGTATCTTCTCAAGGATCTGTAATATCTCTCCTTCCATACTGCGGTTCAGCACCGTATCCTCCATCGTTATCAGCATTTCATTCTCCGCAGGATACTCGATCTTGGCCGTCTTCAAGGCGTTGTACTGGATATGACTGTATTCCCGAAATTCCTCCAAAATACTTTCTTTATAGATATCCATCAGCTTTTCCGGATTGTATTGGGAAGAAAGTTCAAATTTTTCGTATATTTTTACTGTCAGATTGGCATCCGGAAACAACTGCTTTTTAATCTCCTGTTCCGCGGTCCAGATATCTGTTTTCTGAATCAGACGGGTACTTTTTAAATACACCCGAAGAAAGTCTCTGCGCTTTGTCGCCGAGACTCTCTCTACCTCTGTCTGACCCATCAGGTCATGAATATCCGTATTCAACTGTAAATTCGGAAATACTTCAAAAAAAGGTTTACTCATCTATTTTAACTCCAATGATCCAATTCCTCTTTTAAGGCGGGGAGCAGCTGATCCTCTGGAAGCTTTTTCACGATCTCACCATGTTTGATCAACAGTCCTTCTCCGATACCGCCCGCTACTCCCAGATCCGCTTCCTTCGCTTCTCCGGGTCCGTTCACTACGCAGCCCATTACTGCCACCTTAATATCTAACGGATAATCCTCCACCAGCTTTTCCACCCTGGTCGCCAGTCCGATCAGGTCGATCTGGGTTCTGCCACAGGTAGGGCAGGATACGACTTCGATGCCGCCCTTTCTGAGTCCCAGGGTACGCAGGATCAGCTTCGCGGACTTGATCTCCTCCACCGGATCTCCGGTCAGGGATACACGGATCGTGTCACCGATGCCCTGGCTTAAGATCAGGGACAGACCAATGGCAGATTTGATATTGCCGCTATTGACTGTACCGGACTCGGTAATGCCCACATGCAGCGGGTATACTGTCTTCCCTGCCAGCAGTTCATGGGCTTTCACGCACATTAATACATCCGAAGACTTGATACTGATGACCAGATTGTCATATCCTAAGTCTTCGATCATGTGCACCTTATCCAGTGCGCTCTCCACAATGCCCTCGGCTGTCACACCACCGTATTTCTCTATTAACGGCTTCTCCAGGGAGCCGCTGTTGACACCGACACGTATGGGGATATTCCGCTCCTTCGCCGCATCCACCACAGCCTTCACCCGCTCCGTACTTCCGATATTGCCGGGGTTGATACGGATCTTGTCCGCACCGTTCTCGATGGCAGCCAGAGCCATACGGTAGTCAAAATGAATATCCGCCACCAGCGGAATATGAATCTGCTTCTTGATCTCACGGATGGCTGCTGCCGCCTCTAATGTGGGCACCGTACAGCGGATGATCTCACAGCCTGCCTTCTCCAGACGTAAAATCTGCTCCACCGTAGCCTTCACATCCTCCGTCTTCGTATTGGTCATGGACTGAATGGCGATCGGATTCCCGCCACCGATCTTCCGGCCTCCGATCTGTATCACTTTCGTATGCATTCTGTAAGTATCTTTATCGTTCATAAGGGGTACCTGACCTTTCTCATCATTCTCATGTATGACTATTACTATACCCCTTTTTTCAAATCCTTGTCAATTCGCAGAAGTGCCAAAATACCCCGGGCTGCTTTGTCTCACATACCCGGAAAGTTCCAGCTCCATCAGTGCCCGGTGTAATGCGGCAATGTCAAGATATTCTCCCTTTTCCCACAGCTCTGCAAGAATCGTCTCCGCAGTCTTCGGCACGGGAGTCAGTCTCTCATACACCTTTTTCAGAGGCTCCTTCAATTGCAGATTTTTATTTTTTCTGTGCTTTTTCTTTCTTTTATAAATATCGCTCTCCACAGGAAGCTCCTGTCTCTCTTCCCAGCTTTGCAAAAATTCCTCCAGAAACTGTTCCGGCGAAAGCATCACTCCCGCGCCCTGGTTTAGCAACCGGTTACAGCCATCACTGAGTCTGTCCGTGATTCTGCCCGGCACCACATACACATCTCTTCCCTGTTCCAATGCCATATCCACAGTGATCAGTGTCCCGCTCTTCTGCCTGGCTTCAATGACGATCAGTGCATCCGACAGTCCGCTGACAATGCGGTTTCTGGGCGGAAAATATGCCGGCATGGCGCGGATCCCCGGCGCATAGGTGGAGAGCAGTCCTCCCTCCCTGCCCAGTTCTTCATACAATCTTCTGTTCTGGCTGGGGTAGCAGATATCCACGCCGCATCCCAGTACCCCGTAGGAGGTGCCTCCCGCTGACAATGCCGCCTGCTGACTGATTCCGTCAATGCCTCTCGCCATACCGCTGATGACCTGGATTCTATGTGTGCCAAGATATCTCCCCAGTTCCTCCGCCACATATCTGCCATACTCCGAACATTCTCTGGCTCCGATGACCGCCACCGAAGGAATGGTATCCTCCGGGAGCCGTCCTTTATAAAAAAATCCATACGGTGGATCCGGTATAGTCAATAACTTTTTCGGAAATCCTTCTTCCCAGGGAAACACCAAATGGATCTGTTTCTCTGCAAGCTGTGCATATTCCTGCCTCCATGCATCCTCTTTTTTCTGCCTGTCCATATACTCCGCAATGGATTCACTCACGCATTCTCTCCAACCGGTTACTCCGGCCTCATATATCCCCTGCGGTGAGCCGAACCGCTCTTCGAGCTGTCCCGCACGTACGCCACCGATCATGGGAATGCTGCATAGAAAATACGCATACATTCTCTCTGTTTCCATCCTATTCATACCGTATATATTCCTTTCCTTCATCCCTTAATTCCAGTATTCCTCCGAAGGTCTGTAACAGGCTGCCTCCAGCAGATGATCCTTCGTGATCTCCCCATATCCCTCCAGGTCGGCGATGGTGCGCGCCGTTTTTAAGATCCTGTGATATGCCCTCGCACTCAAGGAAAGTGTATGATACATCTGTCCCATCACCTTTTTTTCTTCCGTTCCGAGCACACAGTATTTTTCCGCATCTGCGGAAGAGACATCTCCATTGAACCGGTAGTCGGTGCCTGCATATCGTTTTTCCTGCATTTTTCGTGCCGCACCTATTTTCTCCCGCATCTCTTCGCTGCTCTCTCCGGATCCGTTTTCCTGTAAGTGCAGAATATCCACAGGCTGCAGCTCCACACACAGATCAATACGGTCCAACAGCGGTCCCGACACTTTTCCTAAGTATTTATCGATCTGGGGCTGTGTGCAGCGGCATTTGTTCCGATCCGGATAATATCCGCAGGGGCAGGGATTCATGGCTGCCACCAGCATAAAATCGGAAGGATAGGTGATCAGTCCCGCACTTCTTGCAATCTGTACCCTGCGTTCTTCCAGGGGCTGACGCATGCTGTCGAGCACCACCCTCTGAAACTGTGGCAGTTCATCCAAAAACAGTACACCCCGATGCGCCAGTGACACCATTCCCGGTCGCGGCACCGCCGCTCCTCCACCGATCAGAGCCGCCAGAGTGACATTTTGATGAGGTGCATAAAAAGGTCTCTCTGTAATCAGCGCCTGCTCCGGTGGCAGAAGCCCTGCCACGCTGTAGATGCTGGTGACCTCCAGGCTTTCCTCCAGCGTAAGCGGTGGTAAGATTCCGGGAATCCTGCCGGCGATCATGGACTTGCCAACACCAGGCGGTCCCATCATTAACAGATTATGAAAGCCTGCTGCCGCGATCAGCGCACCTCTCCTGGCACTCTCCTGACCCGCCACTTCCCGGAAATCCCCTCTTCTGTCTCCCCCGCTGCATTTCAGCAGATCCTCCGGGCAGACTCTCGGTCTGTATATTTTCTCTTCATCCTCCCCGGGATGTACCAGTGCTGTAAACAGTTCTCCCAAATTCCCAACGCCCCATACTGTCACTCCCGGGATTACCGCTGCCTCCAGGGCATTTTCCCTGGGGACAATGACCCTGTGAATTCCCCGGCGGGTCGCCTCTCTTACAATCGGCAGTACTCCTTTTGCTTTTTTGATCTCACCGTTTAATCCCAGTTCCCCTAAAAACAGCGTGTCTTTCACCGCATCCTCTTTCAGAAGCTCCATATCCTGCAATAGTCCGATGGCTATGGGCAGATCAAATGCGGTACCGTCCTTCCGTCTGTCCGCCGGTGCCAGATTCACGGTAATATGGCCGGGCGGAATCTGAAAACCTGAATTTTTCATGGCAACACATACTCTTTCCCTGGATTCTCTCACTTCACTGCCCAGAGAACCCACCATCAAAAAAGCCGGCAATCCTCCCGCCAGATCCACCTCCACGCGGATCAGATACGCCTGCAGACCGCAGACCGCGCCGGAATAAATTGTAGAAAACATAAACTACCTCCTTTATTTTTGTTATTTTTATAAATAATGAAAAATGGAAAACGATTGCAGAAATTCTGCGGAATGTCCCGAAGGACAGTTGCTTGAAAAAAACTTTGATAATACTTAGAAAAAAGAAGAAAAACAAATACCTATGCCCCGGCGGCCCACGATACCGTAAGCTGCCGGAGTCTTTTATTACCTCTTAATCAGATCTTATTCTCCATGCTGTCGGGATCCTGTGCAAACTGGATCGCATGCTCTCTGTCGATCTTACCTTCAAAATAGAGCTGGACAATGGCTTCATCCATGGTGATCATGCCAAGCTTCCGGTTCGTCTGCATGACACTAGCCAGCTGATGGGATTTGCCCTCACGGATCAGGTTACGGACCGCATGGTTGGCATGCATGACCTCAAACGCTGCCACACGGTGCTTACCGTCCGCGGTAGGGATCAGCTGCTGAGAGACTACGGCTTCCAGGGTATTGGACAGCTGTACTCTGATCTGTTGCTGCTGATGGGGCGGGAATACATCGATGACACGGTCTACGGTACTGGCGGCACCGATGGTATGCAATGTGGACAATACCAGATGTCCGGTCTCCGCTGCCGTGATTGCTACGCTGATGGTCTCGAAGTCACGCATCTCTCCTACGAGAATGACATCGGGATCTTCACGAAGGGCGGCTCTTAAGGCATTGGCATAATTGTTAGAATCAATACCGATCTCCCTTTGGTTGACCATGGACATCTTATGCTGATGCAGATACTCGATGGGGTCTTCCAGAGTGATGACATGGGCATCTCTGTTGTTGTTGATCTTGTCAATAATAGCGGCAAGAGTAGTGGATTTACCACTTCCGGTAGGTCCGGTGACCAATACCAGTCCACGTTTGCGCTGATACAGATCCACCACGGATTCCGGCACACCCAGTTCTTCCGGAGAGGGCACCACGGTACCCACCAGACGGAATGCCAGTGCCACAGAGCCTCTCTGTTTATAGGCATTGACACGGTAACGTCCACAGTTGGGGATGGAGAATGACATATCGTATTCTCCCCGTTCCTCGAAACGTTCTCTCTGTACTTCCGTCATAATATTGACTAATACCTCCAAAGTATCCGCAGGAAGCATCTTCGGGTAATCCATGGTGATCAGATTACCGTTCACACGCATCTTCGGCGGAATACCTACCGTAAGATGCACATCACTTGCTCCCGCCTCCTTGGCGGCTCTGAGTATTTCTTCGATTGTTGGCATAGTTGCTCCTCACTATTTGCTGAATATGTATCTGTTATCCATGGTCTTCATGATATCCACGATGTGAATATCTTCGTTCTCCGGAAGTGACAGATTCAAAATACTGTTATCCCGGAAACTTACCAGTGTGGGACGCAGTACATTTTCTTCATTTTCATTTAATACCAGTGCCTTTTCCCCTGTGCTGAGTTCCACGCATACCCCGGGCGGCAGAATATTGATAGAACGGATCAGCGCCCGTACCGTCTCCGGATCATAGACCTCAGGGTGTTCTATGAATTCCTGGATGGCTTTCACTTCCGATTGTGCTGTACCCTGCAGCGTCATGGCAGTGATCTCATCGTAGCGGTTCGCCACCAGCAGGACACCGGATCCCGCCAACATCTTGTACCGGCTCTTCTCCCCGTCTGTCGGGAACAGATCCATCTGCTTTCTCGCTGCCTGCTGGCAGATTCTGCGGATATGCATTCCTTCGGTTGCAAAGGCCTCCTCGATCATCCCATAAGCTTCTTCCTGGGTCTCACAATTCTTAAGCATGTCCTCCTCGGAATAGGGTGCTCCGTAATACACAGCATCCTTTTTTCCCAGTTTGCCCATATCGTGGAGAATTGCAGCACATACCGTATGGTACTGTTCTTCCCGTCTTAGATTCATTACATGGGTGATCATGGCACAGAGTATTGCCACATTCAGGGAATGTCTGGAGACATAGTCCTCCAGGCTCCTCAGATTCTGATAGAAATTGATCTTCTCATCCAGATGTCCGTAATTGCGGATGACCATGTCTGCAATCGCCTGGGTACGGCTCTGCTTTCTGGTCTTTCGGATACGCTCCTGTTCCTCCTCGATGGCGCCAACTGCCTTGATCTGGAACCGTTCAAACTCCAGGTCCTCCTGTGTCATGGGCGGAAGCGGTTCTGCCGGTTCCAGCACATAGACGCCGATCAGTCCGAAATTGCGGATGCTTTCTATTGCCTGTACTGACAAAAGGGAATTCCGGTCAAACAAAAGAATGCTTTTCTTATTATAAACAGGTCTCGCCAGGCGCATTCCTGTCTTTAAGTCTTCCGTTCTCACAAAGAACATCCTTTTCCCCCCTTTATCCTGTGTAGTAACACTATTACCAATATATCACAGCGTCGTACTCTTGACAAGCCTGCGTTATTCTTCCTTCAGCTCTGCTGCCAGCTTCTGCAGTGCCTTTTTTTCCATACGGGAGACATAACTCCTCGAGATTCCTAAAGCATCTCCCACTTCCTGCTGTGTATATTCTTTGTATCCTAAAATTCCGTAGCGCATCACCAGGATCTTATACTCTCTCTCGGTCAGACAGTGGTCTAACGCCACCAGCAGACGTTTTCTGTTCCTCAAAAACTCCAGGTCCTCTACCACATCTCTCTGCTTCTCTTCGATCACATCCAGCAGATGAATGGCATTTCCTTCCTTATCCTGCCCGATGGGTTCATACAGAGAGACTTCTCTGGACAGTTTTTTGCGGCTGCGCAGCATCATCAGAAGTTCATTATCGATGCAGCGGCAGGCATAGGTAGCCAGTCTCCCTTTTCCGGAATCAAAAGAATTCACCGCTTTGATCAGACCGATACACCCGATGGAAATCAGATCCTCCATATCTTCCTCTACATTTTGGTATTTTTTCGCAATGTGCGCCACCAGACGCAGGTTCCTCTCTACCAGAATCTCTTTTGCCTGCCTGGCTTCTTCCACGGTACCTTTCCTGAGCATACGGATATAATAAGCTTCTTCTTCCGCGGTTAATGGCTGTTGAAAGGTCTTCAAAGAGCACCTCCGTGGACAGTTGCTTATGATAGTTTATGTGATTTTCTGTCCACAAGTGCCTGTCAGTCCCCCGGGGATCGTCAGAATAAAAACTGTGCCATGACATAATTGCTTACATCCAGCCCCCGCCCGGTAAGTGTAAGACGCCGTCCCGTCTCATCTTCCCTGACAGTAAGCAGCCCATCCGCTACATTTCGTGCGATCACTTCTCCGTAGACCTCTTCCAATGTCTGCCCATAGCAGCGTGCAAATTCCGGATACGACACGCCCCGTATTAACCGCAGTCCTAAAAACATGGTCTCTTCCATCTGTTCCTGTGTGGTAAGGCTTTGTTCTTCTTCCCGACAGGCAAACGGATGTGCCAGATAAGCGTTAAGATCCCTTCCGTTCTGAAATCTCACGTTGCCGATCAGGGAAGCCGCCCCTATACCAAATCCAAGATAATCTCTCCGGATCCAGTAGCCCACATTATGCCTGCATTCGTATCCGTCTAAAGCATAATTGGATATCTCATAGCGATGGAAACCATATCCCGCCAGCACCTCTATGGTCTCCTCATACATAGCGCGCTCCGTATCTTCTTCCGGCAGAGGCAGTTCTCCTCTGTCCGCCATCGCCGCAAAAGTGGTTCCTTCCTCCACGATCAGGCTGTAAGCTGAGATATGTTGCGGCATGGGCTCTAACCGCAGCACCTTTTCCAGTGTGTCCTTATAGCTTACAAGAGTCTGTCCCGGCAGTCCGCTCATGACATCCACATTGATGTTCGTAAAACCTGCTTCCACCGCCTCCCGATACACCTGACAGAAACCGTCAAAATCATGGATTCTTCCAAGTATCTTCAGTTCCTGCTCCTGCGCCGACTGCATGCCGATGCTGAGACGATTGATCCCCGCCGCATAAAATGCTGTGAGTTTTTCCGTAGTGACAGTGCCCGGATTCACCTCCATAGTGATCTCCGCATCCGGTGCCAGTCTAAATCCTTCCCGGATATGTTCCATCAGCTGTCTTATGCTGTCGCCGGATAACAGGGAAGGGGTCCCGCCGCCGATAAATATGCTGGTTACAATACGCTCTTTATAATCCTTTGCTCTTCCCACGATCTCTGCAAAAAGTGCAGCCATATAGGCTTCCTTAGTCTGCTCCGTGGCAGGGGCAGACAGGAAATCACAATAGCTGCACTTTTTTACGCAAAAGGGAATATGAATATACAGTTCCAGTTCTTTTTGATTCATATTGCTCCTTCAAATGACTTGTGGTTAATTTTTATCATCCAGCTTCAGGACGCTCATAAATGCCTTCTGGGGGATCTCTACGTTACCGAACTGACGCATACGTTTCTTGCCCTCTTTCTGCTTCTCTAACAGCTTCTTTTTACGGGTAATATCACCACCGTAGCATTTTGCCAGTACATCCTTACGCATGGCCTTTACCGTCTCTCTGGCAATGACCTTGCCGCCGATGGCAGCCTGAATAGGGATCTCGAAAAGGTGTCTGGGGATCTCATCCTTCAGCTTCTCACACATCTTACGTCCTCTCTCGTAGGCGGAGTCCGCACAGACGATAAAGGACAGGGCATCCACTTCCTCACGGTTGATAAGGATGTCCAGCTTCACCAGATTGGATCTCTCGTAACCCTTTAAGTCATAGTCAAAAGAAGCATAACCGCGGGAACGGGATTTCAGTGCATCAAAGAAATCATAAATGATCTCGTTTAAAGGCAGTTCGTATTTTAACAGTGCTCTGGTACCCTCGATGTATTCCATACCGAGGTATTTGCCCCGACGCTCCTGACACAGTTCCATAATGGAACCGATGAATTCAGAAGTAACCATGATCTCCGCATTCACCACCGGCTCTTCCATATATTCGATTTCAGAAGGATCCGGCAGGTTGGAGGGGTTGGTCAGTTCGATCACTTCGCCGTTGGTCTTATGCACCTTATAGACTACGCCGGGTGCGGTTGTCACCAGGTCGAGGTTGTACTCTCTCTCCAGACGCTCCTGGATGATCTCTAAGTGTAACAGTCCTAAAAATCCACAGCGGAAACCAAATCCCAGTGCCACGGAAGTCTCCGGCTCATAGAACAGAGAAGCGTCGTTTAACTGTAATTTTTCCAGTGCATCACGCAGATCCGGGTACTTAGATCCGTCTGCGGGGTACAGTCCGCAGTATACCATGGATTGTACTTTTTTATAACCGGGCAGGGGCTCTGCGCAGGGATTGTTGTCATCCGTCACGGTATCACCCACCGCCGTATCCTTTACATTTTTAATGGACGCAGTAATATAGCCTACCATTCCTGCGGAAAGCTCGTCACAGGGGATAAACTGTCCCGCTCCGAAATAGCCGACCTCTACCACTTCTTCCTTCGCTCCGGTAGCCATCATGCGGATCATGGTACCTTTTTTCACGGTACCTTCCATGACACGGCAGAATATAATAACACCCTTATAGGAATCGTACACGGAGTCGAAGATCAGCGCCTGCAGCGGCTTGTTGGGGCTTCCCTTGGGTGCGGGGATCTTTTTCACGATCTGTTCTAAGACTTCCTCGATGCCGATACCGTTCTTGGCTGAAATTAACGGTGCGTCCTGTGCTTCAATACCGATGACATCCTCGATCTCCTCGATGACTCTCTGGGGATCCGCGCTGGGCAGGTCGATTTTATTAATAACCGGGAATACATCCAGGTCATGATCCAACGCCAGATAGACATTCGCCAGAGTCTGTGCCTCAATGCCCTGTGCCGCATCCACGACAAGGATCGCGCCATCGCAGGCCGCCAGAGAACGGCTGACTTCGTAGTTAAAGTCCACATGTCCCGGAGTATCGATCAAGTTAAAGATATACTCTTCTCCGTCCTGCGCCTGATATACCGTGCGTACTGCCTGTGCCTTGATGGTAATACCGCGTTCCCTCTCCAGGTCCATATTGTCCAGCACCTGTGCCTGCATCTCTCTGCTGGTGAGCAGACCGGTCTTCTCGATGATGCGGTCTGCCAGGGTGGATTTACCGTGATCTATATGTGCCACAATACAAAAATTGCGGATCTTACTCTGGTCTATTGCTGCCATACTACTGTCCTTTCCTGACATATTCTTACGTCTGACAATTGTAGCATAAATTCCGCATTCTTGTCTATGTTTTTGCTTCGATTCCTTTCCTTATTCTCCCTTTAGCACCATATCCAGGATATGCGCCAGCGGATCACAGGCATTCATGGCCTCCTCCACCGTATTGTTCTGTGCTCCCAGTTCCACCAGAAGCGTCCGGGGACGTAAGTGCATGTTGTACCGGTAGCCCTTTAAGTAGATCCGGCGGGTCAGTCCCGGATAATATTCCGCTGCCTTTAGCTGCATCTGAAAGGAAAATGCCAGGTTTGCCTCCTGGTTTTCATTCTGAAGATAGTCAATATCTCCCGTCTTACGGGTGCGGCTGAGTCCGTTGAAAAACATAAAGCGCGCAGTGGGTCTGCCCTGGAGATCTGTTACCAGCCTCGTTCCTTCCGCCACTTCATCCCGGTGCAGATCTACGATCACCTGTATGGACGGATTCTCTGTAAGGATCTGTTCCACTGCCGGAAGGGCTTTGGAATATGCATTGTCTCTGGTCTCCACATCGTACTCGCCGGTATGATGCAGTACCGCGTAGCCATATTGTTCCCTCAGGATCTGTGTCAGATGCTCTCCCACTCCTACAATACCGGTATTCACATCTCCCGGTACAGAATCCGCAAAAGCTTCCTGGGAATGGGTGTGATAGATCAAAATCTGCGGTTTTTCTCCTTCTTTTGCCAGTGTCATATCCATCCCCAGGAGTTTCTCCGCGGACAGTTGATCACTCCCCGCCATAGTATTGGCATCAATGGCATAGAAATTCTGCACCAAAGTCTCATAATCGGACAGCTGCGTTCTGTCGATCTGCACCTGTCTGGCTGCCGGCCGGAATCCTCCCTCTGCTGCCCCGATTGTCTGCTCTGCGTGCTCCGGATCCTGCACTGTCTGTGTCTGTTCTTCCGGGGACTGTGAAATCAGAAGTTCCTCACTGATCAGCTCCTGCGTAGTCAGTGTCCTGTAGGTGGTCTCATCCTCCGCGATCTGCGTTTTTTGCTCCGGCAGACTTCCGTAGCCCAACAGAGGAACCACCTCTTCCATACTCTGCTGAAGCGACCATCCAAAGCCGCCTGTCTCTCCCGGGAAAGCGCCTGCTCCGGTAAATACCGGGAATTCATTTGTTCCTCCATCCACCAGCAGCAGTCCGCAGACAACCGCCAGACAAAGCATCTTCGGGCGCACGGCGGCATTTTCGGTTTTTTTCACTGTCCACGCTTTCCTTCCGCACATTCTCCCTTATATATATGCATCTATACCCAGTTTTTTTCCATGGCAATATTAATTCCTTCGGATACGGTATAGCTGACACGTTTGATCACGGAGTCAATATCTTTTCCGGTCATATACATATTATTCAGTTCTGCAAATGCCATACGGTGCTGCCCCATGTATTTGACGGCATCGAACTCTTTCTCCCCGTTCATCAGTTTCTCCAGGGCATCTCCCACGATGGTGGCTGCATCCACCACTGTGGGAATCCCGATAGCGATCACCGGCACTCCTAATGTCTCTTTGGTCAGAGCATTTCTGTGATTCCCCACTCCGGATCCCGGCTGGATCCCGGTATTGGTGATCTGAATCGTACGGTTTAACCTTTTTATGCTGCGGGCTGCAAGGGCATCCACAGCGATCAATACATCCGGCTCCGTCTCCTTCACTACACCGCCTATGATCTCCGCCGTCTCCATACCGGTCTTCGCCATCACCCCCGGCTCAATACTGCTGACCAGATTCATGCGGGTACAGTTATAGGCGGCCTTTCCATAGGCTCTGACCACATGTCTGGTGATCAGCAGATTGTCCACCACCTGAGGTCCCAGGGCATCTGCCGTCACTTCCCGGTTCCCCAGTCCAACGATCAACACCGCCAGTTCTTCCTGCTCCTGCGGCAACATTTTTAACAGTTCCTCCGCCAGTGCCTCCGAGATTTCTCTGTGATAATCATCATCCGGTTCCACCATGGCAGGGGCTTCCATGGTCACATAGACTCCCATGGGTTTCCCCAGTGTCTTTTCCGCATTTTTGGTGTCGATGGTCACCTTAGTGGTCCGGATATCCGTCTCTTCTTCATAGTGTTCTTCCACCGACACTCCCCGTAATCTGCTCTCTTCCTCATTGACACTTTCCCGCGCCTCCAGCGCCAGGTCTGTTCTGATCTGAAAAGTCTCCATTTTCTAACCTCTGTCCGCCTTTCGTAGATACCATATTTTTGTAATATTTTTTGCAAAAATCCGCAAAATATGTATTGACAAAAGCTGGCAGATTGTCTAAACTACAATAGTATGTTTACGTTAGTCTTCCGTGTCTGGCTAAAGTGAAACATTTCTTGTAAATTATAATTTTATTGTATACATTATGGAGGTGTACGACTTGGCTAACATTAAATCTGCAAAAAAGAGAATTTTAGTATCCCGCACAAGAGCTGACAGAAACAAGGCTATCAGATCCGGCGTTAAGACCGCTATCAAGAAGGTATACGCTGCAATCGAGACCGGTGACAAGGAAGCTGCTAAGGCTGAACTGGTTGCTGCTACCAAGACCATCGAGATGGCTACTTCTAAGGGCGTTTACCACAAGAACAACGCTGCAAGAAAGGTTTCCCGTCTGAGCAAAGCTGTTAACGGAATGGCTTAATTTTTCTTGAACCGATACAGAATTTAAGGCATACAAAAAGCACCTATACCGTCATGTAGGTGCTTTTATTGTGCAATTTAATATGTGCGGGCTTATCGCCCGCACATATTTATTTCACATTTCTTATCTTCTGTGTCCACCGCCGCCGTGACTGACACCACTACTGCTTCTGTGGCTTCCGCCATGACCTCCACTGTGGTGGCTGCTTCCTCCACTGCTACTGCTGGTCTCGATTCTTCTGGTAACCACATTCTTACGCAGATACTGATCTCTGGTATCGTTGATCTTTGGCTTTTTACCGTCGACATACTGGTTTGTTGTGGTAGTATCTTTCGCTTTGTTCTGATGAAGATTCACCGCTGCATAGATCAGCGCGACCACAAGTCCTACCAGGATCCAGGGCGCAAATGTCATGGGCATATCTTCCTGGCTCTCCTCCATGGTCCGGGTCACATAACTGATACAATTCTTATACGCTTTGTAGGGGCTTTCGTCTATGTAGTCATCCACTGCATACAATGCCTGGTCGATCTCATAATCTCCGAAATAATCATAGACATTTCCGCAGGTGGACAGCCAGCTTCCCTTCTGTCCCTCATAGGAATTATCCAGAAGCAGAACGCCGTTGCCATGTACCTTGTTATAACCATAATTATTGTAATCGTAGAAGTTATCCGCCAGATCTCTCATGGCAGTGCTCCAGTCGGTGCTGCCGACCTCCTTCGCATGGAATGCCTCCGGAAGATCCGGATTCTGCAGATCATATTCTACCGATTCGGAAATCGTTACGATGACGATATCTGCCTGAATCTTCTCCTCACACTCCGCGATATATTCCCGCAGGCTCTGCTCTTCTTCGTCTGTCAGCATATCCGCGTAGTCATATACGCGCTCTGCGGGCTCCTGGCTGTTGTCCCGTACAGTCTTAGGTGTGAGTGCATGAACAACTGCCGCTCCGATGGTGATTACCGCCAGTATGCCGGCAATGATAAACCATATTTTAAAATATTTGAAGTACTGTCTCAGCGCTTCTTTTTTAATATCTTTTTCCATTGTCCTGTTATCCTTCCCTCATAATCTTTACAGCAGACTGGCAATCGCATTTACCATGCATAAAATTGCCGCCAGTGTCACACCAAGTGTTCCCGCATAAGCCCACACCTTTGCTTTGGAAATCGGTGCGATACCTACCAGTTTACCGGTCTGTCCGTTCACATAGAAAGGATACTCTTTCCCTTTATAGGTATAATCATACTTCCATACCGGCAGAAGTCCGTAATTTACATCACTGCCTGTTACGCTGATATTTTCTCCCAGTTTGCGTACACTGGAATAGCCGGAATAACTATCATGCAGCATCTTCTGCGCATCTTCCTGCATCTTCGCCTTCGCACGGCTCTCCACCAGATCGGAGGTCATATTGTAACGCTCACTGTAAAATCCGGACAAATACTCCGGCTTGAACTCCTGCAACTCCTTATAATCAAAAGGCTCCATCAGATCCATGACATCATCCGGCATTCCTATGGATGCATCCACCGGAATCTTATCAAAATTAATATCCATATCCCTGACAACATCATAATAAGAAGTCTCCGTATACTGCGTATTGCCGGTAGTCCAGCTGCGCACCTTGGTACCCTCGCCGTGGAATGTACAATTGGTATCATAATCGTAAAACCAGAACGGTACATAATCACCATGGATGCCATTCAGTCTTACCTCAGACAGAAAATCCGTCGGTGCGAAAATACATTTTTCAAATTTGTCACGGATCAGCTTCTTGCAGCCTTCCTTCCCCATACGGAACGGGATCAGCATATGCGGTGTGTAAGCACCGGCAATCTGTTCATCCACGATCACGTAATTGTCACAGTACGGACACTGCGTAGCAGAAGTACTGGCTGTCATAGAAATCTCACCGCCACAGTTGGGACATACCTTCGTCACCTTTTTCTGAGATTCTCCTTCCGCCGCTGCCATTCTGCTTACCGGCTGACCTGCTCCCACCTGTGTCGTTCCCTCCGCAGCACCGTTCTCCTCACCGCTTGTCTCGATCACACCATCCTGGCGTTCTTCACTGTCCTCACTTTCACAGAAAGGACAGAACATTTTCTTTCTCTCCGGGCTGTAAACTACATTACCGCCGCAGTTTTTACATTTAAAGATCATCTTACCCCTCACTTTCTGCCTTTTACGACATTTTTCTTGGTAGAACCTTAATTATCTTACCATACATTTTCTCGTATTTCCATAGCTTAAAATGCACATAAGCTTTCTTATCGTTCGGATTACCGCGCTCTTAAGCCTTCATCAGATCCGCATAATCCTCCGGCAGAAACCGGTGATAGATCACATGGCATCCCTCGTCCCGGAAGCAATAACAATATGGATCTCCTATCTCCTCCGGGAATCGGATCATAACATCAAAATCCTCTCCACGCATCTCTTCTATATGGATATTCTCACTATACCGTAAAAATAATTGCCGGATGTCTTTGATCTTACAGTCATGCTGTCCGATCAGCCGGATCAGTTCATAGATAAATCCTGTCTCCGCAAAATGCTCATGGACATAGGCACTGCCCTCCTCCGGAATACAGAGGCAGAACCGGTTCCCTCTGCGGGTAACAGTGATTTTCCCAAGCTTCTCTGTCATGCTCTCCGGCTGTCCGGTCAAAGTGACTGACATCTCCTCTGCCGTATCCGCAGTATTCAATAAATGGTTCAGCGTGGATAATGGATAATACAGGCGGATCTTCTCACGGCGGAATCCAAGCTTTGCCTGCTCCTCCTGGATCACATCCATGAGATTTTTTTCTAATTTTTCAAATGTCATGACTTTCTTCCCTGATCTCCTGTACCAATTCCTCACCGCATTCCGCAATGGCACAGATATCCTCATTCTTATAGCCTCTGGCAATCATGTTCCGGACGATCTGCACCGTCTTCCCGGTAGCTCCGATCTGTTCTCCGATCTGTTGTCCAATATGCTGCCCGATCTGCTCTCCAATCTCTTGTCCAATCTCCTGTCCGATACTCCGTTCCTCTGCCCGCAGATCCATCAATGCCTTACACATATCATATCTCTCCTCTCCGCTTTCCTCGATTGTCACATAATACTCCATATTCTCTGTCAGTTCCCAAAAGCCCATAAGTACTGCCATAACTGCCGCCGTATCCGCAGGCAGTCTGCGGTATGCAGGATCTGAAGATATCAGCTGCTCCAGTCTCTGTCTGTTCCCACGGCAGGCAAGTGCCTGAAATACCTCCCGCAGATCCGTACAGAACCGGTCAAAATCATCCTCTTCATTAATACAATATAACTTCATGGGATAATCTGCAAAAGGAAGTCTCGTCCTGACCGTCTCTTCCTCCAGATTCATCATATCCGCCAGACACAGCGGTCCGTCCCAGGTATCCTCCCCGTGATATAAACATAATGTATACACCGGAACCAGTCTGTCCTGCTTACGGATTCCGCTGAGACGCTCTGCGTTTCTAAGTTCCCCGGTCCCCGTATATCTGCTCCGCAGTTCCCGAAGCTGCTTTAAATATTCCTGTACATCATATTCCATGCAGCGCAGAGGCATTGTATAGTCCACATAGCTTTGCGCCTCCACCGCCAATATCCGGAACATGGTACCGTCTTCCATTCTCTTCTTCACATCCCGGTATTCTTCCCGATGTTTTCCGTTCCCGGGTCTTTTTCGTCGGTCGCCTCTCCGCCCTCCGGGATGCCCCTGCGGTTTAGGTGGATGTACCGCATAGCGTTCCGACTGTTCACTTAACATCTGAGGTTCTATCACCTGCTCCCCCTGAAAAAATACAACATTGAACAGATCCGCGAACCGGTACGCATCCCCCAGGTACTCCTGCATGACTACTGCTGCTTCTCCCATGTATTACCTCCTTGGTAGTATGATAGGAGATTCCGACAAAAATGTCTGTAACAGCATACACGGCATTTACGTACAAACGTATTTAACACTATGCAAAAATTACATTGGGAATACGTCAGGTCAGAATCTCCTGCTTCTAGAATGTTGGATCTTATTGAAAAAGCACGATTTTCCGACTTGTCAGATGTACCAGATTTGCCAAAAAGAAAACTACTATGCTTTGTATCTAACATAGCATAGTAGTCTCTTCGTTGCAAGGATTATTCTTATTTTCTAAGAATTATTTGTTATAACAAACAATCTGTCCAAAATCAGCCTTCAAGGAAGCACCGCCTACCAGACCACCGTCGATGTCTGCCTGTGCAAACAGTTCGGGAGCGCTGGAAGCAGATACGGATCCGCCGTACTGGATACGGATAGCTGCTGCAGTTGCATCATCATAGATCTCAGCGATGCACTCACGGATTGCCTTACATACTTCCTGTGCCTGCTCGGTAGTAGCTACCTTGCCGGTACCGATTGCCCAGATGGGCTCGTATGCGATCACAGCGGTTGCTGCCTGTGCAGCAGTTACATTCAGGAATGCGATCTTGATCTGCTGACGGATGAAGTCGATGGTGACCCCCTGCTCTCTCTGCGTCAGAGTCTCACCACAGCAGATGATGGGAGTAATACCATGCTCGAAAGCCTTGAGGACTTTCTTGTTCACGGTCTCGTCAGTCTCTGCAAAGTACTCTCTTCTCTCGGAGTGACCGATGATCACATACTTCACACCTGCATCATCTAACATTGCGGGAGAAATCTCGCCGGTGAAAGCACCCTTCTCCTCGAAGTACATATTCTCGGCACCAATCATGATATTGGAACCCTTTGCTGCCTCCATAGCGGGAATGATGTCGATTGCAGGAACGCACAGAAGTACGTCTACTTCATCATTTGCTACGAGGGGCTTTAAAGTATTGATCAGTTCTACTGCCTGGCTGGGAGTCATGTTCATCTTCCAGTTGCCGGCAATGATCTTCTTTCTTGCCATAACCATACACCTCTTATTTTTTATCGTTCTTATCGTATACCGGAGAATGCCTGAGGCATTCTCCTCAGAATAACTTAGAAATACTTAGGCGGCGTACTTTTGACGCCTTAGTATTTCTTTATTCTGTTTTGTCATCTGCTGCTGCCACACACGGCGTTGCCCTCACAACAGCTACTTATTTGTCGTCTGCTGCGGCAACTCCGGGAAGCTCTTTGCCTTCCAGGAACTCCAGGGAAGCTCCGCCACCGGTAGAGATGTGACTCATCTTGTCAGCAAAACCAAGCTGGTTAACAGCTGCTGCGGAGTCACCGCCACCGATAATGGTAGTTGCATCGGTCTCAGCCAGAGCCTTTGCTACTGCGATGGTACCTGCTGCCAGGGTAGGATTCTCGAATACGCCCATAGGTCCGTTCCATACAACGGTCTTAGCGGTCTTAACAGCCTCAGCATACAGAGCTGCGGTCTTGGGTCCGATATCGCATCCCTCTCTGTCTGCGGGCATGTTGGTAACATCATATACCTGAACCTCAACAGGAGCATCGATCGGGTTCGGGAAATCAGCAATGGTTACGGAATCAACAGGCAGCAACAGCTTCTTGCCCAGCTTCTCAGCCTTTTCCATCATTTCCTTACAGTAGTCGATCTTGGTATCATCTACCAGAGACTTACCGATTTCATATCCCTTTGCCTTTAAGAAGGTGTAAGCCATACCACCACCGATGATCAGGGTATCGCACTTCTCTAACAGATTGGAGATAACGTTCAGCTTGTCTGCAACCTTAGCACCACCCAGGATAGCTACGAAAGGTCTTACGGGATCTTCTACAGCCTTACCTAAGAAGTTGATCTCCTTCTCCATCAGGTAACCTACTACGTTCTGACCACCCTTAGCGGTGATGAACTTGGTAACGCCTGCTACGGAAGCATGTGCTCTGTGAGAAGAGCCGAATGCATCACATACATACAGATCAGCCAGGTCAGCCAGCTCTTTGCTGAATTTCTCACCGTTCTTGGTCTCTTCTGCGCCACGGAAACGGGTATTCTGAAGCAGAACAACGTCGCCTTCCTTCATGTTCTCAACAGCCTTGGTAGCTGCTTCGCCGGTTACATTGTAGTCAGCTACGAAAGTAACCTCTTTGCCCAGCTTCTCGGACAGTCTCTTGGCAACAGGTGCCAGAGATTCGCCTTCGTTGGGGCCATTCTTTACCTTACCCAGATGAGAGCAAAGAATTACCTTGCCGCCATCGTTGATCAGCTTCTTGATGGTAGGCAGAGCTGCAACGATACGGGTATCGTCAGTGATCTCACCGTTCTTTAAGGGAACGTTAAAGTCGCATCTTACCAGGACTCTCTTTCCCTTTGCGTTAATGTCATCTACAGATTTCTTATTTAATCCCATGGTATTAACCTCCAATTATTTTAGTATCTAAAAAGGGCCCGGTCCTTGTAAGACCGGACCCTGATAGGTCTTTACGCGTTAACGCCTGTCGGCTTATGCTAACTCGCTGAAGTACTTGATGGTACGAACCATCTGAGAGGTGTAGCTGTTCTCGTTATCATACCAGGATACAACCTGTACCTGAGTATTGCCATCTTCCATAGGAGCAACCATGGTCTGAGTTGCATCGAAGATGGAACCGTAGGTGCTGCCTACGATATCGGAAGATACGATCTCATCGGTGTTGTAACCGAAGGACTCGGTAGAAGCAGCCTTCATTGCTGCGTTGATCTCTTCCTTGGTTACAGCGCCCTTAACTACTGCTACCAGAATGGTGGTAGAACCGGTAGGGGTCGGAACACGCTGAGCGGAGCCGATCAGCTTGCCGTTCAGTTCGGGAATTACCAGGCCGATTGCCTTAGCTGCACCGGTAGAGTTGGGAACGATGTTGCAAGCGCCTGCACGGCTTCTTCTCAGATCGCCCTTTCTCTGAGGTCCGTCAAGGATCATCTGGTCACCGGTATAAGCGTGAACAGTGGTCATGATACCGCTCATGATAGGTCTGCAATCGTTCAGAGCCTTAGCCATAGGTGCTAAGCAGTTGGTGGTGCAGGAAGCTGCGGAGATAACGGTATCTTCGGGCTTCAGGGTCTTGTGGTTAACATTGTATACGATGGTAGGAAGGTCGTTACCTGCGGGAGCAGAAATAACAACTTTACGAGCACCGGCAGTGATATGTGCGGAAGCCTTCTCCTTAGAGGTGTAGAATCCGGTACACTCCAGAACTACATCAACCTTTAATTCACCCCAGGGAAGCTTGCTTGCGTCAGCCTCTTTGTAGATGGTGATGGTCTTGCCGTTAACGGTGATGCTGTCCTCGCCAGCCTCAACGGTGCTTGCATACTTGTAAACACCCTGAGAAGAATCATACTTCAACAGATGTGCCAGCATCTTAGGGCTGGTTAAATCGTTGATTGCTACTACTTCATATCCTTCTGCATCGAACATCTGTCTGAATGCAAGACGACCGATACGGCCGAAACCATTAATTGCTACTCTTACTGCCATTTTAGTTTCCTCCTAAAATATTAATTTTATATCTTTTGACTTACTGTGATCCACAGATTGTCAAAATTTTATCAGCAAATTCATTTTACCTAATTCCTCTTTATAATTCAAGATGTAAATGCAAAATATTTGTGATTTTGTGGTAAATTTTACAGTTTGTTTAGAAATGGTATGGTTTTTCCCGCGTTTTTTGCTATACTGTACCCTGTAAATGACTTACAACAGAATGATAACCAGAAAGGATAAAAAATATGTCTATCAAAGCAGATTGTCATCTTCACTCTTCTTTTTCCGGAGATGCCCAGGCTCCCATGCCGGAGATGATCGATAAAGGGATCTCTCTGGGACTGGAAACCATGTGTTTCACCGAGCATAACGATTTTGATTATCCGAATACTGAGGAGGGACCCGGCAGCATCTTTTTGCTGAATACAGATTCTTATTTGTATGACATCCTCCGCTGCCGCGCCAAATACGAAGGGAAAATGCGGGTTCTCTTCGGTGTGGAATTAGGCTTGCAGCCGCATCTGTCCGACCAAGACGAAGATTTTACTTCCGCCTATGATTTTGATTTCGTCATTGGCTCTACCCACCTGTGCCGGGGAATGGATCCCTATTACCCCGAATATTTTGAGAAGTTTTCCTCCGAGGAAGAAGCCATCCGTGCTTATTTTGCAGAGACGCTGGAAAATCTGAAATGCCATGACGATTATGACGTCTTGGGGCACTTGGATTATATCGTCCGTGTGGCGCCTTCCAAGGACAAAAATTACTCCTACGATAAATATAAGGATGCCATTGATCCGATCCTGGAACTGTTGGTTCACAGTGGCAAGGGCCTGGAATTGAATACCGGAAGCTTCCGCTATGGTCTCAGACAGCCTCATCCCTGTACCGATGTTCTCCGCCGCTATCACGAACTGGGCGGCGAGATCATTACCGTTGGCAGTGATGCCCACAAAGCACAGGATGTAGGATCCTATCTGGATCTGGCCTCCGAGATTCTGCAGCTGTGCGGTTTCAAATATTATACGATCTATGAAAAACGCAGCCCGGAATATCACAAGCTGTAATTTTCTTTATTCCCTATCCTCCAAGCTGAATGTGTTCCTTCATCAGCTCGCGAAGCAACGCATCCGCTGTCCATGAGACATTATACGGTGTCACAATCGCTTTCAGGGCAACCGGTGGTAAGCCGGTTGCCTTATATTCTGCCAGGAATGCATCCACCTGTTGCGAATCCATTCCGGAAAACACCAGCATTTCCATTGCAAAATCAGGACCGTTATATATTTTTCCATTCTTATGAAAACCGCTGATTTCCGCCAGTGTTCCGATCTTCTGTCCATAGTCCCTGCGGTTCACCGCCGTCACATCCACACCTATTTTCTCCGCTGCCACACGCACAGCCCGGTCTTTTTGTGTACTCACGCCAAACAATAATATTTTTGCCATTATATTTCCTCACAGTCCATCACCCGGAAGCCATTCTTTTCCAGCAATTGTGCAAATACTCCCTGTCCTGGAATGAGTTTACCGGTAAAGCTTCCATCATAAATCTGCCTTGCGCCGCAGCTGGGACTTCGGGACTGTAAGATTGCCAGATCGATGCCATTCTCTTTTGCAATCCGCAGAGCCTCCTTCGCGCCTTCCCAAAACTGCCTGTCCACATTTACGCCTTTACAGTTTATGACCACACCGTCCACGATCTCCGACGGATCTCTGGGTGTTGTAAGTCCTCCCAGCACCTCGGGGCATACCGGGATTACCTCATGCCCTTCCAGATATTTTACCACACGCTCGCTGTAATTATTTTTACCGTTATATTTACAGTTTTCGCCTAACAGACAGGCACTGACCAGTATTTTCATCGTGATCTCCAGCTTTCCGTTATTATGTCTGTTACAATAGCGGTGCGATCAGCCGCATGATACACTGCCAGCCTCTCACTGCCATATTTTTCCTTCCATCCCGGTATTTATCGGTGACTTCCTCACTATCCTGTAACAGCTTATCAAAATCTGTCTCAATATCACGTATGGCATCACAGCCGTGCATCCACACACCGTTTTCAAAATGATGATACAGGCTCCGGTAATCCATATTGATGGTACCGACGGTCGCCGTATCCTCATCGCAGAGCATCTGCTTCGCATGCAGAAAGCCCGGGGTATATTCATAGATCCGCACACCCTGACGCACCAGTCCGGAATAATAGGATCTGGTCACACCGTAAATGATTTTTTTATCCGGAATGCCTGGAGTAAATACGCGCACATCCACGCCCCGTTTGGCTGCCAGTCCCAGCTCTCTCGTCATCTCATCACTGATGATCAGATAAGGAGTTGCCACATAGAGGCGTTTTTTTGCCGTCTTGATCAGGTTCAGGTAGACATTCTCACCCACCGGCTCTCCGTCCAGCGGAGAATCCGCATAGGGCTGTACATAGCCGGACGCCTTCTGCACATTTCCGTCTTCCGTACCTTCCTGTGACGCCTTCAAATACTTTTCATAATCCGTATCCGCCTGTCCCATGACATTCCACATTTCCAAAAACATCATGGTAAAGCTCTGTACCGCTCTGCCGGTCAGCTTCACACCGGTATCCTTCCAGTAGCCGTAAGGATGCGTGATGTTAAAATACTCATCTGCCAAATTATATCCACCGGTAAAACCGACTTTTCCGTCAATGATCATGATCTTGCGATGATCACGGTTATTCATGAAAATATTTAAGAACGGCACCACATAGTTGAATACCCGGCACTGTACACCGATGGCATTCATGCGGTCAATAAAGCTTTTATCCAGAAAGCCGATACAGCCTACATCGTCGTACAGGATACGGACTTCCACGCCCTCGGCGGCCTTTCTTGCCAATACATCCTTCAGCCGTGCAAAAGCCTCCGCCTCCTCTATGGCATGATATTCCAGGAATATAAAGTGCTTTGCCTTCTCCAGTTCCTTAAGTTGTTCCTCGTAGCCCAGATAAGCTTCCGGATAGAATTTCACGTCTGTTGCGTCATACACCGGATAATTACCATACTTCCGGATATAATAACACTGGTTTGCAGCCATGGGATCTTCCGCTTCCAGGCGCTCTACCACTGTTTCATCCTGAAGATTTAAAGGAACCAGTTGTGCATCCACATCCTCAAATTTCCGGATGATTTTATGCATAGCCTCTTTGTGCCCGAACAATCCGTAAATGCACAGACCGAATACGGGAAAGGCCAGTATTACAATGATCCAGGGCATCTTAAATGCGGCATTGGTATGTTTTCCATATATCCTGAGTGCCACCACCAGCGCAAACAGACCGGTCAACAGAGAGATCACTGAAGAATACTGATACAGCTTGATCATCAATACCAGTATCCAGCCGATCTGCAAAAGCACAGCCAATGCTGCAAAAGCAATTCTTCCTATACTGTTTTTCACATTCCCTTTTACTTCAGAACGCATCTGCTTTTTCTTACCCATAATGCCCTCTTTTCTCCTTCGTACTGCCAAAGCCATAAGTGATTTCCCCCTCACAGACTGCCTGCACTGCGCACAGACAGCCATGAATATATCCTATGATGCCAGGGTTCCAAGGTCTAAGCCCACATGAGCTTGCTCATATGTGGGTGAAAGACCTTGGGACCCGCCCCGATATGAGCATAAAAGTGGGATGATAATCCCACGATATGCGAATATTGGGGCGGATTGTGGGAGTGCGTAGCACGGAACAATCCGTAGGCATCAAAGTCGGAGGCTTTTGCCCCCGACATCATTCTATGGGGGATTGTTTTATGGTATAACATTTTTGCAAAAATCTCAATAGGTCTATGGACTACAACTGTCCTCTTTTGTCTGCCTAACCACAGTTTCTGTCACACAGTACCACCACTGTAGACGGCGTGGTCTGGGCAGGAATACTTCTCGTGGAAGAGGAATAGATGACCACCAGATTATGGTTCGCGGGACTCGCCTGGAAATACTGGTTGTTCACAGTACGCACATCCACTGTACCGTCCAGATTCAGCTGCAATGTCTGTTCCTCATTGACCAGGGAATTGTTATAATAGCTCACATCCACATACCGGTCGCTTCTCTCTTCAGCCACTACCACCGCCGTATACTGAGGCGGATAGATCAGGGGCATGGGCGCATCGTTGCGATACCAGAAGGTTGCCATCATTCCCACAGACAGTGTGGTAAAGTCCACCACATAGGTATCGGGGTTGATAAAAAAGTTCACCGTATTGCCATCCGTATCCTCGATAGCGGCAAATAACAGACATCCGTCAGCTCTGCGGCCACCCTGTCCTGCCGGCACCAGATCCACGATCGTTCCCTTCATGGAACAGAAGCTGTTTCTTCTCATAGGTCTCTGAAACGAAAATCGATAATCCATAGTCTCTCCTGTGAATTATAAATGCTTTCTTCCATTATATGCACACCCCCGCTGTTGTTGTTACGTGTCGTGATAAAAATATAGGACCACTATATAAAATAGTGATCCTTGTTTTTCTACAGGACAATGGTCCCGCCGCCCAGTACATGCTCGCCCTGATAGAACACCATAGCCTGTCCCGGTGTAGCGGCACGCACCGGTGCATCGAAGGTACAGAGTACTCTGCCATCCGGTTGTTTTGTAAGCGTTCCATGCTCGCCCTTATGATTATAGCGGATCTTCGCCAGTACTCTGACGGGTTCTGTGATATTCTCCACTGCCATATAATTCACATTTTCACATAATACTTTATCCGTGAAAAGTTCCTGATTGGAACCGATCACCACCTCATTGGTCCCGGGGCGAATGGCTGTAACAAACACCCTCTCTCCCATGGGGAGTTCCAATCCTCTGCGCTGTCCTAAGGTATAATGGGTAATCCCCTTATGATGCCCCAGTATCCTGCCATCCTCCGTGACAAAATTGCCCGGTCCCGGCACCTTTTCGCCGGCTTCTCTGTCAATAAAAGAAGCATAATCATTGTCCGGTACAAAGCAGATTTCCTGACTGTCCGGCTTATGTGCCACCGGAAGTCCAGCCTCCTCTGCCAGGACACGGATCTCGTCCTTGGTATATTCTCCCACCGGCATCAGGGTATGGGAAAGCTGATTCTGGGTCAGATTATACAGCGCATAGGTCTGATCCTTCGCCGCCGTAACGGAATTGCGGATAGCAAAACGACCGTTTGGCAGTCTGTCGATCCTCGCATAATGTCCCGTGGCAATATAATCCGCACCGATCTCTAAGCTCCTCTGTAACAGGGATTCCCACTTCACGTAACGGTTGCAGGCGATGCAGGGATTCGGTGTACGCCCTCTTAAATACTCGTCCACAAAATAATCCATGACATGACACTTGAACTCTTTTTTAAAGTTCATGACATAATAGGGAATCTCCAGTCTCTGTGCCACTCTTCTGGCATCATCCACCGCAGACAGTCCACAGCATCCGCCATTGGCTTCCTTGGCTGCTTCCTCCTCGTCCTGCCAGATCTGCATGGTGACCCCGATCACATCATAGCCCTGTTTTTTTAATAACATGGCTGCCACGGAGGAATCCACGCCTCCGGACATGCCAACCACTACTTTTTTCTTCATAGATCTTAATAGTCTTCCTCTTCTTCGCCCTCACTGATATCGTTCTTGGGCTTCTGCAGGCCTTCGATGGTGATGTGGTTCTTCTCCGCATAATCCCACAGAGCTGCATGGATGGCTTCCTCTGCCAAAAGTGAGCAGTGTACCTTTACGGGAGGCAGTCCGTCCAGAGCCTCCATTACCGCCTTGTTCGTTACCTGCAAAGCTTCCTGGATGGTCTTGCCCTTTACCAGTTCGGTAGCCATGGAGCTGGTAGCTACGGCAGCACCGCAACCGAAAGTCTTGAACTTTGCCTCTCTGATGATCCCGTTCTCGTCAATGTCCAGGAACATTCTCATAATATCTCCACACTTGGCGTTACCCACGGTACCTACGCCGCTGGCATCCTCGATCTCCCCGACGTTTCTGGGATTCTGAAAGTGATCCATTACTTTTTCACTGTACATGTATCTGTTATCCTCTTCTTTCTTACTTAATTGTTCTTCTGACTTTTCAGGAAATCTTCATATAAAGGAGACATATCCCGCAGTCTCTGGACGATTTTCTTCACTTCTTCCGCTACGATATCCATCTCTTCCTTCGTGCTATCCTCAGACAATGTCAGACGCAAGGAACCGTGGGCTTCCTCATGCTTTAAACCGATGGCTAACAGCACATGGGAAGGATCTAAGGATCCGGAAGTGCATGCGGAGCCGCTGGAAGCACAGATTCCTTTCATATCCAGCATGATCAGCATGGATTCTCCCTCGATAAACAGGAAGGAAAAATTGATATTATTCGGAAGTCTCTTCGTGCGGTGACCATTCAGCCAGCAATGAGGGATCTCGTTCTCCAGACGTCCGATCAGATAATCACGCAGTTCGATCTCCCTTTGAGTCTTACTGTCCATGATACGCATGGCACGCTCTACGGCTGCCCCCAGTCCCACGATGCCGGGGATGTTCTCTGTACCGGCTCTGCGGCTTCTCTCCTGCGCTCCGCCGTGTACAAAAGAACGGATCTTCACGCCTTTACGGATGTATAAAAAGCCGATGCCCTTGGGGCCGTTTAATTTATGACCGCTGGCACTGAGCATGTCAATATGCATCTCATCTACATTGATCGGAACCTGCGCATACGCCTGTACCGCATCGGTGTGGAACAATACACCGTGCTCCTTCGCGATCTCTCCGATCTCGGCGATGGGCTCGATAGTACCGATCTCATTGTTGGCAAACATCACGCTGATCAGAATGGTATCGGGGCGGATGGCTGCTTTCAGCTCGTCCAAGCTGATCAGTCCGTCTCTGTCCACATTCAGATAGGTGATCTCAAAGCCTCTCTTCTCCAGATACTCACAGGTATGGAGAATGGCATGATGCTCGATCTTCGTGGTAATAATATGTTTTCCCTTGGAAGCATAAGCTTCTGCGGTGGCTTTTAACGCCCAGTTGTCGGACTCAGAACCGCCGGCGGTAAAATAGATCTCTTCCGGCTTCGCTCCCAGGCTGTCCGCGATGGTCTGGCGGGCATGATCCATAGCCTTTTTACTCTCGGCGCCCAAACCGTAGATGGTGCTGGCATTGCCGTAATATTCACTGAAATACGGGAGCATCGCATCTACGACCTCCGGTGCTGTTTTCGTAGTCGCTGCATTATCTAAATATATCATATTGCCTCATTTCTGCATATCTTGTAACTGATCATGCACATTTTACTGCTATTCATGATAGCATTCACTTTACTGTTCTGTCAACAAGGTCATCGGAATATACTTTTGCAAGATCTTTTAAGCCAAAAAGGGCCAAAAATCCGCTTATGAAACAAGCCAAACGTCATCCCCTGATCTTCGGTACTATGATTCTGACTGCAACCGGCCTCATCACCCGTGTCATTGGATTTTTCTACCGTATCTATCTGTCCAGGCTCTTCGGCGAAGAGGGAATGGGCATCTATCAGCTGCTCAGTCCGGCGCTGTCTCTTTCCTTTTCCCTGACTGCCGCAGGCTACCAGACCGCCATCTCGAAATATGTGGCGGCGGATAGCGCCAAACACCCTTCCGGAAATTTAAAGCCGCTACTGGCCGGGATCAGTATCACCTTACCTCTGTCTCTTGTAACAAATGCCATTTTGTTTTTCTCTGCGGATCCTATCGGTATTTTTCTGTTAAAAGATCACCGTACCGTACCCATGCTGCGGATCCTGGCCTTCTCTGTCCCCTTTGCCGCGCTGCACGCCTGCATCAACGGTTATTTCTATGGAAAAAAGAAAGCTTCCGTGCCTGCTCTTACACAGCTTTTAGAACAGCTTGCAAGAGTCGGCTGTGTCTTTCTCGTCACCGGAGCCGATCTGGCAAAGGATAGTACTCCCTCAATCAATGCCGCGGTTCTTGGTCTCACCGTGGGCGAGATCTTCTCCATGCTGATCGCTCTGATCTGCCTGTACATACATCTGTATCCGGGCAGTAGTATTCTTTCCGTGCGAAATATCTGTCCTTCTGTTCCGGTCTACCGGGATCTGCTTGGTATGGCACTGCCTCTGACCGCTAACCGTATCGTTCTGAACATTTTACAGAGTATCGAAGCCGTCTCCATTCCCCAGAAGCTTCTGCTCTATGGTTATGATACCACCACAGCCTTAAGTGTATACGGTGTCCTTACCGGCATGGCCATGCCCATGATCTTTTTCCCTAATGCCCTTACCGGCTCCGTGGCGGTGCTTCTCCTGCCCACCATCTCCGAAAATCATGCCAGAGGAGACCGTGGAGCCGTCTTATGTGACACACTGCGCACCGTAAAATATTGCAGTCTCATGGGTGCCTGTTGTCTGTGCGGTTTTCTGTTTCTGGGTGACTGGATGGGAACGGAACTGTTCCACAGTGAACTGGCCGGTCATTTTATCGTGACTCTGGGCTTCATCTGTCCTTTTCTGTATCTGGATACCACTCTCTCCAGCATTTTGCAGGGTCTTGGCATGGCGGGACGGATCTTTTTCTCCAACGTGGTCTGCCTTCTGATCCGGCTGTTGTTCGTATTTTTTGCCATTCCCGTGATCGGTATGCAGGGATATCTGTGGGGGATTCTGGTCAGCCAGCTGGTACTTGCCGGAATCTATTTTTTCTGTTTGTATCGCTTCTTCCGAAAAAATTAAAAAAAGCCTCCGTCATCCGGCTTGCGCCGGATTGGCGGAGGTATCTGTTTCCCGGTAATCTTATTCATCTTATTCTGTAAATACCGTCTTGCTTATCCTTTTTCATTATCGCACATGCCATGCGAAATTCTAGCTTTATCTGGCCGTATTTTCAGTTATAATATCGACTGTTTTTATGAAAACTTAAGTCTTCCGGAAATCAATTGTGATTCTTGTCATTCAGGACGCTCTTTAATTCATCCATAAAGGTGTTCACGTCCTTGAACTCCCGATATACGGAAGCAAATCTTACATAAGCTACCGCATCCAGATCTTTCAGCTTATTCATCACAAGTTCACCGATGGTTCCGCTGGGGATCTCACGTTCTTCCCGGTTGAAGATCTCATTCTCCACCTCGTCCACCAACGTCGTGATCTGTTGTGCGCTGACCGGACGTTTATGGCAGGCTCTGAGTACTCCTGCTTCGATCTTGGCACGGTCATAGGCCTCTCTGTTATTGTCCTTTTTAATAATGATCAACGGAATCGTTTCGATCTTTTCGTAAGTGGTGAATCGCTTGCCGCATTCATCACACACACGGCGACGGCGAATGGAATTGTTATCTTCCGCCGGTCTCGAATCGATTACTCTGGTATTTTCATGGCTGCAGAACGGACATTTCATAGGCATCCTCCTCTTAAAAACCACGTGTTATTTATACGGATATTATAAGAGAATCAGCAGTTAATGTCAACCAAAATTATGTCCGGACCGATCTGCCGGATGTCCTTGTAAGGAATGACAATATTGGGCTCACAGCGCAGGAATCCCAGCCACTGGTTTCCACCCGGCACCATGATCTTACAGATGCATCCGCTGCACTCATCGAACTCAAGATCACAGACATGCCCCAACTTTTTACAGTCTCTGACATTGATCACATCTTTGCATTTTAATTCGGAAAAAAGCATATGCGTACTCCTGCTTTCTTTCTATATATATAATATATGCCTTTCCCATCCGTTTGTTCGGCAAATACTGGAAATTCTACCGGCAAAGTATATCCTCCCACAGTCCTGTGAATACTGTTGTTATCACAAAATTCAGTAATCGGGAGGTCTCTATGGTACAGGGAAAAGTGGAAATCTGCGGCGTCAATACAGCAAAACTGCCTTTGTTAAAGGCGGCAGACAAGGATGCTTTATTTGCGAAGATCCGCGAAGGAGATACCGCTGCCCGAGAGACCTATATCGAAGGGAATTTACGTCTGGTCCTAAGTGTGATCAAACGTTTTTCAAGCAGTGCGGAGAACGTGGATGATCTGTTCCAGATCGGATGCATCGGTCTCATCAAAGCCATCGACAATTTCGACGCTACTCTGGGTGTGAAGTTCTCTACCTATGCGGTTCCCATGATCATCGGGGAGATCCGCAGATTCTTACGGGATAACAACAGCATTCGTGTATCACGCTCCCTGAAGGATACCGCCTATAAGGCAATCTACGCCAGAGATACGCTGACGAGAAAAAATCTGAAGGAGCCTACCGTGGAAGAGATCGCTGCTGAAGTGGGTATCTCCAAGGAAGACATCGTCTATGCCTTAGATGCCATGCAGAACCCCATGAGTCTCTACGAACCGGTCTATACCGACGGCGGCGACACCCTCTATGTCATGGACCAGATCAGTGATAAAAAAAATAAGGAAGAGACGTGGGTGGAACATCTCTCCCTCAGTGAAGCCATGAAACGTCTGAACGACAGAGAGCGTCATATCATCTCTCTGCGCTTTTTCGAAGGTAAGACCCAGACCGAGGTCGCCGACATGATCGGCATCTCCCAGGCCCAGGTCTCCCGCCTCGAAAAAAATGCATTGAAAGCTATGCGGGGCTATCTTACCGCATAGACCTCCATTTTTATATCCGGGTGACATCCCCCTTACGTGCAGCATTTAACAGTAACCCCAGCTTTTCGTTCTGTGTCAGTTTTGCCGTTTCCGCTTTCTCCCTCATTTTTCATGTTATCTTCTGATTGTTCTGATTGCACTTTTATTGTCTGCGGAATCTCCGCAGCATTCCATACAGTATCTGAAACAGCAGATATCCGATCACTGCCCCCAGCACATTGGTCAGGATATCGTCCACCTGAAAATATCCCCTGCCGGTGATCAGCTGGATCGTCTCCACGCCGAAGCTGGTCACGAATGCAGCAAAGGCATTCCTAAAAAAGCCACGAAGCCACAGGAATGCCCAGGGACAGATAAATCCATAGGGAATAAACAGCAATACGTTTTCCACGACATACGCATGGTTCCTCGCATTCGTCCCCCAGGTAGAGAACAGTTCCAGGTCCATGCCGATCCGGCTGCCATCCTCTCTGGAGAAAAAAGTGATCACCAGAATGATCATCAGATACAGAGAAAATGCCATGAGTCCCGCCATGGGAAAAGCATCCTTCCCCTTACGCTCCCGTCTGGCATTCAGTCCGTTCAGGAGCAGTCCCACAACAGCCCCCGCCATGATCCCGTAGGGAAGATAGGCCAGGGTCTCCTTCAGATCCTTTATGATATATTTTAACATCATCTTATTATTTCCTTACATTTGATAGGTATCCCAATGGGAAGGTGCTTCCTCCCATATCTTCTTATCCTCGAATAAGCGGTCATTCATCCAGCCGACGGCATCCACCACGCCATCCTCGTCAAAAGAAAAATATGCTCTTTTCTTTTTTTCCTCCGGGGTCTTAAAATAATTAAAAGGCTCCGGCCATACCGTCACCATAAGCTTTTTACCGCCCTCGGGGTCCTCCGGATCCTGTGTCTGTTCCAGGCGGTAACGCATCCCCTGGTGGCATCCGGTGAATTCCGTCTTTTTTAAATATTCCATCGATAATATATCATCACGCTGTATCATGTATCTTCATCCTTAAAATCTGTCATTCACAATCCGGAGAATGGGTCCTCTCCGTAATCTTTATAGTATCATGTATCCGTCCCGAATGCAAAGTCAAATATGCAGGCTGATCTCCTTTTTCAGCTGCCTCATGATCTTTTTTTCCAGTCTCGAAATATAGGACTGGGAGATTCCAAGAAAGCTTGCCACTTCCTTCTGTGTCATCTCCTGTCCGTCCGGGGTCCCCAGTCCGAACCTCAGCTGCACAATGGTCTTCTCCCGGTTCGACAGCTTGCTTACGGCATTCATTAAAAGCTTGCGCTCCACTTCGTTTTCTATCCCTCTGTAGATCACATCCTCATCCGTTCCCAGGATATCCGACAGGAGCAGTTCATTGCCATCCCAGTCCACATTTAGGGGTTCATCGATGGACACTTCCATCTTCGTCTTATTATTCCGCCGCAGGTACATCAATATCTCATTTTCAATGCACCGTGAGGCATAGGTCGCCAGTTTGATATTTTTCTCCGGATTAAAAGTATTGATGGATTTGATCAGTCCGATGGTGCCTATGGAGATCAGATCCTCCACGCCCACTCCCGTATTATCGAATTTTTTGGCTATGTAGACCACAAGACGCAGGTTATGCTCGATGAGGATCGCCTTCGCCTCATCCTCATACTCCGTTCCCAGATCGCCGATGACCTGATTCTCCTGATCACTTTGGAGGGGAGGCGGTAATACTTCCGCTCCGCCGATATAGTGAAGATCACCTTTCCGATGTATGGGAAAAGGCTCCCTGCGTGTTATTTTCAATTTCATTTTTCCGGGTATTGCTATCTTTAAGATCATAATTGCTCCTTCCTGTCTCCCGGCTGCAGCAATGCAGGATGCAGCAGCATAGGAATTTCTTTTCCGGCAATTTCCTCTTCACTCACTGCCAGATATACATTTCTGCACACTTTTTCCACGCCCCGGTACCGGATCGTTATCTGCGGTACCGGATAACCGCTAAGGATGCCGCTGTTCTTCCCCACGCTGTGATAGGGGATGGCACGAAATCCCGAAGGTTCCTCTCTCCACAGGCTCTTAAATACCCTGGCATCCAGCACCGACACCGGTGCTCCACTGATAGGCTCCCTTAACGTATTGCCGGAATCGATCAGGGCGGGGACCCAGCATTCACCGTCCGTTCCCCGTAGGAACACCTGACAATACGCCGCGTGCTCTTCTTCCTTTTTTCTGTGTCTCAGAAAAATGATACAAAAAAGGGCTCCCACTCCAAGCACCATGCAGGTGCCCGGGAGAAATTTTCTGCCTGCGGGAAAGCTTCGAAACACCGCCGCCAGCGCCCCTCCCATTAAAAAAGTATAAACGCACTGTTTTCTGAAATACAGCCAGAATCCCCTCATATTCCGTATGGGAAAAGCCACCCATAGCATGAGTCCCGTCCCCGGCAGAAGACACAGGAAAAGCTTTAGAAGCGCCGTTCCCTTCCATAAAAAAGGGAGCAGATAACATACCGCTCCGATCGCCGCCCCGGCTGTCAGCCGGTACCACGTGGCAGTGTGGCAGGTACTGTGATCCACCAGGATCAGAAGTAACAGGTTCATGCCGAAGTTCAGGAGGAACAGGCTGTCAAAATACAGTTCATAATGCATCACACCCCTCCTTCAGAATCATTATAAGGGGTGTGGTCAGCAGATTTTGTCAAATTTTCACCCGCCGGAACCTTTTTCATTCAGTTATTTTCGACAGCAGTATCTTCTGTCTTCTCCAATCCCAGATAAGGTAAAATATTTTCATACAACTGCCTTATAATAGGGGCTGCCACCTGTCCTCCGTAATAGACGCCCTGTGGATTATTGATGATGGCTATGGCGATGACCTCGGGATCATCCGCCGGAGCAAAACCGATAAAAGAAGAAATATAACGTCCGCTCCCACGGGGCAGGGTCTGACTGGTTGCAGTCTTTCCTCCTACCCGGAACCCCTGCACCTGCCCGTTTCTGCCGGATCCTTCCGCTACTACCATCTCCAGGATATAGCGCATGGTGGCAGAGGTCTCCTCCGACAGGATTCCGCTGCGTACCGGATAGGAAAACACCTCTTCCACCTCTCCGTCCCGGTTCAGCGCTTCGATCCCGAAATGTGGCGTGATGCGATTGCCGCCGTTGATAATGGAGGATGCCGTAGTCAGAAGCTGGATCGCCGTGATCTGAAAGGACTGCCCGAAAGCCACCGTCGCCAGTTCCACATTTCCCATGTCTTCCTTTTTATGCATGATCGTTGCCGCCTCCCCCGGCAGATCCACCCCGGTGCGCTGTTTTAGACCAAACTGCTCAAAATACCGGTAATACTCATCCACACCCAGGCGGAGTCCCACGGTAATGAGTGCCGGATTACAGCTGTTCTCCATGCACTGCACAAAGGTCTGACTTCCATGTCCCACCGTCTTATGGCATCTGATCTTACGGTCATCCACGATGATAAAACCCGGGCAGGAGAAGCTGCTGTCCGGGGTCACGACACCGGACTCCAATCCCGCAGCCGCGGTAATGATCTTAAAGGTAGATCCCGGTTCATAGGTATCATTAATGCAGCCGTTTCTCCACATGGCATTTAATTTTTCCTGCTTCTGCTCGGCGGTAAGCTGCCCGGGGTCCACCGTAAGGAGACTGCCGTCTTCTGCCGTAGCGGTCTCCACAGGCAGCGTATAAGGGTCATTGAGATCAAACTCCGGATAATTGACCATCGAAAGGATCTCCCCGTTCTTCGGATTCATCGCAATGATATAGACGCTGTCCGCCTCCTTGGCAGCACAGGCCTGTTCCGCCAGCTGCATGGCATACTCCTGGATATTTCTGTCAATGCTGATGCGAAGGTCTCTCCCCGGCACCGGCTCCACCCGGCGTTCTCCCGCCGTATCTACCTCGATTCCCTTGGCATCTGTTACGGTCAATATCATACCGGGCTCTCCCTTAAGTACTTCCTCGTAGACCACTTCCAGTCCGATGATCCCCTGATTATCGCCTCCGGTAAATCCCAGCACCTTACTTGCCAGTTCTCCGTAAGGGTAATATCTCTTATAGTCTTCGTCCACTTTTACCCCTGCCAGATCATATTCCCGGATTCTGTCACCGACAGTCTTATCCACGTTGCTTTTCACCCGCTCTATGGAGGAATATTTTTCCACCCGTTTCCTGGCCAGTTCCTCAGAGATACCCAGTTCCTTTACCAGCATGGCGATCACCTGCTCAGGTTCCTTGATCTGGTTATGGATCACGGATACGGTACAGACCGTTTTGTTATCCGCCAGCACGACGCCGTTACGATCCAGGATCCTCCCTCTTGCCGCTTTGATGCTTCTCTCCCTCTCGTGCAGTCTGGTAGCAGCATCCCCATAATAATCCGCCCGCCATACCATCAGGTACAAAAGTCGTCCAAGCAGGCCGCAGAACACTGCCGTACATAGGAAAAATATGGTCATGATCTTTTTGCGGTGAAAAAATCGGTTCTGATGATCTGCCATAAAAAAACCTCACCCACGGAGCTTTTTACATTTTATGGCTCCAAAGGTGAGGCTATTCATTCCATGCACGTCTATTTATTCATTTTGCTGATTCAGCAGATTATTGTTCACCGGGCTGTCACCCAGGGTATCCTCTCCGCCGACATCCTCTCCCGTAACAGGATCGATCAGTCCGCCGTCGATCGGGCTTACCAGATATCCGGTAGCGGGATCCACAGGATAATTTCTCCAGTCCTCAGACGTCGTGGGAGTCTCTTCTCCCTCTCCGGTTCCGGTGTTCTCTCCACCCGTCTGGTCCGCAGGGTCGGAAGCGTCACCTGTTCCGTCACCGTTATTCTGGGTATCCCCGTCTTCCGGCTTCTGTGTATACTGATTCGTAATCTCGATCTGTTTCTCTGCCAGTTCCTGAATCTCCTTCTCAGACAGCTCCTCCGTCATGAAGATATTCAGATAAGGCAGTACTTCCGTCAGAACATTTCTAACGATTCCCGTTGCGAACTTTGCATCATCCTGAGGGAATGCATTGGCACGGTCCACGACCACGTAAATAGCGATCTGAGGATCATCCGCCGGTGCATATCCCATAAAGGATACAACATATTCACCGTTTTTACGAGGAATGGTCTCTGCGGTACCGGTCTTGCCGCCGATGGCATATCCGGCAGGTCTTGCGGTTCTACCGGTTCTGCGGTCACCGCCCTCTTCCATAACGGTAGCTCTGCAATACTGTCGGATCTTTGCCGAAGTACTCTCGGAGATGGTCTGTCGTAACACTCTCGGTTCAATGTTCTCCACCGTTGCTCCGCTTGCATTGGTGATCTTGTCCACCATGTGGGGCTCATAATAATATCCGCCGTTGATCAGGGAGCAGAAACCGGTGATCATCTGGATCATGGTCACATTGAAGTTCTGTCCGAAGCTGTTGGTCGCCAGATCAGCGCTTCCCATCTGGTCTACCGGGAACAAGAGACTGGCGGTTCTCGCTTCTCCTGCCAGATCCACGTTGGTCTTTAATCCAAAGTTAAAGGTCTGCTGGAATTTGGCAAATTCCTCCTTGCCCATGGTGGCTGCGATCTTCATTAACGCTACGTTGCAGGACCAGGCAATGGAATCCTGTACTGATACATCGCCTTCACCGCCGGAACGGTAGCTGTGACATTTGATCGTATGTCCGCCGACTTCCAGATAGCCGTTACACTGATAGTGCTCGTTGCCGGTGATGGCACCGCTCTCCAGTGCTGCTGCCACGGTAAAAGGCTTCGCCGTGGATCCCGGCTCGTAGGTGGTGGAGATACAATAGTTCTTCCATAGGTAGTTCAGATTATCCAACAGCTCTTCATCCGTCAGGGCATCGATATCTTCCTGGGTAAAATAGGTATCTGTCTTCGTCAGTACCCGGTAACCGTTGGCATTGGTCACCATCTCGATCTTACGGGATCCCAAAAGGGCCTCCGTATTCCTGGTATCGTTCAGGTCATAGGTAGGATAGCTTGCCATGGCCAAAATATTGCCGGTATTGACTTCCATGATGATGCAGCCCACATTTTCCGCGCCGTTGCCGGGATGTGCCGCATCCTTATGCTCCTCGTTAAACTGTTTCAGGTATTTCTCCACAATACCCTGAATATTGGCATCAATGGTACTGTGTATCGTGTTGCCGTCCACTGCCGGCTTGATCGTACGTTCCAGATTGGCATCATCATTCAGATAACCGTACTCTCTTCCGGTGGTTCCGTTCAGGACATCATTGTAATACTCTTCCAGTCCGTACTGTCCTTCATTGTCCGCTCTGGCAAATCCGACCACATCTGCCGCCAGAGAACCGTTTGGATAGACTCTCTTATATTCCTCTTCAAACCAGACACCGCGGATCTTGCCATTCTCCAGAGCTGCCGCCTGGAATCCGCTGATCTGGTCATAAGTCATCCTCCGAAGAGGCACATACCAGGAAGATTCGGGATGAGATGTTACATACTGCCGCACCGCCGTCATGTCCAGATCCGGGAAATTCGCAGCCAGCGCTTCCATGGTGGGTTCCAGATAATCCTCCCGGTCCAGCATTACCCTGGAATCTATGACCAGGTTATACACCTTTTCACTGACGGCAAGCTTCGTTCCCTTGGCATCCACGATGTCACCACGTCTAAACGGCAGGGTGATGGAATCGTATTTTTGCTGGGAGAGCACCTGCTTCTCATAGTCAGCTCCGTCCGCTCTCACGATCCATGACAGACGAAACGACAGCAGAATAAATGCCAGTATGATCAATACATACAGGCATAACAGTTTCTTCTGCATTTTGATACTGAATTTCTTGGGGTTCTTCTCCTTCACACGTTCTGCCTCCCGTGCTTAGTTCTGACTGCCGTCAGCCTGACGCATATAATCGTTGCTGATGCCGGCATAAGGAATTACCTGCCCTTCTGTTGCGTAGGTCATTCCCAGTTCACCGATGGCAATTTTCTTGATCTCTTCCAGATTCACACTGCTGGTGATACGGCTGTATTCTTCATCATTGGACAATTTCAGAGCGTTCAGTTCACTCTCCATTCTGGATACTTCCGTGATCTTTGTGGTCAGCTGTGACTGCATCTGAATATAGTTCACCAGGAAAAATGCACATGCCACCAGTGCCACCATCAGAAAAGTCACATAGCCGATGCTCATGTGCCTTGCTTTTTCTCTGTTTTTTCTCGTCTCATGAGACAGCTGTCTCCGGGGCTCTTCCATTTGTCTCCGGACCTGTAAGTCTCTTGCTGTATTATCATATATGTATGGGGTATTACTTCTTCTCTGTGTCATACTTTATTCCCACTTTCACTGATTAAAGATTTAAAATTCTTATTTCTTTTCAAACACACGTAGCTTTGCGCTCTTGGACCTGCTGTTTGCTTCCAGTTCTTCCGCACCGGGAAGGATCGGTTTTCTGGTGATCACCTTTCCCTTGGAGACCTTACCGCATACACACACCGGAAATTCCGGAGGACAGGTACAGGGATTTTCATTCCTGCGGAACGCATTTTTCACGATCCGGTCTTCCAGGGAATGGAAAGTGATGATACAGAACCTTCCGCCGGGATGTAGCAGATCGATCAATTCGTCCAAAGCCTTTTTCAGTACTTCCAGTTCCTGATTGCACTCAATGCGGATCGCCTGGAATGTCTGCTTGGAGGGATGTCCGTTCTGTCGCATTTTCGCCGGAACTGCGGCCTTAATGATCTCATTTAATTCAAAGGTAGTCTCAATGGGCTTGTCCGCCCTGTTTTTTACAATATGTTTTGCAATGTTTTTCGCAAAGGGATCTTCGCCGTAATCCCGGATGATATGATACAGCTCCATCTCGGAATAATTGTTCACGATGTCTCTCGCTGTCAGGGTCTGCCTGCGATCCATCCGCATGTCAAGCGGTGCATCAAACCGGTAAGAAAACCCTCTGTCCTCGGTATCTAACTGGTAGGAAGAGACTCCCAGATCCAGCACGATGCCGTCCACACCGGTGACTCCGTATTCTCTGAGTGCCTCCACCGCATTCACGTAATTGTTGCGGATCACGGTCACTTTATCTCCAAAGCATCGTAATCTCTCCGATGCCGCCGCGATCGCCGCGTCATCCTGATCGATCCCGTAGAAATGTCCGTTCTGTAAGCGGCTGCACACCTCATAGGCATGTCCGCCGCCTCCTAAGGTTCCGTCCACATAGATGCCGTCCGGTCTGATATTCAGTTGTTCGATGGTCTCATGCAACATCACAGAATAATGATTAAATTCCACGACGGTCATCCTCTCCTGCTTCTTTAAATCTGCTTCTTTTAAATAGTCAGTCCCAGTCCTTCCATGGCGCCGGTGATCTCATCCATATCCGCATCCGAGTTCACGGTCTCCCACTTATCCTTGCTCCAGATCTCCACGCGGCTGCCGACTCCGACTAACACCACATCTTTTTCCAGTCCGGCGAATTCTCGCAAGTGTGCCGGCAACAGGATTCTTCCCTGCTTGTCCACTTCCACCGTAGCCGCACCGGCTAAGAAGAAACGGGCAAATTGTCTTGCTTCCTTATTGATCAGAGGTAATGAGGTCAGCTTCTGTTCAAAAGCGTTCCAGTCATCGCCCGCATACACAAATAAGCAGCCGTCCATTCCCTTGGAAATCACAAATTCCTCGCCTAAAGTCTCTCGGAATTTCGCCGGAATGATCAACCTGCCTTTCGTATCTAACGTATGGTTGTACTCGCTCATAAACATCGCACTCACCACCATTCATCCAAAAGGGGACTGCCACGAAAAAGGAGGTCATTTTTTCATAAATCTACCACTTTGTGGCACTTGACTCCACTTTCTCCCACTTTTATTATGATTTTATACTAAATTAAGGGATTTTACAAGAGAAATCAAGTGGCTTTTTTCGACGGCAGAATCAAAAAAAGCGTCCTGTCCTATGACAAGAGCGCTCTTTTCTACTATATGTGGTAAAAAAATGAGAGCAAATACAATATCTATGTATTTGCTCTCATTTCGATATTCTTAATAAATTTTTAAAAAATTTTAATTTTTTTCCACTTTCGGCTGTTTTTTCAGGTGCATACGTACCACAATGTCCGTCACCACCGCGAAGATCACCATACACAGGGATAATACCTGGGATACGGCGAGGCTCGTTCCGGGGATAAACAGGGTATCTGTCCGGATACCTTCGATCCAGAATCTGCCGAGGCCATAGCCTCCGAAATACAAAAGGCAGATCTCTCCCTCGAACTTTTTGTGCTTGCGGTATACCAGCATAATGATCAGAATCATCAGATTCCACAGACTCTCATAGAGGAATGTTGGGTGTACCTGAATATAATTCGTTCCCTCAATAATATGTGCCGCTACATTCTCGGAAATATCCCGACTGCGCACCGCTTCGATAGGGAGCCGCATAGCCAGGAAATTATCCGTATATTCTCCGAATACTTCACGGTTCATAAAATTGCCCCAGCGGCCGATAACCTGTCCTAAGATCAGTCCCGGTATACACAGATCTCCCAGCCGGAAAGGGCTGATCTTCTTGATCTTGCAGTAAATGAACAGAGTCAGGAAAGCTCCGATCACGCCGCCGTAGATCGCCATACCACCATTACGGGTATTGAAGATACTTAACAGATTGTCCTTGTAATAATCCCAGGCAAATACCACGTAATAGATTCTGGCACCGATCACGGAAAAGATCACGGCATAAATAGCGAAATCCCAAATAGTATCCGGATTCTCTCCGCTCACCTTCGCTTCATGCACCGCCATCAGGATACCCGCCAGTACACCGATGCCGATGATCAGACCGTAAAAAGCGATCTCGAAACCGAATACGGTAAAGCTTCTGGGAACATTTTCCAGGTAAATGCCTAAATGGGGAAATGCAATATCTCCTGCATTCATCATAATATTTATATCCTTTCTTAGTACTATCCGGCTTCTTCGCGCTTTGCGCTCTCGAATCCGGAATAGACATTCGCTAATAGACAGATTACTCTGCCTGCAAGCAGTCTCGTAATCTGTCTATTGCGGATCTTAGTATTACACGTTGAATCGAAACAGAATTACATCGCCGTCCTGTACGACATAGTCCTTACCTTCCATGCCGACCAAGCCTTTCTCACGGGCAGCTGCCAGAGAGCCCTGCTCTAAGAGATCCTTGTAATTTACAACTTCCGCCTTGATGAAGCCTCTCTCGAAATCGGAGTGGATCTTGCCGGCTGCCTGAGGCGCCTTGGTACCGATCTTGATGGTCCATGCTCTGGTCTCATCCTCTCCTGCGGTTAAGAAGCTCATCAGACCTAAGATATGATAGCTTGCCTTGATTAGCTTCTCCAGACCGGATTCCGTTAGTCCCAGATCATCCAGGAACATTGCCTTCTCGTCATCATCCAGTTCGGAGATCTCTTCCTCGATCTGTGCGCAGATGACGAATACTTCGCTGTTCTCACTTGCAGCGAACTCTCGCACCTTCGCTACCATCTCATTGGATGCGCCGTCGTCTGCCAGATCATCCTCGGATACATTTGCCGCATAGATCACGGGCTTGTAGGTCAGCAGATTGTATTCCTTTATCAGAGCCAGTTCATCCTCATCGGTGACTTCCAGGCTCTTCGCCATCTTACCGCTTTCCAGATGCTCCTTGATACGCTCTAAGAGTGCCAGCTCCTTGGCATAGGTCTTGTCCATTCTGGCAGCCTTGACTACCTTGGACAGTCTTCTCTCAAGTACTTCCAGATCTGCGAAGATCAGCTCTAAATTAATGGTCTCGATATCCCGTAAAGGATTTACACTGCCGTCTACATGAATGACATTCGTATCCTCGAAGCATCTTACCACATGGACGATGGCATCCACCTCACGGATGTTGCTTAAGAACTGGTTGCCCAGTCCTTCACCCTTAGAAGCACCCTTTACCAGACCTGCGATATCTACGAATTCGATCACAGCAGGGGTCACTTTCTTGGAATGATACATCTCTCCCAGTGCCTTTAATCTGTCATCCGGAACTGTTACCACACCCACATTGGGGTCGATGGTACAGAAAGGATAGTTAGCGGATTCCGCTCCCGCCTTGGTCAGGGAATTGAAAAGTGTACTCTTTCCTACGTTGGGAAGACCTACGATACCCAGCTTCATGATTTATTTACCGTTCAGACCCACCAAAAGGGTCTGCCTTTCTTGTATTTTCTATTCTGTATTTCGCTCATAAGTCCATCCGCCTCCGTGCAGAGGCAAACGAATCTAAAATAGTATTATAGCATACCTCACACTCTTTGCAAAGTCCCTACTGTTCAAAGTAAGTATTGATTCCGGCAAGAAGCCCTGTGGCCAATTGTTCCAATACCACATCACTGTGATCCGAATATGCGTTTCCCAGTTCCATATCCACAGAGGGAATCGTACTATAAGAAGTCTGTGTCAGATCAATACTCATATTTCCTTTCCCATAAATCATAGTGCCCTGCTCCCGCAGTCCCTCCACCAGATCCGTTCCCAGGGTATCGTGCTGCTGCCAGTGCGACGCTACCGGCTCCATGGTTTTCAGTGTTTCCGGCACCGAGATGTAGAAGCATCCCTTGTCGTAATTTTTGCCGTCTCCGCTGTCCCAGTGCAGTGCAATATGGCAGTCCGCGACATTGTTGCAGATCACAGTCCGTGCCACATTGTCTAACTGCACATCCTCACTGTCCCTGAGCATCAACACATCATAACCGGAAGATAACAGCTTATCCCGCAGGATCTGTGCCATACGTAATGTCACCTCCCGCTCCGGTGTGCCGTCCTGGAACGTCATGCCCCCAGAGACTGCCGCAGCCTCCGTAGCTCCCGCCGCTGTGCTGCCGCCGGTGACCTTCGCCGAGCCGTCCGGATGGCACAGCGTCTTCACATTCGCACCGCCCGCTGTCCCGTGTCCGGCATTGACACCGATGACGATACCTTTGCGTCCGGATTCCTCCGACGCCAGGTACAGCACTGCTGCTCCGGTATTGATCTTAGAATGATCCGCATATTCCCATGTGGAATCCAGGGTGATCTGCTGCAAGTTGGTGTATTCCACCGGTTGCATCTGTGGTGTGACATTTGCCGTTCCCTGTGGTGCCACACTCTCCGAAACCATAGCTTCTATAATTTCTGCATTCTCTATGGTCTCTGTGCTCTCCACGGTATCTGTGTTCTCCACGGTATCTGTGCTCTTCACGCTTTCCGTACTCCCGGTATTTTCCTGTGTTCCACAGGCAGTCAGGGTAAGCGCCAGCGCCATAATGGTTACTCCCGCTGCCACTCTGTATTGTTTTCTGTGAAGCATTTGTCTTTTACTCCTCCGATATGAAAAGAACCACAGCTGTGAACTTACAGCTATGGTTCTTCTGTTCTCTCTTCCTTATTCCGCTTATTTCAGAACACATCCTCTGATTAGCCGCGCAGTTTGAAATGCTCTAACAGCTCGTTCAGAGTCGTTGCAGATGCGGAAAGCTCCTCGCTGGTAGCGGAAGTCTCTTCAGCTGCTGCAGAGTTAGACTGGATAACATCATTGATGTCTTCCACACCCTTTTTGATATTTTTGACGGAAACCGCCTGTTTGTCAGACGCAGTACGGATATTGGCAACCTCCTGGATGATCTGATCCAGCTCAGCCATAACCTCCTGCATAGCATCATTGGTCTCCTTGGTGACCTTATTACCCACCTCTACCTCGTTCAAGGACTCTTCGATCAGCTTCTTGGACTCTACTGCGGAATTAGCACTCTCTTCTGCCAGCTGTCTGATCTGATCTGCCACGACTGCGAAGCCTCTTCCTGCCTCTCCGGCACGGGCTGCCTCGATGGAAGCATTTAAGGACAGCAGATTGGTCTGGGATGCGATATTCTCAATATCTGCGATGATCTTTTCAATGTTCTGGGTCGTTGCGTTGATCTTCTTCATGGCATCTACCAGCTCATCCATCTTCTTCTGGCTGTTGGCTGCCTCGATACCTACCTTTTTCGCCTTGTCATGTACAATGTCGGTAGACTTGGTATTCTCCAGTACCTGACTGGTTACTTCGTCTACGGTAGCCACCAGTTCTTCTACGGATGCTGCCTGATGGGTAGCGCCCTCCGCTATATCCTGTGCACTGACTGCAAGCTGATTGCTGCCCGCAGATACCTGCTCGGAGGAATCCTGAATACCGTGCATGGTCTCGCTGACCTTATTTACCATTTCATCCAGCTCATCTAAAACATCTCGGAGTTTTCCGACATATGCTTCCGGGCAGCTGCTGTGAACATCAAAATTACCATCGGAAAATTGCTCTACAATAGTCTGCAGATCTGATACAACCTTTTTCAAAATAGCTGCGGCGGTCTCAAAGCTGTCGGAAAGTCTGCCCAGCTCATCCTCAGATTCATAAGGTACACCGATCTCAAAATCACCGGATGCGATCTTCTCAGACGCAGTTACCAGGTTCGTGATCGGATCTATCAGCATTTTGGCAAGCATTTTCGACATGGATGCATTAAATATGATAGCTAAAACAAGTAAAACCACAACAACTATACTTCCTATATAGCCTTTTGACCGTATCAATTCCACCACTGCCACCAGTGCCAGCACCACATATAAAATGTCCATGATGCGGAATGCAAAAGAAAGCTTATTTTTAATTGGCTTGTCTCTCAGTATTTCTTCCAGTTTTTTCATTTGTTTTCTGCTCCTTCCGTGAATTAACCTTCGTGTATTTTATTTTAATTTTCCTTATCTGTTTCGTCAAGATGAAGCTGATTAAAATTATGTAAAATTCAGGTATGGGATGCCCGGCTCATCTCCAGTAATTTATCTCTCATTTCATTCTCAATGCGCTGTAAATCTTCCTCTGCGCTCTGTCTTCTCGCACGTCCCTCTTCCTGGATCTTCATGACCTCATCCAATGTCGTCATCAGTGTCTGATTCGTACTCTTAAGTGTCTCTATATCCACAATTCCCCGCTCGGATTCCTTCGCTGTCTCCACAGACGCCACCTTCAGTGCTTCCGCGTTCTTCTTCAGCAGTTCATTGGTCATATCCGATACGGCACGCTGTGCCTTGGCGGCATCGGTGGCATGATCCAGACCGATGGCAATGACCATCTGGCTCTTCCACAGGGGGATCGTATTCACTAACGTCGACTGGATCTTCTCGGACATGGCGATATCATTGGACTGGATCAGACGGATCTGGGGTGCCATCTGCAGGGAAATGGCTCTGGTTAGCTCCAGATCATAGATCTTCTTCTCAAACCGCTCACACATTGCCGCGAAATCTTTCGCTGCCTGCGTGTCCTCCGGCAGTCCGCTCTTCTGTGCCTTCTCTAAAAGTTCCGGAAGCTCCACACTTTTTGCCTGCGCCAGCTTCTTTTTGCCTGCCAGGATATACATGGACAGTTCCTTGAAGTAATTCAGGTTCAGCTGGTATAGCTTGTCCAACACAGCCACATCCTTTAACAGCACTACCTGATGACTCTCCATGGCATCACAGATCTTTGTGATATTGACTTCTGCCTTATCATACTTTGCTTTTAGATTGCTCAGCTTGTCTCCACTTTTTTTGAATAGTCCGAAAAATCCCTTATCTTCCTCGGTGTCGAAGTCCTTTAGCTGTGCCACCACATCGGTTAACAGAGTTCCAACTTCTCCCATATCCTTGGTCCGGACATTACTAAGCGCCGTCTCTGAGAAATCTGCGATCTTCTTCTGGCTTCCGGCTCCGTACTGTAACACCGCCTGGGTATTGGTCAGGTCGATCTGTGCTGCGAAATCATCCACCTGCTTCTGCTCTTCCGGTGTCAGTTCCATCTCGGGAACCGCCTGTTCTTCCACTAACTCCTCCGGCTTCTTCTCCACGATCTCTGCCTTTGCCTCGGCAAAAGGATCCAGTGTAAGAGTCGGTGATTCTTTTGTTGCTGCGTCTAAATCCATGTTCATACTAATCTCCCTTCCGCAGACGATTCCTTTCGTTGGAGGAATCGCGAATCAAATTTCAATTTACTGTTTTTCCATTACAAAATCAGATTCCGTCAGGCCTTCCTTTGCCAGCATGGTCTGTAATACCTGCGCATCTGCCGATGCGTCAAAGGCTGCATCCTGAAACAGATTGTTTAACAATGTCACAAATGCCTGATTGATCATGTCCAGTGTCTTTCCGATCTCTTTCTTGGCATCGAGAATGTCCTCTCCGGGACTGCTGACCTCGTCAAATTCCGCATACTGCTCCACCAGCTTTAAAGTAGTGGGCAGATAATAATCCATTAATTTATGCATTCTATGCATCTGCTCCGGGTGCTCCTGCACTCTGTCGAAGATCTCCTTTAACAGATTCTCCAGACGGTACAGCTTCTCGGAGATTGCCTCCTCTTCGATCCGGTCGTTCAGGTCCCGAAGATGTCTGATGCATTCCATCCCCTCTGCTACCATACTGTGGAGTTCCTGTTCTCTCTCCGTCTGTGCAGCATCCTGTGCTGTTCCTTTGTCCGGCATCTGTTTTGCCTGTTCCTCTGATTTTTTCTGTTCCAGATAAGCCTTTTCTGTCTCCAGATATTGATGATAGATCACATCATTTAACATAAAACAGGTTTCTTTATCATCCAGATGACCGTCAGGGAACATTCCGGCTTTTAACATTTTACGCAGATCTTTTTTTACATAGCGGACGCTTTTGCCGGTATAACGCGCCATCTCCGTGATCACACCGTACATCTTGGTACCGCACAGCTCCAGATATTTCTCCGCACGCTGTAATCTTCTGCGCTGTCCGTTGCCATAGGATATCATCTCCAAAAATACCAAAGAAAGTACTCCCGGAAGAATTGCCGCACTTAAACTTGCCGCACTAAAAGCTGCCAGAAGAAGCTGTACCAAAAGTCCCAGCCCGGAAAAGCCAAGTCCGATGCCGCCGAACACGGTACACAAAGTTCCGGACACGCTTCCCTTTTTCTCCATTTTTACCAAAGAAGTCATCTCGGAAGCCGTAGCCTTTCTGGGTGTCCCGACTCCTGCCTGATTCCTGGCACGGTTCTGCGCCGCCTGCGCCTTACGCTGCTCTTCCCATTGTTTTTCCCGTTCTTTTCGCTGTCTGTGCCATTCTTCGTTTTGTCTGCGGTGTTCTTCCCGCTGTCTTTCCCGTTCTTCGCGCTCCGTCTGGATCTGCTCTTTAGACTTCTCTTCTTCCCGCTTTTTATCCTGCCAGTTGCGCTGGGAATTCCAGACCTTTTTTTCCGTGGCTTCCCTGGATAGATTCGCCTGAAAATCCGCTTCCCGCAAAGCATCGGTGACCGTATCGGTTACTAATGTATTCAGTGCCCGGAAATCTCCGGTCTTCATAGCTTCGGCAATGGTCTCTTTAAATTTTTCCCCAAGATGATTCTGCACTTCACTCATAATTAATATTTTCTCTGACTTTTCAGTTCCTCATAGAGCAGACAATAATTCTCGTAACGTGTCTGCGAAATCTCCCCTTCCGCCACGGCATCTTTCACGCCGCAGACCGGTTCTGAGATATGAGAACATCCTCCGAATCTGCAATATTTTTCAAAAGGAATAAATTCGGGATAAAATCCCGCCAGCTGCTCTTTTTCCAGTCCGAACAGTCCCAGGGAGCTGAACCCCGGAGTATCCAGAATGTAAGTATCCGGTGCAATGGAGATCAGTTCGGAATGCCTGGTGGTATGTTTTCCACGCTCGATCTTCTCACTGATGGACCCGGTCTCCATCACGATACCCGACTGTAAGCAGTTGACCAGCGAAGACTTGCCGACACCGCTGGGCCCCGCCACCGTGGTGGTCTTGCCCCGAAGCAGGTCTTTTAATCTGTCGATGCCTTCCTTTTCCCTGGCGCTGACAGTAATGGTCTGAAATCCCGCCTGTTCATAGATGGAACGATAATCCTCTTTTTTCCCTTCTGTGTCAATGTCCTGCTTATTAAAACAGATGATGCAAGGAATGTCCTGCTGCTGCATCATGATCAGGAAACGATCCAGCAGGTTAAAATTGGGCTGTGGCTTACAGATGGCAAAAATCACCAGTGCCTGATCCACATTGGCAACCGCCGGACGGATCAGTTCGCTGTGCCTGGAAAGCAGTTCTGTGATATTTCCCTTTTTCTGTGCTTCATCTATGACTTCCATCTCCACATCGTCCCCGACCAATGGTTTCCTGTGGTCCTTACGGAAGACACCTTTTGCCTTGCATTCATAGATTCCGTCCGCACTATGCAGAGCATCCTCTACATGAACATAATAGAATCCGGCAATTCCTTTTATAATCTTGCCCTTCATAGTTCCTGCCTTTGTCTTATTCCTTCACGAATTCCACTCTTCTGGTAAAGGTCTTGTTCTCTGTGGTGCCGGGGACGACAACATCCCCCTCTGTTGTGGTGCTTGCCGATGTCACCTGGTAGGTCATGGTGAGGGTACCGCCAGAGGAGGCGATACCGTTGATATTGGTCGATACCGGGAATGTGGTAACCTTCGTATCCATCAGCACGGTGCCGTCATCCGCCACCAGGGTGATGCCGACTTCCATTCCCGATACATACTGGGGTGCCTCGGAAGTCGTCGGTGCCACAATGCTGACATTGCACTTATAGGTTACTTTCTGTGCGCCCTGACTCACCTTAATATCAATGGAGGTTCCCTGATCCACATAGGATCCATGGGAATAGCTCTGATAGCAAATCATACCCTCTCCCACTTCGTCACTGTAAATATAGGTCACACTGCCTACCGTCAGTCCGGCTTCGATTGCTTCCACCGTACCATCCTGCTCTGACAGTCCGATCAGGTTCGGCACACGGATCTTCGTATCTTCCTTGCCCAGGCTTACAGTAACGGTGATCACACTGCCCTTCGGTGCCTTATTACCCTCTGCGGGGGTCTGGGAGATCACGCGTCCTGCTTCTATGGTATCGGAATAGCCCTCTGTCTTATTGACCAGAAATCCCTTGCTTACCAGCTGTGTATTCGCCTCATCAAAGGTAAGCTCCACCACATTCGGAACTTCTACGCCCTGGGTTCCGGCACTTGCCGTAAGTGTTACCGTGCTGCCTTTTTCAATCTGGGCACCCACGCTGACGTCGGTACTGATCACCACACCTTCTGCCACGGAATCAGATTCCTCATATGCGACTTCCGTCAGAATTCCCAGTCCGGTCAGTGTATTTCTCGCATCATCCACATTCATGCCCTTCACATCCGGCATGGTGACTCTCTCTGCCTCTTCCTTGGTTTCCTCCGTAGTGATGATCGGGCCGGAAGGCTTATTGCCTTCGTCCTTTTTCCCGCCGAAGATCTTCACCGCCAATACGATCAGGATGATACAGATCACGATACCGGCAACGATTGCCAGAACCGTGGTCACTTTCTCCATCTTGGGATCGTAATCGTAATCGTCTTCGCCTTCTCCCTCTTCTTCATTCTCGTACATTGCTTCTGTATCGGAGCGCAGGCGCATGGTCTCATCGTGGTCCGGTTCCTCATATTCACGGTTTGCGGGATAAGGTGTCTTTCTCTTGATCTGTGCCATATCCTCATCGGAGAGCATCCGTGTGCCACCCTCCATATCCGGGTCATGGTTCACCACGAAATCCTCATCCGGATTGATCAGAGACTGCTTCAGGTCTGCGATCAGCTCTGCCATATTCTGGTATCTGCGGTCCGGGGACTTCTGACAGCACTTCAATACGATGTTTGCCACGCTGGAAGGGATCTCCGGTACATATTCCTTGGGAGAAGGCATCTCCTCCTGAATATGCTTGATGGCGATCGCTACTGTGGTCTCCCCGTTAAAGGGTACTCTGCCGGTCAGCATCTCGAACATCGTAATTCCCAAAGAATAAATATCGCTCTTCTCATCGCTGTAGCCACCTCTGGCCTGCTCCGGAGAAGTATAGTGGACACTTCCCATAACATTGGAGGTAATGGTGTTACTGGTAGCTGCCTTGGCGATACCGAAGTCCGTCACCTTTACCTTACCGTCTTTGGAGATAATGATATTCTGCGGTTTGATATCCCGATGAATAATATGATTATTATGCGCAGCCTGAATTCCCATGCTTACCTGGATAGCAATACTTACCGCTTCCTTGTAAGACAGACGCGCCTTTTTTTCAATGTATTTTTTGAGAGTGATGCCTTCTACCAGCTCCATTACGATATAGTAGATTCCGTTCTCTTCTCCTACATCATAGACATTTACGATATTGGGATGCATCAGTCCCGCTGCCGCCTGTGCCTCAATGCGGAATTTAGAGACAAAATTAGCGTTCTCACTAAATTCCTGTTTCAATACCTTGATTGCCACATAGCGATTCAGCTTATGACATTTTGCTTTATAGACATCTGACATACCGCCGGTTCCGATCTTCTCCAGGATCTCGTAGCGATCGCCGATCATCATTCCTATTTTGATCATTCCTGCTCTCCATTCCAAAAACCTAAATAACTAAGCATATTGAATATTATCTGTCTTATGCACACGGCTCAATCAATATCACACTGATGTTGTCTTTTCCGCCGTTGGCATTGGCTGCTTCTACCAGGTGCTGTGCCTGTTCCACGAGATCTCTTGCTCCGTTGATAATCATACGGATCTCTTCATCCTCCAGCATATTGGTCAACCCGTCCGTACACATTAAGACGATGTCACCCTCCTGCAGTTCCACGGTAAAAAAGTCCGGTTCCACGTGATCTTCCGCTCCCACTGCCCTGGTAATAATATTTTTCTTAGGATGATTCCTGGCGTTCTCACGGTCCAGTTCTCCGATGCGCACCATTTCCTCTACATAAGAATGGTCTCTTGTGATCTGACGGATCTTGCTGCCCACCACATAGAGTCTGCTGTCACCCACATTGGCCACCTGCAAAAATCTGCCCATGCAGGATGCCGCCACTACGGTCGTACCCATTCCTTCCAGCTTCTTATCCTCACTGGCACGCTTCCGGATCACCGTATTGGCTTCCTCGATCGCCTTGCGGAAGATCAGTGACGGATTCTTCTCGAAAGAATTCTCCATCTCATGGATCATGGTCTCCACCGTCACCTTCGACGCATAATCTCCCGCATTATGTCCACCCATACCGTCCGCTACGATAAACACGTTGGGCAGGTTGCCCACCGGCTCTTCCGAGGTATAGATATAATCCTGATTGATATTTCTTTTCCTTCCGATATCGGTTATGGAAAACGTCTTGAGCACGTCAAACTTCCTCCTGTGAGAGTCCGTCCGGGTTCTGTGTCTCCTGCACATGACGGCGTCTTAACTGTCCGCAGGCGCCATCGATATCCCGGCCCATTTCCCTTCTAATTGTAACATGTATCTTTTTACTTTCAAGTTTATTTTTAAATGCCTGAATGTGCTTCATGTCTGACTGCACATAATCCCGTTCTTTAATAGGATTCACCGGGATCAGATTGACGTGACAGCACAAAGGCTTCGCCAGGGCGATCAGTTCTTCGGCATCCTCTTTTGTATCATTCACACCGCCTACCAGACTATACTCAAAAGTGATCCGTCGCCCGGTCTGTTCAAAATAGTACCGGCAGGCATCCATCAGTTCATCGATGGAATACCGGTTGGCGATGGGCATCAGTTTTCTTCGTTTCTCATCAGTAGTGGCATGCAGGGACAATGCCAGCGTGATCTGCAGTTTTTCCTCTGCCAGCTGTCTGATCCGGGGCACGATGCCGCAGGTAGATACCGTCACATTTCTCTGGCTGATATGCAATCCGTTCTCATCTGTTAAAAGATGGAGAAATTTTAAAATGTTATCATAATTGTCCATGGGTTCTCCGGTACCCATGACTACCACATTGGAGACCCGCTCCTGCGTCAGTCTCGTGATGGCATAGATCTGATCTAACATCTCCGAAGGTGTCAGGTTCCGCTCCAGTCCGTCCAGAGTGGACGCACAGAATCTGCAGCCCATACGGCATCCCACCTGGGAAGAAATACAGACACTGTTGCCGTGTTTGTACTGCATCCACACGCTTTCCACCACATTGCCGTCAGACAGTTCAAATAAAAACTTTTTCGTACCGTCGATCTTAGACTCCTGTATTCTGACAGGCTTTACACAGGTATATTCATATTTTTCCTTGCATTGTTCCCTGAATTTTGCGGAGAGATTAGTCATCTCGTCAAAGCTTCGCGCTAACTTCACATGCATCCACTCATACATCTGTTTTGCCCGGAAAGCTTTCTCTCCTATACTCTCCAGTTCGACCTTCAGTTCCTCCAGATTCAGGGATTTGATATCTTTTTTTGTTTCCATTTTTCTATTCTCTGTTCTTACTTCTTATGCCTTATGCATTTCTGCGCAGCCTTGCAAAGTAGAATCCGTCGGTCTCATCCGTTCCCGGCAGAAGTTGTCTCTCTTCCTCTAAAACAAACGGAAACTGTTCCGTGATCCAGGCTGCCATGTTCTGATTCTCTTCTCTGTTGATCGTGCAGGTGCTGTACAACAGCACGCCGCCCGGCTTCACATACCGCCATCCGGCTTCCACGATCTGCCTCTGCAGTTCCTGGATAGACTTAAGGCTCTCCGGTGTCACATGATATTTAATGTCTCTCTTTTTGCCCATGACACCTAAGCCCGAACAGGGGACATCCATCAGCACAACATCCGCAGATGCTTCCCTCTCTGCGTCATAAACCGTGGCATCATGCACTTCCACTTCCACATTGGTGCGGTGCATGCGCTCCAGATTCTCATGTATCAAATCTGTCTTATATTCCGACACATCGCGGGATAACACATGTCCCGCCTCTTTCGTATATTCTGCCGCCAGGATCGTCTTACCTCCCGGTGCCGCACACAGATCCATAACAAAGTCTCCCGGATTTATTTTTGCTGCCTTTACCGCCAGGGCGGAAGACGCATCCTGTACAGTGAATTTTCCTTCGGCAAATCCGGGCAGCTCGCTGACGTTTTCCAGATTTTCCGCCAGATATACATAAGGAAGCTCCTTATGTGCGCTTAAGTGAACCCCTCTAGCCTCTATCTGTTTCTTAAGATCCTCACGTTCCGCTTCCGACAATTCCAGGCAAAAACGCAGAGATACCGGATGAATCTTAAGCAGTCCCATGAGAAGTGTTTCCGTTCCCTCCATGCCGTATACCGGAAGCCACAGATTCACGATCCATTCCGGCATAGAATATTTTACGCTGAAATATTTCACGGGATCCGCAGGATCCGGCATGGGCATATTGTCCTTGCTGCGGGCAATACTTCGCAGGACGGCATTGACGAACCCCTTCAGAGTACGGAAGCCGCGCTTTGCCGCCAGCTTGCAGGCTTCATTACATACCGCACTGTCCGGCACTGTATCCATATACAGGATCTGATAGGTACTCATGCGGAGCAGACAACGGATCAGCGGCTTCATCTTACGGACCGGAACCGAAGAGAACCGGTTCAGATAATAATCCAGCTCCAGCTGTCTCTCTATGGTACCTTCCGTAACTCTCTTGATAAATGCCTTATCTCTGGGATCCAGGTAATCGTATTTATCCAGCACTGCTTTTATTAATTTATGGGAAAAATCCTGCCCCTTTTCCAGGTCCAGCAGGATCTCCACAATAATCTCTCTTGTATCGGTGGTTGCAGGCTTCCCCATGCTTAGTCTCTCCTTCTGCGGTTACCGCCATACAACAGGATCAGACGAAGCAGCTGTAATGCGGAGGATGCTGCTCCCGCTACATAGGTAAGGGCTGCCGCTGTCAGCACCTTTTTACCACCGCTTACTTCTTCATTACCTAACAGTCCGTATTCCTCTACCTTCACAATTGCTCTGCGGGAGGCATTGAATTCCACGGGAAGTGTCACCAGCTGGAAGATCACAGTCAGGGCAAATGCCCAGATTCCCAGCTGGATCAATGTCTGGTTCCAGCTGAGCAATACTCCTAAGAAAATCAGGGGAATACTTAAGTTGCTTCCGATGTTCACCACAGGTACCAGTGCTGCACGAATACTCATAGGCACATAGCCGTGGGCATGCTGGATCGCATGTCCGCACTCATGGGCTGCGACACTGACTGCGGTGACTGAGGTTCCGTTATAATTCTTATATGACAGTCTTACGGTATCCGTCCGGGGATCGTAATGGTCGCCGTCGTTTGCGTTCAGGCACTCGATCTGTACGTTATACAAGCCTTCTCTATTGAGAATATTCCGGGCAGCTTCCGCTCCCGTAATTCCTCTCATATTCCGGACCTTACTGTATTTGCGCATGGTGGAGTTCACCAGTGCACTGGCCCCAAGGCATAACACCAGTCCGATCAATACCAGAAAATACGTGGGGTCAAAATAATAACCATATCCATAATAACCACCGTACATAGCAAAGTCTCCTTTCTTATTGCCTGGATTGTTTATCACTCTCCCAGGAGTTCTCCCGGCTGCACCTTCACGCCTAACAGGAAATCATGGGCCGTCATACGCTTTTTGCCTTCCAGCTGCAATTCCATGACCTTCAGAGCGCCTTCCGACGCTGCCACCTCAAATGAGTCTTTATTTACCGTAAGGATCGTTCCCGGGGTTTCTGTGTGAACCGTCACCATGGGAATCGCCTTCCAGATCTTTAACTGTTTTCCGCGATAAAATGTATAGGCGCTGGGCCAGGGAGTCAGTCCTCTGATCAGTCTGTCCAGTTCGGCTGCCGTTTTGGTGAAATCCAGTCTGCCCATTTCTTTGGTGATCAGTGCCGCATAGCAGGTTTTCGCATCGTCCTGTTTTTCCGGGGTCAGCTTTCCTGCTTCTAAGAGCGGCAGTGCTTCGGTGATCGCTTCTCCGCCGAGCACCATAAGCTTGTCGTGCAGTGTTTCAAAAGTATCTTCCGAAGTAATGGAAATCTTCTTCTGATACAGCATATCTCCGGTGTCCAGTCCGGCATTCATCTGCATGATGGTCACACCGGTCTCCGCCTCTCCGTCGATGATCACTCTCTGGATCGGAGATGCACCACGATATTTCGGGAGCAGGGATGCGTGGATATTCAGACATCCGTACTTCGGCAGATCCAGGATCTCCTGAGACAGGATCTGTCCGAAAGCTGCCACAATATAGACATCTGCGGGATATTTTTTCAATTCTTCAATAGCCTCGGGAGTCTTGATCCTGCGGGGCTGGAATACCGGGATGCCGTGTTTTACGGCACATTCCTTCACCGGCGGGAACTGTAACTGCCCGCTTCTTCCCTTTGCCTTGTCCGGCTGGGTCACCACTGCGGTGATCTCATGTCCCTGTGCGATCAAAGCTTCCAGAGCTCCCACTGCGAAATCAGGGGTTCCCATAAATACGATCTGCATAGCTTATCTCCTTCCCGGAATACTTATTCTTCTTCCTCGTCCTCATAGGTCATGTCCTGCAGAGGGCCTTCTGCCTTCTCCACATAGAGATGTCCATCCAGGTGATCCAGTTCGTGACAGATGGCTCTTGCCAATAATTCCGTACCCTCTACCTCAATGGGCTTCATGTTCACATCCAAAGCTACCGCTTTCACATAATTGGGTCTGGTCACGATACCAAACTTCCCGGGAACACTCAGGCACCCTTCCTGGCCGGTCTGCTCTCCGCTGCTCTCCACGATCCGGGGATTGATAAGAATATACGGATCCTCTCCGGTGGTGTCGATCACCACGATCCGCTTAAGTATGCCCACCTGGGGGGCTGCCAGTCCTACGCCGTTGGCATCATACATGGTCTCTAACATATCCTCGATCAGTTCCTTCGTCCGTGGAGTCATCTCCTTGACTTCCTTACAGGTCTTTTTCAGTACTTCATCTCCATATTCACGAATATTTCTGATTGCCACAATTATTACCTCCTATAATACGTTCACCGGGTCAAAATCGAATTGTATACTAAGCTGTCTTGGCTGCCACTGTCTCAGAGTCTCCTCCACACAGTCTTTTACCGCCACCAGCGTATCATACTCCGCATGCTTCGCATAGAACACATACCGGTAAATATCGTTGATCTTGCTGATATTTGCCGGGGTTGGTCCTAATATCTGCAAAAAGTCCATATTAGACTTTACCACATCTGCCAGCCTCTGGGCAAGTTGTTTTACGTTTTCTTCCTCTTTGCCATAGATCTGTACCGCCAGCATATGTGCCGCCGGAGGATATCCCGACAGCTCTCTGTACAGGATCTCTTCCTCATAAAAGCTCTTATAATCCTGGGCAGCCGCGCAGGTAATGGCATAATGATCCGGCTGATAAGTCTGGATCACCGCTTCTCCCGGAAGCACCCCTCTGCCTGCTCTGCCCACTGCCTGGGTCAGTAGCTGGAATGTCCGCTCTCCGGCACGGTAATCTGAGGCGTTTAAAGACAGATCTGCCGCCAGGATCCCCACCAGGGTCACCTTCGGGAAATCATGTCCCTTCACGATCATCTGGGTGCCGATCAACACATCCGCCTCACCGTTCGCGAAAGCAGACAATATTTTCTCATAGCTATCCTTCGTCCGGGTAGTATCCGCATCCATCCGTAGTGTCCGCACCCCCGGATACAATTCTTTCAATTTATCTTCGATCTGCTGGGTACCTGCTTTGAATCCCAGAATATATTTCGATCCGCACTTCGGGCATAGCTTTGGCATGGGCTGCATATAGCCGCAATAATGGCAGATCAGCCTTCCCCCTTTATGTTCTGAGAGGGAGACATCGCAGTGGGGGCATTTCATGACTTCGCCGCAGGCGCGGCAGGATACGAATCCCGCATACCCTCTGCGGTTTAAAAACAGGATGGTCTGCTGCCCCTTACTGATCCGGTCTGCCATCAGTTCCTGTAATTTTCTGCTGAAAATGGAACGGTTTCCCTCCTTAAGTTCCTGCCTGAGATCCACCGTGTGTACCGTGGGCAGTTCTCCGCCGGTCAGGCGTTTCGTCAGATGGAACAGCCTGTATTCTCCCTTTCCGGCGCGGTAATACGCCTCTAAGGAAGGGGTCGCCGATCCCAGCACTACACTGGCTCCGTACAGCTTCGCCACTTCCATTGCCGTCTCTCTGGCATGGTATTTGGGAGTACTCTCACTTTTGTAGCTGTTCTCCTGTTCCTCATCCATAACGATCAGCCCCAGATTTGGAAATGGGGTAAAAAGTGCGGATCTCGGACCTATGATCACATCGATCTCGCCTGCTTTTGCACGCTCGCACTGATCATATTTTTCTCCGGGAGACAATGTGGAATTCATGACACTGACCCGATCACCGAATCTCTGGTAGAACCGTAGCAGTGTCTGGTAGGTCAGAGCGATCTCCGGGATCAGCACGATCGCCTGGCGTCCTCTTTTTATCATCTCGCCGATGAGCTGCATATACACTTCCGTTTTGCCGCTGCCGGTGATACCATGGATCAGATAGGTCTGCCTCCTGCCGGCATCAAAATCCGTAAGCACTTCCGTAACGATGGTCTGCTGTTGTGAGCTAAGTGTATTGTGCTCCGCCTCCAAGGCTTGCATTTTCACCGGATTCCGGTAGCTTTCGGTACTGACTAATTTTGCCGCGCCCACTTTTATGATACTGTTTACCGTAGCGGCGCTGACGCCCAGTTTCCCGGTGACCCATTCGTAGGGAATGCTCTCCTGCTCCGACAGAGCTTTTAACAGTCTGGCCTTCGCCACCTGTTTCTTGCGCTCGCATTCTCCTAAGAGTGACAGGATCTCCTCTCTATTCATCAGGCGCACCAGCTGTCTGTGCTCCAGTTTCTTCACAGTCTGCTTCGCCGGCAGTACCGTCTTCAGGGCCTGGATCATGGTACAACCGTAATTGCGGCGGATCCAGGCTGCCAGTGCGATCATTTTGTCTTCCACACCGGTCTCTTTTTCCGGCAGTCCTGCGATCTCCTTGATCTTCTCCGGATCGAACTGACACTGATCCCCTATACTGACTACGTAACCTTTGATCAGACGGTTTCCATTGCCGAAAGGGATCATGACGCAGGCTCCCGGCTCCAATCTGTCCCGCATTCTCTCCGGCACCCGGTACTGAAATGTCTTATCCAGTTTTTCATGAGAGATATCTACAATGATATCCGCATATAACGTACGCAATCTGTTTTCCTCTCTGTTCACCGGAGTCCCGGAAGGCTGTCTTATAAATCCTGACCCGCTGCCGATCCGGGGATATGTCCCTCCGCCAGGATATCCCGGATCAGATCCCGTTCATCCATGGGATGCTTCACGCCTTTGATCTCCTGGTAGTCTTCGTGCCCTTTTCCCGCCAGCACGATGATATCGCCGGGTTCTCCGTGTTCGATGGCATAAGTAATGGCTTCCTTGCGGTCACAGATCTCCACATATTTTCCATCCGTCTTCGCCATACCGGTCTTGATATCATTGATAATATCCTGCGGCTCCTCGAACCGGGGATTGTCGGAAGTGATGATGGTCAGATCCGCCAGTCTGCCGCTGACCTCTCCCATCTCAAAACGACGCTGTCTGGAACGGTTGCCGCCGCAGCCAAACAGGCTGACCAGTCTGTGGGGTTCATACTCCCGCAGGGTGGTTAACAGACTTTCCAGTGCCATGGCGTTATGGGCATAGTCGATCAGCAGAGTAAATTGGTCAGAAACCTTGATCATCTCAATACGGCCCTTTACTTTTGCCTGTAATAGTGCCTTTTTGATAGCGTCCTCATCCACCTTAAAATGACGGCAGATGGCAATGGCTGCCAGCGCATTGTACACGCTGAATTTGCCGGGCATGGGTACTTCCACATCAAAATTCATCAGACCGGTCACATGGAAGGTCACTCCCAGTTCTCCGGGTTTGTGCACCAGCTGCCGGTTCTCGGCCCGCAGCATGCAGTGTTCTCCCATACCGAAGCTCTCCAGTGCACAGGTATGTCCCTCCGTCACTGCCTGCCAGTGTTCATCGTCACCGTTGACGATTCCCACCTTGCACTGTTTGAACAACAATCCCTTACAGTGCAGATATTCCTCAAAGCTTGCATGCTCGTTGGGACCGATATGATCCGGCTCCAGATTTGTAAAAATACCGTAATCGAAGACAAATCCCTGGGTACGGTGCAGCATCAGCGCCTGGGAGGATACTTCCATAACTACCGTATCCAGTCCGGCATCCACCATGCGGGCAAAATACTCCTGCAACAGGTAAGATTCCGGTGTGGTGTTGTTCGCATGAATATGTTCGTCTCCGATGATCACCTCGATGGTTCCCACCAGTCCTACTTTATAACCGGCATTTTCCAGAATCGATTTCACCAGGTAGGTGGTCGTGGTCTTGCCCTTGGTGCCCGTGATACCGATAACTTTCAGTTTCTCCGCCGGATGACCGAACCAGGCTGCGGAGATAAATGCCATGGCATATCGGGTATCCGCTACTTTGATCACAGTCACATCCGCATCCGCAGGAAGTTCTATGTCCTTTTGTACCACCAGCACTCCGACGCCCTGCGCTGCCACCTGTGCGGCAAAATCATGTCCGTCAAAATTTGCTCCGTTAATACAAATGAACAGGCATCCCGGAATGACTTTACGCGAGTCATAGACTACAGCTGTGATCTCCCGCTCCAAAGTCCCTTGTACCGGTTCGTATTCCAGTTTATCCAGAAGTGTTTTTAATGTTCTGCTTTTTTCCATAAAGGTATCCGCCTTTCCCGAAAAATCTTGTTGCATACTTCTTTATATTTTACTCTTTTTTCTTAAAATGTACCACCCTTAAATTTTTCAGTGTCTTTCACATCTTCCAAAGTAATGCTATAATAAGGTATCTTTTTATTTTAAGGGGGATTCTTATGAACGGCTTTTACGGATCCGTAAACGGAAATATCATCGGTACACTCTATTTTCTTATGTTTCAGTGCGCAGGTTTTCTGTACATCCGTCGCCTTTTTCCGCAAAAAGAACTAGTCTTTCGGTTACTTGTCGGCAGTGTCCTCGGTTCTGTTCTGCTGCAATGGATTCCCGCATTGTTTGCCTTTTTCTTCGATTTTTCCCTGACCGCCCATGTGGCGGCGCTTATTTTCATTGCTGTGAGCCTGCTGCTTCTATATACCCTATATCATCCGGTCACGACAGCTTCCTCTCCGGTTCTACATAAGGATTGCCGGCAACTGTTTTTTGAAAATTATGCTTTTCTTTTACTGGCAGGTATTACTTTTGTGTTATTTTGTGTTTTGCTGTCCACCCACACCCTTCTGCCACAAGAAGACGGACTTCATGTAGGGCAATGTACCTACGGAGATCTGCAGATGCATCTGGGAATTATCACAAGCATTGCCGACCAGCAGATTTTTCCGCCTTACTACTCGATCTCTCCCCGGGACAGACTGTGTTATCCTTTCCTATGCGATAGTATTTCTGCCAGCATCTATCTATTTGGAGCATCACTGCGCTATGCCTATATGCTCCCTATGTATTTCGCCTTTTTGCAGGTACTTGCCGGATTCTATGCCATCGCGGACACTCTTCTTCATGACCGCGCTAAATCGCTGACCGCGTGGATTCTGTTCTTCTATAACGGTGGATTGGGATTTATCTATTTTATTGACTTTAGCAGCGAAGGTGGTTACCGGATTCGTGATATTTTTACCGGCTATTACACCACTCCCACCAACCTGATTACCCGGAATATCCGCTGGGTCAATGTCATTGTGGATATGCTGCTGCCCCAGCGTGCCACCCTGTTTGGTTACGCAGTTCTGTTCTGCGCTCTGTGGTTATTGCTCCGTGCCATCCGGGATGGGGAAAAAGACTTATTTCTCCCGGCAGGCATTCTCGCCGGAGCACTGCCCATGATTCACACACATTCCTTCGTCGCCATTGTTATTTTAAGTGCCTGCTGGATGCTGCTTTGGCTCTACCGCGCTATCCCTCATGCTTCAGCATCCGGACAGACGCACCCCGGAGCCATTCTTCTTGGCATCTTTACTCTCTGTATGCTCTTTTTTGAGATTCTGAACAAAAGTGCTGCTATCATCGCACCTGCATTACTTTTTCGTTTTGGAATTATCATTGCTGCAATGCTGGTCCTGTACGGATTGTCCCTGTTCTATCGATGCTTTTTTAAGAAAAAAACAGATAGCTATACTCTGCGGGAGTTCTTAACTACGTGGGGAATTTTCTTTGCTGTCGTCCTTCTGCTTGCGGTTCCGCAGCTGCTGGAATGGACCTTCCGGCAGACCGCGCAAGGCAGCTTTTTATCGGGACATTTTAACTGGAGCAATCAGGGAGATGAATATCTGTGGTTTTACCTGAAGAACTGGGGAGCAATCTTAGCTTTATTCGTTCCCGCAATGATACAATGCAAAAAAGAAGATTTCGATATGATGTCCGGGGCATTTCTGCTATGGTTTGTGGCAGAGATCATTTCCTTTTCCCCAAACACTTATGACAATAATAAATTTTTATATGTGACCTATGTATTCGTCTGCTGTCTCAGCGCCGGATACGGTATAGACCTGCTGCGCTCTCTGAAAAAAAGTTCCTCACGTATCCTGTGCCTGATCAGCATGGTGCTTCTGTGTACCGTCTCCGCCGTACTGTCACTTGGCAGAGAACTGATATCCGACTACACCGCATATTCTAATGCCCAGGTGGAAGCTGCCACATTCGTAGAGGAAAATACCCCTGCCACCTCCTGCTTTTTAACCAATGGCAGACATGTCAATGAGATCTCCGCCCTGGCGGGACGAAATGTAGTCAACGGTGCCGGAACCTTTTTAGCATTCCATGGTCTCTATCATTCGGAAAACCTTGCGGACTTCAAAAGCATTTACGAGGATCCTTTAAACGCGGCTCCCCTGCTTGTAAGTTACGGGATTGATTATATCGAGGTATCCTCCTGGGAACGGGCGGATTATGCCGTGGACGAGGCAGCTCTTTCCTCTCTGTATCACTGCATCTTCGACAACGGAGAGATTCAGATCTACCAGGTCACTCGGTAGCTTTTCACTCCGCTGTGGGAAGTTCTACGGTATCACATTCCCGGGGCTTACCGAAGTTCTGGATAAAACCGATCACCTGTCCCGACAAAAGTACGGTAAACAGTGAATAACCGATCCGTCTCACCGGGATATAGCTCAAGGACATGACCAGCACGATCAGGTCCGATAGCAGGTACACCCACTGGATCTTCCAGCCGGTGGCATGGGAAATGCTCATGGCAAGGGCATCGTCTCCACTGGGTGCTCCTCCGATACGTACGCACAGTCCGGCGCCCACACCAACAAACAGTGCACCCACCAGGGCTGCCACAAGGGGCATGTCCGCCAGTCCGGGCCACAGGTGCGGGAATTGTTCGCAGATCTTATATATACCGGAGAATCCCACCGTAGCCAGTGCGGAATAAGCGATGAATTCCTTACCCAGCAGTTTCCATCCCAGCACATAGCACAACACATTCATGATGCCGCCGGTGACCGCCGGGGAGATGCCGGTCCAGTGCTCCAATAACAGAGTTGCTCCCAGTACACCACCCTCGGTAACACCGGAGATGGAGTGTACATGATATAATCCAAATGCCAGAATAAAACTTCCCAATAAGGTTATAGCACAATTTTTTAATGTGATGTTTTTCAATGCTTCTTTCCATTCGTGAATCTGTGATTTCATTTTGTTCATTTTGTAATTTCTGTTCTTTCTATAATTTTATATTCGTATCTTTATGATGTCCCGCCTTTGATGCCTACGGATTGTTCCGTGCTGCGCACTCTCACAATTCTACCCTCTATTCGCATATCGTGGGATTATCATTCTTACATTATAACCACGGATATCGGTCTATCGTCAAGTCTTATCGGAGAATCGAAAAACCCCAAGCTGTTATACCTGGGGTTTTTCGATTTTCTTATGAGGGGGGGAGATAGTGAGTTCATCAACTATCTGAAATACATATTACAGAGAAAATGTGTCCATTTTGTGTTCAAAAAATAAAAAAATATGAATGTGATTCTGAACAGTTACAAAAATGTCAGCAATAGTTCTGCATGACAAACTGCACTTCCGTCCTACCCTTATAGGTATTTTGGCCGACCTGATATACCACAGAAAGAGGAAAACTTCCTCTTCCGGCATAAAGTGCTTCTTCACTTCCGATACCATATTTTTCATTTAAGAAAGCTCCCAGCCTCTCCAGATCCCCGAAAAATACCACCGTCTGTATTGCACCTTCCGGTGTCTTCACCCGGAATCTGGCACAGGTCTTGTTGGCACCCATTTTAAATCCCGCCTGAAAGAGCAGATCCTTTTGTGCAAAAAGGGGCTTCGGATTCCCGGTTCCGAAAGGTTCTAATAACGCCAGTTCTCCTGCCAGGGCTTCGTCCGCATATCCCATGGGCATTGCCACATCAATATGTACTCTGGGAATAAAATCATCTTCTGTCAGCGTACAGTTTTTATTGAGAGCAATCCGCAGAGGTTCAATATCCTCCTCCCGCATGGACAGACCTGCTGCCAGTTTATGTCCACCGTACTTGGTAAAAAACTGTTTCACCTGCGTCATGGCATCATACATATGGTAAGCTTCGATAGAACGGCCGGATCCCTTCACACCGTCCTCTCCTTTGGTCAGGATGAATACCGGATGATGATATTTTTCCCTGACTTTCCCGGCAATGATTCCGGCAATGCTCTCATGGACCTCCGGCAGATAGATCACCATGACTTTATCTTCTGTCATATGATGTTCCAAAATATACTCATCCGCTCTTTGAATCCCCTGGACCGTCAGATTCTTGCGACTTTCGTTTAAATCTTTCAATTCTCTCGCCGCTGTCATGGCATCTGCTCTGGTAAAGCTCTGCAAAAGCTCCAGCGCCCTTTTCGCAGTATCCAGTCTGCCCGTAGCATTCAGGCAGGGACCCAGCACGAACCCCAGGTGATATGCACTCAGCCGGTCCGGAGCGATTTCATTGACTTCCATCAACGCTTTCAGTCCTTCGTTATATCCTTTTTGGATCCGTTTCAGTCCTTCCTTTACCAGAATGCGGTTCTCATCCTTTAGCTCCATAACATCGCATACCGTGGAAAGTGCCGCGAATTCCAGCAGTTCATCCTGAATATTTATAAGCCCCGGATTCCCGGTCTTCTCCGTGATTGCCTGAATCACCTTCAGTGCCACAACGCCGCCGCAGATGCCTTGAAATGGATAAGAACAATCACTGCGCTTGGGATCCACCACCGCCAGTGCCGGGGGCAGCTGTTCCTTCCGCTCCCCGTTTTCTTCTATATAAGGAACCTCATGATGATCCGTAACGATCACACGCATGCCCAGGGAATTTGCCAGCTCGATCTGTGGTGCCGCGGCAATTCCGTTATCACAGGTGACGATCATGCCGACACCTTCCCGCTTAGCCTCTTCGATCAGATGTTCATTCAGTCCGTATCCGTCATGGATTCTGTGGGGAATCGCCGTATCCACCTGTGCGCCAAGCATCTGAAACCCTTTGGTCAGGATATAAGACGAGCAGATACCATCCACATCGTAATCTCCGATGACCCGGATATGCAGACCTTCCTTTACCGCTTTCAGAATCTCCTCCACTGCCCTGTCCATATCCTTAAGCAGCCAGGGAGAATAGCAGTCCTCCAGTTTCCCATAGAGGAACTTCTGGATCTGGCTCTCTTCCGTCAGATCCCGGTTTCTAAGGATCCTCGCCGTCACCGGACTGATATGAAATTCCTTCGCCCATTTATCAAAATCTGCCTTTTTCGCAGCCACATACCATTTTTCCATGCAGGTTCCCGCTTTCGTAATTGTTTTTCCCTGAAACTCATTCCTTAGGTATTATAGCATAAAAAAGGCTTGTGTATCTCCTTTTTTGTGCATCAGGTAGATTCCCGGATGATCAACGTTGGGAATGTGATATGGGACTGCACATAGAGATTCGGTCTTTTTATTTTTTGCAGGATATACTTTCCGGCCTGCACCCCCATATCGTAGACGTCGATGTTGACGACAGAGAGCATGGGCTTCAGTATCTGAGAAAACGGGAAGTCGTCAAAGGTAATCACCTTCATCTCCTCCGGGATCAGGATTCCTCTGTCGTGCAGGGCATTCACACAACCGTAGGCGATATAATTATCTGCACACACTAACGCATCCGGACGTCTTCTATTCTCCAGGATCTGCATGGTCATCCGGTATCCGCTGTCACAGACGGATTCTCCCTTTTTCACATATTCTCTGGGCAATAACACATCATGCTCCTTGAGTACGGTCAGCACTCCGTCCAGACGCCTTGCGGATATCTGATCCTCCGGTTTACCGCCGATAAAAGCCACGGACTGACAGCCCCGCTCCAGCAAATGTTTCGCGGCCAGTTCTCCCGCCAGCCGGTTATCGATATCGAGCCAGCAGAAATGGCTGTTAAAATTCGGATTGCCGATCACAATATGCGGGATCTCATGAGTAAAAAGCAGTTCATCCAGTGCCTGGGAGATCACCGACGCATGGATCACAAACCCGTCTGCCTGCTTGGTATCCGCTGCATTCCGGATAAATTCCGCACAGTCTCCCGCTGCTATATTCCTGACTACAAGCGTATAGTCCTTCTGTGCCAGCACTTCCTCCAACCCACACAAGATCTCAAACATCTGTGGATTGGCAAACCCGGTTCCTTTCCCCAGCTCTGCCACAAATATAATGGTTCGTGCAGACTGCTTGGCGAAATTTTTCGCCCGCAGATTCGGATGATAATCCAGCTCCTCCATAGCTTTTCGTACTTTATCTGCCGTCTCCTGCGAGATTGAATAGGAGCCGTTCATCACTTTCGATACGGTTGCCGTAGAAGTTCCCGCCAGTTTTGCCACATCTTTAATGGTTGCTCCCATCGTTCACCCTCCTCTCGCGATTTTCTCTGAGAATATTTTAATCCCTTGTCCTGATCAGTGCAAATCCTTTTGCTGCCAGCTGTCCTTCCTTAAGACCTTCCTGCCAGAGAATCTCTCCGCCCAGCAGTTCTTCAGAAAGGGGGACATTTTCCTCTTCCATATTCAGGAAAATACGGATACTCTCTCTACTGCCATCTTCTTCCTCCAGATATCTTTCATAGCCATACACTCTGCTGTCCGGTTCCGCCAGTAACGTGCGATATTCTCCTCTTCGCAGCGTTCGTTCCCGTTTGCGCAGAGCAATTGCCTTCTGATATAGCAAAAACAAAGGACTGCTCTCATCCAGCGTATCCCAGGGCATGGGCTGTCTGTATTCCTCCTCCAGGATACCGGTCAGTCCCACCTCATCCCCATAGAATACAGAGGGCATTCCGGGGAAAGTCATCTGAAAGATCACCGCCAGGCGGAAGCTTTCTTCATCCCGGCACAGCGAGCGGAACCGGCTGACATCATGGCTGTCTAAAAGGTTTAACTGTGCATAGACCGTCTGCTTACGATAGCGCATACGCATATCCGTTATGCGGCTGTCAAACTCCCTGGCATCTGCCGTCTGCTCCCCAAAAAATCTCCGGCAGTGCTTACGGAAATCATAATTCATCGTAGAATCAAACATGGTTCCGTCCAGCCAGTGCGCCGCGCTCTCCCATACTTCTCCGATGAGAATGGCGTCGGGATCCACACTTTTTACGCTCTCTCTGAATTTTCTCCAGAAGCCATCATTGATCTCACTTGCCACATCCAGCCGCCACCCATCGATATGGAATTTTTCCACCCAGTAGCGCCCCACTTTGCAGAAATATTCTGCTGTCTCCGGATTTGCCAGATTTAACTTCGGCATCATCCGTTCATAGCCAAAGCACTCGTATCCCGGATATTCCTCCGGATCCTCCGGTCGCACTACCGGATAGGTTAGTCCGTAGAACCAGTCTCTGTAAGCGGACTGTTCTCCTTTTTTCACCACATCATCAAAGGCGAAAAAATACCAGCCGCAATGATTGAATACACCGTCAATGATTACTTTCAGTCCGTTCGCATGAAACACATCGATCAGCCGGTGAAAATCATCATCGGTTCCAAAGCAGGGATCAATGTGAAAATAATCTAACAGATCGTACTTATGATATTCTCCGGCGACAAAGATCGGATTGATATAAACAGCGTTCACGCCCAGGTTCTTCAGGTACTCCACGTTCTCGCAGATCCCACGGATCGTACCGCCGAGCTTCCCCCTCGTCGGTACACCGCCCCATTCCTTCTCCTCTCCTCTGCCGCAAAGATACCGGTACTCGGTTGCAAAGCTGTCGGGAAAAATATTATAGATGATCGTATCCTGTGCCCATTCAGGAGGTGTAACAATATCTGCACGGTGATTGAACGGCAGCTGATAATATTCCGAGCGGTCATCCACGGTATGATCCGTGAATCGTTCTCCGTAGTACAACACATCTTCCCTGCCATCGGACAATGTGAAATAATAGCAAAGTCTTTTATAGGGATGCTCCAGCGTAGTCTCCCAGTAATCGAATTCTTCCGTCTGCGCCACCACTGCCATCTTTTGTTCTGTAAAAAGCACCGGTGTCAGTCGGCATGCCCTGTCTCCATAATGAAGCCTGCATTCTGTCAGATCCCCTCTGCCTGCCCGCAGACGGATCACAATATGCTCTTCATCCGTCCCATAGGCATACTGGGACATGGGTATATGTAATACTGCACTTCGATTCATACTTCCTCTTTCTGCGGTCTATCCCTTCACTCCACCGGAGGTCAGACCTTCTGTCATGTTCTTTTGCAATGCGAAAAATACGATCAGGATCGGCAGAGACACGATCAGGGATGCTGCCGAGAAAATCGGCCAGCTTCCGCTCATCTCTGTCGCCTGCAGTGAATATAATCCCGCCGCCAGCGTATAAGTATCGGACCCCGTCATGAAGTTGATGGCGAAAATATACTCGTTCCATACATAGACGAGAACCATCATAGCCGTTACCGCAATGGTAGGCTTAGCAAGCGGCAGTACGATCTTTGTCACCTGTTCTAACTGTGTGGCTCCGTCGATCATGGCTGCCTCCTCGATCTCCACCGGAATCGTGTCAAAATACCCCTTCATATTCCATAGTGCAAACACTGCCATCGTACCGGTATACACAATGATCAGACCCGTTCTGGTATTGATCAGCCCCATAGGACTAAGCAGCTTATACAGCGCCGTCATGGACAAAAGGGACGGAAATGCATAAAGTAAAATCAGCAGCTTCAAAATCGCCTTTCTGCCGGGAAATTGTTTCCGGGAAAAAGCATACGCCGCAGGGATTCCGGTCCCCAGCGAGATCACCAGTGTGGTCACCGCCAGGATCAGACTGTTCTTCAGCCATAAAAGCACCGGTTTCTCGGTAAAAACCGCCTTATAATTCTGCAGGGTCATATGCTTTGGCAAAAAGGAAAAGTCAGATCCCAACAGGCTGTTCTCTGCATTCAGCGACACGGAAAACGCATATAATACCGGCACCAGCACGAAAAAGCATACCAGGATGAAAAACACATTTACCGCTATAAGTACCAGCACATGTTTCGTCTTTTTACTCATCTACTCTCCTCCTTTCTGCCGTTTGTCACCAGAGAAAACACTAACAGCATTCCGAAGATCAGAATGGAGATAGCGGAACTGTATCCGTAATTGTTCGTAATGAATGCCTTCTCATAGGCATAGGTTAAAATGGTATGAATATTCGCACCGGTCTTGGATCCCACCTGCTGGGTCAGCAGATAGATGACATCGAACTGTTTAAAAGTCGTAAATGTCGTGATCATAACCGACGGTGCTATAATGGGGCGGATCATCGGAACCGTAATATATCTCGTCCGCTCCAGCCAGGTGGCACCGTCTAACAGCGCACTTTCGTAAAAGCTCCGGTCCACACTCTGCAGTGCCCCGTCAATGATGGTGATCATGAAGGGTAACGCCAGCCAGAGGTTCACTGTCGTACAGCTGATGAATGCGATCACGTCACTTCCAAGCCATCTCACCGGTTCCATTCCCAGTCTGATCATCCATTGATTCAACAGACCGAACTGGGAATTGAACATTCCTGTCTTCCACAGCAGGATGGATACATACCCCGGCATGGCCCAGGGAAAGATCAGCAGGGTACGATAGACATTCCGCAGTCTCAATCCCTTTATATTGAGAAGTGTCGCCATAATAAAAGCGATCACCAGCTGCAGCACCATATTTACCAGGGTCCACAATATCGTCACAAGCAGTGCCGTCAGGAAGCCATTGTCAAATACCAGCAAGGCATCCTTATAATTCTCCAGTCCGATGAACTCATAATTATTCCAGTGATAAATATTCATGTTGGTCATGGAGATATATCCGGTATAGAGGATCGGGAAGATTACGATCAACAGGATCAATACTAAGGATGGCAGTGACCAGCTGTAAGCAAACAGTGTCTCTCTTCTTTTTTTATTCTGTTGTCTGTTCCCATGAGCATTTTTCATTCTTGCCATATTTATTCGTTCCACATCCTTTTGCCTGATTATGCCTGATTACGTAACGTCGCTTATTTCATGGATTCGATCAGCTGCAATGCTTCCTTCTGTGCTTTCTCCGCACTTTCCGCCACATCATTGCCCGCCATGTTGACATCCGTCAGCAATCCGCTGGCTACGGTCCACATCACATCCATCTCCGGCAGATTCGGCATGGGCACCGCATTTTCCGCAGTCTCCTTCATAGCCATGACCACTTCATCACCGCTTACTTCTTCATAACTGTAACAATTTTCTCTGGCAGGGGCACAGCCGCTGGCCTGTGCCAGCGCAATACCCACCTCGTCCTTCATAAGTACCCGCAGTACCTGCTCTACCGCATCCTTTTTATTCTCTGCTGCATTTTTCAGCACCTGAACACCCTGTACTCCCATATAGGGGGCGATCGGCTTTCCGGTCTCATCGATTACAGGCATAGAGGCGATTCCTACGTCCATTCCGCTTTCTCTTACTGTCGGGATCAGCCAGGGACCGGCTATGGTTGCATGCGCCATTCCTTCTTTGAACAGAGTATTCACTGTGGCATACTCGGTTTCCCCCGGCATGAGATCGACGAACTTTTTATGATAGGCCAGGGCTTCCTCTGTCTCCGGCAGATTTAATCCCGGCTCTCCGGCGTCATTCAGGATATAGCCTCCGAATCCATTGATCCAGCCTGCCGCATAATAAGGGGTACTATGCTGTTCCACGAATCCATAATGCCCTCCACGGGTATTCTCCTGCATATAAGCATACAATTCCTCTGTGGTAGCCGGCACTTCCTCATCCTTCATGTAGAGACGGTTATACATAAAAAGTAAGGTCTCATAATAGATAGGAAGCTGATAGACCGTTCCCTTATAGGTCGCCGCTTCGATCGTGTTATCCATATAGGCATCCAGTTCCTCTGCCGGAATGATATCCGTGATAGACGACAGTATACCCATTTCTGCATAGACACCTATCTTATCATGGGCAAAAAGGTACATATCCGGAGCTGCCTTGGGATCATTTCCCACCATTTTCAGAGCTTCTGTCAGGTCGCTTTTTTTCTCCAGGACCACATGGATCTGCGGTTCTAATTGGGCAAATTTCTCTTCCAGAACCTGCGTTACCGCATCCTCCTTGTCGTGCCAGATGGTGATCGTAACTTCTCCGTCCGTCTTCTCATCCTGCGCTGTCTGCTCCACCGTCTGACTGCCACAGCCGGTCAGGCTGCCAATCGTCAGTCCTGCTGTCACGATCCATGCCCATGCTCTGTTCCGGATTCTTTTCTGATTTCTATTCTTCATATCCTGCACTCCTTTGATATGTACTCTCCTGCCGCTTGTTTTTATATCTTATTTCTGTGACTTTTTCTTTGAGACTGCCACTACTGCGCCGCCTGCTGCCACTACCAGCACGCCGATCACGATGGGTACGACCGGTGTGGATTTCTCTGTATTCTCCGACGCTTCGTTTGTTGCTTCCACAGCTTCCACAGCCTCTTGTGTTGCCACAGTTTCGGTTGTCTCTTCCAGCGCGATTTCTTCATAAGATACGGTGTAATCCTCCGGACCGTTTATCGTAAGCCAGATATCCTTACCGGTCTCTACGGAAATATCCGTCGTCTGTACACTTCCTTCATTACCATTGACGATTATGGAATTCACCCAGCCGGGAATCTCCTTTACCAGCCAGCCGCCTTCGCCTTCCTCTAATGCCTCTCCGGGCCATGCTGCAAATGCGTTAGTGCCGTCCGGTGCCGACCACGCCCACAGACAGGGACCGTTCCAGTCTGCGGGAGCAGATACATGGATCGTCACATTGGGAGTTTCTGCCTGATCCGGGTTCTTATAACTGAAATCGTAGCTGCCGTCGGCTGCTACCGTTACCCAAAGCTCTGCGGGATCAATGGAAATATCTTCTGTCTGTACAGTTCCTTCGTTCGCATTGACAATGATGGAGTTTACCCATACCGGAACCTTGATGCTGTACCAGCCATCTTCACCTGCTTTCATCTCTTCCCCGGGCCATGCTGCAAAGGCATTGGTTCCATCCGGTGCCGACCACGCCCACAGGCAGGGGGCTTCCCAGGAATCATCTACTTTTGCATGTACCACGAATTTCTCTACGTAAGCCGGTGCCTCTCCGGTAGTCTTGCTCTCATAAGAGATCTCTACGGTGTCCGCTGCACTCACCGTGATCCATGCTGCATTGGTATCCAGGATCTGCTCTTCGGTCTGCACGTTACCCTCATTGGCATTGATGATCACATGATTCGCCCATGCAGGAAGCCAGATATAATACCAGCCGTCATTAGCTGCATCTGCTTCCATCTCCTCGCCGGGCCATGCTGTAAACGCATTATTGCCGTCGCTGTCCCAGGCCCAGACGCAAGGGTTCTCCCAGTCCTCCGGTACCTGCACATAAAGCGCATTTCTCTCTTCTGTATTCTGTGTTGTTTCTGCATTTGCCGTCATCGGCAGAATCCCGATCACCAGCAGAAGCATCATCAGAAATGATCCACAACGTCTCATCAGCTTACTCATAATATCCTCTCTTTCCGATTCTACTTGTCTGTGTTATATTTTTGTAACCTTTCTGTCGTTTCAACCGTTTTAAAAAGTGCACTTTCCCTTGGGTTATTTTGATTATAACGTTGCTGTTTCCGGATGGTCAATTTGATTTTAGGTAATCGTTTTCCCTCTGCTTTATTTATTTTTCACAGTTTCATTCTTCTGTTTTTGGCTGTTATCCACAAATGTTTTTTGGGTTTCCTGCGTTTTCCTAAATATTTGTGAAACTTTCACGAAAATGTTTCCTATGGCAAACCTATCAAGATGTTTTGAATTATAACCGTTGATAAAAATAGATATGGCAAAAGCGCCATATAATCCGAATTCTAATGGCTTGGTATGATGTTGCTGTCAGACACGAATGGATAGAAAATTTCAGTAACAATACCTACTTCAGACACAAAAAAACCGGCACCTGATAGCTTTCCAACAGCTTCCATAAGGTTCTGGTATGGCTCTGCACCCCGTCTGCTGCACTGATCAGCAGTACTGCTGCATCCAGTACCTGAAGGGTACGCTCCATTTCTGTGGAAAAATCTACATGTCCCGGTGTATCCAGTAACGTGATCCGAAGATCCTCATACGAAAAAACCGCCTGTTTGGAAAAGATCGTGATCCCTCTTTCCCTTTCCAGCTCGTAATTGTCAAGAAAGGCATCCTTCTTGTCTACTCTTCCTGCCTTCCTGATGGCGCCTACAGTGAAAAGCAGCGCTTCGGAAAGCGTTGTTTTTCCTGCATCTACATGCGCCAGTATTCCCAGTGTTAATTGTTTCATGTCCGTCCTTTATCAACCGTTCTTTTCTTCAAAGGCTCTTCTTCCAAGCTCAAGAGCTCCCATGATCCCCTGATCATCATGGAGACTTGCCGGTACGATATAATGGTCAATATCCTCAAGCTCTTTGGTCTTGATATAACCGTTCAGCATTTCCTTTACATATGACCTGATCCTCGTGAAAAGCTGCTCCTGATGCATCACGCCGCCGCCAAGGATGATAAGCTGGGGCGCCAGTATCAGAATATAATCGGTCAGAGCCTGTGCCAGATAATAGGCTTCCAGATCCCAGACCTCATCTCGGTCCTGCAGCTCGATTCCCTTCTTTCCCCATCTCTCCTCAATGGCAGGACCTGCTGCCAGTCCTTCCAGACAGGTCTTGTGATAAGGACACTTGCCTTCGTAGTGATCATCCTCTCTCCTGCGCATCAGAATATGCCCGGCTTCCGGATGCAGCATACCATGAAGGAGTTTCCCTTCTGCATAGACGCCGGCACCTATACCAGTTCCAACTGTCAGATAAACAATGTTCTTCTTGCCCTTCGCTTGACCAAAGGTTACTTCACCAAGCGCAGAGCCATTTACGTCCGTATCAAAGCCTACCGGACAGCAAAGGCATTCTTCAAAAGCCCCGACAATATTGTAATCCTTCCACGCCAGCTTGGGTGTGCTGGTGATATACCCGTAGGTCGGAGAATCCTTATCCGGATCGATCGGTCCAAAGCAGCCAATTCCCAGTGCTTCTATTTTTTTTGCCTTAAACCACTGAATCATTTCCGGCATGGTTGTCTCCGGTGTCTTGGTAGGGATCGAAATCTTCTCGAAGATCTCTCCCTTTTCATTGCCAATGGCGCATACCATTTTGGTTCCGCCAGCTTCCAGTGCTCCAATTCTCATAGCTTACCCTCCCGTTTGCCACAACACTTTTTTATTCTTTACTGTTTTTCTTCAGCCTTTCAATCTCTTCCTGTAATTCCTGCAGCTTATCCATAGCCTTCTGCAGATCACCGGAGGAAGCCTTTTCTTCCTCTTTCTTCTTTTCCAGTTCTTCCTCTTCCTGCTTTTTCTTCAGGTAACCGGTCACACACTCCGGCTGAGATACCGGTTCATCTTCAAAATACTTGGGATCAATGTGAAGCTGATAATCCTCTTCCCGAAGCACATAAGGCTCACTCTTTGACTGCTTCTGCACAGATGATTCCGGGGCTGTTTCCTCCTCTGTATCCTCTTCCCCGGCGTCTTCTCCGTCCTCATCGTCATCTCCGTAGTCCTCGTAATCTTCCTCATCTTCATCCTCGTCATCCTCATCTTCATCCTCATCAACTGTCTGATGCATACTGCGGATCGTAAGGAAGATCATAATAATGATGACAATGATAATAAAAACAATGGCAACCAGCTTAAGTGCACTGAAGCCTCCCGCTTTCTCTGGTAGTTCCCCGGGTGCTGTGCCATCTCCATCCTGCGGATTGTTATCAGCAGGTGGCTCTGTCTGCTGTACCGTCATATATTTCCCGTAAATATAGCCTTCCTGTCCCTGATAGGTGACTCTGTACCACCCATCTGCTGTCTCTCCGGTAACAGGAATCGTTTCTCCGACTCTTACCGTACCGATCTTGTCATAGTCGATACTTGGCCCCTTTCGTACATTAACATCACTGGTGATCTCACCCTGCGTAGAAAGCTCTGTGACCTGAAGTTCTCCCTCCGCATGGACTGTAACCGGGAAGAGCAGAAGCAGCACTGCCAGAACCATGGCGAGTGCCATTCCTATTTTTTGTCCCCTCATCTGCAAATCCGTCTTCTTCATCGCATTATCCTCCAACCGGATCCCCTACTTACCCTCTTTATTAACATACCAGAGAGGAAGACCAAGTGTTACCATTTCTCCGATCATATTTCCAATGGTTACCGGCAGAAGATTTCCGATCAGGAAAGAGCCAACGTTCAAAGCAGCAAGCTGATCCGCCGTATAGCCATACTGTTCCATGGCCAGCTGCGCATAAGCCGGATTCAGCTTGCAGAGAAGTCCTGCTGTGATGTAATACATATTGGCAACACAGTGTTCAAAACCACAGACAACAAACAGCATGATAACGAAAAAGGAAACAAACAGTTTTCCTACGATATCTTTGGAGCAGATCGCCATCAGTACGGCTACACATACCAGGATATTACACAGAATACCGGATACCAGTGCTGTGCCAAAGGAAAGTCCTGTCTTGCCGACAGCCACTTTGATCGTATAAGCGCCAAGCAGATTGGAAGAATAACCAAGCTGTCCGCTGAAATAAACACCAAGTGCCAGAAGGGCTGCACCCACAAAAATTCCAATATAAATAAAGAACAGCTCCTTGATCATCTATGCCATGGTATTCTTCTTCTCCACGGTCGCTACGATCATCAGGCAGTCACCAGTAAACAGCTCTGCTCCTGTCAGAATGACCATCATCAGGCCAACCGGGAATACCACACCTGCTACCAGCCTGGCAAGTCCTACATTGCCGATCGCATGACACGCCACACTACTGCCTGCCACACCCATGGCGATCATCATACCTGCCAGCATGGCCTTGATAAACAGCTTGTCAAAGGGTGTCTTTATTTTGCCGTCACAGGAAGCACTGTATCTCTGTACGGCTTCCTTGATTGATAAAAAGTTATCCATTATGTTCTCCATTCCGGAATGCTTTCTTTTCTCTTTTGCATTCTCTGCTCATATGTTACCTATTATAATGGATAATTGCATTTTTGTCTAATTCAATTCCGTCTGCTAGTCCGTTCTGTACGTTTCTTTTTTTGTAATTGCTTCAAAAAATTTCTTTTTTTATTTTCCCCTTTTCCGTATACAGTATTTCAAAACTCCTTTTTTCAAAATCTGCACGCAGTTCAGTCCATTCCTTTCCCATTTCACGACGGATCACCAGTTCGTTTCTTCCACACTCTGTCATCAAAAAGCTTCCTCCAAATGCCGGATGTTCATTCCGGAATTTCATAAGCTTCAGCAGTTTCTGTACAATAGGCCGTTTTACTTCCTCCTCCACTTCTGCTCTCTTATAATAATGACGATTAATATTCCTTCCTACTTTTGTTTCCTCCAAAAGAGTGATATCATTTCTGCCAGCCAACATTCCCACATAATAAACCTGTGGGATTCCCGGGGCAAAGAACTGCACCGCCCTTGCCAGCAGATAAGCACTGTCATCCTCTCCAAGTGCAGAATAATAGGTACAGTTAATCTGGTAAACATCCAGATTATTGTAGGCAACTGTATTATAGACTTTCTTTACATTCGCACCATATTGAAAGATATCCTCTTTCGTGCGTTCTATTTCCTCATCTGGCAGCAGTCCCTTTACATCCACCACGCCAATTCCGTCATGAGTATCCAGTGTCGTAAACTGTTTTCTAGGACAAATGGACAGCCAGTGCTTCAGATACTGTGTCTTCCCATAGTACAGCGCATGGATCAGCAGCATGGGAAGTGCAAAATCATAGACATAATAATCTTTTTCTGCAATTTTCTGCTGGATCGTATAATGTTCGTGAATCTCAGGCAGGATCTCTGCACCATATTCACCTGTAATATCTTCACATTTCTCAAGCAGCTCCCATACATCCGGTTCTATAAAAAAGCAACTGGTATCCGGTTTCTTGACTGTATAGGCAAAAGCATCCAGCCGAACCATGGCAATTCCATGCCCGCACAGCATTCTCAAATTATTTTCCGTGAACTTTTTTCCTGCTTCCGAATTACAGTTAATATCTATCTGTTCCTTATCAAAAGTACACCATACTTTTTCTCTGGATCCATCTGCAAACTCCGCTTCCACGCAGGGTGCTTTCGGCTTTCTTTTATAAATAACATCTATCTGTTCTTTGGTTGGTTCACCTTTCTTCCAGAACTTCGGGTATCGGATAAAGAGATCCCTATATTCAGAGTTATCCTTTTTCTGTAAAAAATCCTGATAATATCTGCTGTGTGCCGAAATGTGATTGATCATATAATCACACATCACATAATACTGGTCAGACAATTTCTCTATATCTTCCCAGGTTCCAAATACAGGATCTACCGTCTCATACGTTTCAGGTGCAAATCCTCTGTCTGCTGAGGATGGAAAAAAAGGTAAAATATGCAGTCCTCCAATTGCTTCCTGAAAATAGTCTTTTATGATCTGTTCCAATTCCTTCAGATTTTCTCCAAGGGAATCCGGATAAACAATAAGCATGATTTTATTCTCTGTTTTTTTCATCTGTTTCCTCTTCTAATGGTTCTCGACTGGTTTTGGCATCTCCAAAAAAGAACATAAAATCCTGGATTTCTGTTACCAGCATCTGTCCTCTTTTTTTCTGTATCAGTGCCTCATAATATAAAGCGCTTCTGTCATAACTTATTTTCTTTATCTCTGTCTTTCCATCTTTGATCACCATATACTGTGCATTTTTCTCGGGATCATCCGGTCTTCTGTAGGAAATACTTCCCGGATTCATCCATTCCATCCCTTTGTCCAGTACATGGATTCCCTGTCTGTGGTTATGTCCAAAAATTATTCTCTTCTTTGGTACTTCCCAATACTCTTTTGGGACATGCCCCCTCCAGAAGTCCAGATACTGCGTTCTGTTTTCAATCACATCATAGGACTCTGTACGATACTGATGCTTTACCAGATACACATATCCATCTGCACAGAAACAATCACTTTCTGGAAGATTTTCCAGATATGCAACCTGATCCTCTGTCATTCTTTCCAGATTATAGTGGATCCATTTATACTGGTGTCTTTCTGCTTCATTAGCATAAATCCCATGTGCGATCTGTACTGCATGCAGATCATGATTTCCCTGAACGATACAGGTATTCTCTGCTTTTCTGAACCATGTGATCACTTCTGAAGGTGCCGTCCCATAATCGACCATATCCCCTGCAAATGCCAGAATATCATATGACTTTTCTTTTTTCATAATGGCCTGCAATGCCCATATATTTGCATGGGCATCTGATAATACTAAAATTTTCATTTCTATAATTCCTCAAAATGTCTGATACAGGATATCTTCTCCAGATTTTGGAACAGAAGATTCTTTTCTCCTTTTTCCGGCACCTCACAGCATACCATTGCCACAGGGCCTTCTCCCTTCACTCTGCTCCTTGTCAGATCAAATCCCATAACCTGGATCCCCGCATTCCTCATTTCTGACAGAAATACGGGAATCCCCTTATTACTTTCAAATTCTATAAAGATATCAATCTTTCTTTTATTTTTCTGAATTCTTAGATCCAGAAACTTTAAAATCTTAAATGTAAACATAATAAAAGAAACAGCAGCTATTGTTCCCTGTATATATCCAATCCCAATTGCCAGTCCTGTGCAGGCACATGCCCACAGTCCGGCCGCTGTTGTCAGTCCACGCACCTGATTTTTTCCGGTAATGATAATCGTTCCAACTCCAAGGAAACCAACTCCGCTTACTACCTGTGCCCCGATCCGTGTGACATCAATTTTTAGTTCAGGATACTGTATTGCTGCATATTCACCCGTCATCATTACTAGGGCGGCTCCCAGACAGACAAGCACATGTGTCTTAATACCAGCCGCCCTGCTTTTATACTCTCTTTCTATTCCAATGATAATCCCAATCAGAAGTGCGCTGCCGAGCCTTATACAGGCCGTAAGTAAACCACTCCAAAACTCCATTTTCTTTTCCTAACCCTTAATTCCACTTGCTGTTAATGATTCCACAAACGACTTCTGACATGCTATAAACACAATGAGAACCGGAATCGTAGTCAGTACACCAAAGGCAAAGATCTGTCCCCACAGTGTCTGCTCACTAATGAACAGTGTCCGCAAAGCCTGGGGCAGTGTCCTCAATGTGGAATCTCTTGTTACCATGGATGGCCACAGCAGATCACCCCACGTATAAATAAATGTCATGATGGCAACTGTTGCACAGATCGGTTTTGACAACGGCAGCATGATCTTCCAAAATATCCCAATATAGCCTTCACCATCAATGATAGCTGCTTCCATTAATTCCCTTGGCATCACCTTGAAATGGTTATAAAACATATAAATGTACATTGGCAATGCCAGATACGGTATGATCAGTCCCGGCAATGTATTTACCAGATGAATATTATTTACGACCAGAAACCGGTTAATAATAATAGACTCATTGGGAACGATCATAAACGCCAGGATAAAGGACAGCAGCAATTTCTTCCAGCGGAAATTCATCATGCCGATCACATATCCAAGCATGGCATTGATCAGGGTTCCTATACACACTGCACAGGCTGATACAATAATGGAATTGCAGAAGTATTGGATATAATCCAGCTTTTGAAAAACATCGATATAATTCTGGATGGACAGTTCTCCCTTCGGTATAAATGCCGAAATACTGGACATATCCATAACAATCTGCGCATCTGACTTAAAAGAGGATACGATCATATACACCAGTGGAAATATAAAAATGAAAGACAGCAAAATATATATCACATATAAAAATGTCTTTCGTATATTTCTTTTCATCTGCAATGTCATTTTACTCATCTCCTCCTATAAACTTATTCTGTAAAATGGAAACTATCAGAACCGTAACGCAGAATACAACTGCCATTGCAGAAGAGTATCCAAGCTGATTGTTATTAAAACCGGTTTTATACATCTGATAAATCACTGTTTCCGTAGAATTCATAGGGCCGCCATTCGTCAATACATATACCTGTGTAAACATTCTGAGTGAACTGATCATATTGGTTACGATCACATAGGTAAGCGTATTCTTCAGCAATGGCAGGGTCACAAAGAAAAACTTCTGGATATTGCTGCAGCCGTCTACCTCTGCTGCTTCATACAACTCCGAAGGAATATACTGCAGACCGCCAAGTACTATGATTGACTGCATCCCAAGCGCCTGCCAGATAGACATAATGGCAATCGCCAACATTGCCGTATCCGGATTTTTTAACCATAACTGCGGTTCAATTCCCACAAGTCTAAGCATAGAATTCAATAATCCATTCTCTCCCGGAGAATAAATAAATGCCCATACGACAGCTACTACTGTCATTGTTACTACCTGCGGGCTGAAATAAATTGCCCTAAACAGAACAATCCCTTTCATTCTCTTATTGATCAGGACAGCAAGTAGAATGGAAAGCACCAAAATAGATGGCACCACAATCACTGTATACTGCAGCGTATTCAGACATGCCTTTCCAAAGGACGGTGAGGTAAACAGCTTGATATAATTTTCAATTCCGACAAAATTTACTTTTAAATCTTTTGATGCCACCAGCATTTTATCTGTAAAGGAATATCCAATTGACATGCCAAAAGGAACCAATATAAAAAGCAGCATCAAAAATACTGCAGGTGCGCTTAATACCAGAGCCGCAAAGCTCTGGTCACTGCCTAACTTGCGGCTCTTTTTTGATATCACTCTCATTACTTATTCCATCCGTTTTCAATGATAATTGCATCCACTGATTTTGCAGCATTGTCAAGTTCTGTCTGTGCATCTGCTCCAAGCAGGATATTTCCTGCAGCAGTTTCTACTGCATCATAAATAGTCTGATGCGCAGGAGTGAGTGGACGTAAATAGCTGATTCCAGCCTCGAGCTGCTCACGGTATAAGTATAACTGTCCGCCTTCTGCAAATCTTTCATCTGCTTCCAGCACACTCTGTCTTGCAGGGATTCCGCCATTGCTCTTTGTCACACCGCTGATATTGTCTGTAGAAGTAACCTCTTCCAGAATCTTCCATGCCTCTTCTGCATTGCCATTATCCACTGCTGCATTTGTCATCGTCCATACTACAGAACCAGATCCGGTATAAACACCATTACCAAAATCAGGAATCGGAATCAGGACTGCATCATCACCAAGTCCGTTAATAATATCTGTAGTTGCCCAGTGTCCTACTAAGGATAAAGCATTCTCTTTTTTATTGTAGAATCCATCTTCATAATCACAGAGAGGATCCACATAGCCCTGATCCACTAACCACGAAATATAGGAAAATGCCTTAACTGTACCTTCCCCATTCAGTGTTCCTTCTGTCAGCATGGTGTCACGGTTCATAAAATCACCGCCAAAGCTGTGTACAACAGGAAGATAGGTATAGTACCATGTTCTGGGTGAATTCTGGCGCAGATACAGCGGATATTCCAGTCCATTCGCTTTCAATTTTGCAAGAGCATCCTCAAATTCATCCTTTGTCCATGCTTCCTTATAGCTTGTGGGTATCCTTACGCCTGCTTCCTCCAGCATGGATTTATTTCCCCACAGGGATAATCCTGAATCAAACTGTGCAACGCCATAAAGCTTGCCATCATAAGTACATTCTCCGATTACTGAAGGCAGCAGATCATTCTTAAGATCATCGCTGATATAATCATCAATACATGCGATCATATCCTGCGTCATAAACAACGGTACACGAAGGCTGTCAATAACAAGCAGATCCGGGGTATCTCCTACGGAAGGAGCCAGCTGCAGCTTGTTGATCAGCTCATCATTCGGGAAAATTTCATATTCGATCGTAAATTCCGGATGTGCTTCATCAATAGATGTCAGCATACTCTTATAAAAATCAGTTTCTGATCCACCTGCCAGCCACATCCTGATATTCTTCGCATCCCCTGTTTCTTCTGCTTTGTTCTCTGTCACATCTGTGGTTCTCTCTGCAGTTTCTGTTGTTCCTACTGTATCTGCCGTACTTCCACATCCTGTCAAAACCCCTGCTGTCAGCACTGCTGTTGTCAATAATGTAACTATCCTTTTCATCTTCATAGTTTTTTCCTCCTCCAACTCTTCTTACTCAACCATCATCCCATCATAGGATATAAAAATGGGAAACATAAATTCATGCCACCCATTCACATATTGCTGTAACTCGTCATACATCATCTTATGATCATGACTGATATGAGTTATGTATACTTTGCTCTGATCACCTATTGTTCCCTGATCCTGAAGCTTTGCCAGTTGCATCCGCAATGTCTGCAGAGACAGATGCTTATCCTCCAGTATGATTTTTCTCTCTGCTCCCAATGTGCATTCCGAGATCAGAATATCGATCCTGCAGTCTTTCAGGTATAACATCGTTTCAGGACAATACATTCCCGTATCGGTCGCATAATATATCACCGTTCCATCCGGACATTCGATCAAATAATTAGCTGATCTCTTTTCCACTGATCCCGGATGTCTTCCCGGTAAAGGAATAACGTTATGCTCTCCAATTCTTATTTTTTCAAAAAAGTCCAACTTCACAAATTCGACTTTATGGTTTTCTAGGACATCCATAAATCCATTGTTATACAATATCGTGTCATTACAGATTATATCTGCCATCTGAAAAGCATCTCCTGCCAGATAAAACCTGACCGGAAGTTTGGGAGGTTTCGTACTGCCTGCAAACTGGCAAAGAGCGAAGGATGACAAATGATCGTAATGGGTATGTGTAATCAACACATGCTGTAACTTCATCATATCGTCACTGTACTTTTGTGTCTGAGCTACAAAATCTGGGCCAAAGTCTATCATAATATCCTCGGAAAGTCTATAAGAGCTTCTTCCTCTGACATTTCTTCCTTTCAGCTTTCTTGCCATTTCGCATGCTTCACATCCACAAACCGGATTTGGCAATCCTTCCGCCGATCCTGTACCCAAAAAAATACCTTTACCTATTTCCATCATGCTCCTTTTGTGTTAAGCTATATAGCTTTTTATTTCTTTTTAACAATTGTTAATTCTAATTATAGTCATGTTTTTATGTTTTTCCTTGATTTTCTTGTAATATCAATTAGATAAATTAGCTTTTTTTGTTTTTATGATTTCTGCGCTTTTTTCCGATGAATAAAATCTTTCCACTGAGTGGATGGTATAATGAAACTTATTCCTTTCATGGTCTTCCATATAGGTATTCCGTGATGCTATCATATGTTTCCGGTATACCTCTGGCGTCATTCCCGTTCTGCTCACAAAGGTACCCGAGAAATATTTGTAATCGGAAAAGCCAGATCTGAAACAGATATCTATCATTTTCATCTGGTCGGCTGCAAGCATTTTGCATGCAGCATTGAACCGTACAGTATTCACATATTCCTGAAAACTCTGGTGGATCGTCTTTTTGATAAAGTGTGACATGTAGCTCATAGACATCCCTTCACTTTCTGCAAAATCGGTAAGACAGATCTTATTCATATAATTTTCTTCTACAAACTGGATCAGTCTCTGCAGTCTGTCATTATGATGTCTCCCACACTTCAGCGCACCATCAGCCAGTATCCGATACGGCACCTCCCTGAGGAAAAGATAAATCAGATATTTTGCCTGTGTTACACAGAACAGTTTATAATGCTCTGGCTGCTCAAAATAATATAATGCCATATCCAGAAAGCTTTCTGTAACCTGATGATATAATTCCTCTGGCAGACGCTTTTTCAGATTGTAGTCTGCAAAACGGATCTGTTCAAACTCCGGCACCTCACTCTTTACAATTCCCGGTGCAATATGACATCCGACCAGCGTACAGCTCTTTGTCACCTTTTTGAACTCATGTGCCTCACCGGAATTGCAGAGTATCATATCTCCTTTTTCTGCCACATAATGAAATGTTTCACTCTGAATATCCAGATCACCATCTAGAACCAGTATAAGTTCTATATCTTTGTGAAAATGTGGTGTTCTGTAATCCAGAGTATTAATATAGATACGTATTCCGTCAATCTGTTTGTACCTGAGTACGTCCATTCTACTTTCTCCAAGTCCGCTCATATCATACATTTTCCTTTGCTGTAGTATTTCTCATTTATTTATAAAGCAAAAGGACATCTCTTTCAAGATATCCGTCTCATGTTGTATCTTTCTTGTTTTTCTGTCCCGTTTTCAGAGTACCGCCCCCGCCTCTGAAAGTCTCTCATAAAATGCTTCATAAAACGCATCCCAGTAGGGCTTCTGGAAAAACTGCTGCAGCAGGAACAGATTGATTTTCTTTGGGATCTCCTCATTCTCTGCCTCTGCTAGTTTTCTTTCCGTATCCTTCAGGAAAAAGTGCCAGTCCTTTACAAACCGCTCATACCTTACAAGCTCCGGGATCCCCAGCCACTTTTTCAGCTTGACCTTGGTTTTGTTCGGGTAGGGGCATTCATGCACCTGCAGGAAATATCGGAAATCTCCATTTTCATAGATCCTTCCCATGGGGAACATCCGGCAGAATCCGGGACGAAAGCCATGGATCATGCAGCGTCCGGCATCGTCAAGGAAGGTACAGCCGCCCCTGCCTTCCTTCAGCTTTAAATGAGGCAGGATCACACCTTCCACCACAGATAATTCTATCCTGCCGCCTGCAAGCAGTCCCTGAAAGTCGGTTTCAAGTGCCTGGCAGAGCTGGCTGATATCATAAGGATCCAGAATGATGGTATCCTCCACCACCCTGCAGCACTCAGAGCATCCGCTGCAGTCATTACAGCCGAGCTTCACCATATCTGCCGAGGTATAAAGCCTTCCATCTGATACTTCCTGTAAATCGATCTCCCGTTCCATAATCCTCCTCCGGATTACAGGGTATTATCGATCAGCTCCTGATAAAACATGGCGTAATCCGTTCTTTTTTCCTTTTCAAACTGAATGGCAGAAGAAGGATGACTATTCAAAATCCCCGTCAGAAGGTATGGAAGATCAAATCCCCAGACAGCGCCCTCCTCTTTCAGCTTCAGTATATGCTTTTCCACAAAGTTCATAATAGCAATCTTATTATACTTCGGATTACGCAGAAAACTCAACAACAATTCCATGTAACAGTTACCGGCTCCACGCCCCATGCCGCTCACGGTAGCATCCAGATAGCTGACACCTCTTGACAATGCCTCAATGGTATTCGCAAAGGCAAGCTGCTGGTTATTATGCGCATGGATACCGATCTTCTTATTATACTTGGCTGCCACGTTCAGATATTTGTCACTGAGACGTTCAATCTGCTCAGGATAAAAAGCTCCGAAGCTGTCTACCAGATAGATCACATCTGCACTGCTCTGTGCCAGCAGCTCAAGCCCTGCATCCAGCTCTTCATCATTTACTTTGGAAACAGCCATAATATTTACGGTTGTTTCATAGCCTTTTTTCTTCGCATCCTCCAGCATTTCAATAGCAGCCGGAATGGTATTAATATAAGTAGCCACACGGATCAGATTGATCACGCTGTCCTTTTTATTCAGAATGTCCTTCTTGTAATCGGTTCTTCCCACATCTGCCATGACCGACAGCTTCATATCAGTCTTATTGTCCCCAACAATATCCCTGATGTCTTTTTCCTTACAGAATTTCCATTTTCCAAACTTCTGCGGATCAAAAATCTCACTGGATGCCTTATAGCCAAACTCCATATAATCTACGCCTGCCTTGATATTGGCAAGATAAAGATCCTTTACAAACTCATCCGTAAAAGCAAAGTTATTGACTAATCCTCCATCTCTCATGGTGCAGTCGAGCACCTTGATATCCGGTCTGTAGGATACCAGTGATCCCTGTCTCTGTCGACTCATTTTTGATTCCTCCTGTGTTGTCCGTCCGGCCTGTTCATATTCTCTCGTTTTCTTTACAATTCTTCTTTTATCTTGCCGGTATTTTAGTGATTTAAAGTGTAACGCTTTAAACTGTAGCTATTATGCCATATAAAAAAGTGTCTTCAACACTTCAACTCCCCTGCCCCTCAATCTTTGAGGGGTGGGATTGTTTTCTCTTTGCGTTTCGTTCATAATAATCTTATGAGTAACGTACTTCAGGACATTTTCAAAGATCATTATGAAGAAATGATTTATACTCTCCATCCCCGCTCTGCAGTCATTGAAAATGTTGACCGCATGATCGGATGTGGCGATCCTTCTTTTGGTGGCGCAATGTATGGCTGTGACAGTTGTGGCACTCTCAAGTTTGTTTCCTTTCGCTGCCACAGCAGATTCTGCCCTACCTGTGGCACCAAATATTCCATCGACCGCACCACTTCCATGTCTTTTAAGATCATCAATGTCCAGCACCGCCACTGTGTCTTTACCATTGATTCTGAACTCAGACACTTTTTTCTGGAAGACAGATCTCTTCTCAGTCTTCTTTTTGAGGCAGTTCAGAGCGTTATCCTCCGTTTGTTTCATAAAGATAACAAATCCGAAAATTTCACTCCCGGTTTCATTCTGGTCCTTCATACCTTTGGGCGGGATCTCAAATGGAATCCTCATATCCACCGTCTCCTGTCAGAGGGCGGCATCGGTAACAGTGGGCGTTGGCGTGCCAAGACACATTTTAATTACACCTTTCTCCGTAATGCTTTCCGTACTGCCCTTCTGGATCTTATGGAACATAAGCTGGGTCCCTCCTTCAAAAAAATCAAAGCTAAATGTTATCACGATCACAAAGATGGCTTTTATGTTTATGCCAAGCCCAACAAATGCGATCCTAAAGTTGTTGCCAAATACATCGGCAGATATCTTGGCCGCCCCGTCATTGCCACTTCCCGCATTGATAAATACGATGGTGAAAATGTTACTTTTCATTACAACAGACACGAAGACGACAAGCTCGTTGTGGAAACCGTCCCAGTAATGGAATTCATTTCCCGCCTGATCCGGCATATCCCGGAAAAACATTTCAAACAGATCCGTTACTATGGTCTGTATGCACGGCATAAAGAAGCTGATAAAAAGCTGACTCTTGCCATTGCAAAAGAAAAAAGGAAAATCCTTCTGTCATTCAACCGCTGGCGAGACTGCACTTTGGCTTCTTTTGGCTATGATCCCCTAAAGTGCCCTCACTGCGGCAAGATAATGCTTTTTCTGGAACTTTATCACAATCATCAGCATATTTCTCTGAACGAAATGTATGAAAGGACTATGAAAAAATATTCATTCCATTCATCCGCCTGAGTGCTGTACAGCCTTCCTCCGTCTATGGTAAAATAACTTCACCGGAGGGCAATGCAATGTCAAAACGTTCAGATGAGATCAGAGACAAGTACATAAAAAAATCCACCAGAAGGCATGACTGCTGATGACATCCGCCACATGAGTGAGGATGACCTGCTTGATATGGATTACTTTTTAAACGAAGATGATGAATTTGACGAAGATTTTCCGGGAGCGGAAGGTTTCTACCTCTTCTAAAATCCATCGTTTACTTGTCGTGCCCGCCTCCGTGCGGGCCATTTTCAATTCAAGGGTTCTCCGAAGGAGAACTTTCCTATAAAGCAAAAAAAGCCTTGCACGTTTTTCTTCGTGCAAAGCTCCTCCGCATATCCCTTTACTCTCCCATTTTCACCGAAATACTCACCTCATATATTTCATTATCCTTCCGAATTTCCATCTGCCCATCATTCTGGTCCGCAATCTTCTGAAGGATTTCCTGTCCATAGCCTTTACGTTTCTTTTTCACTTTTTTGGTGCTATAGCTGTTTTGAACCATCACATGCAAATATGCGTCATCTGCCTGGGATTTTACATCAATATATGCTTTTTGAGAATCCTCTAATGCATCTGTAGCCCCTGCGACCGCATTTTTCAAAAGATTAGAAAAAATACTGCACACCACTACCGGATTTAATTTTAATGGCGCCGTTATCTGCATTCCATAAGTAAACGCAATGCCTCGCCTCTTTCCTTGCATATCATTTCATTCTCATTTAAAACAGCATTTACAATAGGATCAGCGCAATATGCATATTCCTTCGTTGACATCACATAGTCAATCAGTGTATCCAACATCTCATTTGCTTTTCCATTCTCTCCGGAATTCAGCAGTTCTTTAATGACAATAAAGTGATCATTCAGATCGTGTCTGATTTTAGCAAGTTCATTACGTCTGGATTCGATTTCCTCATAGTGCGCATGCTCTGCGTCCCACGCCATTTGCATCTGTACGATACGTACTTTCATCTCCTGCATGCTCTGCTGCTTTAACAATATATACAAGATCATAATGTCTGACAAAATTCCTATAAAAAAACCACATATTGTAATCACGCCGCTGGCTGTAATCCCTGTATAGATTTTATCATTAATAGACGACACCAATAAAATCTGGCTTACCGGAAAGACACTAAATAGTAAAAATACTCTCAGATCATAGGCTTTTCTCAATACTTTTCTCCATAGGAAAAGACACATGACGTAAAGTATCGTCAAAAACATATATATGTATACATTCATTTGCAACATAAACGGCATATCCAGCGACAAGGTATCATATTGTGCAAATTTATCGTTCCATATAATCTGTACGCACATTTCTGCAAAAAAGGAACATACCACTTCCAGAATAACAAACAGTACTTTTTGCCACAAATATCCTTTTAATAATAAATGCGCATAGATAATCATTCCCAACATTGCTACAAAAATGCATAATGTCCGAATGCCTGCATTACTATTATAAAAAAACTTGCATATCGTAAACGGCACCCTTACCGCTACTAGCCCGGCAATCAGTTTCCATCGTTTTATCTCTTCATTTTTCGCATCGAATGCAAAACAAAATATAATAGAATCTGTTATGACACCCGTAATCCATAAAATAAAATTGGCAATATAGCAAAACATCTTTTATAAACTCCCCTTTAATTCCAATCTCACATAGTTAAAGTAATGCTCTTTTACCTGCTGATATTTTGATCTGCTGACAGGAATTTTTACTTGATTTTTTAAAAGAAGTTCTTTGGATGAGATACTGTAAATCCAATCCATGTTAACCAGGTAACTCTTATGTACTCTTGTAAATGTCTTCTCTAATCTTTGTTCATAACTGTCCAGTTTATCATATACAATACGATCTCCCTGCAATGTATGAATCAGTATCTTATGTGCCTCACTTTCCAGATATATAATATCTTTTTTCCGAATTGCTTCGATTCCATTTTTGTAGCAGAAAATAACGGATTCCTCTTCTTGTATTTGCTTTCTTCTAGCCTTTTCCAGCAAAATTTCTAAACTGTTTTGTTGAATCGGTTTTAACAGATAGCCGCATAAATTAACATTTGTCCAAAAAATCTTTTCCGCATAACAATCATTATATGCCGTCATATAGATAAATTGCGTTTCCAGTAACCAATGATTTATCTTTATCGCATATGCAATTCCATCTTCCTCTTCTTCCGGGAAAAATATATCCATCAAAATCAAATCATATTTTTCTCCTGCTTCAATCCTTTTCAATAAATCTGAAGCTTTTGTAAAACCTGCTACTGCTTCTATGTCATCTATTGTCTGTAACATATCATAGGCATGTTTCAAATAGATTTCTTTGTCATCACAAATTGCAACCTTCATAATCGACCTCTTTAGTAAACGTAAATTCTTTATTATCGTAAACTCGTTTGTATAGTTTGTCAATTATGCAATTATAAGTTAAAAGGAGTCGGAACTTTCGTTCCGACTCCTTTCAAAGTCCTATCAATATTTCTTATTTTGCCTTCGGTGCGAACTTTTTTCTCAGTACATACCACAGTGCACCTGCAATACATACAGAGGAATAAGCACCACAGATGATACCTACCATCAGAGGCAGAGCGAAGTCACGGATGCTGGTCACACCCCAGATGTACAACGCGCCTACCATTACCAGAGTGGTCAGGGAGGTGAATAAGCTTCGGGACAGTGTCTGGGTGATGCTGTGGTTTACAACATCCTGCAGATCATCCTTCTTAGTCATAACTGCCATATTCTCACGTACACGATCGAAGATTACGATGGTGGCGTTGATAGAGTAACCTACGATGGTCAGCAGACATGCGATAAAGGTATTGCTGACGGATACTCTTGCCAGTGCGTAGAAGGTGATGACTACCAGCACGTCATGGAGCAGGCAGGCAATACTGCTGACACCGAAACGGATATCGCTGAAACGGAAGCGGATATAGATCAGCATGCAGATAATTGCTACTGCTACCGCCAGGATCGTATCAGACTTCATCTCGTTACTGATGGTGGAGCTGATGGTCTCGGAGGTGATCAGTGTCTCATCCACACCAAAATTATCCACGAACACCTGATTCAGTGCCTGTCTCTGATCCACATCCAGAGAACCGGTCTTGAAGATAACTTCGTTGGAGCCCTGTACGGTCTGGATCTGAACTGCACTGCCGGTGGTGCTCTCGATCAGAGGTACCATCTCGCTGTTGATCTCTTCCAGAGTATAGCTCTTATCAAAAGTAACAGTAGTTGCGGTACCACCCTTGAATTCCAGGCTGTAGTTCAGTGCATCACCGGTGTTCATCTTGTAGACACCCATAGTAATAAATCCTGCCAGGATCACTGCCAGAGACAGTCCGAAGAAGATTCCCTTCTTGCCTAAGAAGTTCACTGTCTTGTGTTCCTTACCTACACCATACCACTTGGGATCCTTCAGTCCCAGTGCGTAGAAAGCTTTCATGATATACTTGGTCACTACCAGTGCGGTGAACATGGATAATACAATACCCAGCGCCAAAGTCTGCGCGAAGCCCTTTACGGTACCCGGTCCTAACAGCCACAGCACTGCTGCTGCGATCAGAGTAGTCACATTACCGTCGATGATAGCGGACAGTGCCTTGTCATAACCGATCTGCATAGCACTCTTAACAGTCTTGCCGGTTGCCAGTTCCTCACGGATACGGGCAAATACGATAACGTTGGCATCCACTGCCATACCGATGGACAGGATGATGCCTGCGATACCGGACAGGGTCAGGGTCATGTCAAAACCATTCAGCAAAAGTACTACCAATGCCACATAAATGCCCAGTGCAATAACAGAAGCAAATCCGGGCAGGAAATAAACTGCGATCATGAAAACAGCCACTACGATAAATCCGATCACAGCTGCTTTTAAACTGGTGGAGATTGCTTCCACACCCAGCTGTGCACCAACTACCTTGGAATGCAGCTCTTCCAGTTCCAGCTTCAGTCCACCGATACGGATGGTAGAAGCCAGGCTCTCTGCCTCTTCATAAGAGTTCATGGGAGAGATCTGTGCATTACCGTCGGAGAATACACCTTTTACGGAAGGAACACTTACAAAGGATCCATCATAATAGATACCCAGGGTCTCGCCCTTCTCGTAAGCATTTCTGGTAGCCTCTTCAAACTTTTTAGTACCTTCCTCCGTCATTACCAGGTCTACCGCATAGGTGGAATTACCCATCGTCTGATCCTTGATAGAGCCTGCGGTAGCAGTCTTGACATCGGTACCCTCCAGCATGATGGATCCATCTGCCTTCAGTTCATCGATGGTCTTATTCAGAGCGTACGCATAGCTTACATTGCCCTGTGCATCGGTCACTGCCTGCATAGAGTAGTTCGCATTGCCGTCCTTGTCTGTCTCTGCAATGAAATACAGGGAACCGGGACGTCCCAGCTCTTCCAGGATCTTGTTGGCATCTGTTACACCGGGGATCTCGATATTGATACGATCGGTACCCTCCTGGTATACAATAGCCTCTTTACTGTAGTTCTCAACACGCTTCTGCAGCTTGGCAATAGTATCTGCCATATCCGTTGCATCCGGCTCTTCATCGCCTACCACCTGGTAAGTGATGCTGACACCACCGGCCAGATCCAGTCCCAGACTGATGTCTGAAGCACTGGCAGTTCCTTCCGCATCTACGCCATTAAGATCCACATAGCCGACACCCAGCAGGACCAGAAGTGCGCAGAGCAGAATGATGATTGCTTTACTTTTTTTCATCTTTCCTTTGTCCTTTCTATTCTTCTGAAGCTTCTGCCGCTTCCGCAGCCTTCAGCATGATAGCACATTCGATACGTTTTCTCTGCAGCTCACAGCCAATGTCATACGCATCATTGATATTGCCATGGAAATTATAGGAGTTCGCCGCACATCCTCCGCTACAATAGAACTTGGCAAAACACTTCTTACACTTGTCCTTTGCATAGACATTGCAGCATTTGAACTCATCGCGGATATCATCTCTGACCACACCGGTATCCACATTGCCCATGAGGAACTTCTCATTACCCACGAACTGGTGACAGGGATACAGGTCTCCCCAGGGAGTAACCGCCAGATATTCGGTACCGGATCCGCAGCCGGAGAGTCTCTTGGCTACGCAGGGACCGCCCTGCAGATCGATCATAAAGTGGAAGAAATTGAAAGCCTTGCCCTCTTTCTTACGTTTGATCATTTCTACTGCCAGTTTATCGTATTCTTCCTTTAAGATCGGAAGATCCTCTTCTCTGATGGCATAATCATCCGTAGGCTGTGCCACAACGGGCTCAACGGAGATCTGCTTGAATCCCAGATCTGCCAGATGCAGAACATCCTTGGAGAAATCCAGATTATTGTGGGTGAACGTACCACGCACATAATAATTCATCTGGTCTCTGCTCTCCGCTACCTTTTGGAACTTAGGAACAATGATGTCATAGCTGCCCTGTCCACCGCGGAAAGGACGCATCTTGTCATTGATCTCCTTACGTCCATCGATACTCAGTACGATATTACCCATTTCCTTATTCACGAACTCCAGGATCTCATCATTTAATAAGATACCATTGGTAGTCAGGGTAAAACGGAACTTTTTATTGTTGGGTTTCTCTAAGCTTCTGCCGTATTCTACCAGCTGCTTTACCACATCCCAGTTCATCAGGGGTTCGCCGCCAAAGAAATCCACTTCCAGGTTCACACGGTTGCCGGAATTGGCTACCAGGAAATCCAGTGCCTTTTTGCCGACCTCAAAGCTCATCAGCGCTCTTCTGCCGTGGTACTCACCCTCTTCCGCGAAGCAATATCTGCAGGCAAGGTTACAGTCATGGGCAATATGCAGGCACAGTGCCTTGACTACGGTCTGGCGCTTCTTAAAATCAAAAATGTAATTCTCGTAAATATCGGGAGCAAACAGTTGTCCTGCCTTCTCCAGCTCTAGGACTTCGTCCACCGCTTCGGTGATCTCTTCCTGGGGATAGGGGATATTCGCAAGATTCAGTACAGCGGCCTTGATGGTGTCCGCATCCTTGATACCTTCTGTCACCAAAGGCTCTACCAGCGGAATCATATCATACACAATATCATCTACCACATGGACAGAACCACTGTTCACATCCATAACGATATTATAGCCGTTGCTCTTATACTGGTGTATCACAGTTCTATTCCTCTTCTTTCTACTTCTTATTGCTTAAGATACATTAACATTAACTATTCGAATAGTTAACAGAGAATAAGCAGCGACCTGAATCGCTGCTTACGTTAGTCTCTTCTCATTTTCTTAGATTATTTAATCTTTTCACAACTCTGGTTTCCTACTGTGCAGGAAGTCTTACATGCAGACTGGCAGGAAGTCTGGCACTCACCGCAGCCGCCCTTTTTCATGGATTCCTTTAAATCTCTGGTTGTTAAAGTCTTAATATGCTTCATTAAAAATAGCCTCCTTATGATTTCAAAGCGCCTACAGGCGCCGGCGTGTATATAAATATGCAGACACGCGACTCATTTTTGCTCATTATATCATGTATTTGGCATTTGTAAAAGCTTTTTTTCTCAAAAAACGTTAAAAAAAGCGGTAAAAGTCATTGTTACCTGCTTTTTACCCAAACATTCCGCCCAGTGTCCCCCCTGCCACGCACAATATCATGGTAGTCCAGAAGGAATTGCCTAATGCAGTCTCCGGTGTCCTGATCAGCACCGACACCACCGCCAGGATCACAAAATATGCCGCTCCCACGAAAGCTCCCCATAGGAATTTCTGCTTTTCCATTCTCTTCCCTGCCAGGAATCCCGCCGTAAAAGTAGTGGCTACATAGATGACGGAAATTGCAATCGTCACTATGCCTTCCGTCAGATGTAGTTTATACAATAAAAGTGCCAACAGACATAGAAGTAGTAATGTCAGCACATAAGATACCAGCAGGCATTTCGCCAGTGCCAGTACCGGAATACCCACTTTTCCTTCTCCTCTTTTTTCCATGTCATCCCTCCTTTTACCTATGTAAAATGTATATTCAAAGCCTTCAGAAAACTTGACAACTATTCCTGTCCTATTGTATATTGTTGCTTAATAACACATAAATAAGGCATAAGCCTGCTATTTTAGTTTAAGAAGGAGTGAACTTTTTTGGATACCTCTGGTGTCATACAACTGATTTCTATTATTGTTCTTATTTTTCTGTCCGGCTTTTTCTCTTCTGCCGAGACTGCACTATCCACGGTGAACCGTGTGCGAATGCGTTCTTTAGAGGAGGAAGGCAACAAGCGTGCTGCACGCGTCAATAAAATTCTGGATAATTACAGTAAAATGATCAGTACGATTCTGATCGGTAATAATATTGTAAATCTGACGGCATCTTCCCTGGCAACAACTTTAGCTATGCGCATTAATCTGGCAGTAGGTATCGCAACCGGTATTTTAACTATTGTCGTATTACTCTGCGGTGAGATCGTACCGAAGACCTGGGCGGTTCTGTGCTCTGAAAAGCTGGCACTGACCTACTGTAATATCATATACCTGCTGATGCAGGTACTCACACCGGTTATTATCGTGGTAGACCTGCTCTCCCATGGCATCATGAAGCTGTTACATATCGATCCGAATAAAAAAGCCAGTGCCATGACCGAAAGCGAACTGAAAACCTATGTGGATGTCAGCCATGAAGACGGTGTCATTGAATCTGAGGAAAGAAAACTGATCTACAACGTATTTGATTTTTCCGATGCTCATGCCAAGGATATCATGATCCCCAGGATCAATATGGTAACGGTAAGTCTTGATGCTACCTATGATGATGTACTTGCAGTGTTCCGTGATTCCATGTACACACGCCTTCCGGTCTATGAAGACGATAAAGACAATATTATCGGTCTCATCAATATCAAGGACTTTATCCTGACAGAAGACCAAAGTGCTTTCCATGTGGGAAATATCTTAAGAGACGCTTATTATACTTACGAATATAAAAAGATTGCCGATCTGATGTACGAGATGCGGGAAAAGACCACGAATGTCTCTTTCGTATTAAATGAGTACGGTGCTACCGTAGGTATGATCACTTTAGAGGACTTACTGGAAGAGATCGTCGGTGAGATTCGTGACGAATATGATGAGGATGAAGAAGAACTGATACAGAAGATGTCCGATGACACTTATCTGGTAGAAGGCAGCCTGAAATTAGATGATATCAATGATGCTCTGGGGACAGACCTGACCAGTGAAGACTACGATTCTATCGGCGGTCTGATCATCGATTGTCTGGATCGTCTGCCGGAGGATGGTGAGGAAGTCACCCTGGAGAACGGTATTCACCTGAAAGTACAGGGCATCGATCAGAACCGTATCGTCAAAGTGCTGATTACGATTCCGAAGCCCACCGAAGAACACGTTGCCGGCAGTTCCGAGATTTCGGAAGATCACGAATAGCACAAGGACCAACAAAGCTTTCTTCTTTGTTGGTCCTTAAGTAATGAAAGGGAAAATAATGTCACAGGATAAAAATACAGAAAACAAGAAAACAAAAATGACTTCCAAACAGATCTTTGCGATCGCAGGAATCGTTGTGCTGGTGCTGTTGTATGTCGTAACCCTGTTCGCAGCGATCTTCGACAGTTCCGCCAGTCATGCACTGTTCGCCACCTGCCTGTTAGCCACGGTAGCCATTCCTCTTCTCATTTGGATCTACACCTGGATGTTTGGGAAACTGACGAACCGCTCCACCTTCGCAGATTTCCATCCGGAAGAGAAAAAGGGCGATAAATAAGATTGTCAGCAGTCCACGCCAAGCTTGCGCAGTTCCTCTTCCGCCTGCTCTTTGGTCAGGAAGTGGATGCCATGGATTCCCTGTTCTTCGGCGGCTTCGACGTTCTTCAGGGTATCATCCAGGAATACGCTCTCTTCTGCCTTCAATCCATAACGTTTCAAAAGCAACTGATAGATCTCCGGTTCCGGCTTGATCAGATGCTCCTTATAGGACAGGATACCACCCTCCATCTCCGGCAGGAAATTCAATGCCTCTGCGCATTCCACCTCGGCCTTGCGGGAAAAATTAGACAAATAATACACATGATATCCCTTCGATTTCAATTCCTGCAGCCAGGGGATTGCATATGCTCTCGGAGTTACTATTCCGGCAATACTCGTAAATGCCTGATACAGCTCCTGCTCCAGCTGTGGTGCATCTTTTACAAACGCAGCCAGTACCTGTTCATCCGTCCAGGTACCGCGATCATACTCTGCCCATGCCGGATGCATCACGGATGCTTTGGCAATCTTTTGAATCATCTCCGCATCGAATCCTTTGTCTGCCAGAAATCCTTCCCAGCGATAATCAGTCAGTACATTTCCAATATCAAATATTATATTACGTATCATCTTATCCCGTCTCCTATCCGTTTGTATATTCTCTTGCATGCGCCATCTGCATCATTTATATCGGCCTCTTTACACCTCTTGCATACGCCATCTGCGTCATTTATATCGACCTCTTTATAACGTAGCAGCTGCCACATCCAGTTCCATGATCTCTAGCAATTTCTCCGCCGCTGGCGCCATAGGCATTTTCGTATTCCTTACAACACAAAACTGCCTCTTCGGTATCATTTTATTGAACCTGAGTTCAAAAAGCAGGCCGGATTCCACATAATCTCTGGCAAAATCCCGCATCACACAGCCCACACCAAGATTCCTCCTGACAAACTGTACGATCATATCACTGGTGGCTAATTCGAACTCCGGCTGCACATAGACGCCGTTGCCCGCAAGAAATTCATCCATATAACTTCTGCTGCTGGTATTTTTCTCCAGAAAAATAAGCGGCAGACTCTCCAGTTCCTGAAAATCCAGTGTTTTATTTTTATACCCGAAAAATCTTCTCCCGGCTACAAACACGTCCTCAATCTCCCGCACCGGCATCATCTGAATATCCGGTCTCTCCGGAAAAGGTGTACTGACAATTCCGAAATCAATCCTGCTTTCTCTCAAATAATTCAGAGTCTCCGGCGTCGGTGCATTGGTGACGATCACTTTGATTCCGGGATACTGCTCATGGAATTTCTCCAGATAAGGAAGCAGATAGAATTGCAGTGTCATATCGCTGGCACCGATCCGGACTTCACCCAGCTCCATATTCTGCATCTGGTGGACCTTCTTCACACCCAGTTCGATCTGTTCATATCCTTTTGCCACATAGGAATACAACAACTCACCCTCACCGGTCAGGCGCACACCTTTTGCCGCCCGATGGAAAAGCGACACATCCAAAGTGTTTTCCAACTGCTTGACAGCCTGACTGACCGCTGGCTGTGAAATAGACAGTTCTCCTGCTGCCTTCGTCACACTTCCGCATTTTGCCACATAATAAAATACTTTATATGCTTCCAAATTATTGATCATATTGTAACATCTCCGGTATCCAAAAAGGACATAGGCTGCATCTTCTGCCGCGCCATGCCCTTTTCCTGCACTACTATGAATCATAAAACAAATGTCTGCTTTGCAGCCACCTGTTTTCCTTGATGATCATTATATCATGATTCGCACCTACGGTGCTTACCGTTGCTTCGCAACGATCATGATCAAATTCGCCGTTCGCCAATTATGCAAGCATATTGGCTCACTTGCGCTCATTATATCTTGATTCGTATGATACTCTATAATTATTTCTTCAGAGGACTCTCACGATAAATGATATCTTCTCTTCCGGGGCCGTTGCTGACCATGGTGATAGGGAAGCCGATCTGCTCCTCAATGAACTCTACATACTTTCTGCAGTTTTCAGGCAGATCCTCGAACTTTCTGATGCCGCGGATATCACACTTCCATCCGGGGAGCTTCTTCAGTACGGGCTTAGCCTTCTCCAGCTTGTAGGTTACAGGGAAATCAGTGGTCACTTCGCCATCGATCTCATAGCCTACACATACAGGGATCTCATCCAGATATCCCAGTGCATCCAGTACGGTAAATGCTACATCGGTAGCACCCTGCAGTCGGCAGCCGTACTTGGTAGCTACACAGTCGAACCAGCCCATACGTCTGGGACGTCCGGTGGTAGCGCCGAACTCACCGCCATCACCGCCGCGGCGGCGAAGCTCATCTGCCTCGTCACCGAAGATCTCGGATACAAAAGCGCCTGCTCCTACAGCGGAAGAGTATGCTTTACTTACGGTAACGATCTGCTTGATCTCATAAGGAGGAATACCTGCACCGATGGCACCGTATGCTGCCAGAGTGGAGGAAGAAGTTACCATAGGGTAGATACCGTGGTCCGGATCCTTCATGGTACCTAACTGACCCTCTAACAGAATGGTCTTGCCTTCCTTCAGTGCTTTATCCAGGAATGCGGATACATCGCATACGAAAGGTGCGATCATGTCACGATACTCATGCAGGGTATTTAACAGCTCTGCGGGATTGATCAGAGGCTTATGATACAGGTGCTCTAAGATGACATTCTTCATCTCGCTGACGCGCTGTACCTTTTCCTCCAGCAATTCATCATCAAATAACTCACTTACCTGGAAACCGATCTTCGCATACTTATCGGAATAAAAAGGTGCAATGCCGGACTTGGTGGAACCGAAGGACTTGCCACCCAGTCTCTCTTCCTCATACTGATCAAATAAAATATGATAAGGCATTACCATCTGTGCACGATCGGATACCAGAATCTTAGGCATGGGAACATTTCTGTCTGTGATAGACTTGATCTCCTTCATCAGGATGGGAATGTCTAATGCCACACCGTTACCGATCACACTGGTGGTATGATTGTAAAATACACCGGAAGGAAGGGTGTGCAGAGCAAATTTACCATAATTGTTCACGATAGTATGTCCTGCATTTGCGCCGCCCTGAAAACGTACGATAATGTCCGCTTTCTCTGCCAGCATATCTGTGATCTTTCCTTTTCCTTCGTCGCCCCAGTTGGCTCCTACAACTGCCTTTACCATGTTTTCCTCCATTCTTTATCACGCTTCGTGATAAGTCTAACTCAAATCTCTTACTCTTTTGAGAGAACAATGTTTCTCTCACACTGTCTTTTAGTATACAACACTTTGTGATATAAGTAAAATCAATATTTATTATATTTTATATAACCTACATCTATACCCAAAAACGCATAGCTTTTCGATATGTGAAACTTAGAACTTCTTCACGAAAGAGCCTATGCTCTGAGTGATCAGAAGTTCTTTTCACATTATTCTCTGCCATCCCAGCAATAGGTACAGAGTCTGTCTCTTCCGATCCCTACAGATTCGATCATGTCATCCAATCTCTGGAACTGCAAAGTAGTAAAATTCAACTGTCTGCCTATTCTGCCTACCATTTCTTCATACTCCGGCGTATCCGGATCCACATAATTTTTCAGATCAATCTCTCTTCCTTCCTGCTCGATCTCCTTGATCACACGGCGGGTGATCAGATCCATCTCGGAGGAGGATCTGGAGAAGTTCAGATACTTACAACCGTATAACAAGGGGGGACATGCCGGACGGATATGTACTTCCTTCGCACCGCTCTGGTATAAAAATTCCGTCGTCTCTCTCAGCTGCGTACCGCGGACAATGGAATCATCAATAAGCAGGAGGCTCTGATCCTGGATCAGGTCATGTACCGGAATTAATTTCATCTTAGCGATCAGATTTCTCTGGGTCTGTATCGTCGGCATAAAAGATCTCGGCCAGGTGGGGGTGTACTTAATAAACGGACGGGAGAACGGAATCCCCGAACGGTTCGCATATCCCACTGCATGGGCGGTACCGGAATCCGGTACACCGGCTACGATATCCGGCTTTACATGATCACGCTCCGCAAGCTTGGCGCCACACTGATAACGCATTTTTTCAACACTGATTCCTTCGTAAGAGGAAGAAGGATATCCGTAATATACCCATAAAAAGGTACAGATTTTCATGTCTTTTCCCGGCTGTACCAGCGTCCGCACGCCTTCCGGTGTCACCACTGCGATCTCTCCCGGTCCCAGTTCACGTACCGCCTGGTATCCCAGGTTCAGATAAGCAAAGCTTTCAAAGGAGACGCAATATGCCCCTTCCTTTTTGCCCACGGCCACAGGAGTACGTCCCATCTTATCTCTGGCCGCATAGATTCCCTTCGGTGTCATGATCAGAAGCGTCATGGAACCTTCAATGATCTCCTGGGCATACTGAATGCCCTCTACCAGGTTATCCTTCTGATTCACAATGGCTGCCACCAGCTCCGTGGCGTTGATGTCTCCGCCGCTCATCTCCAGGAAATGGGAATGTCCTTTTGCGAACAGATCCTTTATAATAGCATCGGTATTATTGATCTTACCAACCGTAGTGATGGCATAAGTTCCGTGATGGGAACGCACCATCAGCGGCTGGGGTTCAAAATCCGAGATACATCCGATACCGAGATTACCCCGCATTTCATTGACATCCTTGTCAAATTTGGTACGAAACGGCGCATTCTCGATGTTGTGAATGGCTCTGTTATAACCTTCCTCTTTGCTGTAAACTGCCATTCCGGCGCGTCTGGTTCCCAGATGGGAATGATAGTCTGTTCCGAAAAACAGATCAAATACACAGTCTTCTTTTGCTGCGACTCCAAAAAATCCACCCATTTTTAGTTATCTCCTGCTCTCTCTGATATTTCTCCGCAACACAGAAAACCGCCATTGGCTCTCCTGGTCAAATGACGGATTTCTGTGATGATATGATTTCTATTTATACATTGATCTCTGCCTTTACGCCCAGGAGATCTTTGTTGGCTTCCAGAATCGGATAGATCACGTTCTTCAAGAATGCTTCCACCTGTTCCTTAGAACGTCCGATATACTTGGAAGGATCCATGGATGCCTTCAGTTCCTCCAGCCCCATGGGGAATGCAGGATCTGCGGCGATCAGCTCTAACAGATTGTTTTCTTTTCCTTCTACCTTCACGTTGCGGCCCGCCTCCATGGACAGCTCACGGATACGCTCATGCAGCTCCTGACGGTTGCCGCCTAATTTTACAGCATCCATCATGATATTCTCGGTAGCCATGAAGGGCAGTTCACTCATCATATGCTTCTCGATCACCTTCGGGTATACTACCAGACCGTCTACCACGTTCAGGCACAGGTCCAGGATACCGTCGATAGCAAGGAAGCCTTCGGGAATGGACAGTCTCTTATTTGCAGAATCATCCAGAGTTCTCTCGAACCACTGGGTAGCGGAAGTGATCGCGGGATTCAGTGCATCCACCATCACATAACGGGACAGAGACGCAATACGCTCACTTCTCATGGGATTACGCTTATATGCCATTGCGGAGGAACCAATCTGATTCTTCTCAAACGGCTCTTCCACTTCCTTCAGGTGCTGTAACAGACGGATATCGTTGCTCATCTTGTGTGCGGATGCTGCAATACCTGCCAGTACGTTGGCTACTCTGGTATCCACCTTACGGGAATAGGTCTGGCCGGATACGGGATAGCACTCCTTGAAGCCCATCTTGGCAGCGATCATGGGATCGATCTTGTCGATGGTCTCCTGATCCCCGTTGAACAGTTCCAGGAAGGATGCCTGGGTTCCGGTGGTCCCCTTGGAGCCTAACAGCTTCATGGTACCAAGAACATGATCCAGATCTTCCAGATCCAGAGAGAACTCCTGCAGCCACAATGTTGCTCTCTTACCTACGGTTGTAGGCTGTGCAGGCTGAAAATGAGTGAATGCCAGGGTAGGCTGTGCCTTATACTTATCTGCAAAGTCAGCCAGTTCCTTCATGACATTGATCAGCTTTTTTCTGACTAATTTCAATGCCTCTGTCATCACGATAATATCGGTGTTGTCACCTACGTAACAGGAGGTCGCACCCAGATGAATGATTCCGGCTGCCTTGGGGCACTGCTGTCCGTATGCATATACATGGCTCATAACATCATGACGTACCAGCTTCTCACGCTCTTTTGCCACATCATAATTGATGTCCTCTGCGTGTGCCTTCAGTTCCTCGATCTGCTCATCTGTGATGACGGGTTTGCCGTCCTGGGACAGTCCCAGCTCTTTCTCCGTCTCTGCCAGTGCGATCCACAGCTTTCTCCATGTGCGGAATTTCATATCCGGGGAGAAAATATACTGCATCTCCTTACTGGCATAGCGTTCGGATAACGGGCTCTGATATCTGTCTGTACCTGTACTCATTTGTCTTGCTCCTCTTATTTTTCTAATTATTACAACTATTCGAGTCACCTTGCGAATAAGAAAACTGCTACTTACATGCAAGCATGACGTATCAGTATTTCTTATTCTAAGGGTTTCTGAATAGTCATCTTTTATTTATCAAAATCTCCGCGGATATCTTCCGCAGGCGGTTCCATAGGGTATTTCCCGGTAAAGCAGCCCTTGCAGATGCCGAGCTTACCGCCCACCAGTTCTTCCAGTCTCTCGATCTTCAGATAGTCCAGACTGTCTGTACCGATGAGGTCACTGATCTCCTTCACGGAACGGTTATATGCGATCAGCTGGTCTCTCGCCGGAACATCTGTGCCGAAATAGCAGGGCCACAGAAAAGGCGGTGAGCTGACTCTCATATGGACTTCCTTCGCTCCTGCTTCCCGCAACATCTTCACGATACGGTCGGAGGTGGTGCCGCGGACGATGGAATCATCGATCATGATGACACGCTTGCCCTCCACAGCTTCCCGGATAGGATTTAATTTGACCTGTACACTGCTCTCTCTGCTCTTCTGCTTCGGCTTGATAAAGGTTCTGCCCACATAGGCATTTTTCACAAATCCCATACCGTAAGGGATTCCGGACTGCATGGAATATCCCATGGCAGCGCAGTTACCGGACTCCGGTACGCCGATGACCAGATCCGCATCCACCGGGGAATCCATAGCCAGATACTTTCCTGCCAGGATACGGGAATCATACACGCTGATCCCATCGATAAAGCTGTCGGGTCTGGCGAAATAAATATACTCGAAAATACATCTTGCGGTATCCGCAGGCTTCAGCACATGGCTCGTGTCGGACTCGATCCCCTTCTCCGGAGATATGGTCACGATCTCACCGGGTAACACATCCCGGACAAATTCAGCTCCTACCGTATCCAGCGCGCAAGTCTCACTGGACAGAAAATAGGTATGGTCTCGCTTACCGATACATAACGGTTTAAAACCATAAGGGTCTCTGGCACCGATCAGCTTCCTCGGAGACATCACCACCAGGGAGTAGGCTCCCTTGATCTTCGTCATGGCTCTGCCCACCGCTTCTTCTACGGATTTGGAATTCAGACGTTCTCTGGCAATATGGTACGCAATGACCTCGGAGTCAATGGTGGTCTGGAAAATAGCTCCGGTGTACTCTAACTCTCTCCGCAGTTCCGGAGCATTGATCAGATTACCGTTATGTGCCAGTCCTAAAGTACCCTTTACATAATTCAGTACCAGCGGCTGTGCATTCTCTCTGGTGGAACCGCCCGCTGTGGAATAGCGGACATGTCCCACACCGATATCACCCTTTAACTTCTCGAGATGTTCCGGTGTAAATGCCTCATTGACCAGTCCCATATCCTTGCTGCTTAAGACCTTCCCCTTGGGTCCGTTCGTATCGCTGACGGCGATACCGCAGCTCTCCTGGCCTCTGTGCTGCAATGCCAGAAGTCCGTAATAGATCGTAGATGCCACATCGTGTCCATCGAAATCGTACACGCCGAAGACACCACATTCTTCCTTTAATTTATCGTTATTTTCTGTCTGGATATAAATGTTGTCCGTCACTTGTAAGCCTTACCTTTCCTGCCTGCCCCCGCAAAAAGGAATACCCAAAATTGTTATTTACAGATCCTTTCCTGTCAGCATCTTGTATGCCTGAAGGTATTTGTCGATGGTCTTCTCCACGATCTCCTCCGGCAGCTTCCAGCCCTTTTCGGGATTGGCTTTCAACCAGTCACGGGCGAACTGTTTGTCAAAGGAGGGCTGTCCATGTCCGGGCTCATAGCCGTCTACCGGCCAGAAGCGGGAGCTGTCGGGAGTCAGCACTTCATCTCCCAGTACCATATTGCCGTTCTCATCCAGACCGAACTCGAACTTGGTATCTGCAATAATGATTCCTTTGGTCAGTGCGTAATCCGCACACTTTTTATAAATAGCGATGGTATAGTCACGAAGCTTGGCAGCATATTCTGCTCCCTTTCCGGGGAAGCGCTTCTCCAGATATTCCACACTCTGCTCGTAGGAGATGTTCTCATCATGATCTCCGATCTCAGCCTTGGTGGAAGGGGTATAGATGGGCTCAGGAAGCTTATCTGCTTCCTTCAGACCTTCCGGAAGCTTGATGCCGCATACGGTGCCGTTCTTCTTGTAGCTTTCCCAGCCGCTTCCGGTAATGTATCCACGAACGATGCACTCGATGGGGAGCATGTTCAGCTTCTTGCACATCATGCTGTTGCCGTCAAATTTGGGCTGTCTGAAAAATTCGGGCATATCCTTAACATCAGCGGATACCATATGATTGGGGATCACATCCTCAGTCATATCAAACCAGAATTTTGACATCTGGGTCAACACAGTTCCTTTTTTCGTTACTGTATTGTCCAAGATCACATCAAAGCAGCTGATACGGTCAGTTGCCACCATGATCAGGGTATCTCCGTTGTCGTAGATCTCACGAACTTTGCCTTCCTTGATCGGTTTCATTTCCTGTACGCTCATACCATCAGTCCTCGCATTCTTATGTTTTTCAGTCTTTTATTGGAATAGGTGTGGGCAAGATAAACCCACACCTAATAGATAAACAGATTTGCGAAAAAAAATCAATATATTTTTACTGCAACTTTCCGATAAATTCCCGAACCCGGGCATTTTCCGTTGTAAAAAGTGCTTCGGGAGAACCTTCCTCCACGATCACTCCCTGCTCCATGAAAATAATGCGGTCGGATACTTCTCTGGCAAACTGCATTTCATGGGTCACGATGATCATGGTCATATGCTCACTTGCGAGCTGTCTGATCACCTTTAATACTTCTGCCGTCAGTTCCGGATCCAGTGCTGAGGTCGGCTCATCGAAGAACAGGATCTTGGGCTGCAGTGCCAGCGCCCTGGCTATGGATACTCTCTGCTGCTGTCCGCCGGACAGCTGGTAAGGGTAGGCATCTGCCTTATCCGACAGTCCTAGCTGCGCTAAAAGCTTCTCCGCCCTCGCCACGGCTTCTGTACGGCTTACCTTATCCACATGGATCGGCGCATCGATGATATTTTTCATCACAGTATAATGGGGAAAAAGGTTAAAATTCTGGAATACCAGACCAAAACATTTACGGATCTTATGTAATTCCGCCTTCGATGCATATTCGCACTGTATTCTGCCGTTTTTATCCGTTTTTTCCGAAGCTGCCGTCTGTCCTAAATAGGTCAGCTCACCGCCGTCCATTTTTTCCAAAAGTGTTGCACAGCGAAGCAGTGTGGACTTCCCCGAACCGGAGGGACCGATAATGGAGACCACCTCTCCCTTTTTCACGGTCAGGGAGATATCCTGTAACACTCCGGTGCCATCAAAGCTTTTTTTCACATGATTCATTTCTAAGAGGATTTCTCCGTCTGTCCGTTCCATATACGATACTCCTGTCTGTCACCTATCTGTAATAAGATGTCTTCTTCTCCAGGTATTCCATGAAGGATGCCACAACGAGATTGAAGATATAATAGAATACACCTGCCGCCAGCAGCGGAACCACACTGGTCTGTGCCGCTCCGATCTGCTTCGCCACAGTGAACATCTCCGCGATGGAAATGGTAAATGCCATAGAAGTATCCTTGACTAATGTGATGGTCTCATTGGTCACCGGCGGAAGCACCCGCTTTATCACCTGCGGCAGAATGATCTTCACGAAAGTCTGTGCCTTACTGTAGCCCAGCACCTGCGCAGCCTCATACTGTCCCACCGGAATAGATTCGATTCCCGCACGATAGATTTCCGCAAAATATGCTGCATAGTTGATCACGAATGCCACGATCACCGCCGGGAAACGATATCCCGTTCCCACCTGCATGCGGAACACATAAAAGGGTGCGAAATACACCACGATGATCTGCAACATCAGAGGGGTTCCTCTCATGATGGATATGTAAATTTTGGAAATAATGCGGATCACCTTACATCCCGACATTCTTCCGAAGGCTACGATCAGCCCAAGAGGAAGAGAGAATAAAAGGGTCAGTACAAATATTTCCACCGTTATCAGAAAGCCCTCTGCCAGCTGGGCACTCATGGTCAGCAAACTCATGAAATCTACTCCTTAATTATCCTGACTTACATCAATTATCTTTTGTTATTTACCGAGGCAGACACTGTCGGTCAGTCCCCACTTTTCAGCGATCTGTGTGACAGTACCGTCTGCTGCCATCTCATCGAGAGTCTTCTGCACGGTATCTCTTAACTCATCGTTACCCTTTAGGAAACCTACGGCGTACTGCTCTACTGCCAGCTTGTTATCCTCGCCCTGCAGCATAACGAACTTCCCTGCTTCTCTCTGGGCGATCTGGTACTGTGCCACACCGATGTCGATGGCTACGGCATCTACCGCACCCTGCTCCAGATCCATGAAAGCAGTATTATAATCCGCATACTCGATCAGCTGTGCAAAGGAATCACGCAGTGCAATGTTATCGGCGTTCTCTTCATCATTCAGTGCTGCCAGTGCGGAAGAATCCTTCTGTACTGCTACAACCTTGCCTGCCAGCTCTTCCTTATTCTGTACACCGGAAGCTGCTGCCACGACGAACACCTGGCTGTTATCCACATAGGGCTCGGTCCAGGTGTAGGCATCCTCTCTGCCGTTCATGGTGAAACCGTTCCAGATACAGTCAATGGCTCCGGAAGAAAGTTCCATATCCTTCGCATCCCAGTCAATGGGCTGCTTTACCAGCTCCCAGCCCTGTCTCTTGCATACTTCCGCTGCCAGATCCAGGTCAAAACCTACATATTCTCCATTGTCATCACGATATCCGTAAGGGGGAAATTCCGCATCAAAACCTACGGTAAATGTCTTATCAGATCCTTTAGAACCACAGCCGGTAAGAACACCTGCTGCCATGCTGATCGCCAATAATGCCACTAATACTCTTTTCATAATACATCCTCCCGTTCTGCCACTCACTGTTGGCCGCGTTGTATACTTTAGCATGGTAAATTGCTAACACGGTGTCATAGTAACATAACGGGAGGGTCTTGTCAATTCTTTATCGATCGTAACGCTCCACCATAGAGAGGATCTCCTGCGCATATTTCGGATAGAGTGCCGCCACTTCTTTTACTTCATTGCGGGCACTCTCCGCCACCTCCTGATTATAATCCATCTGTTTGCGGAGTGCCTGTCTTCTCTGGATCAGTTCATGACGGATCTCCACCATCTCACGTTTATCTAAAAGTGCCGCTGTCTGGCTGATCCACCGCTCCGGCATCTGCACGCGGTAATTCGACAGCTGTTCCACCAGTTGTTTCTGATAATACTCTGTCTTCGCTTCCGCTTCCGCGAACTGCTTGCGCTCTTCTTTTTCATCCTGGTACAATTTCCAGCGTTTCTCCAGCTTCGCCGCACTGTCCGTATTGTATTTCAGATAGAGATATTCCATCAGCTGACAGTTGTTCACATAGCGGATCTTGACCTTATTCTGTAGCTGAATGATCTTGTTGATGGTCTTCTCCACCCGCTGCAGTTCCCGTCCGGCATCCATATATTTGATGCAGACATAAGAGATGGCAACGGCGCCCGCTCCCACTGCCAGAAACAGTCCGACATAGACATCCATATCAAATCCGAACTGTAAGATTGCCAGCATGATCACGCACACTACCAGTGCCGTTAAAAAAATTACCGCCATTCCTCTCTGATTGTTCATCAGGTTCTCGAGTTCGTTCCTCCGATATTCATAGGCATGTCTCTCTCCGTCCAGTCTGTGCAGATCCTGCCTGACCAGATTGCCGTATTTTTCGCCCTCACGGATCTTCTGAATTCCTTCTTCGATCTCGTCCTCTCTCTTGCGGATCGCATAGAAGTCCGCATCCCGCATGCGGTTCTTTTTCTCCCGGTATCTGTTGCGCTCCTGCTCGAGACCTGCCAGTTTAGCAGCGGTACTGTTCACCTGTGAGCGCTGTTCCTGGGGCAGAGCCTCAATCTCATCCGTATCCGTCAGATAGGAAGTCACTAACGTATATTCTCCGGTCAGCAGATCGATCTCCTTGGAAGCTTCCGCGATCTGCTCGAGACAGTTTACAATATAACGCTTTCTTTGGTCCTCCTCGTCAAAATTCACACCGTTCCTTGTATAGACTAACTGCTCCCAGTCTTCTTCCTGCTGTACCGGTTCTTTTTTCTTAAAAAAGCGATTCCACCATGCCATTTTTTTCTCCTGTCTGTTATACGTTCACACTGGTCCGATAGCTGTTTTTAAGGGCTGTCGTCAGTCTCTCATTCTCTGCATCATACTTCTGTCTGTCTTCTGCCCGCCAGGTACTGCGAAGCTGCAGCTGCCTGTACTCCGGCTGCTGTTCCCATTCCCTGCCGAACTGTTCCATACTTTTCTCCAGTTCCAGGGACTCTGTATAAAATTCCGGATTCTGCGCTGCAAAAGCAACATAAGCATCCTCCGGCAGTTCCATTCGTTTTGCCGCAAGATAGGCATCCAGATGTACTCTGTCCGGATCTGACTGCCAGGCCTCTCTGAACTGCTCCGCCGCCTTGTCGTACAGCATCGGCCCGGTCAGCGCCACCCCTTTATTATGTAATATAGAGGCTCTTACCTTACCCGCCGGGAGCTCTCTTCCTTCCGCTTCCAGCGTACTCCAGGTTTCTAACAGCATATCGTATCCACGGATGGCAGCAGCGTATTTCCGCTTTTCCACCATATAGTCGATCTGGCTTTTGCGTTTTTCCAGATTGCTCAGTCCGGCTCCCTGCTTCAGTACCTGTTCCACCTGCTTAAGGTCCTCTTCGCCATACATTCCCACATATTGTAGAATGGTCAGCACGAATACACTTAAGGAACCCTGCTTATGTATCATGGGGTACAACTGCTTTGCCAGTTCCCTGACCTTACATTCCTCTCCGATCCAGTCTGCCAGTTTGTCGTTCATAATGGACAGGTCTAAGAGGAAAGCATTCTCCTTCAGGCAATAGCACAATTCCTCCATGCAGCAGACACTGATCCCCAGTTCTTCCACTGTATAGGCATTTTCACAATATTCACCTACGCACAGACTTGCCCTCATTTCCATTCCTCATTTCTATCCACTTTCAGCTGTCAGCCAGGTCACCGTCCGATCGCTTACAGTTCGATCTTTTCTTTCCAGATATGGTGTGTTGCCGCACGAAATGTGCCAAATCCCAGATCTTCCAGTTCCACCATAAGATGCGTATCATCCCGCATCTCCACACTGATCTTAAGCCTGGTGATTCCCTCCTGCAGTTCCTCTGGGACGATCCTGGCGATCCGGTTCCCCTTGCCTGTCAGGGATGTGATCAGGATCTCCACTGCCCTTCCTTCCAACAGGTAGAATTCCATGCTGTTCTTCGCTTCGTACCAGTTGATTCCCGCATCAAGAAGCGCACAGTAGGATTCCTCCCCCTGTCGTAAAATCTTCATTCCGATATTGGATTTTAATTTATCATCGCCTAAAAACACATGGTTTTTCCCTGCTTCACTGGGAGCCAGCCGCTCCATCATACTGTAACAGGCACCCTTGCTGAACAGATTGTTACCCTGGAAGACTCTTCTTCCATGACACAGATAGCGTAACGATTCCTTCATCCATTCCTGAGAAAATGCCTCACCGATCAGATAGACCGAAGAGACAATCTGGTTACCGCACAGGCTGGTGGCAATCTCCAACATTTTCTCATCCGATTCCGGCACTGGGAAAGGGAACTCCCGCTCTTCCATATAGGCTACCACCGGCGTGGTATGGCGATTGCATTCCATGCAATAAGTGCGTATGGAGTGCTCCGCGTATTCACACAGCACCGTCTTATGCCGCCACAATTCCTCCGGCTGGTACAGATTATAATAGTAAAAGCTTTCCACATGACTCTGAAAACAGATCTGTTCTGTCTTCAGATGTAACCCCGCCGTTGCCGCAGCAAGTACTTCTAACATACGGGAATCCAGTTCTTCACAGGTGATCATCAACGCCCCGATCTTCTCCGCGTTCGTCACCTGAGATAACAGTCCCAGACTCCGTTTCAGGAAAAGGGTTAACAGCGCCACGGGGTCCAGCGCTGTACCGTCGATCTGCACCGGTTCTCCGTCCCTTGCAAGCTTCAGAAGATTCTCCACCAGGATCCCTTCCTCTTCCTGCGCATATCTTACTGCTTCGCTCCCGTAGAACCACTGATTCACACCCTGTCTTTTGCTGAGTGCCAACGGGATGGTAAATACCTGTGATCCCGCCACGGAAGAAAGTGTTCTGATCTCTTCCCCACTGCCTGCAACATAACAGCTGATCTGCGCATATCTGCTGCCCAGATCATATCCGACTATCACCTTTTCACTTCCCGGCAGCCGCATCTTCCTTCCGCCTCCTCTCTGTTATCCTTTTTGTTATTCTTTTTCAGGTCTCACTGTAAGGTAAACAACCTGTGATCCAGATATTCTCTCCGATAATATTCTTCTATCAGATGATCCAGTGTATCATCATCCTGCAGGGTCATGCTGATCATCATGTCATTGATGATCTCATACTTGCTGTCCGGATTATCATTCATGATATCGCTCTTCTGCAGGCTGCCGCTCTCCGTGAGCTGCTCGCCGCTTTCGGATTCCTCCATAATGTAATACTGGATGTTCTCCCCGAAGAACAATACGAATTCTTTGAAAAATACACCGCTGTACACTTCCTGCATGTACTCCGACAGATAATCCTCCGCCTGACCGTTCTCCTGCATCATCACATAATGGATTCTTGCCCGGACACCGGCTTTGGTATGATATTCCACGATGGTCTTATCCTTCAGCTCCTGAAGTTTGGGCAGACAGTCTCTGAATTCCCGGAAAAAGTTCAGATGAATATGATCCCGCATCATTTCCTCCAGGAAATCCCGGATCAACACTTCGTCTTCCTTCTCTATCTTGTCCCGGTTCTCCGCATAGAACTTCAGATACGCCAGTTTACAGATCCGCTGTGTCTCCTCACCCCGCAGGTAAGTATTCCGGATCTCCCGAAAGATATATTCTTCCGTAAGCTTTTCTCTGCAGAAATAGTCACAGGAGCTCTGTACCAGTACGGCTTCCTCGATCTCCTGTCTCGCTCCCTGGGATACATAATAACGGAAGATATCCATTCTCTCTCCCACAAAAGCGCCGGAAAACAGCATCTGTACTAAAATACGCTCGCTGAGTTCATAGCAGTCCACATCAAAGGATCTGGCAGATTTCCAGATATCCCGCAATTCCTTCGTAGTTCCCACAGCATAGCGTACCAGATATTCCAGAATATTTCCATTATATTTGCCTCTTCGGAAGGCGGACAGTGCCGCAGCATATATCGCAGGCTCCCCACTGTGTGCAGCCTGTGAGATCAGTGCGTCCGTAAGGCGAAGCAATATTTTCGCATCCGCAAAATACGGTGTATAACTTTCGATCCATTGATATGCCTTTTCATAATTCCCGCGTAACACCAGGAAGCGAAGCAATATCTCCCTCTGCTCCGCAGTGAATTCCCCGCCGTCCAGCTCCTGCAGATATTCATCCAGTGCCTGCATATTGTCCGCATCGAAATAGGCCTGTACCAGTCTTACCGCCTGGTTCCGTCTGAGTGCCGGTTCCACGGCATCCGACGTTGCCAGTCTTGCCATCCGCATCAGCTTTGCCGAAGACAGTGTCTCTTCTCCCTTGTCATTCTCCGCAAGATACAGATCCAGTTCCACCGTATCCGGCACATAATGTTCCAAAAGCCGCAGATATTTTCCGGGCACCAGCAGCTTTTCCAGGGTATATTCCACATTTTTAAGGAACCGGTTGCCATAGGCATCCTCAAAAGCAAGGGTATATTCATTCCCATAGATTGCCACCCATGCTGTGCCATTTAATAAAGGAATCTCCTTCATCTTCCGGTTGCCCGGCTGACAGACGATCACCCTGCGCATTCGGTCGTCTTCCACTCTGACCAGATGGGCAAACAAAAGCCTTGACAGTGGCTTCGCCATGGCCTCCGTCACGATCGCCGGCGTTAAGAACCGCTGATACAATACCGCCAGGTGTCTGTTGATATGCTGCTTCTGGATCTGATCGATCACAAAGCGCTCGATGCGCGGTTCGTAATGTTCGTACAGTTCCTCATATTCTTCTCTATGCTTCAAAAGATATGCGTATAAAAACGCACTGTGTTCATAATCCAGATTGTTTTGGAAAGAAAAGTACATCAGAATCACCTTCGGCAGTTCCATAGCGGAATCCATATCCACCGAAGCCATATAATACTCATACAGATTCGTGATCCGCAGGTGACTCTCCACTCCCTTTTGGTACCAGATATATGCGTCCGGTCCGGTTTTGCTGCCCTTGATCAACAGGCTGCAGATCTCCTGGAGAATTCGTACATCTTCTTTCTTCTCATACATTTTTTTCAGAATCCTGCATAGCAGCGGGGAATACTCCCGTACCCTGCCGGACAGATACAAAAGCTGTTCCAACAGACTGTCATTCACAGCTGCGTGCCGCACTCCGAAATGCATCACCTGCAGTTCAAAGCCATTCAGTTTCCGCAAAAGTGCCGGATTCCCGTTTAAAAGTGCCAATGCCTCCAGATAGATCACCGGGCTGGAACAGCCGTACTGGTACTGTTTTTCCAGAAACATCCATTTTCCGGAGGTGGACCGGTTGTATTCCTCCGACAGATACAGCAGAAGCCATGCCACTCTCCAGCGGCTCTTGTCATAGCGGTAGATCTGCTCCACCTGCTCTGCGATCTGCATGGTATACTGGGGATCTCTGTGGATCAGTGTCGTCAGATACAGATAATATGCCCACAGTTCTCCACCGGTGGCTTTTTGTGCTTCCAGCATGTCCGCTGCATGATCTAATATCCAGCCTGCTTCGTTATAACGTTCCTCCGTGATCAGAAGCTGTGCCTGGAACAGTCTCGCCGACACATCCTTCTCATCCATGGTCACCATACGTTCTACCAGTTTGCCGGTCTCTGAGAGCCAGGTGCCCGTGCCGATTTTTTTCAGACGGAATTCTTCGTAATATTTCATGATCTGGGAGATGCACTGCATATGGCTGTGATCTGCATGCCGCACCGCCGTCCTGTCTCCTAACTGTACCATCACCGGGATCTCTATGGAGATATAGGCATTGTAGATATAGATTCTTCCGAAATTTTTACCGGGTCTGCATACACTGCTGTCAATATACACGGGAAGTCTGCACCGGTTGCCGAGGAAATCATCATCACTTAAGCTTTCTTTTTCCGTGAAAACAAATTCTCCCTCGCATTCGATCTGCAGATTGGTATATCCCCAGCCGTTTCTTACAATGGTCAGACTGTTCTCCGACACACCGTAATTGCCTTCCGTGCGGGGCAGCTTTTTCACCAGTTCCTTCTCTTCCACCAGGAATTCGATCTGTTGCTTTTTATTGATGCAGATCAGGAATTCTTCCATGTTCTGTTCGTTGCCTTCACAGGCGGACAACATCCGGTAGGTTTCATAAAAGTGGGCATCGTTCCCCGTAAACAGCCGTAAAAATTCCGGTCTGTAGAACAACCGCACCGCTTCCTTCCAGTTACTCTTCGCCAGATTCGCGAAATGGAACAGATTTCTTATAGGACCGATGGAAGAATTTAATACGCCATGTTCCACGGTCACCACAAAGGGCAGATTGTATTCTCCCCTGTTGCTGACCACAGAAAAAGAGCCCTTCACCACATCCCCTTCCTCCAGATTCTCACCGTGGAAGCAGAAAAAAATTTCTGCATCGGAGCCGGTAAACTGATCTGTCATACATTCCATCTGAAGATGGTCCGAGATCACAGATCCCTTTACATAGCCGTCCGATGCAGAGAGGATGTGAAAAGAGCCCTCATACGCCGTCCCCTGCGACAGCGAAATTTCTATTTTAGAGCAGGAGAATTCCAAAGAACCGTTCTCGTAATCGAAGTTTCCTCCTAAAATTCTATCAATAATCTCCTGCATGTACCTTCACCCGTTCCCTGTTGTCATTTGGATTTATTATATCAAATTTACCAGTTGAGGGCAAGGTGTATACCCGGTTAGTCCAGGTTTAATTTTCGGTTCATGATGTAATAAGATACCCCGTACATGATCGCCGCCAAGAGCAGACTGGTGATCACATTAATATCATAGGCGGAATTGGTGCTCACCGTGATTCCACTGGCACTGTTTGCGACATTGGCACCAAACATGAATGCGCTCTGTACGGTGCTGCCGATGATGGACGACAGGATCGTCACTCCCGCATAGACCAGAATTCCCATGAACCCTTTATGTTTAGAAGACAGCTGACCGATCGTCAGGGCTCCGAACAGGGTGACCATAGCAATGAAAGGTCCTGCCACATAGGTTAAGAGCAGCGTGATCCCATAATGCAACAGATTGATCCCCATCTCTTCTTCGTATGTTCTGCCAAGTTCATAAAAAGCATCTGCCAGAAATTCCCAGATATTCCCATTATATTGTGTCAGTACACCACTCAGTTCACCGATATTTAAAAGACCTGTCATCAGAGACACGATCAGTGCCACCACAGAGATACCGATGCCTATCGTAATGAACAGATACCAGACACCGGAGACCAGTACCTTGCTTAAAAACAGCTGGTTAGCTGTTACCGGCAGGGTGTGGGACAGATAGCCTTCATCCGTATACATACTGCGGTAAAAGCGGATGCCCAAAAAAATCAGCATTCCCCAGGTGGACGCCAGCAGCATGATCACATACAGGATCAGTGTTGCCACAAAGGATGAGAGTACAAACCAGCTCTGTGTCGCATTCATGTTATTGCCGTCCGCAATCTCCGCTACCAACCCTCCCGGCATGCGTAATACCACGCAGCCGATCACAGTGACCACAAACATTCCAAGGAGCATCAGTACGCCCGCTTTCCAGGTATTTTTCCATTCATATTTCATCAACTTTCCTAACATGCGAATACCTCCCTGAAGTAAGCATCTACAGACTTACCCTTCTCTTCTCTGATATTGTCAACGGATGTATATAACACCAATTGACCGTAGCGCATGAAGATCACTTCATCCAGCACCTGCTCCACATCCTCGATCAGATGGGTGGAGATCAGCACCGTAGCTTCCGGATTGTAGTTGTTGATGATGGTGCGCAGGATGTAATCTCTCGCTGCCGGATCCACACCGGCAATCGGCTCATCCAGAATATACAGACTGGCATTCCGGCTCATAACTAAGATCAGCTGTACCTTCTCCTTTGTACCTTTGGATAAGGTCCGCATCTTCACAGCAGGGTCAATCCCTAAACTCTTCAGCATCTCTTCTGCACGCTCTCTGGAAAAGTCCGCATAGAAATCCTGAAAATATTCCAGGATCTCCCGGATGGTTTTATTCATCGTCAGATAGGTACGGTCCGGCAGATAAGCCACCTTGCTCTTGGTCACCGGTCCCACATAATTGCCGTCGATCATAATAGTGCCTTCCGTCGGTGTCAGCAGACCGTTCAGCATTTTGATCAGGGTCGTCTTACCGCTGCCGTTTGGTCCCAACAGACCGATAATCTTCCCCTTGGGGAGACTTACCGTCAGATTATTCACGGCCAAGTTGGAGCCGTATTTCTTGGTCAGATTCACAATTTCCACAAGATTATTCATTTCTGTTTCCGCCTCTCTTTTTGTCACAGGCTTACATCTTTTTGGGGCTGTATCTTATCGAAGAAATCCTTGATCTCTTCTTTCTGATATCCCAGTTCCTGCATGTTGTTCATAAAATTCCGGACATGTCCGACCGCCAGCTGTTCTCTGGTATTCCTGATCAGTTTGGTGTCCTCCGTCACGGTTCTGCCGCTGGTGCGCTGTGTTACGATCAGACCGCTCCGCTCCAGTTCGGCAAATGCTTTCTGCATCGTATTGGGATTCACTGCCGCCACTGTTGCAAGATCCCTGACGCTCGGCAGCTTCTCTCCCGGCCGATATTGACCGGATACGATTTTCCTCTGGATCCGCTCTACCAGCTGCGCGTATATCGGTCTGCCAGCATCTAATTCCCAAGCCATTCCCATCATCCTTTCTTGTTTCTTATTGTCTGTTTCTACTGTTTATTTCTACCGTTTGTTCCTACTGTTTGTTCCTACTGTTTGTTCCTACTGTTTGTTCCTACTGTTTGTCGCACATCGTTTCTGTCGATGCGCCCTGACTCATTGTATGAATTTACTGTATTATTTATTTAATACAATAATACGTCATATATTTTTATCTGTCAAGAGGTTTTTATGCTTGTCCAAATACCAGAGGAAATAGTGTCGGTATTATCTTTGTTATCACATGGTCAATTGAAAATTACGCGGGCAATGAGTTACGCATAGGCATAGTGAGGACAGCAATGGGCGCTTACTCACAAATCCCTGTCTTATTCGTTATGCGGGGCGTAATCATCATTTTTACTCAATTACGCCCCGGTAGTTTTCATTACACGGGGCTTAATCATCAATTATACTCAATTACGCCCCGGTAGTATTCATTACGCGGGGCTTAATCATCAATTATACTCAATTACGCCCCGGTATGCTTTCATTACGCGGGGCTTAATCATCATTTTTACTCAATTACGCCCCGGTAGTTTATTCATTACACGGGGCTTAATCATCAATTATACTCAATTACGCCCCGCTAGTTTTCATTACGCGGGGCTTAATCATCATTTTTACTCAATTACGCCCCGGTGGTTTACGATACACGTGGCGTAATCATCATTTTTACTCAATTAAGCCCCGGTGGTTTACGATACGCGGGGCGTAATCATCAAATCTCGTGTGTAATGCCCCGCACCTTGATTTAACGCACAGAGAAGCTTCTTCCTATCCCTGTGACCACACTGTGGTGAAAAAAAGGGACAGGAGATGTTGGCCGCCGCTACGCATCCGGCTCGGAAATGCGTGTAACCCCCACATAAATATCCGAGATTTCAAACCACGTAGGATAATCCACGATTCCAGTCTGAGGAAGATTAAATATCCTCTGGAAGGTCCGGACAGCATCTGCAGTAGCTGATCCATAGACACCATCGGGCGTCAGAGTGGGAATCGCCGGATAATTCCTGGCGATGCGGTTCAACTGTTGCTGAAGCTGTCTTACTTTTTCCCCTGATGAACCGATGGTCAGGTCATACCCCGGCCAAGAGGACGGCACTCCCGATATAATATCCGCAGAATTAATGTACATATCATTGCCATAATAATAGTGAATGATATCAATGGCGGAATATCCCTGATCCGCAAGTGCTTTGGAGCCCCACTGACTAAGTCCCCAGCAGGTAGTCCGGTTGCCGTCACAGTATGAGGTGAAAATAGGCTGTCGTACGCCGGGTCTTGATAAATAATTGGTAAAAATGGAATCTACCAGATAGTCGATCTCTTCAAACACATTTCTGCCATAGATCCATTTCTGGTCATATGCCGTAGACGAAGTAATCGTAAAATCATATCCGCGCCCCCGGTACCACTCTGTAAATACACGGTTTAACGTAAATGACTGAATGACCAGAATATTTGCATAGATCGCACTTTCCGGCCAGGTGGAATAGATCTCGCTGGAAGCCACATTTTTAATATAATCTTTATAGCGTACCCAGTAATTTTGGGCAGTAGGGTCCTCCGGAACACCGTCATGTACAATCACATATTCCGGAATGACCACGCGGCTTAAGACGATCTCCCCCGTCTCGTTCATGGGTTTGATTTCTTCTTCCGGAATCTTCGGAGGATATTCTCCGAATAGGGTATGTGCCGGTATTACGACTACTTTTTCTTCCTCCTCTGTCACATTCAGAGGATTCATGCGGATCGGCTGCAGAGAATATTCTCCTGCCAGAATCTCAGAGCCGGAGACCAGTACCGTTTCAAAGCCTTCTGCCGTCACCTGAATGTTGTATTCCGAATAAGGTTGTTCCGTAATCTCCGGAGATAAAGACAGTTCTCTCGGTGGCGCTTCCAGAGTTATCGCCGGGGTCTGCCCCGATTCATCGGTAGTAAGTGTCTCTATCGGAGAATCCGGATCTCCGGTATAAGAAATAGTGACCGTAGCACCGGAGATTGGGGACATCCCCAGAGCGGAGACAACGCTGATCTGGAGTGTACCTGTATAAGTAGTATCCGTAATATCCATGGACATATGTCCTTTCTGCCTATCCCGTACCACATCATCCTCGCATGTTCGGTCAGGCAACAAATCTTCCTTACAGCATATGCTCCGTTACGCGAAGATGTGCTTAAATACTAACTATTCAAAGTCATATAAATATGATTGGATGAATTTCTGAACAACTACCATGATTTTTCTAAAAAAAGCAGGAACTGTGACGTATGTGCAAACACTCATCTCAGTTCCTGTTTTGTCTTCAGCGTCCTTCGCCGGACCTTCTGCTTAATTTATTTTGTCAACAGCATCATAATGTCATTGCTTCTTGCCACGAACTTGGTCATGGCATCGGCAGACAGGGGTGCATGCTGGAGCTTTGCCAGATCGTAGAGCTGCTCGCAGATCATTTCTGCGTTCTCGCCGTCCTGGTGCTCAGTAATGTACTGTACCAGAGGATGGTTGGCATTCAGGATCAGGGTCTCGCCCTCACCGCCGAAAGCACTCATATCCATACCGGGCATGGAGTACATCTTCATCATATCCTGCATACGTCTGCTCTCTTCGGACAGCGTGATCATAGAAGAGATCTTCTTGTTCTTCAGCTTCTCTACCTTGATCGTGATCTTGTCATTCTTCAGAGCCTTCTTCATCAGTTTGCTGATGCTCTCAGCCTGCTCTTCCATCTCTTTTTCAGCCTTCTTGGAAGTCTTGGACTTCAGGGCATCGGTCACATCCGCATCGATACGCTGGAACTTGATTCCCTCGTTCTTCTGCTCCAACTGGGAGATGAAGGGCTGATCGATATTGTGGGTCAGGATCACAGCATCCATCTTGGCAGCCTTGAACATATTGATGTACTGGCTCTGCTGCTGTTCATCCGTTACATAGTAGATGATCTTCTCCTTCTTCTCTTCCTCGGTATTCTCCTCGGAAGTCTCATCTTCCGCCTTGTCCTCTACGACTTCGGCTTCTACCTTGTTGCCGTTCTCGTCTACAGCATTCTCCTTGTTCTCTTCCTCATCCTGAGGCTTGATCTCCAGGCACTCGGGCAACGTCAGATATTTGCCGTCCAGATTCTTGAAGAGGATGTAATCATTCATCTTCTCACAGAACTTGTCATCCTTCAGGCAGCCGAACTTGATGAAGGGGCTGATGTCATCCCAGTACTTGTCGTACTCTTCCTTGTCAGTCTTGCACATACCGGCAAGCTTGTCCGCTACCTTCTTGGTAATGTACTCGGCGATCTTCTTGACAAATCCGTCGTTCTGCAATGCACTTCTGGATACATTCAGAGGCAGATCCGGGCAGTCGATGACACCCTTTAACAACAGCAGGAACTCCGGAATGACTTCCTTGATATTATCTGCGATGAATACCTGATTGTTGTACAGCTTGATGGTACCCTCGATGGACTCATACTCCATATTGATCTTCGGGAAGTACAGAATACCTTTCAAGTTGAAAGGATAGTCCATGTTCAGGTGGATCCAGAACAGAGGCTCCTTGTAATCCTGGAATACCTTGCGGTAGAAGTCCAGATACTCTTCCTTGGTGCACTCGTTGGGATGCTTGGTCCACAGAGGCTGTGTCTCGTTGATCAGTTCGGGACGCTTTCTGATCTTCAGCTTCTTGGGTTCTTCTGCTGCCTCAGCTTCTGCATTCTCGCCCTCTGTTTTTTCCTTCTTCTCCGGCTCGATCTCTTCGAGAACTTCATCATCGGGAAGCTTTTCCTCTTCCTTGATGATCTGGGTCTCCTTGGTGTTCGCTTTGGACAGATAGATCTCCGTAGGCATGAAGGAACAATACTTCTTCACTACCTCACGGGCTTTGTACTCATTACAGAACTCCAGGCAGTCTTCATTTAAGAACAGAGTGATGGTCGTACCGACATCGGTCTTGTCTCCGTCTTCCATGGAGAACTCAGTGCCGCCGTCACACTCCCAGTGCACTGCCTTGGCGCCATCCTTGTAAGATAACGTATCAATATGTACTTCATCCGCTACCATGAATGCGGAATAGAAGCCCAATCCGAAATGACCGATGATCTGGTCGGAATTACTCTTGTCCTTATATTTCTCAATGAAATCCGTAGCACCGGAAAATGCGATCTGGTTGATATACTCTTCCACTTCGTCGGCGGTCATGCCCAGACCGTTATCCTTGAAGGTCAGTGTCTTCTTCTCGGGATCCACGATGACATCCACACGTCCCTTATAGCCTTCGGGCAGGGTATATTCTCCCATCATGTCCAGCTTTTTAAGCTTGGTTACGGCATCGCAGCCGTTGGAGATCAGCTCTCTGTAAAAAATGTCGTGATCGGAATACAACCACTTTTTAATAATCGGAAAAATGTTTTCACTGTTGATTGATAAGCTACCGCTTTTTGCTGCCATTTTTACCACATCCTTTTCTATAATTGCACAGTCATGGCTGACTGTTATCTAACTGATTCTAAGTGTAGGACTGCAAAATTAAAAAGTCAAGACAAATTTAGCACTCATTTGCAATGAGTGCTAACAATTCATCAAAAATCCAGTATTTATCAGGATTCCCGCAATTCTAAAATTTTAATAAAGCGTATGGTGATCCTAAGGATTACTCCTCCGGGAAATACTTTGCATACACATCAAAAAAGTTATCCGTGGTCACCTGTTCGTCCGTGATCAGGGTGATCTCATCCCACAGTTTGTCATTGAGCTGACGCACCAGCGTATTCACAAAGCTGTCATACTCCTGTCCGAAGACTTCACGCTTCCGCTCTTCCACGATTTTTAACTTATTGGCGTCTGTCTCTTCCCGGTCCAGGGTGTTGATGCATTTGATAATGTAATAGCCCCGCTCACACTTGATGACCTGGCTCACTTCATCCGTTGCCAGATTGAATGCTGCTTCCTCGTAGGCACTCTCCGCCTCTCCCTTACCGAAAGAATAGGTGATCTCGGAATCATCGCTGTATTTGGACGCCAGCTCCGTGAAATCGTGTTCTCCGTCCACCGCCATGGCTCTCACCTCACAGGCTTTCTCGTAAGCTTTCTGGATAGAGCTTTCCGAATAGGGCTTTAAATTACCGTCCATATCCGTGGATGCTGTTGCAAAAAAGATCTGCTGCACCGTAATTTTGCGCGCCTCGTCATCGCTGATCTCCGGATTGATATCCTGAATGATCAGCCGGTAGACCTTATCTGCCATAGCATATTCCCGGTACAGCTTCTCCACGATCTCCTCCGTGGCACCCATGGTCTCGATCTCTGTGTCATTCAGGGAAGAATAATACTCCTGCGCCGCCTTGACGACCTTTGCTTCCTCGGCTTCATCTAACGTGACCTCTTTTTCCTTTGCCAGCAGATACATGGTCTTGATCTGTGCGATCCGTGCCAGTACCGTCTCCTTGACATTATCCTCCAGTGTCACACCGTTTAAGGAAGTGTTCCAGATCTCCGTTCCGTAGACATTCGCATACTGATTCTGTGTCGTAGTCAGATAGATCATGATCTCTGCCTTAGAGCAGGACTCATCTCCGATCCGGAACACCTCGTTTTTACCTAATCCCGTGGTAAATACTACTTTGGTGCCGTCATCCCCGCCACAGGCGGTCAGTCCCACGACCATGCTCATTCCAAGTACTCCTGCAACCAACATCGTTGCTACTTGCTTCTTCCCTCTGTTTTCCCTATTTTTTTTATTATTTTTGCTATTATTTTCTTTATCATAAAAAAACATTTCATTTCCTGCCTTTACAGTTCTCTTTTTTCATTTCTTCTGAAAGCTTTGAAATACAATTATACCCTATTTTGATACGATATGCCATTTTTTCTTGTAAGTCCAGAAAAATATATAAATTTCGGGCAAAGAAAAAGTGCATGCAGCACCTTTTGTCCACACGCACTTTGCTTCTTTGTTTTCTTAGCCACACTATCCGGCTGTTTTTTCAATTATCTTATTCCATAATTTTTTCCGCCAGTCTGTCCTCTGCGGGAAGCTTTTCCACTTTTACCGCACAGACTTTGTATTCCGGGATTCTCGCATATTTATCCAATGCCGCATTCGTCAGGATATTGGCATTGCCATCCGGGAAATGGAACGGCATCCAGGTCTCCTTCGGGGATACCTTTTCTCCCACTCTCGCAGTCGTGATCAGAGTACCTCTCCTGGAGGTAACCCTTACCTTTTCTCCATTTTCAATGCCAAGGCGTACTGCATCCTCCGTATTCATCTCGATGAAGGAGTGACCTTCCTTCTCCATCAGTCCCGGGGTCTTGCCGGTCATGGCTCTGGTATTGTAATGGTACAGAATACGTCCCGTCATCATGATAAACGGATATTCCTCATCCGGAAGTTCCGCACTGGGCACATATTCTGCGGGGTAGAACCATCCCAGTCCTCTGGAGAACTTACCCACATGTAAAATCGGTGTGCCGGGATGTTTCTTATCCGGGCAGGGCCACTGGATACTCTCGCCCTTATCCAGTCTTCTATGGCTGATACCTGCAAAGCTGGGGGTCAGGGACGCGATCTCATCCATGATCTCTTCGGAAGTAAGCTGGGCTTGCGGATATCCCATGCGGTTCATCAGGTCGATAAAAATATCGGTATCCAGGCGCATCTCGCCTTCCAGTGTCACCGCTTTACGCACACGCTGTACTCTTCTCTCCGTATTGCTGAAGGTACCTTCCTTCTCCGCATAACTGGTACCGGGCAGGATCACATCCGCATACTGCGCGGTCTCTGTCATGAACAGGTCGGACAATACCAGGAAATCCAGGCTTTCCAGTGCCTTGCGGATATGATGCTGGTCTGCATCCGTTACGATCGGGTCCTCACCGAAGATAAAGAGTCCCCGGATCTCCTTACGGATTGCCGCAGGGAATACATCCGTTGCATGTACGCCGGGTTTTTTGTTCAGCTCCACACCCCATGCTTTTTCAAATTTAGCAATCACCTCGGGATTTGTCACTTTCTGATAACCGGGAAGATCACCGGGCAGTGCACCCATATCGCAGGCACCCTGCACATTATTCTGTCCACGTAAGGGATTGACGCCACAGCCGCTGCGTCCCAGCTTCCCTACTAACATCGCCATGTTGGACATGGACATAACACCTTCGGTTCCGGTGGAATGTTCCGTTACGCCCAGACAATAGATGATCGGAGCCTTCTTCGCCTTAGCATACATCAGTGCCGCCTCCCGCAGATGATCTGCATCGATATGACAGATCTCGGCTACACGCTCCGGAGTATATTCTTCCACAATCTTTTTTAATTCTTCAAAGCCTTCGGTTCTGGTGCGGATGAATTCTTCGTCTGCCAGTCCCTCATGGATGATCACATTCATCATACCGTTGGCAAATGCGACGTTCGTACCGGGCTTTAATTTCAGATGAATATCTGCCTGCCTGGACAGACCGATATCTCTGGGATCTACCACGATCAGCCGGGTTCCCCGCTCTACCGCCTGACGGATCTGCATACCGATGACAGGATGTGCTTCCTCCGGGTTGGAACCTACCAGCATGATCACATCCACATCATTCGTAATATCACTGATAGGATTGGTCATTGCTCCGCTTCCTAGGGTCATGGCAAGTCCGGCCACGGTTGCGGAATGACAGACTCTGGCACAGTTATCTACATTATTGGTACCAAACGCACAGCGGACCATCTTCTGCAGCATATAGCAATCCTCATTCGGAGAACGGGAGCAGGCAAAGCCTGCCAGTGCATCGGAACCATACTTTTTCTTGATCTCTGTAAATTTCGCTGCGATGAGATCCAGTGCCTCATCCCAGGTAGCACGCTCAAACTCTCCCGTCTCATGGTTCTTGATCAGAGGATATTTTAATCTCTCCGGTGAATGTACGAAATTAAACGAGCCAAATCTGCCCTTAACACACAGCAATCCCTTGTTGGAAGGTCCGTTTGCCGGTTCCACATCCACGATCTCGTTATCCTTTACCACCAGATAATATTGACAACCGGTAGCACAGTGGGGGCAGGTCGTCAGAACTTTTTTCACCTTGCCGACCTGGTACTTTTTACGGTTTTTGGCTACCAGTGCTCCGGTAGGACATACTGCCGCGCAGTTACCGCAGGACTCGCAGTCTGTCTCCTTCCAGTCCGGTCCGAACGGAGCATCGATCAGTGTTCTCGTACCGATCTTACTGTTATGCAGGGTGCCGTTACAGGACACCTTGTTGCAGGTGCTGACACATCTCTGACAATTGATACACAGCTCCGGATAATACGTCAGAAAAGGATTCTCTTTCTTCGCTTCAAATTTGGCTGCACTTCCGGGATAGCAGGATTTTGTAATGCCATATTCATTGGACAGATCCTGCAGTCTGCAGTCACCGGATTTGCTGCAGGAGAAGCATCTTACATCATGGTTGGCAAGCAGCATGTTCAATACCTGCTTTCTGCTGTTCACCACTCTCTCGGAATGAGTGTTCACCACCATTCCCTCTTTTACTTTTGTATTGCAGGAGGTTACCAGATGTCTGCTGCCTTCCACCTCCACAACACACATCTTGCAGGCTCCTACCTCATTGACATCCTTCAGGTAGCAGAGTGTGGGAATCTTGACGTCCGCCTCCTGTGCAGCTTCCAGTATGGATAAATTCTCATCTACGGAAATCTGTTTTCCATCTATGGTGATCGTTACCATTATACTCTGCCTCCTTCTACCACTCCGCATCCGAAATGATCACATCTTAAGCACTTACCGCATTCCTGCATCGCCTCATCGTAGGACATTCCGTTTTCCACCGGTTCGAAATTGTTCTTACGTTCTCTTGCGGAACGGTCTGTCAGATGCACTCTGCCGTAATGGGTTCTGTCATTTTCTCTGGGCTCCGGAATCTTAATATCCTCCAGATATTTATGATGATACCCAAGATATTCATCAATGTTCAGTGCTGCTACTTTGCCGGCACCAATAGCCTTAATTACGGTTGCCGGGCCGAATACACAGTCACCGCCGGCGAAAATCTTGTCATAGCTCTTAAGTCTGGTGGTATCTAATGTCTCAAATGTCTTTCTTCTAGGATTCACATCATACTCTGCAAAAGGTGCAGAGACAATATCCTGACCGATGGCCATAAGTACCACTTCACAGGGCACCTCGATCTCGGGTTTATTTGCCACCGTTACAGAAGGTTTTCCCTGCTTGTCATACACACTGATGATCTGGGGCTGTGCCACAAATCCACAGACATTCCCCTCCGCATCCGCATTGATCTTCACCGGTGCATTCAGCGTCAGTAGTTCCACGCCCTCTTCGATGGCTCCCTGGATCTCGGAAGGCAGTGCCGTCATGTCGATCTGACGTCTGCGGTAGATCACCGTTACTTCTTTGGCATGGCACCGGATGGCAGAACGGGCACAGTCCATGGCTACGTTTCCGCCGCCTACGACCACCACACGTTTGCCGGTATAATCCGGAATGTTGCCCTTACCGATCTCGCCCAACATTTCCACTGCGGAATAGACTCCGTTGCTGTTCACGCCGTCTACGTTTACAGATTTACCTACCTGGGCACCGATAGCAATATAGATCGCATTGTACTGCTCCTTAAGCTGCTCCATGGTGATATCCCTGCCGATGGCCGTGTTGTAATGCACTGTAATATTACCGGTGGACAGGATCGCATTGATGTCTTCGTCCAGTCTGTCCTTGGGCAGACGGTAATTGGGAATACCGTATCGCAGCATTCCTCCCAGCGCTTCCCTCTCTTCGTATACATCTACCTTATGTCCCATCAGAGACAGATAATAGGCAGTCGTCAGTCCGGAAGGACCTCCTCCTACGATAGCTACTTTTTTACCGGTGGTGACATTACACTCCGGCACCTTTACCTGATCTGCCGCGATCTGATCCACTGCGAATTTCTTCAGTCCACGGATATTGACCGGGCTGTCTATCAGGTCTCTGCGGCATTTTGCCTCACAGGGGTGTTCACAGATAAATGCGCATGCCGTGGGAAAAGGATTGTCCCTGCGGATCAGATTAATGGCATCCGCATAACGATGTTCACCGATCAGCGCAATATATCCCGGAATATCCACATGTGCAGGACAATGGGAAATACAGGGAACCTTCTGTCCCACTTCCGCCTGACATCTGTGCTGTTCAATATGGCTCATGTATTCATCACGGAACAGCTCCACACTCTGCAATACGATGTTGGCCGCCTCATAACCTATGGCACAGTCTGCCGTATCCTGAATCATTTCCGCCAGGGATACCATATTGTTAAAGGTCTCCATATCCGCCTTACCGTCCAGAATGCTGCGCATCATATTCTCTACCTGTTCCAGTCCGTCACGGCAGGGAACACACTTACCGCAGGTCTGGCTTCTGGCACTTTGTAAAAAAGAAAGCTGCACTGCGATCGGACAGACGCCGGGAGGATTTCCCTTCACCCTCTTTACAAATTTATCTAGGAATTTTGTTGTTTTTTCATTCATTTCATTTTTGTAAATAATATTCTCGGAATGCATGAAACCCTCCTGTGTACGTCCTGTTATGATAAATACTGTATTTCTTCCAACAGGCATAAGATTTTACCGACTACCCCGAATAATTAACAAGGTATAATGTAAGTGCTTACATTATACCTTCTTGAGAAACTTTCTTCAATTAGATTAATTATTTAACAAGCATGTTATTTTTTTGGCAAATTGGTATTACCGCATTCCCCGTCTTCTTCCCGTAAGATACGGATTCCATGAGCCAGTGTATCCAGTACTGCCTCCAGGCATTCCTTCACTGCTTTCGGGCTTCCCGGCAGATTTACGATCAACGTCCGGTTGCGGATGACACTGGAAGCTCTGCTTAGCATCGCCCTGGGAGTGATCTGCAGGCTGTAATAGCGCATCGCCTCCGCGATTCCCGGTGCATTCCTCGTAGCTGCCCGCATGGTGGCTTCCGGGGTATTATCTCTGGGAGAAAAGCCGGTTCCTCCGGTAGTGAATACCACATCCACATCTTCTTCATCCGCAAGTCTTACCATTTCCCGGTATAAGCCTTCCGCATCGTCAGACAGTACCACCTGACTTACCACTTCATACCCCTGTTTTTCTATGATCCTGCGGATAGCGGGACCACTCTCATCTTCCCGTTCTCCTTTGCTCCCTTTGTCACTGGCAGTAATGATTCCTGCGCGGAGTTTCCTGGTACTGATCAGTTTTAAGCTATCACCGACATCGATTCTGCCGCCATGCAGTACCCTGGCGAACACACCTTCTCTGGGCATGATGCAATCCCCCACCATATGGAAGATCTCGCATTCCGAATGGCATTTTTTCCCTATCTGCGTGATCTCTAACACCACATCATTACATTTGAAAATACTTCCCACCGGGTAAGATTTAAAATCATATCCTTTCACCAGCAGATTTTCACCAAAAGCACCATCTGCCACATCTGCGCCTCTTGCGCGGAATTTTTCCACTTCTTCCCAGGATAACAGGCTTACCTGCCTGTGCCAGTTGCCCGCATGGGCATCCTTCTCCAGTCCCCAGTCTTCTATAAAGTTACAGCTTCCGATATTTTGCTTGGCTGTTCCTTTTTTCTCACTGATACATACTGCTGCTACTTCTCCTGCCATAACTGTCAACCTTTCTTTCCCGCCGGTCCGTTCTGCCGGCCCGCGCCGGTCATGTTTTGTATCTATCCACCGATCTGTACCATTTTCCGCTGTTCTTCCACACCGTCCGGCAGTTCTTCGCCTGCTGTCCTTTCCCGGAAATGATGTTCTGATGGTTTCTCCTTCAGGGCATTTATGATCTGCCTTCCAATTTCCTCATCGGAAGCACCGCTTCGAAGCAAAGGCTTAAGCTCCAGTCCCCTGTCATAATGCAGACAAAGCTTCAGTCTTCCCTCGCAGGTCAGGCGGACTCTGTTGCATTCCCTGCAGAACTTGTGGGAAATCGGACTGATGAATCCGATCCTGCCGGAAAATCCCGGAAACTGATAATATTCTGCCGGGCCGTCCGTTTCTTCGTAAGGATCTGCCGCACGCCCCGCCACTGCCAGCGGCGATTTCCCCGGAACTGCTATTGCTGCTCCAAATCTTCTCTCCAGCCGCCTTAAAATCTCCCCTGAAGAAATTCCCGTATAATCTTTTCCACAGCCTATGGGCATCAGCTCGATAAACCGGACATCCACGGGGCTGTCTTCAGCCAACATAGCAATCCCTTCCAGGTCGTCTCCATTCATCTCCACGCAGGGAACACAGTTGATCTTCACCCTAAGCTGCTGCTCCAGCGCCGCATCGATCGCACAAAGCACACTGTCCACACCTGCTGCACGATCTGCCCGGTCACAGCCTGTGATACAGCGAAAACGTTCCGGATCCAGCGTGTCCAGGCTGATGTTCACTGCCGTAAGTCCCGCCTCGCGATAGACTTTTGCCTGCGGTGCGAACAGCGTCCCATTGGTAGTCATGGCAATCTCCCTGATTCCGCACAGCCCGTGGATCTGCTCCACCAGCCACGGCAGATTTTTCCGTACCATGGGTTCCCCACCGGTCAGCCGCACCTTCCGGATTCCCAGTTGTTCCATGATCCCCACCAGCCGGAAGATTTCTTCCAGCGTCAGTATCTCCTCATGGGCTAACGGCGTGATCCCATGAGGTGGCATGCAGTATCTGCACCGGAGATTACACTTGTCCGTCACCGATATCCTCAAATAATCAATTTCTCTTCCCAGACCGTCCTGCATTATGTACTCCTTTTATTTTTCCAGCCATATGATCTGTTCCTGCGGCATTTTCAGATACAGTGTTTCTGCATGTTTCAGCGCCTGCCATTCCTCCTTCGGCAATTCATAGGTCAACACCTCTGACGCATGTTCCCCTGTCCGGTTACCGTTACAAAACAGTACCACTGTGGAAAAGGTATCCTCGATCACCCGCAGGATATGACACTTTAGCACATTCGTTTCCTCCATTGCCGGAACGACCTGAAAATAGTGTGCCCGGAATGCCGCATATTTGTAGTTTCCTTCCTCGGGCGGCGCAGACAGGCGGATTCCCCAGTCTGTTGCTGCATACCTGCCATCAGGCTCTGTCCGAAGCTCCGATACATTTTTGCATCCGGTCAGAAGCGTTGCCGCCAGAGATGACGGGTTCTTAAAAAGCTCCTCTTTCGGCTGCACATCCAGGATCTGTCCGTCTTCCATGACTGCGATGCGGTCCGTCATACGATAGGCCTCGTTCCGATCATGGGATACGAACAGTACTGTCTTCCCATACGCTTCCATAACCTTCATCAATTCCCGCTCCAACTGCATCTTCAGGTAGTTGTCCAGTGCTGTAAAGGGCTCATCTAACATCAGTATCTCCGGCTCCCCTGCCAACATTCTTGCCATGGCGGTACGCTGCTTCTGTCCACCGGACAACTGAGCCGGATACAGCTGTTCCTTACCTTCCAGGAAAAAACGTTTCACATACTCCGATGCTTTCTTCCTGTCACCTGCACCGCACAGGATATTCTGCAGCACCGTCATATTTTGGAAAAGTGCATAATCCTGAAATAAATAGCCTACTCTTCTCTTCTGTACCGGCAGATGGATCCGTTTTTCCGAATCAAAAAACACTTTATCGTCCAGCCGGATCACACCTTTATCCGGCTTTTCGATTCCTGCGATGCATTTGAGTGTCATGCTCTTGCCGCAGCCGGAAGCACCTAACAGCCCCAGTACTTCTTTTTGTGCGGTAAACTTTACTTTTAACAGGAAGTCTCCGCACTTTTTTTCAATATCCACATACAAAGCCATTATCTCTTTCCACCGCCTCTCCGCTCCTGATAACCCATCCAGTAATTCATCAGGAAAATGGTGAAAAAGGATATTCCCATGATAATAGCTACCCAGTAATAGGCAAGACTGCGGTCACCGCTCTGCACTGCCGTGTAGATTGCCACCGACATGGTCTGTGTCCTTCCGGGAATATTTCCGGCTAACATGATCGTCGCACCGAATTCCCCCATAGCCCTGGCGAATGCCAGAATCGTGGCAGCCGCCACCCCGGGCCATGCCGCCGGCAGCTGAATCCTGAAAAAAATCTTTGCCTCTGACATTCCCAGCGTCCTTGCCGCATAAATCAGATTCACATCCACCTGCTCCAGGGCGCCGCGGGCTGTCCGGTACATGATGGGAAAAGATACCACCACTGCCGCGATCACCGCCCCCTGCCAGGTAAACAGCACACTGATTTCCATTTTTAAGAGCAGCCCGCCTAACAGACCGTTTTTCCCGAAGATGATCAACAGGAAAAATCCGACTACCGTAGGAGGTAATACCATCGGCAGAGAGAAAATGCCGTCAATCAGTGCCTTGCCCGATCTTAAGGAGATGACCAGCCTGGCAGAAAACAGGCCTAAAAAAAACGTAAACACCGTCGCACATACCGCGACCTTCAGGGAGATCCATAAGGGTGAAAAATCCATTTCTGCTCCTATTCTGCCGCAGAGAATCCGTAGGCTTCAAATTTCTGCATGGTATGATCGGTCTGCAGATAGGCAAGGAACTCTGCTGCCACATCTGCGTGTTCACTTGCCTTCACGATTCCCACCGGATAGATCACCTGTTTACAGGAGCCTGCGGGAGCCTCACAGACGATCTTGATGTTCTCGCCCACATAAGCATCCGTTGCATATACCACGCCACAGTCCACTGCACCGGTTTCTACCCAGGAGAGTACCGTGCGGACATCGGAGCCGTAGTTTGCTTTTGTCTTTACCGTATCCAGAATTCCCAGAGAGGTGAAAATCTCCTCGGAGTACTGACCTACCGGCACACTGCCCGGCTCTCCCAGACCGATCATGCCGACTTTATCTGTTGCCACATCTTCGAAAGAGGTAATGTCCTTATCACTGCCTTCCGGAACGATCAGAACTACCTTATTTTCCAACAGCTTCACAATAGAATCCGAATCCATCAATCCCTCATCGTTCAAAGCTGTCATCTGTTTGGTAGCTGCGGAGAAAAACAGGTCTGCCGGAGCGCCTTCCTCGATCTGTGTCTGTAAGGCTCCGGATGCTCCATAAGAAAAGTTCAGTGTCACATTGGGGTGCTCTGCTTCATACTCTGTCTTGATCTCGTTACATACATCCGTCAGGGAAGCTGCCGCTAAAATCGTCAGTTCTACTGATTCACCGTTCTCCGTATCCTGCGCCATGCTGCCTGTTTCCACATCTGCCTGAGTATTTGTTTCGGAAGCAGCCGCCCCGGTATCTGCTGCATTCTTCGTTTCAGATCCGCATCCTGCAAGCAGCATTGCTGCCAGGATCGTTGTCATTACTACTGTCATTTTTTTATTATATTTTTTCATATTCTGTTCTTTGAAAATGTCCGCTCTTGCCACCCATCTTTTCCTCCAGATGGATCTCTCCCATTTCCATGCCGCGGTCCATTGCCTTGCACATATCATAGATGGTAAGCAGTGCCACATTCACCCCGGTCAGTGCCTCCATCTCCACGCCGGTACGTCCGGATAATTTCACCGTACAAAAACACCGTATCGTGCATGTCTCCTCTTCCATAACAAAATCTATGGTGACCTTTGTCAGCATCAGTGGATGACACAAAGGGATCAGTTCCCAGGTCCGTTTGGCCGCCATGATCCCTGCGATCCTCGCAGTTCCCAGAACATCTCCCTTTTTCGCCGTACCACCCTTCACCGCATCAAATACTTCACGGCTCACCCGGATACAGCCGCTTGCCGTGGCACATCTCTCTGTAATATCCTTGTCTGTTACATCTACCATGATGGCGTTTCCCTGCGCATCAAAATGAGTAAAGCCTGACATTTTCGTTTCCTTTCTGTTGTTTACTACTTTCCAAAACCGCAATTGGGGAAGTGACATACTTCACAATTCAAGCACAATCCGCCCTCTCCATAGCTGTCCAGATCAGCTTTCGTCAATCGTTCTCCTGCCAGTACTCTCGGCAGTACCAGGTCAAATACCGTGCGTCCTGCATACATCACACAGCCCGGCAGTCCCAGCACCGGAATCTCTCCCAGATAAGATAACAGGAACATGGCTCCGGGAAGCACCGGTGCCCCATAAGACACAATATCCGCTCCCGCAGCTTTGATCGCTCCCGGTGTCCTGTCATCCGGGTCCACGCTCATGCCGCCGGTACACAGCACCATGTCTGCGCCCTGACGGGCAAACTTAAGAATCGCTGCCGAAATATCCTCCTGGCAGTCATCCAGGATCACCTGCCCCATCACTTCCGTATCATATGCCGCAAGCTTTGCCCGGATAGCAGGTCCGAAAGCATCCTGTATCCTGCCTTTAAATACTTCACTGCCGGTAGTGACGATCCCCACCTTTTTATGGGACATGGGCAGAATCTTAAGAAGCGGTTCCCCGCCGGCTGCCTCCTTTGCCCGGTTCATTTTTTCCTCTTCGATTACCAGTGGGATAATGCGCGTGGCCGCCAGCCTGTCTCCTGCTTTCACCGGAAAATTGCCGTGAATGGTGGCGATCATCATCTCTCCCAGTCCGTTCACCGCACGTAATTTTTCGGAATTGATCTTGAGTAATCCGTCTGCTGCTGCCCGGATCTCGATCTTGCCTTCCTTCGGTTCACTGGCAGTCATATTGTCATTGATGCACAGATCCCGTAAAATTACCGCTGCCTCGTCCTCATGCAGGATACCTTCCTTTTTTTCCCACACATAGAGATGTTCCTTACCCACAGATAACAATACGGGAATATCCTCTTTCGTGACAATATGTCCCTTACGGAACACGGCATCCTTCAGCACTCCCGGAATGATCTGGGTAATATCATGGCACAACACCTGTCCCACTGCATCTTCTGTTCTGATCAGTTTCATCGTAATCTCCATTTCCGGGATACCCTTCCCCGGAAGACCTTACGATTCTGTCACTACTCTCCCAGGCATACCAAAGTATCCTAAAATACAGGTATAAATACCTGCTATGTCATTTATGTCATACACAGGACAGTTCACCGCATCCTGCATCACCACATCTGTTGCAACCGCGATCAGATGCTCTGTGGCACATACCGTATGCTCCGACACCGCTCTCCGTACCACTTCAACCTTCGGATACGCGGAATCCTTCAATCCCTCCAGGATCAGAACATCCACATCCCCGCAGGCAGCTATCATATCCTCCGCGGTCGCTTTTCCCTTACGGTTCACAGAGGACTGCGTGTCGGAATAAATAGCACTGATTTGGGCTCCTGCTTCCGTAAAACGATACGTGTCCGTTCCTTCCTGATCCATGGCGTACTCATGCCCGTCGTGTTTGATCACACCTACGCGGTATCCGTCCCGGATGAACTCGTTGATCAGCTTAATGATCAGTCCGGTCTTGCCGCTGTTCTTGATGCCGCTGACGCAGAAGATAAGCGGCAGGCTTAAACTTTCGAATTCTTCTCTGGTATTGATATTGCGCAGCTGCTTTTTATCAAAGCAGCTGCTCTCCAGACGGATGTATTTGGTCCGTACCCTGCGCAGGATCTGCATCAGGCGATACTGCCCCTGTTCGATCAGTTCTTCTATCACCGGCAGTATTTTTTTCGTATAAATGGCACACAGCGGATGAATATGATCCTCATCCACCATACAATAGCAGTCATAGTCCGAGGAAATAAATTCTGCCATATACCGCACCAGATCTCCCGTGATAAAGGGCATATCCCCGGCACAGACAAACACATAATCGCAGGATGTGTGGATCAGGACCTGCCGGATTCCTTCCATAGGTCCGATTTCGCGATGCTCATCACAGACAATGGGAAGCCCCAGATCCTCATATTCTCCGGGCATGGCAGCAGAAATACAGGGTTTCTCATCAAACCCCTGCAGCTCCTCACAGATTCTGTCTAAGAATCTGCGGTTCTGATATTCCATTAAGACCTTGTTCTGTCCCATCCGGCTACTTCTACCGCCGGCGAGGACCGCTGTGCCAAGGGTAAATTTATGCATTTCCGGCATTTTTATCTTCCTCCCGTGCAAGCACGTCGAAACTATTTGTCTTGTGACCTTAGTATCATTTAAAATACCGGATCCTGACCTCATCTCCGGGGTGCAGTTCCCGCCCCGGTTCCATATCTATAAAGCAATTACAATCTCTCATGTTGGAAAGCACCGAAGAAGCATGTACTGCTGTGGGCAGTGTCACTCTGCCTTTCTCCGCATATGCCCGAACAAAACGTCTGAGCTTATTCACCTTCGGATAAGGGTCAGAAAGCACCGCGTGCGTTCTTCGCACTTTCAAGGATGCATCCCGTGTCAAATACGCTGCCAGTTCCCAAAAATAATACTCAAAATTGGCATACGCCGCATAAGGATTTCCCGACAGGCTTAAGACGACTTTACCATCCAGGACACTGCCGATCGTCGGAGTTCCCGGCTGGATGTTGGCGTGGGAAAATATTTTTTTCGCTCCCAGTTCTTCCAGCACTTCCGGCAGCAGATCCTTTTTCCCCACAGACACCCCACCGGTAGTGATCACAATATCCGCCACGTCCAATGCCTTCTTTAACTGTTTTTTTAATATCTCTTTATCATCTCCGCAGATTTCCGTGAAAGGCACCTGTATTCCCTGTCTTTCCATGGAAGCCCGCAGCATATAAGCGATGCTGTTATATATTTTTCCAGGTAAAAGTGGCGTTCCCGGTGCCATCAGTTCCGAACCTGTGGATAGAATACTGCACTTTATCCGCTCACAGACCGGCACCTTGTGAATGCCGAGACTTGCCAAAAGCCCCATATGGAGTGCACGCAGATGTGTCCCCCGTGCAAGGATCTGCTCACCCTCACGGATGTCCTCTCCCACACAGCAATAATTTGTTCCCGCTGTAATCCCCCGGTAGATCTGCACCTGTTTTTCGCCATAATCGGTATCTTCCTGCCGGATGACCGCATCGTATCCTTCCGGTACATAAGAACCGGTCATCACCCGTACCGCGCATCCTCTTTTACAGGGAATCTCTGTGCAATCTCCGGCAAATAATTCTCCCACGACCTGTAAAGTAACCGGATGTTCTCTGTCCGCACCCAGCGTATCCTCTGCCCGTACCGCATAACCGTCCATGGCAGACTTCGGATAGGGAGGAATCATTATCTGCGCTACAATATCCTCACCGAGGATCCGGTCACAGGCATCCGTAAGTGCCACATATTCTGTTTTTTCTATGGGTTTTACCTCTGCCAGTAATGCCTCCAGACATTCTTCCAATTCTTTCATGTGCGACTCCTCTCACTGTGTTTCCTTCCGTGCTATTCCGTCGGAATGAAGCAGTCCTCGCTGTCCGTTCTCAGAGTTACTTTCTTGCATCATGATAGATCTCCATCCGATCCGGCCAGGCTCTGCAGATCAGATTCAGATGATACTTCTTGGCAAGTTCTATCGCCTGATCCGTAGGTACTGCCTTGGACGCCAGCACTGGAATCCCGGCAGCGATCACTTTCTGTACCATATCCGTTGGAATCCGCCCCGTAGTAAACAAAATGCATTCAGACAATTCCAGCTGTTCCAAAAGTGCATAGCCGATACATTTATCCAATGCGTTATGTCTTCCGATATCTTCCATACTGCATACGTATTTGTCTCTTACTCCGAGATAACAGCTGTGGGTTCCTCCGGTCTGTCTGTGCAACTCGCAGTCTCCGGCGAATTCTTCTGCCAGGGCAAATACCCACGCATTCTGCCATTCTGTCCCGGGTAATTCCCGTAACTGTCTTTTCCTGTTTTTTTCCAGAAAAGTAAGATTCCCGATGCAACAGGAAGCCTCTCTGTCTGTCGATATCTGTCTGTCGCTTCCCCGTAAATTTTCCTGCAAAAATACTCTCGCACTTCTACCGCTCTCGCAGATCGTAATGCTCTCCACATCCCGGATGCTTTCAATCCAGCCTTCCGTGAAAAGTCTCCCCAGTATCAGCTCCGGCAGATGTGTGGCTGTGCAGGTCAGACGGAATGTCAGTTGCTCGTCCACATAGACATCCAAAAAATGTTCACAGACAATCTCTCTGCTTCTGCCCCTTTCCTGCTTCCCACAGTTCCCGGGACCGTCCGGCTCCACTGCGATATAAGTCTGTGAGACTGCATTATGTAGTTGTTCCATACGGTCATTGATCTGCATTTATCGTTCTCTTTCCATCATTCAAAGTAACATTTCTATGTAAGCACTTACATTTTACATCAAACTCCGGCTCCCCGCAAGCAAAAAAATGCGTGCAGAGATGATCCACACGCATTTTCTGATTATCCTGTTTTAAACAATTCCAAACCTTCTGTCAACGATTACTCGATCACATGGATCCAGCCCTTAGGAGCTTCGATTCTGCCCATCTGGATACCGGTCAGAGTCTCATACAGCTTTTTGGTGACAGGTCCCATCTCGGTCATGCCGCTGGGCAGGCAGATCTCTTTGCCGTGGTCAACGATCTTACCAACAGGGGAGATAACTGCTGCGGTACCGCACAGACCAGCCTCTGCGAAGTCTTTTACTTCATCCAGGTATACTTCTCTCTCTTCTACTTCCAGTCCCAGATATTCCTTGGCAACATATACCAGAGAACGACGGGTGATGGAAGGAAGGATACTGTCGGACTTGGGAGTTACGACCTTGTTGTCCTTGGTAACGAACAGGAAGTTCGCACCGCCGGTCTCCTCTACCTTGGTACGGGTAGCAGCATCCAGGTACATATTCTCATCGTAGCCTTCCTTGTGAGCGGATACGATAGCATGTAAGCTCATAGCGTAGTTCAGACCAGCCTTGATGTGACCGGTTCCGTGAGGTGCCGCACGATCGAAGTCGGTGACACGGATGGTCAGGGGCTTAGCGCCGCCCTTGAAGTAAGGTCCCACAGGGGTGCACAGGATACGGAACTGATACTCATCCGCAGGCTTTACACCAATGACAGGGTTGCTGCCGAACATATAAGGACGAATGTACAGAGTTGCGCCGCTGCCGTAAGGAGGCACAAAAGCATCGTTTGCTTTAACCGTCTCGGTAACAGCCTCTACGAAACGCTCCTTGGGGAAAATGGGCATCTCCAGTCTTGCTGCGGAAGACTCCAGACGCTCACCGTTTAAGTCAGGACGGAAGGTTACGATATGTCCGTCTTCTGTGGTGTATGCCTTCAGGCCCTCGAATACGGTCTGTGCATACTGCAGTACACCTGCGCACTCATTTAATACGATGTTGGGGTCCTGGGTCAGCTGACCGTCATCCCATTTGCCATCCTTGTAATTGGACACATATCTGTAATCCGTAGGGATATAACCGAAACCGATATTACCCCAGTCAATGTTCTTCTTTTCCATTTTGTATTCCTTCTTTCCTGGTTTACCACTCTGCCTGTTGATTTCTCTTAACAGAATTTATTGATTTTCATTATTATACCATTTGTAATAAAAGTCAATATACACATTTATGCTTTCCAGTGCTTTTTTCAGCGAAAATGTGGCTCATTTCTCCTTTTAGCTGAAAACTCAAATTAAATTCACTACAATTATTTTTCTCCGGTAGCTTCCTGATATGCACTGTTCGCTACCACTGACCATCCGGTCTTATCCCCCGCAATGACCTGCAGATCTTCACTGCGGACCGCATAAAACTCCACGATCTGTGCTGCCTCTGTGGACAGATTCTCTTCCGGATTCCGGTACAGCACGAAAATCTCACATTTTCCGTTCTGCGAGGTACGATTGTAGACCAGCGTGTATGCATAGGTCTTTCCCGCCTGCTCCTGTTCTCCCAGCTGCAGATAGAAATTGCCTTTGGCATTGTAGCAGACTTCGAAGGAAAAGCCCTGTTGTTGCAGCACAGCATCATATACTGCCTGTGCGTAAGGCTCTAAGGGATCCTGTACATCTTCCGCGGTTTCCGTCTCCGACGCATAGTATTCCGCAAGCCACTGTTCTTCCATCGCCTGCTTTGCTACCGTTTCTGCATCCTCCGGGTGGGTATTTTCTTCCTTGTCCATCAATTCCGTCAGATAAGTAATGTAATCCTCACCGGCAAGCTCCGTCTCTCTCCGAAACAGCACGCCCTCTGGACGCCAGTAGGAATACCAGTGCCTGTCCGGGAACTCCATCTCTTCCACACTGATCAGATTCTCTGTGAGCCGCGTCTCCGAAGGGATGTCATTTTCAAACCAAATCCAGGCAATTCCGGCAAACGTGACGATCAGGCACAGCACTGCCCACAAAGCAATGCCGATATCCTCCAGCCACTCCCATTTCCCGGGAGTTCCCCACTTGTCCCGTATTTTCCGGTGCAGCCTGATGGGTACTCTCAGATATACATAAAACAGGAGAAGCAGCAGACACAGCAGATCCCCCAGTAACAACACATAACTGCGAAAACTTACGGGACCACCCCACAGAATCATTCTGGCTGCCACATATATTCCTGCCAGAGTAAGCAGTAAAACCGTAACTGCCAAATATATCTTCTTTTTCATCGTTTTCCGCACTCAGGCTTTCTTGCGCTCGTACTTTAAGAACTGATAGGTAATGTCAAAATAGACCTGCTCGTCACTGTCTGCGGTAATCTCCCACTCAGGATCACTGTCCAGATCCGGGAAATAGGCATCCGCCTCGTAGGCATGGTCAATCTTCGTCACATGGGCCACGTCACAGTAAGGCAGCATCTGTCGGTAAATACTCTCTCCGCCGATGATATAGATATTCTCTTCGTCATATTTCTTCAGTTCTTCCAGCAATTCTTCAATAGAGTGTACCACGATCGCATCCTTGACCTGATAATTCGGATCTTTGGACAAAATAATGTTGATGCGGTTCTTTAAAGGCATGCCCTGCGGGAAAGTCTCCAAAGTCTTGCGTCCCAGAACCACTACCTTACCTGTCGTCTCTTCGCGGAAATGCTTGTGATCGTTGGGGATGCGGATCAGCAGTTCGTTCTTGCTGCCGATGGCCCAGTTGTTGTCTACTGCTACAATTAAATTCATGGTGTACCTCGTTTCTGTTTGTTTCTATGATAATAACCGGTTTCTCCGTGCTTCGCACTCACGAAACCGTACTGATATTCGTATTCCGGGCTACCGCCCTACTTACTCATGTCAGATTGCAATCGGAATATCCCTGATCTGCTCCCCTGTCTGGTAGCCTTCAAGCTTTACATCATCCGGTGTGAACTGATAGAAATCCTTGATCTCCGGATTCAGCCAGAACTTCGGTGCCGGGAAAGGCTCTCTGCTGATCAGTTCTTTAATGGCATCCACATGGCGGTCATAGATATGAGCATCCGCAATGACATGCACCAGCTCGCCCACGTTCATATCGCAGACCTGCGCCAGCATATGTACCAGCACCGCATACTGTACCACATTCCAGTTGTTAGCTGCCAGTACGTCCTGGGAACGCTGGTTTAAAATGGCATTCAGGGTCAGCCTGTCCTCTCCCGCCTTCTGCGTCACGTTAAAGGTCATACTATATGCACAGGGATACAGATTCATCTCGTGCAGATCCTGATGCACATAGATGTTGGTCATGATCCGGCGGCTGAAAGGATTGTTCTTCAGATCGTAGATCACACGGTCTACCTGATCCATCATGCCTTCCTTATACTGATGCTTCACCTGCATCTGATAACCGTATGCCTTACCGATCGAGCCGTTTTCATCTGCCCACTCATCCCAGACGTGGCTGTTTAAATCATGAATGTTGTTGGACTTGCGCTGCCAGATCCACAGCATCTCATCTGTGGCGGATTTTAATGCCGTCCGGCGTAAGGTCAGGATCGGGAACTCCTTTGACAGGTCGTACCGGTTCACCATTCCGAATTTCTTAATGGTGTAGGCAGGAGTGCCGTCCGGCCAGTGGGGGCGCACTTTCTCGCCCTCCGTGCTGGTACCGTTGGTTAAAATGTCATTGCACATATCGATAAAAATATGATCCGCTAAACTCATGTTGTCTCCTTATTCTGATTCTGTAATATATAAACGATTTCTCCGTGCTTCGCACTCTCGAAATCGTATACCCCTTCGTATTCCGGACTATCGTCCTACATACTCAGGGTTGTTTGTGCCTATGGATGCATTTATATCTCCCACTTGTCGCACAGGGAATTGATCTGGTCAGCGAACTTCGCCATATCCTTGTTAGTCATGACGCCCTCGCTCTTAGTAACCAGTGCCAATAAGCGTCTTGCAGAGGCAAGCAGGCGTTCAAATACTCCGGTAGCAGGCTTCGTCTTTTTCTGGACGGCAACAGGTGCTGCCTCATAGGTGAACTTATTGCCTGCCAGGTCGAACTCCGTACCACTGTAAGGAGCATAAGCTCTCTGCCCGTACTCAATCTTCAAGCACTCGGCAAATCCAGTACATACGCTGTCCTCTCCATGTACCACGAACACCTTCTTCGGCTTTTCTTCAAAGGCCTGAATCCAGTCGATCAGACCTTCCTTATCCGCATGACCGCTCAGTCCCGTCATTTTCCGGATCTCGGCGCGCACTGAAACCGCCTCACCGAACAGCTTTACCTCGTCAGCACCCTCTACCAGTGCCCGACCCAGTGTTCCCACCGACTGATAGCCGACGAACAGGATCGTACACTCCGGTCTCCACAGATTATGCTTCAGATGATGCCGGATACGTCCTGCATCACACATACCGGATGCGGAGATAATGACCTTGGGTGTCTCGTCAAAGTTGATGGCCTTGGATTCCTCACTGGTGATGGACAGCTTTAATCCTGAAAAAGCAATGGGATTAATGCCCTCTTTTACGAATTCCATAGCCTCATCATCGAAGCATTCCCACCTGTTCTCCTGGAATACGCCGGTAGCCTCTACCGCCATGGGACTGTCCACATACACCGGGAAATCTTCATGACCCTTTACCAGGCGTCCTACCTTGATCTTCCGCAGGAAATACAGAATCTCCTGGGTACGGCCCACAGCAAAAGACGGGATCACCACGTTACCGCCCCGGTCTAAGGTCTCCTGCAGCACCTTGGTCAGTTCTGCCACATAATCCAGCTTATCCTTCGGATGCAGTCTGTCTCCATAGGTAGACTCCATCACGACATAATCCGCTTCCTTCGTAGGTGTCGGATCCTTAAGTAACGGCTGGTGCTTGTTGCCGATGTCGCCGGAAAATACGATTTTTTTCGTATTACCGTCCTCCGTCAGCCAGACTTCGATGCTGGCGGAACCCAGCAGATGTCCGATATCCGTAAAACGAATTTTTACTCCCTCGCATACTTCCACGATCGTATTGTAATGGCAGGGAACGAACCGGCGGATCACACCATCTGCATCCTCCATGGTATACAGCGGCTCCACCACAGCATTGTTCGCGGAACGTTTTGCCTTACGATTCTTCCACTCCGCTTCGGCGGTTTGGATATGTGCACAGTCACGCAGCATAATGCTGCACAGATCCGCCGTAGCATCCGTGGTATAGATCTGTCCTCTGAAGCCTCTGGCATACAGAAGCGGCAGAAGGCCCGAATGATCCACATGGGCATGGGTCAGGAATACATAATCGATCATGGATTCCGCCACCGGCAGTGGCACATTTTCAAATACATTGATGCCCTGCTCCATACCGTAATCCACTAAAATATGTTTCCCGGCAACCTCCAGATAATGACAGCTTCCGGTTACTTCATGGTCTGCCCCCACAAACACAAGTTTCATAGCTCTACCTCCGTTTTTGTAATGTTATTTCAAAGCATTGGCTGTTTCATAGAACTGATAATAAATTCCCTTCTGTTCCATGAGCTGGTCGTGATCGCCTTCCTCCACGATACCATCGTCTGTCAGCACCAGGATTCTATCCGAATTACGGATACTGGAAAGTCTGTGGGCTATGGTCAGGGTCGTGCGTCCCTCCGACAGCTCTCCTAAGGACTTCGCCACAGCAAATTCACTCTCATTATCCAGTGCAGAAGTAGCCTCATCCAGTATGATAATAGGCGGATTCTTCAGAAATACTCTGGCAATGCTGATCCGCTGCTTCTGTCCACCGGACAGTTTCACACCACGTTCTCCCACATAAGTATCATAGCCATCCTTCAGGCCCATGATAAAATCATGTGCTCCGGCGCGCTTTGCCGCCTCGATCACGTCTTCTTTGGAAGCTCCCGGACGTCCATAGGAGATATTTTCATAGATCGTACCGGAGAACAGATACACATCCTGCTGCACGATACCGATATTGCCGCGTAGGCTCTTTAACGTGAAATGCTTGATATCCTGACCATCCAGCAGAATCTTTCCTTCTGAGACATCATAGAATCTGGGGATCAGATTACACAGTGTCGTCTTTCCTCCACCGGAGGGTCCGACGATCGCCACCTTTTCCCCCGCATGGATCTGCAGGTTCAGATTCGTAAATACCTTATTGTGATCATCCGGATATTCGAAGCTTACTTTTTCAAAAGAGATCTCTCCCTTCGGGTCTTTCAGTTCGACCGCATCCGGTTCGTCAAAGATCTCGATATCCGCATCCACGATCTGTAAAAAACGCTCGATGCCGGTCATACCCCTCTGGAACTGCTCGGCGAATTCGATGATACGACGGATCGTTGCAATCAGTGTGGACACATACAGCATATATGCCACCAGATCACCGGCGGCTATCTTGCCTCTTACCATGAAGATACCGCCTGCCACCAGGACTACCAGATACATCAGTCCGTCGAACAGCTTGACTGTGGTATTAAATGCCGCCATGTAGCGGTAGGTCAGCTTTTTGATATCCAGAAAGGTACCGTTGTCCTTCTCGAACTTATCATTTTCCACTTCTTCATTGGTAAATGCCTTAACGACCTTATGGCCTAAGAGGCTGTCCTCGATCCGGGCATTCAGTTCGCCGATCTGATTGCGCTGCTTACGGAAAGCGCTCCGCATCCGGAAATTCAGGATCATGCACACGCCGCACATAAGCGGTACACATAAAAAGATCATCAAAGTCAGCGGCAGATTGATATTTACCAAAATGACAAAAGAGATCACTGTCTTGATCCCGGCAATGAAAAATTCCTCCGGGCAATGATGGGCGAATTCCGTCACATCGAATAAGTCATTGGTGATCCGCCCCATGATCTGACCGACCTTGGTATTGTTATAGTAGGTATTGGACAGCTTCTGCAAATGATTATACGCATCTCTGCGCATGTCCGTCTCGATCTTCGCTCCCATGACGTGTCCCATATCGGACATATAGTAGCTGGCGATGCAGTCCACGATACGAAGTCCGAAATACAAAATGCCCAGCGTAAATATGGTCTTCACCGACAGGGCAGCCAGATCCCGCAACCCCTCATTGGTAATATAACGCATAATTAACGGCAGTACCAGTTCGCAGACCGTGGTTAACGCCGCACAGAACAGATCCATGCACAGGGTAAAACGATATTTTTTAAAATAAGGTGCAAATCGGCAAAACAGTTCGCGGGTTGTGTATTGTTTATTCTCCATTACTATTAAATTCCTTTTTGATCATTTCTATAAATATTTCTTATAAATATTTTCCCTCTCCCTGATAAAAACGAACTTTCCCCTTTTGTTCTTTCTTCTGTTCATACAATGTATTGTCCGCTGCAGACAGGAAATCCCACACTCGATTCGGTTCCTTCGGAATAGCACAGACACCACCTACAGAAATCGTAAGCCACGGCTCCACCTTAGAATCTTCATTGGGAATTTTGCATTCCCGGATACCGGCACACAACAATTTTGCATGTTCCATTGCATAGACCAGATCACGCTCCGGCATTACTACCAGAAATTCATCCCCTCCGTAACGCGCCACATAGTCCTCCGGGAATATTCTTTTCAACGTATCTGCCACTGCGCAGATTCCTTCATCCCCTTTTCCATGCCCGTACCGGTCGTTTAATTGTTTAAAATAGTCAATATCCAAAAATAGAATTCCCAGTTCTTTCTCATTTAATTTGCAAGCTTCAAAGACATCCTCAAGATATCGGTTCAGGCTTCTCTTGTTATACAGCCCTGTCAATTCGTCATGCTCTGACTGATACAGTAATTTATTTCTCTTCTTCGTCTGCTCCCGCTGCTCCTCTTCCGCTGCCTGCAGGCGCTTACGCAACTCCAGCATATACATAACCTGATTGCTCTCGATCATTTCGCTGCTTTCCTTGATGTGGAAAAAAGTCTCTGTAGCCTGACGGAATTCCTCTATGGGCATTTGTGCACTACAATAACGCAGACGTAACAACAAAAGCTGCAGCAGCAGACTCCTATTCTGTTCGATTGCCGCCTTGGGCTCCAGGCAGTCCAGTACCTCCTGCAGCAATTCTATATTACCGGTCTTTTCCACATATTGGAGGAGATTCTGAATACTGTCATATTCGGAAGATACCTGACGCATATCTTCCAATGCTATCACAGCCTGTCTTGCATGGTCTGCCGCTTTTTCCCGGTTTCCTTCACTTTCTGCCAGATACGTAAAAAATACATTTGCCGCAAGTCTCGTTCCCCGAATGATCTCTTCGCTTTTTCCGGTTTCTTCCAATTTGCGGCATACCTCCATTGCCTCCTGCTTCATATCCAGATGCAACAGACAACAGCCGTACTCTGACAACATTTTCCGGAAATTGATCCGGCTGTAAATGCTGTCATCTCCTGCTTTTTCAAACTCACGGATGCATTCCCCATAACACTGCACGGCTCTGTCATAGACTCCGATAAGATAATATGCATCTGCCATATTACTTAATACAATACTATGTACCATCTTATCATCATATTTCGCTGTATAATCCAATGCCTTGCCATACTGTTCCATGGCCAGAGACAGATTGTTCTGCATATGTGCCACGATGCCGATCATATTATAGACCCTGGCTACGTGAATCTCCTGATCCGTTCCCAGCAGACATCTCACACTTTCGTCCAGATACTTCAGGCACTGTTCCTGATTCCCTGTCTCCAGATGATAAAAGGCTGCGAAATAACAGATTCTTCCATGGATTCCCCTATCCCTCTCCTCCGTCACAAAGGACAATGCCTGTTCCAGTGTCTCCCAGGTATATGGGATCCCATCTGCCATCTGTTGGTTTAACCGTTCTGCTGTCTCTAACATCTGCTGTCTGTCTACACTCATATTTGTTCCATCCTGTCAATTCCCCAATGCTTTACTCCTTATCATTGTATTATTTTATACCCCGGTGCGCAAGTTATTTTACGGAATAGATAAAATGTTTCCCTATTCTTTAAAAAAATGTTAGAATGGGAATATGTTTCGGAAATAAGTAAGAAAAAGGTATGATTTTTATGGAAAATATCGCAATAAACAAGAGATTTCAGGATCTGCATTTTGACAGCATCCAGGCTTTACGCGGTCTGGCTGCTCTTTTTGTGGTGTTTCAACATGTCCGTTTCTTAAATTTTGGTGCCTTCGGGGTAGACATATTTTTCTGCATCAGTGGGTTTATGATCATGTTCACCACAGAAAAAAGTACAAAATACTTCTTCCGCAAACGGCTGATCCGGATTCTGCCGCTGTATTATCTGATGACGTTCGGCACTTACGCAATGCTGCTTTTCTTCCCGTCCATGTTCCAGCAGACCAGGCACAATCTTTCCTACCTGGTCAAGAGCCTGCTGTTTATTCCTTTTGATATCGGTGGTGGAATTATCCAGCCTCTGGTGCGGATCGGATGGACTATCAACTGTGAAATGCTGTTCTATCTGTTATTTTTCATTGCCTTTCATATCAGCATGAAATATCGTGGTCTGATCTGCAGTGCATTCCTGGCCGTTCTGGTAGGGGCAGTTCAGATATGTGCTCCGGCGATCTCCTCCTGGCAGTCTCCGATAGGCGGGATACTTTCTCCTGTTCTTATGTTTTACGGCGATCCTGTCATGCTGGAATTCATCTTTGGAATCCTCGCCTATTATCTGCTGCGGTTCTTATATACCCGACATTTAAAGCATCCGGTGCCGATGGCTGTAAGTGTGCTGGCTGCGGTAAGCATTCCGGTGATTTTTTGTCTGCTGGCATTTTTCACCCCCAGGATCAATGTGATCGGTTTCCGCAGGCTTCCGCTGTGGGGACTTCCGGCACTTGTACTGTTGGTTTTAGCTTTCCTGGCCGGGCTGAAGCTCTCTCTGCCCCGCTTTTTCATCCTTATGGGAAATATCAGTTATTCCCTGTACCTGGTGCATTACTATCCGGTAATGTTCTTAGATCGGGCAGTGTTTGACTTCTCCACCCTCTCTGTAATGTCTGTCATCGGGGTGATCTTAAGTGTGGCGCTGAGTATCGGGCTGGCTTACCTGTCCTGGATCGTTGTGGAGCAAAAATTCTCCGGATGGCTGCGGAAGAAACTGCTGCACTAGGCATTTCCCTTGTAGCACTGCTTCTGTCATTTGATTATTTTGCGAATTGTATATGCAATTATTCAAAAAGATGCACACTTTTTCTGTTGACATTTAGAACATCCCATAGTATATTATAACTTGTCTGTAAGACATGCGCGAGTGGCTCAGCGGTGGAGCACCTCCTTGCCAAGGAGGGGGTCGCGGGT
>ERZ825384.28-NODE-28-length-178686-cov-18.420011_pt1 | contig 178686 bp, 182 predicted proteins | sample MGYA00519931_ERZ825384 | MGnify/ENA primary metagenome ERZ825384 (study PRJEB31778, sample SAMEA3449200) | human gut metagenome | biome: human gut; feature: human-associated habitat; material: faeces | place: United Kingdom | collected 2010/2012 ...
TTGCTCGGCACATTCGCACGCAAACGCGCCGGAGCTTGAACGAATGCGTGCTCGTGCGTCTTGCTTCGCAAGCCGTTCCCTCACTCTCCTCAGTTAGCTATTACTGCTGCGGCACGGCTATTATAAGCCTGATTATAAAAATTGGTTGAGCCACGCACTTTTACTTCGCTATGGCTCAAGTGATAGGCAAATCCCAATTTATTAAATTCTATTTTTTCAAAGGAGAGCCCCATGCTGTTTCTGACAGAGGCAAATGAAAAATATATAGACGAATTAGAACGGTTCAAGAATGAGGTGCTGATTTGCGATAGAGATAATAAAGATCAGTTCGCGGGCTGCATGGGTCTGAGGGACTGCAACAATGTGAAAGAATGGATCGATATATGTAATCTCAGAAAAAGCGAAGAGACATGTGAACAGGCAGGAACGACGGTTCCGTCAACAACCTATTTTGCTATCAGAGAGAGTGACGGTAAACTTGTCGGCGTGATCGACTTGCGCCATCACATCGATCATCCGATTCTCGGGACATGGGGCGGTCATTGCGGATACTCAGTAAGACCATCCGAGCGCGGAAAAGGTTACGCAAAGGAGATGCTCGGATTAAATATTCAAAATGCCAAAATAATGGGGATATCGAAACTTCTTGTGGTGTGCGATGAAACAAATACGGCAAGTGAAAAAACGATACTTGCCAATGGCGGAGTTTTTGAAAAGTACATCGAAACAGGCGGATGCCGGATGAAAAGATACTGGATTAATACGGACTGACAAAATTCTGCTTGCCGTACCGATAAACGGCTCACTTCTATACATCCTGCAATAACATAAAACCGACCTATAAATCATAGGTCGGTTTTACTGTTTTATGAACACCTGCTGAATATATGGCTGATTTTATCTTGTCAATACTCTGACCCACTTGAAGCGGTTGACTTTGACTATCGCCACGAAGCATTTGAGTATCTGATCCGCCTTGAGCAGGGCGAAGGTGACTGCGGGCGGAAACTTGAAATAAAACGCCGAGAGCGCGGAGAGCGGGAGCACGATGCACCACATGAATACGATATCGTTGAAGAAGACGAAATTCGTATCTCCGCCGCCCGAGACTATGCCCGTGAGGCACGGCATTTCATACGCTGTGCCTATCGCCGTGACGCAGAGGATAAGCACAAATATATTTGCAAGCTCCGCCGTCTCAACCGAGGCGTTATAGACCGAGATTATCGGCTTTCGGACTAAAAACAACACAAATGAAGTCAGCACACCGATAATCAAGAACATCAGCTGCATGGTCTTTGCGCCGCTCTTAACCTTTTTCATGTCTCCCTCGCCGACCGCCATGCCCGTCATGACGCGCGCCGCGTCACCTGTCGCATAGGCAATGACCGAGGTGCACTGGAACAGCGTCTGCGCTATGCTTGACGCCGCGATGCCGGAGGCTCCGAGCCTGCCGAGTATCGCCGCCTGAACGGACATCGCAACGCCCCAGGAGACATTCGAGAGCAGAAGCGGCACGCCCGATTTCATGAAGTCGGCTATATAACTGCGCTCGAGCGCGAAGACATCTTTGATTCTGAGCTTGAGCTTCTTGTCGATGAATCTGCAATAGATTATGCTCGCGATAAACTCGACTGCCCTCGAAGTCAGCGTCGCATATGCAGCACCCTTCACTCCGAGCTCGGGCGCGCCGAAGTGGCCGTAGATGAGAGTATAGTTGAGGCAGATATTTATAAGCAGGGTCGAGAGCGAAATGTAGAAGCCTATTCTTACCGTCTCGACGCTGCGCATGACTCCGAGCAGAGAGTTTGAAATCGAGAACATCAGATATGAAAACACCATTATTTTCAGGTATTCCACGCCAGCCGGAATGATGCTCTGCTCGTTGGTCAGCAGTCCCATGACCCCATAGGGCACGAACCAGACTATCGCGGACATCACCGCGCTGAGCAATAAGCTTATCCAGAAGCCGACCGCGAACACGCGCTTTATCGGCTCGGTTTGACGTTTGCCCCAGTACTGCGAGATGATAACCCCCATTCCGGACGCGGTGCCCGTGACGACCATCTGCAGAAGAAACTGCACCTGATTCGCTATCGCAACGCCGCTGAGCGCCGTCTCGCTGTAAGCTCCGAGCATGATATTATCCGCGAGATTGACGCCGTAGACGATGAGGTTCTGGAGCGCTATCGTCATGGTCATCGTGAAGAAGTCGCGGTAAAATTTCTTGTCGCGTACCAACATTTTCATTCCCCCAAAAGACACATACCGCCGTATTATAGCACTTACCGCGCGGTTTGACAACACCCGGCGGATATACTATAATCTTGTCGAAACCTATATGGGAGATGTTGAAATGAAAAAGCTCAGAAATATATTCTGCGCGGCTCTTGCGCTGCTGCTCGCAATGTCCTGCGCGGCGTGCTCGAAGAGTGCCGATGACGAGACTACCTCAGGCACAGAGCCGGACACGCAGGTCACTGTTATATCCGCCGACGGCACAACGGCAAAGACCGTTATTTCAAACGACGGCGGCACGATCGCACAAAACGGCGAGACGAAAAATCAACCCGCGGCGGGCGGAGACAATGCTCAGGAGCCGGAGAGCCCGGATGGCGGCTCGGGTCAGCGCGAAACCGTGCGCGTCACGATAACCGAGGGCATGACTCTGACGCAGATATTCAAAAAGCTCGAGGCAAACGGCGTGTGCTCTTTTAACGATTTGATGAAGACCGCAGAGAGCTACGACTACAGCTACTATCCGCTTATAGCCGCAAGACCGTCGAACACAAGGGCGTTCAAGCTCGAAGGATATCTCTTCCCGAACACCTACGACTTCTACAAAAACGAAAAGCCGCAGGATGCGATAGGGCGTTTCCTGCGCGTGGGCGAAAAATACATAACCTCTGCCGACAGGGCAAAGGCAAAATCCATGGGCTATTCGATGGATCAGGTGCTGACCGTCGCGTCGATAATCGAAAAAGAGGGCGCGAACCCCAACGAAGTCAGAAAGATAGCCGCCGTCATATACAACCGCCTCAAGGCGGGTATGCAGCTACAGATGGATTCGGGCATCTACTATATCGAACGCAGCGTCAAACCCTATATCTCCGGCGACGTCAACCGCTACAACAGCCTCTACAATATGTATAAATGCAAGGGTCTGCCCGCAGGTCCGATATGCAACCCCGGCGCGCGGACGATAAATGCGGCACTCGATCCGGCGGATGTATCTTATCGCTATTTTTGCCACGACTCGAGTGCAAAATACTACTATGCCGACACATATGAGGAACATCTCGAAAATCTGAAGAAAGCCGGAATTGCATCATGAGTTGCAAAAATGTCGGATAATTCACAGAAAATTTAAGTTTTGATTCTCCTTCGGGTATAAAAATGGACTTTGGGTGATATAATTGTACTAAAGTACATTTTTGTACTCGGAGGACAGTTTTTATGAAAAGAACACAGCTGAAAGACAGGCAGCTACCCGACTACACACGGGGAGAAGAGATATTCAACATGGTCACGCACATAGTCGGCGGAGGACTGGCGGTAGTCATACTCGTCGCCTGCGTGACGGTCGCGGCGCTCCACGGGAGCATATCGGGAGTCATAACCTCGATAGTCTACGGGCTGTCGATGATAATGCTCTACACCATGTCGAGCGTCTATCACGGCGTGCCGCGCGGCTACGCAAAGAAAGTCCTGCAGGTCATCGACCACTGTACGGTATATTTTCTGATAGTCGGAACATACACGCCGATCGCGGTCTGCGGACTGACAAAAGTCAACAAAGCAGTCGGCTGGACGGTGTTCGGCATCGTCTGGGCTCTCGCGGCGGTGGCGATAACGCTCACGGCGATAGACCTCAAAAAATTCCGCGTATTCTCGATGATATGCTACATGGGCATGGGCTGGTGCATAATCTTCGCCGTCGTGCCGACATATCATGCGCTGGGGCTCGGCGGATTCCTCCTGCTCGTCGCAGGCGGTCTGCTCTACACATTCGGCGCGATACTCTACGGGCTCGGGATAAAGCATCGATATATGCACTCGGTTTTCCATATCTTTGTTATCCTCGGCAGCCTCGCGCACTTCTTCTGCATAGTGCTCTATGTGCTGTGAGGAACAAAAGTAAACATTCGGAATGAGAAAAATCCTACCCGCAACGGGTAGGATTTCTATTTTTTATACTCCGAATATTTTCTTTATCTCGCTCATATGCGGCGCAAAATCGATGTTCTTTATCAGGTGTGCGTCCGCGCCCATATTAAAGCATGACCCCAGCTCTCTGCCGATGTTCCACATTCTGCGGCTGAACTCCGGGTCGCCGTAGATATTGCCGATATTGAGCTCCCATGCGACTTCGTGCTCCTTTGCGAGGGTCATTATATCGCCGAGCTCGTTATCGGTTATCGCTTGGCTGACGAGAGTTTTGTCTTCAAACGCGCGGACATATCCGGCGGTCAGCGGATGGGCTATGCAGTCCGGCTTGCCGCTTTTTATAAGCGAGGTGACATTTTTCAGCGCGTGCTCGGCATATGCGCGCGGCGTGATTTCCGCCGCCTGCTCCCAGAAGTCGAGATGATAGTGGTTGCAGGAATAGAGCCTGTAATCGAGCGCGTTTCTGAGCTTGTCGCCCTCGAGGGTCTTGCCGATACCGTATCCCGAAAGCTCCATTCCGTAGAGCACTCTGCACGGCTCGCCGAGCTTTTGTCCCTGCTCTCTGAGCGTTGCGAGTCTCCGCAGAGCCTCTTCATCGTCGATATCGTCGTTATAATGATCGGTCAGGGCTATTGTTCTGTAGCCTATGCGCGCCGCCTCGGCGAAGATATTTTCGACTGTCATCTCGGGCTTCGCGCAGCGCGAAAACGAGGTGTGTATATGCAGATTGTCGCGGGCGAGCTCATCGAGGTTAAAGCACGGGGCATGAATATACATATCAGCCCTCCGCGGCGGTCTGAGCCTCGGACTCTGCCGGAGCTTCGGTCTGCACCTCACCCTGAGTCTCTGCGGGAAGGGTCGTATCCGCTTCGGTGGTCTTGGGCGCAGTTGTTGCGGCGGTCTCGGGAGCGTCGGTGTTCTGAATCGCGCTGATGAAATATCCGTCGCCGCTGACACGCAGGGTCACCTTGAGATATTTGCTCGGCGCGGGCTCAACATAGTTGCCATTTGCGTCCTGCTCCCAGCCGTCGCCGCTGATACAGCCGACGGTGAGGATTATCGAATCGCCCTTCTTCTGCTGAGATATGACTCGCGGAATGAATGTCGGCATAACGCCGGTAAGCGGGACGATATAAGCCTGCTTCGCCTCGTCATAGGTGAAAGTATAAGTTCCGCCGTCAACGGTGCAGTGGACGGGTTTGACATCCGTGCCGAAGAGCTTCGCAAACTGCTTTTCAACATCCTTCTGCGGGACTATGACGCCGGAGACATCGCCCTCGGCGTACTCATACTGGTCTATATCGATATCGCTCTTCATCAGCGACCATATAGATGCATCTATCAGCTGGCTCATCTGCGCGCCGCTGACATCGTCAAACGGATCGGGGTCGTTCATTATGACGGGCGACAGAAACTGCTCGTATTTCTCGAACTTGTCGCTGTTGTCCGTAAGGCTCCCGATTCCGCGCACGGCGAAGATTATCACCGTGACAAGACCGATAACGGCGAGGACAACTATCACTATGCCCAGCGGGAACGCCCATTTTTTCTTTTCCTGTGCCGATGTGTTAGTGCTCATGGAATTTCCTCCTTCAGCGTATCTGACCCGAGCCGTAGACAACATACTTTTCGCTCGTCAGATTATTCAGTCCCAGAGGTCCTCTCGCGTGGAGCTTCTGGGTGGATATGCCTATTTCCGCGCCGAAGCCGAACTCGCCGCCGTCCGTAAAGCGGGTCGATGCATTGACATAGACCGCCGCCGAATCGACTTCGTTCAAAAACTTCTGCGCATTGAGATAGTTCTCGGTGATAATGCTCTCGCTGTGACCTGTGCTGTATTTCGCGATATGCGCTATCGCCTCATCGATATTATCTACCGTTTTTATGCTGATCTTGTAATCGAGATATTCTTTTCCCCAGTCCTCTTCTGTAGCAGGCTTTGCAAAATCGAGGACTGAGCAGACTATCTCATCGCCGAAAATCTCGACATTCTTCTCTTTGAGTCTGCCAGCCACGGCGACTATCGCCTCCTCGGCGACTGCTTTGTGGACAAGCACGCTCTCGCAGGCGTTGCAGACGGACGGGCGCGAAGTCTTGGCATTAAAAACAATATCCGCCGCCATGTCGATATCCGCAAACTCGTCGATATATATATGGCAGTTGCCGGAACCTGTTTCGATAACCGGGACAGTCGAATTTTCAACTACGCTTTTTATGAGACCCGCTCCGCCGCGCGGAATGAGCACATCGACGAGCCCGTTCATCTTCATCAGCTCGTTTGCGCTCTCGCGCGAGGTATCTTCGATAAGATTCACGGTATCTGCGGGAAGTCCCGCTTTTTCTACCGCCGCGCGCATGAGATGCGCCACGGCTTTATTCGAATTTATCGCCTCTTTGCCTCCGCGCAGTATAACTGCGTTGCCCGCCTTGAGGCAGAGGGCAGCGGCATCCGAAGTGACATTCGGTCTTGCCTCATATATTATACCGATAACGCCGAGCGGCACGGTGACTTTTTCTATTCTGAGCCCGTTCGGTCTTGTCGAGCCGGAGAGGACTCTGCCGACGGGGTCGGGCATCGTCGCAACATCGTCAACACCCTTTGCCATGCCCTCTATGCGCTCTGCGGTGAGGGTCAGGCGGTCTATCATCGACTCGGCCATGCCGTTTTCGCGCGCCGCCGCTATATCTGCGCGGTTCGCCTCCAATATGCTCTGCACATTTTCGCGAAGGGCTGATGAAATCTCTCTGAGTGCCGCTTCGCGCTTTGCTCCGCCGGCGCGTGCGAGCTCGCGCTGAGCTTCTTTTGCGTCTTTAGCTATTGATAAAACAGTTCCTGCGCCCATTATGTGCGCTCCTTCCGTTAAGCTTTCGCCTTGAAATAAGTTCCGGTCTGTCTGCCGTCAAGCAGTCTGTAGATATCCTCGGGCTGAGCGCCGTTCATCACGATGGTGTCTATCCCCGCCTCTGTCGCTATCTGCGCGGCATGGAGCTTCGTCACCATGCCACCCGTGCCGCGGGTGCTGCCCTTTGTGTCGGCTATCGCCATGAGCTCATCGCTTATCTCCTCGACAACTGGGATGAGATAAGCGTTCTCGTCCTCGCGCGGATTGCCGGAATAGAGTCCGTCAATGTCGCTTAAAATTATCAGCGCGTCGGCGTTGACGAGCTTTGCGACCATGGCGGAAAGAGTATCGTTATCGCCGAAGACTATTTCTTCGACCGCGATGCTGTCGTTTTCGTTTATAACCGGGATCGCGCCGAACTCGAATAGCTTTTCAAAAGAGTTCGAGAGATTCGCCCTGCGCTCGTCGCTTTCAAAGTCGCTGCGGGTTATGAGCAGCTGACCTATCGTGTTGCCATATTCGGAAAAGAGCTTGTCATACATGAACATCAGCTCGCACTGGCCGACCGTTGCGACCGCCTGGCGGCTCGGGATATCCTTGGGTCTTGCGGGAAGTCCAAGCTTTCCGACGCCGACGGCTATCGCCGCAGAGGTGACGAGAGCCACTTCTATGCCGGAATTTCTGAGATCCGATATCACCTGCGCGAGCTTATCCATGCGCCTGAGATTTACTTTTCCCGTATCATATGTAAGCGTGGAGGTGCCGACCTTCACGACTATTCTCTGTGCATCCTTTATTCCCTTCATTGCGGACTGCCCCTCATAAAAATATTATTGTTAATTATATCATTATTTTTTGCCGCTGACAACCTTATTGTAGAACTTAGCTCCCGCCGTTCTGCCGACCGCGCATATGCACGCGTCGGAGAGAGACGAAAACGAACGCGCAAGCGAGCGTATCTCATCGATGCTCACGCCCCTTATTTTCTCCTCGAGCTCCTTTTCGCTTATCGCGCCGCCGAGCAGCAATTCGCCTGTGCCGTAGCGCGCCGCGCGGGCAGAGTTTGATTCAAGGGACATTATAAGCCCCGAAAGATAGTGGTCGCGCGCGAGGTCAAGCTCCTCTTCCGTCACGGTGTCGGGGAACTCGCGCAGGACTTCCGCCGCGGTCAGAACCGCTTTTTTCTCCGATTCGCGCGACACACCCATGCTCACGGCGAACACGCCAGCGCTCAGATATGACGACGCACAGGCATCGACCGAATAGACGAGCCCCTGTTCTTCGCGCAGGCGGCGGAAGAGCCGCGACGACGCGAAGCCGCCGAGCATCGAGGCTATCAGTTGGCAGGCGAAGCGGCTGTCCGACCCGAGAGAGGGCGCGGAGAAGCCGATAACTATCTGGTTCTGCTCCGTCTTTTTGTCGAAGATATGCACTCCGGGGCAAAAATCCGCCTTGGTCAAAACCGGTATTGCGCTTTTGTTTGCGGGCGACGAGAAATAGCGTTTGCACAGCGAGATTATCTTATCCCGCTCGAATTTGCCGCAGAAGCAGGCTACTGTAGACGCGGGAGAATAAAATCTGTCCATATGCTTTCTCAGCATATCGGGAGTCATTGAATTGACCGAATCACGCGTACCGAGAACATTTTTGCCGAGCTTATGCTCGGGGAACGCCACAAGATAGAAAAGATCCGCACAGAGGTCGGCGGGATTCGACTCATACATGGCGATCTCCTCGCACACGACGCCCTTTTCGAGTTCCAAGTCGCTCGAATCAAGGCGCGGCGAAGTCACCATATCGGCTATCAGCTCAAACGCCGCGGGCGCATCGGCAGAGAGGACGCGGGTATAAAAGCAGGTACACTCTTTATCAGTATAGGCGTTGAGTTCGCCGCCCATTCTGTCGGATATCGAAGCGATATCCTCGGATGAATACAGGGCGCTGCCCTTGAACACCATGTGCTCGATAAAATGGGATATTCCCGCCGTGTCGTCGCTCTCATAGCATGAGCCGCTGCCGACCCACATGCCCATGGAGCAGCTTTTCGCCCTGCCGTCTTCGCTCAGGAGCAGACGAAAGCCGTTTTCAAATGTTATCTTTTCATATTCGGGCATAGATAAGACCTCGTAAATTGAAGATAGATTATATTATACTATTTAAATATGACTTTTTCAACTTCGACAGACAGCAAAAAACACTGCATACGTTAGCGAAGCGTTCATAAAACAGTTAAGCCGACCTATAGTTCATAGGTCGGTTTTATGTTGTTGCAAGGCATATAGAAGTGCGCCGTTTAGCGGTTTGACAAATTAGGGGTGTCTATCACTCGAGCCGTAGCAACATAGAAACAAGCGACTCAACCAATTTTTATAATCAAGCTTTCAATAGCCGCACCGCAACATTGCAATAGGTAACTCAGTGGGCAGTTTGTAGGGGTCGGCGACTTCGACGACCCTTTGACGCGGGAGCGTCACGATATGAAATTGTGGAATTTGCACTCTACCTTCGCGTCTTGCAACAATCGAATATTTTATACTACCCGCGTTTCGGCATTTTCTTTTTATTTGAAAAAGAAAATGCCTGCAAAAGAAAAGCAAAACTGTGCCCACAATAAGGCAATCAAGCATCGCTTAAAAGTAAGTCTTTTTGCGCCATGCCGCGAAAAAAACGCTTGAAATGCGGGCGCATTCCTGCGCGCCTTTTTCTTGCCTGTCATCAAAAATCCAATACTTTTAAGTGCAAGCAGTTTTGCTGCGCAAAACCGATGTGTGCCTGCCTTTTTATGGGCTGCGCCCCGAGACCCCGACAACGCCGCGCCGCAGCACATAGCTTGCAGCTCTCAGTCGGCAGCTCGGCACATTCGCCCGTAAACTCGCTTCGCTCAAACAATACGGGCTCGTGCGTCTTGCTTCGCAAGCCGTTCCCTCGCTCGTCTACGTTGGCTTATCGAACACTGCGGCGCGGCTATTAGAGGTCTGATTATAGAAATCAATTGGTCACTTTATTTTATCCTGCTACGGCTCGAGTGACAGACAAATTTCCCATCCGCCAACCTGTTTTGTCATATTATGCAGCTTTATATATGCAAAAAGTCCCGGCAGACATTACTGCCGGGACTGATGCTGTTTTATTGTCGTTTGGTATGCAGTGCTCTTTGATTTTATTAAAGTTCCTGCTTCCTGCTGCCTATCTCCATCTGAGCCTTGGCAAGCTTTTCAAGGGCTTCAAGGTCGCCCATTGTGGCTTCCTTGGAAAGAGCCGCTCTTCTTTCGAGAAGTTCCTCATACATCTGTTCCTTCTTCTTGCCGTTCAGGTCATAGAAGAGCATCGGGACGATGCTGACGATACCGGTAAGGAACGGGACGATGGTGAACATTGCGAACAGACCGAACTTTGTGGAATCGGACTGCGCGGTACCTCTGACATAGAGTGTGAGGTCATAGCCTATCAGCTGTTTTATCCATGTGGAAATATAGTTGCTGACGATGCCCGAAAGCTTCTGGGCAAGACCCTGAGCGACGCTCGTCATACCCTCCGTACGGTAACCGTTCTTCCACTCGCAGTAGTCCATAGCCTCGTTGTACATCTCGGTTGGGATTATGCGGCGCACGCCGTAGAAGATCATGAATATGGTCTCCCAGAGCGTCATTGCGATACCCATGACCCAGACATTCTTATAAAGTCCGTGCTTCTTGCCGCCGATGCAGCCGACCAAGAACACGGGGACAAGCAGTATTCCGGATATCTTGTCTCCTATAATATACAGGAAACGGCTCGAGAAATGCCGTCTGAACCACGGTACAGCCATATAGCTGAACGGATTGATAATAGCGCCGGGGATACCGGTGATAAGACCGAGGGAAGCGAAATTCAGAACATCTATATAATAGTCCTGCTTGCTTCCGCCGACTGCAAATCCGCTGAGCATACTCGACAGCGTCATAAGCAAAATCGGCTTGTTGTTGATTATCGACTTGATACTCGCTTTAAGGCTCGGCGTCTCAACGGACTGCATGACACGTTCCTTACAGATAAGGAAGAACCACAGCGCGCCCGCGCCCGCTACTATAGCGGTAAACAGACCCATGGTAACGAATGTTCCGCGAAGGGTGAGCTTGACTTTGTTTCTGCCGATTAGGTCGAGCAAAATCGTCATTATCTGTTCCGGCAATTTTTCACCGAGCGCACCGGAGACAAAATCGGCAATCGTTATCAGTCGGGTTCGGTCAACGGGGTGCGGCGTTATCGTCGCCTGAATACCCTTCTGGGCTATCGCTCTGAATGTTCCTGCGCCCTCTCGCACGACCATCAGTACGAGATATCCGATAAATTTCCAGATATCCTCCTGCCCTCTGCCAGAAAATAATATGGGCAGCAGCCAATAAATGCACGTTCCTATCGTTCCGGGAATACCGAGCGCGACGAGATAAGGCTTGAATTTTCCCCATCTTGTTCTCGTCTTGTCAACTATTGCGCCGAAAAGAACATCGTTGATAACATCCCAGATGCCGTTGATGACATTTGCAATACGCTGGAACCTCAGGCTTATCTGGAGAATGTTGGTGACAAAGCGTCCGGAATATGTATTGATATTGAAGCTCTGCGACATATCGTAGACGACATATGCAACCGTCTCTTTGGTTCCGACATAGCGTCTGTTCTGATAAACATATCCGCTATTTTCGGCATTACCGCCGGCTTGATTGCCGACCGCAGCGGTTTTTACTTCTTCTGCCAAAGCATTACCTCCTGTCTGCATTTTTTTACTTTTGAATCATAACATAATTTTTATGCAAATGCAACAGTTTTATTAAACATTGTTGCTTCAATGTGTATAAATTTTGAACTGTATATTTCTGTATACAAAAAGCGGGCATAAAAAATCCTCCGTACATTACATACGGAGGATAGTTTCTATTTGTTATGAGGAAGTCTTTACAGCTCGCTCTTGCTGTTGCCGATCTCCATCTGAGCCTTTGCGAGTTTCTCGAGCGCTTCAAGGTCGCCGGAGGTTGCCTCCTTGGACATTGCGGCTCTTCTCTCAAGCAGCTCTTCGTACATCTTCTCCTTCTTCTTGTCGTTCAGATCATAGAAGAGCATCGGAATGATGCCGAGGGAGGTTGTGATGAACGGGATGATGGTGAACATTGCAAACAGACCGAACTTGGTGTTATCGGACTGCGCGGTGCCTCTTGTGTAGGCAGTCAGGTCGTAGCCGATAAGCTGCTTGATGAACAGCGCGATATAGCCACTGACGATGCTCGAAAGCTTCTGGGCAAGACCCTGGGCGACGCTCGTCATGCCCTCTGTGCGGTAGCCGTTCTTCCATTCGCAGTAGTCCATTGCCTCGTTGTACATCTCGGTCGGAATGACCTTACGCACGCCGTAGAAAATCATGAACAGCGTCTCCCACAAAGTGAGGGCGATCGCCATGGGAACGACCTTCTTATAAAGTCCGTGCTTCTTGCCGCCGATGCAGCCAACGAGGAACACGGGAACGAGCAGGATATCGCCGACATATGTACCCATGATATACAGGAATCGGCTCGAGAAGTGCCGCCTGAACCACGGAACTATCGCATAGCTGATGGGGTTGATTATCGAGCCGGGGATACCGGTAATAATATTGAGCGAAGCAAAGTTCAGAACATCGATAAGGTAGTCCGACTTGCTGCCGCCGACCGAGAAGCCGCTGAGCATCTTGGAAAGCGTCATAAGAAGTATCGGCTTGTTGTTGATTATCGACTTGATACCCGCCTTGATACTCGGACGCTCGACGGACTGCATGACTCTCTCTTTACAGATAAAGAAGAACCACATAGCACCTGCGCCTGCGACAACGGCAGTGAAAATACCCATGCCGACAAAAGTACCTTGAAGAGTAAGCTTGATCTTATTTCTGCCGATAAGGTCAAGGAGAACGGTCATTATCTGCTCGGGCAGCTTTTCTCCGAGGAAGCCGGAGGCAAAGTTTGCAATAGTGATAATTCTCGTTCTGTCAACAGGGTGCGGGGTTATTGTAGACTGGATACCCTTCTGTGCGATATCGCGGAATGTTCCCGCGCCTTCACGCACGACCATGAGAAAAAGATATCCGATGAATTTCCAGATATCGTTCGGACCTCTGCCCGCAAATATGAGGGGCATGAGCCAATAAATGCACGTACCGATTGTGCCGGGGATACCGAGCGCAACGAGATAGGGCTTGAACTTGCCCCAGCGGGTTCTCGTCTTGTCAACTATCGCACCGAAAAGCACATCGTTGATAACGTCCCAAATACCGTTGATAACATTCGCTATTCGCTGCAGCTTCAGGCTGACCTGAAGGATGTTGGTGACGAATCTCTGCGAATACGCGTTGATATTGAAGCTCTGCGACATATCATAGACGACGTAAGCGACAGTCTCTTTCGTACCGACATAGCGTCTGTTCTGAAAGACGTATCCTGACGAATCTTCGCCGGATCCTGCCTGCGGATTGACCGCAGCTGTCTGTTCCTGTGCCAAAAGACGACCTCCTATTTAAAAAATCAAGCTTTTTGATTATAACACAGCTTCTGGCAAAAAGCAACAATTACCATACAAAAAGTTGTGATTTTGCACACAAAATTCGGCAAAAATGCCGTATACGGATTGTTTGAATAACATCTTTGTGTTATTATACATTATTATAAAGCGATAATTTGCGGGAGGTGCGGAAAAATGAAAAGCAAAAACGCGGGGTTATATATTCACATACCGTTCTGCCGTAGCAAGTGCCCCTACTGCGATTTTTATTCTCTGCGCCTTGACGAAAGCGCGGCGAATGTCTACACCGACACGCTTATCCACCGCATTCCCGCTCTTGCGGCAAAATATAACATAACTGCGGACACCGTTTATATTGGCGGCGGCACCCCGTCAGCGCTGGGAGCGGAGAGGCTCGGCAGAATCATCGGCGCGGCGAGGGAGTTTTCTGCGCCGAGTTGCGAGACGACAGTTGAAATCAATCCGTTTGACGCGGCGAAAAAGAATCTTGATTTCGCCCTGCTCAGAGAAGCGGGAGTCAACAGGATATCCATGGGTATGCAGTCGGCAAACGACGGCGAACGCCGCGCGCTCGGCAGACTCAGCGGCAGGGACGATGTTTCGCTCGCCGTAAAGCGCGCGCAGGACGCGGGGATAGATAATATATCGCTCGACCTCATGCTCGCCGTCCCCGGTCAGACAGTCGATTCGCTCAAGGACAGCATAGCTTTCTGCGCGGACGCGGGAGTTCGCCATGTCAGCGCATATATTTTAAAAATAGAAGAGGGCACGCGTTTTTATGAGAAACGCGGCGAGCTGACTCTGCCGGATGAAGATGCGACCTGCGAGCTGTATCTGACCGCGTGCGAGGAGCTCGAAAAGCGCGGATTCATGCAGTATGAGATCTCGAACTTTGCAGAGCCCGGATATGAGAGCCGCCACAATCTGAAGTACTGGGACTGCGACGAATATCTCGGCATAGGTCCGGCGGCGCACTCGTTTATAGACGGTAGGAGATTCTTTTTCCCGCGCGATATAGAGAGCTTTATCGCAGGCTGCGAGCCAACGGACGACGGCGAAGGCGGGAGCTTTGAAGAATATCTCATGCTCCGTCTGCGGCTGAACAAAGGTCTTGTGTTTTCAGAAGTAGAAGAGCGGTTCGGACACGGCGTGCCGGAGGATATGATCAAAAAATGCATTGAGTTTTCAAAATCCGGTCTGACGGTATGCGACAGCGAGCACATCGCACTGACAAGGCAGGGTTTTCTCGTCTCAAACGCGGTTATATCCGAACTGATATAGGCAGTTGCAAAAATAGTCAAAAAGTCCTTGACGGCTATGGAAAAATTTTATATAATGTCCTTTGCAGCCGAATAATGAGTGGTGGAGTCTGTCATAATCCGTCAAATATGCGGATTATTTATTTGAGGTTGAAGCAATGCGGTTTTTGTGTTGCCATGCTTAAAATGAAGTGGCGGTTTCGCGTTCCGGTAGGGAGCGCGTTTTTCTTTGGGGAAAAATCGGTCGCTGAGCGTTCGCTGCGAAAAAAATATTTTGGAGTGTGAAGCATGAGCAGTATCACTATAACCGCACTGGTGCTCTTCGCGGCGACGTATATTCTTATGATGGCGTTTCAGAAGATCCGCCCCTATGTCGCTGTTGCATCGGCAGTTATCTTCGTTGTCCTCGGCACTATTGCCGCATTCAAGCCCGACCTTTTCGGCGCGGACTTTTTCTCCCTCGGTTCGGGAAACTCTTTCAGCTATACTTTCAAAGCAGCTGTCGGCGAAATCGACTGGAACGTCATCATGATGATAGCCGGCACCATGGGCACCGTCTATCTCTTTATCGAGTCCAAGATGCCTCAGCTGATGAGTGACGTTCTTATATCGAAGATGCCCAATGTCAAGTGGGCTGTCGTCTGCATGAGCCTTTTCGCGGGCATCGTCTCCGCGTTTGTCGACAATGTCGCTACCGTTCTTATGATAGCGCCCGTCGCACTTGCACTGTGCAAGAAGCTCAACATCTCCCCTGTCCCGAGCATTATCTGCATCGCCGTTTCGTCAAACCTCCAGGGTGCGGCGACTCTCGTCGGCGACACGACTTCAATTCTGCTCGCCAAGGCGGCAAACCTCGATTTCTCCGACTTCTTCGTTGACGAGGGCAAGCCCGGCATGTTCTGGGTCGTTGAGGCGGGTGCAATTGTCAGCGCGCTGATAATCCTCTTCATGTTCCGCAAGGAGAACGACAAGATACATATCAACGACCGCACAAAGGTTGAGGACAAGTTCCCGACCTTCCTGCTTATTGCGACTGTTGTCTGTCTCATCGCCGTTTCGTTCATCCCCTACAAGAGCAACGCGGCCGAGGGTCAGTTCTACAAGCCCGAGATAACCAACGGTCTTATCTGCATGTTCTTCTTCTTTGTCGGCATAATCCGCGAGCTGTTCCGCAAGAACACCGAGATAGTCAAAAACGCATTCAAAGAGATCGACTACTACACCATCATTCTTCTGACCGGTCTTTTCGTCGTCATCGGCGGCATAAAGAACGCGGGTGTTATTGATATCATCGGCAACGCCATATCGAAAGTCGGCGGAAGCTCCGGCAGCGTGTTCATCGTCTATACTGTCATAGTCTGGATGTCCGTCATTCTCTCGGCATTCATCGACAACATCCCCTACACCGCTACCATGCTCACCGTCATCCCGGTCATTGCCGTCAACCTCGGCATCGACCCGAAGATCATGTACTACGGTCTGCTCTGCGGCGCGACCCTCGGCGGCAACCTGACGCCGATCGGAGCATCCGCGAACATCGCGGGCATCGGCATTCTCCGCAAGGAGGGTCACGAGGTAAAGGCTACGACCTTCATGAAATACGGCGTACCCTTCACCCTCGCGGCGGTCATAACCGGATATCTTCTCATCTGGTTCATCTGGAAGCCGTAAAAAATAAAATAAAAGCAAAAGTCCCGGTTCCGAAAGGAGCCGGGATAAATTTTTAGCCCGCCTGAATCGGCGGGCTCTGTTATTAAAGTACTTTCGAAAGGAAATCCTTGGCGCGGGGGCTCTGCGGATCGGCGAAGAACTTTTCGGGCGTGTTCTCCTCAACTATTTTGCCCTCGTCCATGAACACGAGCTTCGTGCCGACCTCGCGGGCGAAGCCCATCTCGTGGGTGACGACAACCATCGTCATGCCCTCGCGGGCGAGCTGCTTCATCAGGTCGAGAACCTCGCCGACCATCTCGGGGTCGAGGGCGCTCGTCGGCTCATCGAAAAGAATGACCTCGGGGTTCATCGCGAGCGAGCGGACTATTGCGACTCGCTGCTTCTGGCCGCCGGAGAGGGTCGAGGGATAGACATCGGCTTTGTCCTCGAGTCCTATGCGCTCAAGCAGCTTGTGCGCGTTCTCCTCCGCCTCTTTCTTTATCTCCTTGACGGGGCGCACGGGCAGCTTATCCTTGCGGAACATATTGTGCATCACTGCCTTGCGTCTGTCCTTCTTGGCGCAGAGCACGGGAGAAAGCATTATGTTCTCAATAACAGTCTTGTTGTTGAAAAGATTGAAATGCTGGAACACCATTCCCATCTTTCTGCGATGGATATTTATATCGACCTTGGGGTCGGCGATATCCACGCCCTCGAATATAATCTTGCCGGAGGTCGGATCCTCCATGCAGTTGAGGCAGCGCAGGAATGTGCTCTTTCCGGAGCCGGACGGGCCGATGACAACAACGATGTCGCCCTTGTTGATAGTCATGTTGATGCCCTTGAGGACTTCATTGTCCCCGAAGTTCTTTTTCAGGTCAATTACGTCTATCACTCTTCTTCAGGCTCCTTTCCATGATTTTTACAAGCAGGGTTATCAGGCAGACTATAACGATATAGATGAGCGCCATGGCGATATACGGCACCATGAACTCATAGCTGTTCGAGCCGATGTAGCTGAACGCAACATAGAGGTCGAGTGCGCCGACGAACGAGACGACCGAAGTCTCCTTGATAAGAGCGATGAACTCGTTGCCGAGGGTCGGGAGAATGTTCTTTATCGCCTGCGGGATGACTATGCGCATCATCGTGGTCGAGAAGCTAAGGCCGACGCTTCTGCCGCCCTCCATCTGACCGTCGTCAACGCTCTGGATACCACTTCGCATTATCTCCGATATATACGCGCCGCTGTTGAGGCCGAAAACCGCTATCGCCACGCTGACCGACGGGAGATTGACGCCCATTATCGGCAGCACGACATAGTAGAATATAAGCAGCTGCACGACCATGGGGGTTCCTCTGAAGAGCGCGACATAGAATGCGCAGATGGCGTTGAGTATTCTCGGGAGGACTTTGTATTTCGGTATAACACGCACGGTCGCTATCAGCGTACCGATGACAATACCGATTATAAGACCGAGAACGGCTATCTTGAGCGTATTCTGCAAGCCCTGCAGGACTTTTACATAGCCGTTGTAGTCTATGAGTATCTCGATAAACTTATCGATTTTCTTCGGTAAGCTTGCTATAAAATCGTTCATAGTTCTTTTCCTTTGTCCAAATACTTGCGCGGCAAAAAGCGCCGCAGACTAAAAGGAAGGCCGTTTCGACCGAAACAGCCTTCTTTCGTTATTTACATTTAAGCTCAGGCAACATCATTGATGGCCTTTGCGATGCTCGCAGCGGGAGCGGAGTCGATGATAACATAGTCAACGCCGCCGTTGATGAGATCCTGGACTGCAAGAGAACCGCTCTTATAAGCGACAGCCTTCGCCTTGAGTCCCGGGAATCCGAGATCTTCGCTGCCCTCGATGAAGGAGTTGCCGGTAGTGCCCTGCTGGCAGCCGATCTTCTTGTCCTCGGTGAGGCTGTTGAGGATAGCCTTGACATCGTCAGCGCTCTTGCAGGCGTCGAAGGTGGTGTCGGTGCCCTTGACTATAAGTCTCTGAGATGCCTCATAGTAAGCGTCGGAGAAGTTGACATACTCTTTACGGTCTTCGCTGATGGTAAGACCTGCCATTGCGATATCGCACTTGTGCTGGCCGACGGAAAGGCAGACAGCGTCGAAGTCCATGTTCTGGATAACGAGCTCTTTGCCGAGCTTCTTGGCGACATAAGCGGCAATCTCCATGTCGATGCCGTAGTAGTCATCGCCCTTCATGTACTCAAAGGGCTCGAAAGCGGCGTTGGTCGCAACGACGAGCTGATCCTTGCTCTCATCGAGAGCCGCAGACTTGACAGCTTCGGGAGTGCCGCCGCCGAAGTACTTGTCGCAGATAGCGGAGAATGTTCCGTCGCTCTTCATCTCTTTGATTATGTCGTTGACCTGGGTGAGCAGCTCGGGCTGGTTCTTGTCAACGCCGAAAGCGTACTGCTCGCTGGTCAGATCGTAGTCAATGACCTTGACTGCGGGTGCCTTTGTTGTATTGCCGTCGTCCTTGTTGCCGCCGCAGGCTGCGAACGCAGTGCAGATGCAGACAAGCGCAAGCACGAGAGCAATTATCTTCGTAAACTTTTTCATGATGTTTTCCTCCTGTTTGATTTGATGACTGTATTATAACACCATATTTTCAAAATGCAAGGCTTTATTGAATATTTTTTCATGTTTTTGGCGTTTTTCTGCATTTTGACGGTAAATATGCATCTTATTCATGCATAGTTGAATATTTTAGCCAATACATCCGCCGGAATGAAGCTGCGGCAGAAGTCGAGAAAATCCTGCGGAGGCGGAGCAGACAGGCGAATTTCTTCGCCCGAAGCCGGATGAATAAAATCACATTCGGCGCAGTGGAGCAAATGATGACCTATCTCATTTTCCGGCGCACCGTACATTGTGTCGCCCGCAAGGGGTGCGCCCATGGACGCGAAATGCACCCTTATCTGATGCGTTCTGCCGGTCTCGAGGGTGAGACTCAGCAGGCTGTATTCGTCGCTTGAATACAGGCTCTCCCAATGCGTTACCGCGCTCTCGCTCCCGGGCATATCGCCGCACGCGCGCAGAGTTTTCATCGGGTCGGGGCGGTAGATAGGCTTGTTTATTGTTCCTCTCCCCTCGAAGTGTCCGCGGACGACGGCTACATATCTTTTATTTATATTGCCCGAAAGGCGTGCCGCCGCATAGCGGTTCAGGGCGCAGACAACAACGCCCGATGTGCCTTTGTCGAGCCTGCCGACGCAGCGGAACACTGCGCTCTTCCCCTCGCTTTGCAGATGCCCGGCGACCGCATTTGCGAGCGTGTCGCCCTGATGGTTATGGGTCGGGTGCATCGCGAGAAAGGGTGATTTGTTGACGGCGAGCAGATCGGCGTCCTCATATATTACATCTATATTTATATCCATCGGCTCGACCGTTTCGGTCTCGACGGGCAGAGTCACAATAACGATATCGCCCGCGTGCAGGCGGTCTATTGTACGCAGCGTCTCGCCGCCGCGGGTTATGCCGCCGTCGATGCGCTTGAGCGAGCTTAACGCGCGCGCCGAAATTCCCGCGCAGCCGCGCAGGAAATAAAACGCTTTTTTACCCTCGTACTCCTCGGGCACGGTGAATTCAAGTTTTCTGTTCAAGCGCGACCTCCCGGAAATTATTTCGGCTTTCTGCCTGCCGCAAAAGGGTCTGCCCGTTTAGACGCAAAAAGCGTTAAAAGAGCGAAAATCAACAAAAATAAAGGTCATAATCTGCGCTGTCGGACGTGAATTATGACCTTTATATTTTCTTTGGTCTGCGCTGAATTCGACAGTCCCGGAGCTTTTTATTTTTCCGCGCTCTCCCGCGCTATGCGTTCCTTCCAGCAGCGGTGGCACATCGCCTCATAGCGGTCGTTGCCGCCGAGGAGCACCTGCGAGCCGCTGGTCACAACCTGTCCGTCCTCGCCTATTCTCGCGTTGACGGTTGCCTTTCTGCCGCAGCGGCAGATGGTCTTTATCTCGGTTATGGAATCCGCGACCTCGAACAGCCTGCGGCTTCCCGGGAAAACATTCGTCAGGAAATCGGTACGCAGCCCGAAGCAGAGCACCGGAATATCGCATTCGTCAACTATTCTGCGAAGCTGATCTATCTGGTCTTCTGTAAAAAACTGGCTCTCATCCGAAATAACGACATCCGCATCGCGGCATTTCTTGCCGAACATTTCATATATATCGTCCTGCGGGGATATCACCTGCGCCTTTGCGCTGAGTCCTATACGGGAATACACCGTGTCGGAGCCGTCGCGCGTGTCGATGCTCGGTTTTATCAGCCAGACCTTGCGATCCTTCTCTTCGTAGTTGAACTTGGTCATGAGCGCCTGAGCCGATTTTGACGAGCCCATTGCGCCGTATTTGAAGTAGAGCTTCGCCATCAGTCGACCTTGACGGTCCAGCCGAACTCGTCGGGCAGTCTGCCCCACTGGATACCGGTGAGGGTATCATAGAGCTTCTGCGAGATCGGGCCGATCTTGCCGTCGTTGATTACCATGTGCTTGTCGCCGTACTTGAGCTCGCCGATGGGCGAAATAACAGCTGCTGTGCCCGAGCCGAACGCCTCGTCAAACTTGCCCTCGTCATATGCCTTGACGAGCTCGCCGATTTCGATATCTCTCTCGGTGACTTTGTAGCCCATGTGGCGGAGAAGCTCGATGCAGGACTTTCTTGTGATACCGCCGAGGATGCAGCCTCTGTCAAGGCTCGGGGTGATGACCTCGCCGTCAACGACAAAGAACACGTTCATTGCGCCGACCTCGTCGATATACTTTCTGTGAACGCCGTCAAGCCAGAGGACCTGAGCATAGCCCTGCTCCTCGGCGACTTCCTGCGCCTTCATGGATATAGCATAGTTTGCAGCAGCCTTTGTAAAGCCGGTGCCGCCGGTAACGGCGCGGACATAATGCTCCTCGACGTAGATTTTAACGGGAGCAAGTCCGTTGTCGTAATATGCGCCGACGGGTGAAAGAATTATAACGAAAAGCAGATGCTTCGCCGGATGAACACCGACCATGGGATCAATAGCGAAGATATACGGACGGATATAGAGCGAAGTGCCCTCGCTGTGCGGTACCCAGTCCTTATCGACCTCGACAAGGGTCTTGATAGCCTCAACGCCGAATGCCTCGTCGATCTTCGGGATGCAGAGACGCTCGTTGGAGACATTAAGTCTCGCCATATTCTGATCGGGGCGGAAAAGGCCGATGCTGCCGTCGGCTCTTCTGTATGCCTTGAGTCCCTCGAAGTCAGCCTGGCCATAGTGCAGGCACATCGCCGCGGGATCAAGAGCTATAGGAGCATAGGGCACGATTCTCGGGTTGTGCCAGCCTTCGCCCTCGTCATAGTTCATAATAAACATATGGTCGGTAAATATCTTGCCGAAGCCGAGCTTTGTCTCGTCTGTGGGCTTTGCTTTAGGAGCGGTAGTACGCTCGATAGTTATCTTCTGCATAATAGCATCTCCTTTATCTTGAATACAGGTGTTGCACTTTAGAAGTACAATACCATTATTATATCACCGTCAAGTGCAATTTCAAGAGTTAAAGCGTTTAAATATTCAGGCAAAAAACGCTCTGTTTTCGTCAGAATACTATACGAAGTTGACAATCGCCGCATGTTTTGGTATCATATACTTGACTAATTTTATCATCAACACAACTGTGTTATCCCATATTTCGTAAAGGAAGGTCTTCAATGCCTAACACCGATAATTTATGCATGAGCTGCATGAAACCCATCGGCGACGCGAAGCAGTGCCCCTACTGCGGATACCACGCCGACTCGCCCCAGCTCTCCCCCTATCTCCCGATAAGAAGCGTTGTTGCAAACCGCTATCTCGTCGGCAAGGTGCTGGAGTTCAACGGCGACGGAGTCACCTATGCCGGATGGGACATGACCGAGCGCATAGCCGTCAAGGTCAGGGAATTTCTGCCCGACGCCATTTGCTCGCGCGAAAACGGCGAGACTCAGGTCAGAGTCATGCAGGGCTGCGAGCGCGCTTACACCGACTGCTACCAGAGCTTTCTTGAGCTGTGGCGCAAGCTCATGCGCCTTATGGGACTTTCTGCGCTCATAAGCGTGACGGATGTCGTTGAGGACAACGGCACCGCATACGCTATCTATGAATATACGGACGCCGTTCCGCTGAGAAAATACCTGCTCTCGACAAGCACGGGATACATCCCGTGGGAGCGCGCGAGGCAGATGTTCATGCCCGCCCTTTCGGCGCTCGGCACTCTGCACTCGGCGGGCATAATCCACCGCGGGCTTTCGCCGCAGACCATTCTTGTAACGCCTGACGGCAAGCTCAAGATATCGGGCTTCAGCATCTGGCAGGCACGCACGGCGCGCGGCGATCTGAACCCCGAGCTTTTCCCAGGCTACGCCGCGATAGAGCAGTACGGCTTCGAGGGTCAGCAGGGCGCATGGACGGATATATATGCCTTTGCGGCGGTGCTCTACCGCGCGCTCATAGGCACAGATCCGATAGTTGCCACGACCCGCGTGACAAACGACCGTCTGATGATACCGAGCAAATTCGCCGAGCAGCTCCCGGCATATGTAATAAACGCGCTGATAAACGCGCTTCAGATCCTGCCCGAGGACAGAACCCGCTCAGTCGAGCAGTTCAGGGCGGAACTCTCCGCCTCCCCGACCGCGGCATACGCGGGCGAGATCCAGGCAATGAGCGGCGACCGCTCGGTCGAACCCGCGCAGGGCGAAACCGCTCCGGCAGCGCCGAAAAAGAAGAAGAGCGAAGCTCAGCCGTTCCTCATTGCAGTCGGCATAACGCTCGGAATCGGAATAATAATTTTCGCCATTCTCATGGCGACGGTATTCAGAGGCAGCTTCTCAAAGAAGGATGACACCGACCAGTCGAGCCTCAACGCATCGGTCACGGAGAGCACAAGCGCCGAGACGATAGTTGTCCCCGACTTCAAGAACCTCAGCTACGAGGCGATATCCAAGAACCCCGTCTGGGACGGCAAGTTCACCTTCAAGACGAAGTACGAATACAGCGACACCGTCAAGGAGGGCTATGTTATTTCGCAGAGCCTGCCCGAGCAGACCACTGTCGCGATAGGCAGCGAGATAGAGCTCGTCATCAGCAGCGGCAAGGAGAGCGTTGATGTCCCCGATGTGTTCGGCAAGAGCTACGCCGAAGCCAAGCAGATGCTGACGGACAGCGGCTTTGTCTGCACTGTCGCGGGCAACTACACCGAGGGCGTTGTCGTTTCGATGTCCGTTGAGCCCGGCTCAAAAGCTCCGAAGGGCACGCGCATAGAACTTACATTCTCGACCTCGAACGAGAACGATGTAACAAACTCGAATCAGAGCTCCGGCGGTTCGATACTCGACCGCCTGCTCGGCCAGTAAAATATCGCTTAAAATTAACAACGGCGCGGCTATAAAGCCGCGCCGTTTTGATATCAACTGCTTATTTTATATATCCTATAATGAAATGCGAACTCTTCTTGACGAAGTCATCGAAGCCGGACAGCTCGCGCGGGTCTGGGCGGCTGTTGCTGAAGTTATACACTCTGACGCCGCCGTTTTCCATGCTCTCGACCGCCACGGTATGCAGCGACGACAGAAGCGGGCGCTTCGTCCAAAACGAGATTATCGCCGAGCCGGCTTTTGGAAATTCGCGTTTAAAGCACTCATAGTCCGTTATGCCGTGCTCAGACATGCCGCGCTTTTGGAAATAGTGCCTGAGCATATACGGATTCGAGCCGAACAGTCCCATAAGCACCGAGCCTTTGGGGTATATTTCGAGCGCGAGATCCGCCATGTTCGTTTTCACGCCGTGCAGGCGCATATAGTTATAGACCGCGATTATCTCACAGCCGTTATACGACATCGGAAAAAGCCCGTAACGCAGCCGGCTGACCATGCCGAGAGCCTGACCGTTTATGAATCTGTCGGGCATCGGCATATTTTTATTGACTTTATAGTTCGGTTTTTCAAGCATAATTAAACCTCCGTCATAAGACGCGACGCATCGGGCTTGGATATCCACATATCTTCCCACTTCTGCCCGGCGATGACCTCGAGGCGCTTCTTCTCTTCATCGTCGATGTCAATTTCGCCCTGCTCATGCTTTTGCTTGATGAGAGCTTTTATCTGCTCATGGTCGCGCTTTGTCATGGTGTAGCGCCAGACGGTGATGAGGGTTATTATCGCGAATATTGTCGGCAGGATTGAGAAGTTCAGGCGCAGTCCCCAGATAGTGCGCGCGGGCTGCATTGACGGCGCGGTTATCTTCGGGTTATAGCCGAACGCATCTATAGACGCGCCGACGATATACGCCATGAAGCTGTTTATCATCTTGCGGAACAGCGTATAGAATGTCGATATCGTGCCCTCGCGGCGCTCGCCCGTTATCATCTCGTCAACATCGGTGACGTCGGGCTGGATATTGACAATGAAGAAATCGGGGCCTGAGAAGCCGAAGTTGTAGCATATCGAAGATATGACGATAATTATCGTTGAAACAATCGACGGCGTGTTCGGCGTTATAAATGAAGTAATGAACAGACCGACAACCATAAGCGGACCGAGAATTTTTCCGCACGACTGCTTGCCGAACTTCTTGATGAGCATATAGTTTATGGGCGTGCCCATGAATTCAGAGATACCCGAGACTATAGTCATGGATATGAACAGGCTGTATTTATCGGCGACGCTGACCATGAAATACTGGTCGGTGATGCTGTAGAATCCGCGGCACATCATAAAGCAGAGGCTTATAAGAAAATACTGCCTGAACGCGCGGTTTTTGAAAACTTTTACATACTGGCTGACGATGAACTTTATGTTTATCGGCATCTTCGGCATATCCTTTGAGGACGGCTCGCTCGTATGGAAATAGCAGTAGACAAGCGGCCACGCGAAGAACACAGCGAGGATAAAGCCGATTAGCATATACTTGTTCGTATCCGCGTGCGAGGGATTCGGCAGACTGCCGAGCGCCGTTCCGACATCGAACTCGCTCAATATGAGCGCGGTGAGTATGAATGAAGTCACCTGGCCGACGGAGTTCATCAGATACTCAATAAACAAGAACTGCGTTCGCTGAAAATAATTCGGCGCGACCATCGGCAGCATCGAAGTATGCGGCACGCTCGCTATGGTGAACGCTGTGCTGTAGAGCAGCGTTCCCGCGATGTACCAGAGCATGATATTGCGCGTGTTGCCGGTATCCGATATTCCGAATGAGGTCCACTTCATGATATAGGCTATCATGAACGGGATGACCGCTATTAGCAGATATCTCCTGTGGCGTCCTGACTTTGCGCGGGTGTGGTCGCTGATAATACCCATTATCGGGTCGGTTATTGCGTCCCACATTCCGCCGATGAGCGAAATGAAACCCGCCTGCTTGGTGCTCAGCCCCTCGACATAGGTCAGATACTGCTGATGATACATGCTGATCGGATAGCCCGCTCCGCCGAGCATGATGTTTCCCGAGGTATAGCCCACGGCAGGCTTGAGGGTATCTTTCAAATCGCCCTCGATTCCCGCAATGTCTTTGAACCATTCGGAAAAAGTTCTTCTTTCTTTTTTCATTGTTGTCTCCCCTTTCGGCCATATAAGGGAATCGCGATATAACAACAGCCGCAGCTGAAAGTTACTTGAAAAGCTTCGTGTGTCTGAGCGCCGAATAGAGCGGCAGTCCGAGCACGAGGCAGACTGCGAGTTCGCCCGCTCCGACTTCCAGAGCGGATATTGCAAACGCGGTGAGTTTTCCGTCCTCGACCGGGGTCAGCATCACTATCTCAAGTCCGACTATGACGGCGTTGAATATAACCGGCATAAGTGACGAGAGCACCGGGAGTTTTTTTATCTGCACATTTCTGAGCATACGCCCGGTCACCGCGCCGAGAAGAGTCGCCGCCGAGCCGAAGAGCACATCCCATATGCCCATCGGGCTCGAAATATTGCCTATGATACAGCCTATCGTCAGCCCCGGTATCGCAGCGGGGGTGAGAGTCGAGAGCACGGTCAGGGCTTCGGAGAGCCTGAACTGCACCGGGCCGTAAGCGAGTGAGAACGCGGCGCTGAGATATGTCGCCGCCGCATAGAGCGCGGCAATGACCGCGCTCTCCGTCAGGAATCGGACGGAAAGTTTTTTGTTTTTCATTTTTCTGCTCCTTTTTGCTGCCATGCAGCGCCTTTAGTTTTGTTCGGCATCGGGCACAATGCCTGTCGGGAAGGTTTCGAACCGACGATTAATTTATATCAAAGATATTCGGCGAGGTCTTTCATGCTGTCGACCACGACGCTCGCTTTAATATCCGAATTTTCGTATTCCTCTCTCGTAGTCACGCCGCTGAGCACGAGCACGCTCGGTATGCCGTGGCTGGCACCTATCGCGATATCCGTCGCCAGGCGGTCGCCTATAAAAGCAATCTCATCGCGCGAGCAGGAGAGCATATGGGTTATATAATCTACAGTCGCGGTCATGGGCTTGCCCATAACAAGCGGGCGTTTGCCTGTCGAAGCGGCGAACAGCTCGATCATCGAGCCCGTGTCGGGCATAAAGCCGTCCGCAGTCGGGCAGTTTAGATCGGGGTGGGTTGCTATATACTCCGCGCCGTTTGCGATATACTTCGCAGCGTTCCAGAGCTTCTGATAAGTCAGCGTAGTATCAAAGCCGAGCACGACTATATCCGGATCTTTTTCAACAAGATTGATGCCGGCAGCTTCAAAGTCGCCGGTCAGGCGCTCGTTGCCGAGAAGATAGACGCTCTTGCCGGGGCGGTGTCTCTTGAGGAAGTCTATAGTGACATGGGACGAGATTATGACGCGCTTTTCGTCAACTGGGAATCCCATCTTCGCGAGCTTATCCCTGCACGAGCCGACATTGTTCGATGAATTGTTCGTGAAGAAATAGAAATCTCTCCCGCTCTCGCGGACTTTTTTCAAAAATCCGTCCGCGCCCGGGATGATGTTTCCGTCAAGATAGAATGTTCCGTCCATATCGACGATGAAATATTTTGTCTTTTCAAAGATGTTTTTTTCTGCCAAGGTTTCCACACACTTTCTCTCAAAGTCCTGTTTTCGGGACATAATATTTATAATTATATCATAGCACACCCGTGTTTTACAATATGTCTTTTTAGTGTCTTTTTCGGCTGTCACAAGCCGTTTTCCGACACAACATAAAGATGTGTGGCTTTTGTCTTTATAAAAAATTGACTTTTCTTTAAATTTTCGGAAAAAGTTTTATATTTACTATAGACTTTTTTCTTCAGATATTTTAAAATTGTATTGTATAATGCATCGGCTTTGAGCCGATGGGGACGGAGGACAAAGATATGCCAAACCAGAATCTTGAATTCGGAAACAGGCTCAAGACATTCAGAACGCTCAACGGGCTGACTCAGGGGGAAGTCGCTGAGGTGCTCAACCTCGACCGTTCGACCTACACCTACTATGAAAAAGGCCGCGTGCCGAATCTCGACACGCTCAACAAGCTTTCAAAGCTTTTCAACGTATCCGTTGCCGAGCTTATCGGCGAACGCGACGACGGCGCACTCGATGTTATTAAAAACGCCAGCCGCGAGCTCCATGTTGAGAGCATTTTTTTAAGACCCGATGAAAAACAGCTGATACTCAACCTTCGCCTTTGCTCCGCTGCAGAAAGGCAGAAAATTTTTGACAAGGTCAATCAGTATATCGAAAAGAAATCCAAATAAGGACATTTGATGGACAATTTCAAGCTCGAAAATCTCGGCTCTGGCATAACGGCGGTCATCTCGAAAGAACACGGATTCGGGACCGACGCTCTTCTGCTCGCCGACTTTGCGGCAGTGAAAGAATCCAACCGCTGCTGCGACATGGGCAGCGGATGCGGAATAATCCCGCTGCTGTGGCTCAAAAAGAATATGAGCAGACCCGTTGCCGCCATTGAAATAAGCGAACAGGGATGCGAACAGATGAACAAGGCTGCCGGGATAAATTCTCTCGGCGGCCGTCTTGAGGTATATAACAAAGATCTCAGAAATGTGCGCGAATTTCTCCCCGCGGGTGAATTTGACGTTGTGACGATGAATCCGCCCTACAAAGCCGAGGGTGCGGGAATAGTCAGCGCGGATGAATTTGCGGCGCGGGCGCGGCACGGGCTGTGCTGCTCGCTCGATGATATGTGCGAAGCCGCCGCGTGGCTTTTAAAATTCGGCGGAAAATTCTGCGTGTGTCTGCGCCCGGAGCGACTCTGCGAGCTGATGTGCAAAATGAGCGCCGCGGGAATTGAACCGAAGAGACTCAGAACAGTTTCAAAACGCGACGGATGCGCCCCGTGGCTCGTTCTTGTCGAGGGAAAGCGCGGCGGAAAGCCCGGAATGACGGTCGAGCCCCAGCTAAACATCTATGACGGGGACGGTTACTCGGAATATATGAAATCGCTCTATTCCGACTACGAACGAGAGCGTGAAAATAATGACCGCGAAAGGAAAAAGACTGACTGATGAGCGCTGTACTTTATGTTGTCGGCACGCCGATAGGCAATCTGGGCGACCTCTCTCCCCGCGCGATAGATGCGTTTGAAAACTGCGATTTCATCGCCGCGGAGGACACCAGAGTGACGCTGAAGCTTCTCAACTCGTTCGGGATAAAGAAGCCGATGATAAGCTATCACGAGCACAACAGGTTCGAGATGAGCCCGCGAATAGTTGCGCGGCTGATGAACGGCGAGAGCTGCGTACTCGTCACGGACGCGGGTATGCCCGCGATATCCGACCCCGGCGAGGACTTGGTGCGCATGTGCCACGAGCACGGGATAAAAGTCGAATCCGTGCCCGGACCGACTGCGTTCGCAACGGCGATGGCGATATCCGGTATGCCCTCCGGGAGATTCACTTTTGAGGGCTTCCTGAGCGTAAACAAGGCGAGCCGCACCGAGCACATACAGAGCATAGTTAAAGAGCCGCGCACGATGATATTCTACGAAGCTCCGCACAAGATAGGTGCAACGCTCCGCGACCTCGCCGCCGCGCTCGGCGACAGGGAGATTGCAATAGTCCGCGAAATAACTAAAATTCACGAAGAGGTTATCCGCACGACGCTCTGCACCGCCGCCGAGAAATACGCGGACGGCGGGCTCAAAGGCGAAATAGTGCTCATCATCGCAGGCGCAAAGCCCGAGGAAAAAGAGCAGATGACCGTCGAGCAGGCGGTCGAAGAAGCAAAAAAATTTATAGCATCGGGTGACTCCGCCTCGGAGGCCGCGAAGAAGGCGGCGAAGCTCAGCGGACACAAGAAGGGCGACATATATAAACTTTTGCAGGGAGAGAAGGACAATGGCTGAAGCACTCAGACAATACTGGTATCTTGGAATCGCGCTCATAGTGGCTGTTATTTTAACTCTCTGGGTAATCAAAAAGGCGGCGCAGGCATCGAGCAGGGCGCACGCCGAACGCGAAGCGCAGATGAAAAAGCTCGAATATGAATCGGGCGTGCTCAAAGAGTTCTCCGAGCTCAGCGAAGAGAAGCTCCGCAATGCCGACAGCAAGCGCGCTTTCGACGGCGTGGCGATGAACATACAGCGATATCTCGAAAAGCAGAGCAATATGAACACGGCATTCTCCGCACTCTCCGACAGTCAGAAGCAGATATATGCGCTCTATTATCTCATAGACGATTCACAAAAAGGGCTCAGCGAGTTTTTCAAATGCAACTCCGCTCCCCTGACCCCGGCGGCGCGCGAGGCGGTCGATTCGCTGTTCCCCGCAGACGCCGCAAAGGCATTTGACAGCGAGTACCGCGCATATGACCCCGACGACGAGGATACTTCACTTATCCCCGCCGAGATAGAGAAGAACGACGCCGAATATGCTGAGGCGATGCAGGATTTTGATTTTTATAAAACGGCGGTCGAAATGATAATCGAAAATCTTAAAGACTTTTGCTGATTTACGACTTATTTTTACCCTCATGTAAAGTATAATAGTTTTGTGATGTCCGCGACGCGGATAATAATTATATTATAAACACAGGAGGAAACAGCATGGAATTCAAAGGCAGCAGAACTCAGGCAAATCTCATGGCGGCTTTCGCCGGAGAATCACAGGCAAGGAACAAATACACATACTACGCATCAAAGGCAAAGAAGGACGGCTACGAGCAGATAGCCGCGATTTTCACCGAGACCGCGGACAACGAAAAAGAGCACGCGAAGATCTGGTTCAAGGAGCTGCACGACGGCGCAGTACCATCGACTATAGACAATCTGCGCGACGCGGCGGCAGGCGAAAACTACGAGTGGATCGAGATGTACAAGGAATTCGCCGAGGTCGCCCGCGAAGAAGGCTTCGACCGCATAGCTTCGCTCTTTGAGATGGTCGGCAAGATTGAAAAAGAGCACGAGGAGCGTTACAACACACTGCTCAAAAATCTCGAAGAGGGCATCGTCTTTGAACGCAGCGAAGAGGTCGTATGGGTCTGCCGCAACTGCGGACACATCCATGTCGGCAAATCCGCGCCGAAAGTATGCCCCACCTGCGCCCACCCGCAGTCATATTTTGAAATCAAGAAGACAAATTATTGATAGTTCAGCGAAGCTCTGTCCGTTATCAAACGGGCAGAGTTTTTTATTTTTTGTCCGTTCAGAGCGGTCGAAATTAATAATACAAAAATCATAGGCTTTATTTGGTCATTTTTTACAAAAAATTTACATCAAATACTATGGCCGATTGAATAAAGTAGTCAAAAACCGCTTGAAAAAATCTATAATCGAGTGTATAATTTATTTAATAATACATCTTTTGAGGAAAGTGAGAATCTTAAATGCTTAATGAGAATATCCCGATGTACCTTTTCCATCAGGGTACAAACGCAAAAGCATATGAGTATCTCGGCTCACATCGCGACGAAGAGGATGAGAATTTTACCTATTTTCGCGTATGGGCTCCGCACGCCGTCGCCGTTTTTGTCGCCTGCGACAGAAACAACTGGACGGGAGAGGGCTTTGAGCTCAGCCGCATAAACGAACAGGGTCTCTGGGAGGGACACTTCGAGGGCTTCAAGGAATTTGACGCCTACAAGTATCTCATCATCGCGCAGGACGGCCGCAAGCTGATGAAATGCGACCCCTACGCATTCCACGCCGAGACGCGCCCCGGAACCGCCTCGAAGATATATGAGCTCGGCTCATTCGAGTGGACGGACGGCGCATGGATGAAAAAACGCCGCAGGAAGAATATATATGCCTCCCCGATGAATATATATGAGCTGCACGTCGGTTCGTGGCAGCGATATGCCGACGGCAACACGCTCTCTTATCGCGAGCTCGCGGACAGGCTCGTGCCCTATGTTGTCGACATGGGCTACACGCACGTGGAGCTGCTGCCGATAATGGAGCACCCGTTCGACGGCTCGTGGGGATATCAGGTCACCGGATACTTTGCGCCGACCTCACGCTACGGCACGCCGGACGACTTCATGTATTTTGTTAATAAATGCCACGAAAACGGCATAGGAGTTATATTGGACTGGGTTCCGGCGCATTTTCCGAAAGACGAATTCGGTCTCTACGAATTTGACGGCGAGGCATGCTACGAATACGCCGACCCGAACAAAGGCGAACACAAGCAATGGGGCACGCGAGTTTTTGACTACGGCAGGACGGAAGTGCAGAGCTTCCTGATGTCGAGCGCGCTGTTCTGGCTCGAAGTCTACCACGCGGACGGACTGAGGGTCGACGCCGTTGCGTCCATGCTTTATCTCGACTACGGGCGCGAGGACGGCGAATGGAGCCCGAACACCTACGGCGGGCGAGAGAATCTCGAAGCCGTGGCATTTATAAAAAAGCTCAACGAGACTATATTCGGAGAGCACGGCGACATCATGATGATAGCCGAGGAGAGCACCTCCTGGCCGATGGTGTCAAAACCCGTCTATCTCGGCGGTCTCGGCTTCAACTTCAAATGGAATATGGGCTGGATGAACGACTGCCTGCGCTATTTCTCGCTCGACGGTCTGTTCAGGAAGTTTAATCACGACTGCCTGACCTTCTCGTTCTTCTACGCTTTTTCCGAGAATTTCGTGTTGCCTATCTCGCACGACGAGGTGGTTCACGGCAAATGCTCGCTGATAAGCAAGATGCCCGGTACATACGAAGAGAAGTTTGCGGGAGTCCGCTCGTTCCTTGCATATATGATGGCGCACCCGGGCAAGAAGCTGCTCTTCATGGGTCAGGAGTTCGGTCAGTTCATCGAGTGGAACTACAAGCAGGAGCTCGACTGGCTGCTGCTCGACTACGATATGCACAGAAAGCTCAAGGAGTTTTCGCGCACTCTCAACCGCTTCTATAAGCGCAACCCCGCGATGTGGGAGATCGACTACAGCTGGGAGGGCTTCAGCTGGATATCCAGCGACGACAGCGCAAACTCCGTCATTGCTTTCCGCCGCATGGATAAAAAGGGCGACGAGCTGATAGCCGTCTGCAACTTCACCCCCGTCACGCGCGAAAATTACCGCATCGGAGTGCCGGACAAGGGCACTTACCGCATAGTCCTCAACACGGACAGCGTCGAGTTCGGCGGCAGCGGAACAAAGATGCAGAAAACCTACACGTCAAAACCGATCCCGATGCACTCGTTCGGGCAGAGCATTTCGCTCACGCTTCCGGGTCTGTCGGTCGTTTATCTGAAAAAACAAGGCAAGAAAGCTGATAACAAGGAGGAATAAACATGGCCAGAAAAACAGAATGTATCGCTATGCTGCTCGCAGGCGGTCAGGGCAGCAGGCTCGGTATTCTGACCAAGAACATGGCAAAACCCGCCGTTCCCTACGGCGGCAAGTACAGAATAATCGATTTTCCGCTGTCGAACTGCGTCAACTCCGGCATATACACCGTCGGCGTGCTCACGCAGTATCAGCCGCTTGAGCTCAACGACTATATCGGCAACGGTCAGCCGTGGGATCTCGACAGAGAAAACGGCGGTGTGCATATTCTCTCCCCCTATCAGCAGATAGAGGGCACCGAGTGGTACAAGAACACCGCGAACGCCATATATCAGAACATCAACTTCATCGACCGCTACTCGCCCGAATATGTTCTTATTCTCTCCGGCGACCACATCTACAAGATGGACTACTCCAAGATGCTCGCCTATCACAAAGAGAAGAACGCCGACTGCACCATCGCTTCCCTCGAAGTTCCGTGGGAGGAGGCTTCGCGCTTCGGTCTGATGTTTGTCAACGACGACGGCTCGATATCCGAGTTTGAAGAGAAGCCGAAGCATCCGCGCAGCAACAAGGCTTCCATGGGCGTATACATATTCACCTGGAGCAAGCTTCGCCGCTATCTGCTCGAGGACGAGGCAAACCCCGCCTCCGGCAACGACTTCGGCCACGATCTTATACCCGCGATGCACGAAGCGGGCGAGCGCCTTTTCGCCTATCAGTTCGACGGCTATTGGAAGGATGTCGGCACGATAGACAGCCTCTGGGAGGCGAACCTCGACCTGCTCAACCCCAAGGTCGATCTCGATCTGAGCGACCCGTCGTGGAAGATATATTCCCGCACCCCCACCGCCCCGCCGCACTATGTCTCACCCGACGCAACGGTTCAGAACTCCATGGTGACCGAGGGCTGCGAGATTTCCGGCGATGTTGACTTCTCCGTTATCTTCGCGGATGTCACGATAGAAAAGGGCGCGGTAATAAGAGACTCGATAATCATGCCCGGCACGGTTATAAAGTCCGGCGCGGTGGTTCAATATGCAATTGTCGCGGAGAACGCGGTTATCGAGGAAAACGCCGTCGTCGGCGAGCGTCCCGAGGCTATGGATGATCTCGACAAATGGGGCGTCGCCGTTATCGGCAAGGGCGTCACGGTCAAAAAGGGCATGAAGATTGAGCCCAAGGCCATGTATGACGGAGAAAAGGAGGACGGACGCAAATGAGAGCCAACAATGTTCTCGGCATAATCTATGCCAGCACCTATGACCAGTCGCTTCCCGAGCTTACAAATATGCGCACGATGGGCTCCGTCCCGTTCGGCGGAAGATATAGGCTCATAGATTTCCCGCTTTCAAATATGGTCAACTCCGGCATCTCCAAAGTCGGCGTTATAACCAAGAGCAACTACCGCTCGCTGATGGATCACCTCGGCACAGGCAAGCCGTGGGATCTTTCCCGCAAGCGCGAGGGTATGTTCATTCTGCCGCCGTTCAACTCCGCAGAGGATTCCGGCGGACTGTTTGCAAACAGAATTGACGCGCTTATAGGCTGCGCTTCGTTCATATCGAGCTCGACTAACGAATATGTCCTGCTCTGCGACTGCAACACGATTTGCAATATTGATCTCAACCTGCTCTTTGACGCGCACGAGCAGAGCGGCGCGGATATCACCGCGGCATACTGCCACGGCACCGTTCCCGCGCTGAGCAACACCATGACATTCGACCTCGACTCCGACGGACGCATAAAAGAAATCGCAATTTCTTCGACAGGCGGCGCTGAGGGCAACTATTCGCTCAATGTGTTCCTGCTCAAAAAGTCACTGCTCGAGAGACTTATCTCCCAGGCGGCGAGCATGCACTACACCGACTTCGAGCGCGATCTCATCCAGGCGAATGTCGGCGCGCTGAAAATTTGCGGCTATAAAGCCGAGGGCTTTGTCGTAACTCTCGACTCCCTCAAGAGCTTCTACGACGCGAACATGGCTCTGCTCGACCTCGGCAACCGCTCCGAGCTGTTCTGCAGAGAGCGCCCGGTCTATACAAAGGTACGCGACGAGGTTCCGGCGATCTACGGACTCGGCGCAGATGTCAAAAACAGTCTCATTGCCGACGGCTGCAAGATAGAGGGCAAGGTTGAAAACAGTATCCTCTTCCGCGGCGTCACCATCGGCAAGGACGCAGTCGTCAAAAATTCCATCATCATGCAGGGCGCGTATGTCGGCTCCGGCGCGACGCTCAACAGCGTGATAATGGATAAGATATCTATAATCAAACCCGACAAATCACTCTGCGGCACCGACACCTTCCCGGTATATGTCGGCAAGGGCATAGTGGTCTGATCGAAAGGGGACTGAAAAATGAAAGTCTTATATGCTGCAAGTGAAGCTCTTCCCTTCATGGCGAGCGGCGGGCTCGGCGACGTTGCCGGCTCTCTGCCCAAGGCACTGCGCAAGCGCCTTGTCGGCTGCCGCGTTGTCATGCCGCTCTACAGCGGAATAAAGCAGGAACTGCGCGACCGGATGCAGTTCATCACACATATCACCGTCCCAGTCTCGTGGCGCAGGCAGTACTGCGGCATCTTCGAGGCGAAGATAGACGGCGTTATATTCTATTTTATCGACAACGAGTATTATTTCAAGCGCGACGGCATCTACGGTCACTATGACGACGCGGAGCGTTTTGCGTTCTTCTCCCGCGCGATACTTGAGATAATCCCGCACATCGACTTCAAGCCCGACATTATCCACACGAATGACTGGCAGACGGCTCTCGTCCCGGTCTACTACTCGACGATGTACGCGAACCGCGAGGGCTATGAGGGCATAAAGAACATATTCACCATCCACAACATCCAGTATCAGGGCGTTTACGGCAAAGAGATACTCAGCGACGTGTTCGGTCTCGGCGAACAGCATGAGCAGCTGCTCGATTTCGGCGGCACGCTCAACCTGATGAAAGGCGCTATCGAATGCGCCGATGTCGTGACCACGGTCAGCCCGACCTACGCAGAGGAGATACTCGACCCCTGGTTCAGCCACGGACTCGATCCGATTCTGCGCGAGCGCCAGTATAAGCTCCACGGCATCCTCAACGGCATAGATACGGATATATATAACCCCGAGACCGACAAGGCGATTACGAAGAACTTCTCCGCGAAAGACCCCGCGGGCAAAAAAGAGGACAAGTCAGACCTCCAGCGCGAGTTCTCCCTGCCCGTGCGCGACGATGTGCCGATAATCGGCATGGTATCGCGCCTTGTTTCGCACAAGGGTCTCGACCTCGTCAAGGCCGTACTCGACGAGCTGCTGAGCACGACTGATGTTCAGCTCGTTGTGCTCGGCACGGGCGATTGGGAATATGAGAACTTCTTCCGCGAGATTGAAGCGCGTTACCCGGGAAAAGTCGGACTGCGCATAGCATTCATCCCCGACCTCGCGCGCAAGATATATGCCGGATGCGACATGTTCCTCATGCCGTCAAAGAGCGAGCCGTGCGGTCTTTCGCAGATGCTCGCGCTCAGATACGGCACTCTCCCGATAGTCCGCGAGACCGGCGGACTCAAGGACAGCATCACTGACTCCGGCGACGGCAAGGGCAACGGCTTCACTTTCAAGAGCTACAACGCCCACGATATGCTCGGCGCGATCCGCAGATCGCTCGGCGCGTATTCGGACAAGAAATACTGGGCTTCGCTGGTTGAACGCGCGCTCGAATGCGACAACAGCTGGGGACGCTCGGCGAGAGAATATATGCGCCTTTACAGAGAGACCATAGGCAAGTAACAAAAATTCAAGCGGAGGACCGCAGTGACCGCCGAAGCGACGGGACACCGTCGGTCCTCGTTTTTTTACGGTGAAAAGATATGGTTATAAAATCAAACATGATTGACCGCCAGCTGCGCCCGATCGGCGAGGCTATCCGCTTCGTCTGGCCGAGCTTCAGCGAGCGGAAGTTCAAATTCTGCAACTTCATTCTGAAAAATTTCGGGCGCGGCGCGGACGTTACGCCGTGGAAGATAAAGTGCGAGCAGATAAAGATTCCCCGCGCGGACGGGAGTGAGCTTCGGCTATGCGTATATTCACCGAGAAAGCGCGAGGGCGAAATGCCCGGGCTGCTGTGGATTCACGGCGGCGGCTACGCCATGGGCATACCCGAGCAGGATCACGGCTTCGTGCGCTCGTTTGTCGGCGCAACAGGCTGCGTCATGGTCGTGCCGGACTACAAAAAATCGCTCTATGCCCCCTTTCCCGCCGCACTCGAGGACTGCTATCTCGCCCTGCTCTGGCTCAAGGAGAACGGCGAAAAATACGGGATGCGGCGTGACAAGATATTTGTCGGCGGCAACAGCGCGGGCGGCGGAATGACCGCGGCGCTCACGCTCTACGCCCGCGACAAGGGCGAAGTTAACATAGCATTTCAGATGCCGCTCTATCCGATGCTCGACGACCGCCCTACAAAAACTTCAAAGAACAACGACGCTCCGGTCTGGAACACAAAATCGAACATAGCCGCGTGGAAGCTCTATTTGGGCGGCGACTACGGCACGGACAGAGTCTCGAAATACGCCGCGCCCGCGCGCGAGACGGACTTTTCCGGTCTGCCGCCGACGCTCACGTTCATTGGCAGCATAGACCCGTTTCTTGCGGAGACAAAGAGCTATGTCGAGGCGCTGCGCGCGGCGGGCGTTCCCGTTGAGTTCAGGATATTCGAGGGCGGATTCCACAGCTTCGATATATATTATTTTGCAAACATCGCCAAGGAGGCGAACAAATTCATCCGTGACGGCTTCAAATATGCGGCGGAGCACTACTGCGCGCCGCAGCCTGAGGATAAATAAAAAGGACAGCGTGTCGATAAAACCGTTTTTGATGGTTTCGCAAAAAGCAAAGCCTCCCTTGTGTAAAGGGAGGTGGCGCGAAGCGCTGAAGGGATTGTTTTGAATAAGTTGAATTTTTTCAAAAATGCTAAGTATTTTGAACTTTCATTACAACAACCCCTCAGTCACGGCTTAGCCGTGACAGCTCCCCTTACACAGGGGAGCCTTGAGTCCGTTCAATGACAGACTTTTCGACAAATAAACCGTGGACAGCGGCATATGCCGCTGTCCACGGTTTTTCATATTCGGTTATCTGTTCCAAAGGGCTTTAAATTCATCCTCGCTGTATCCGCGCAGGATATAGTAATACTCCGTTTTGTCTCCGTTTTGCACCTGAACTCCGGGCGCGCCCTTGAGCGTTATACGCTCCTCCCGCCCGTCGGAGTATTCGACGGTGAACATAAAGCTCCAGCCCTTCCAGCCGGAATATTTGAAGAAGCTCTTATAAAGCGTTATGCTGCCGAGCTTCTCCGCAAGCTCGCGGTACTGGCTGTCGGTGAGTACGATTTCATCCGGCGGCGCTTGCGTCACTGTGGATTTCGCGGTGATTTTTGCAACATTTTCGGCGTCGAGGCTTACCGTATGCACGCGGGCAGTGAACACGGCCGAGGCAACGACAAGAATGAGCATAATCGCCGCTAAAACTGTTTTGCGGTGCTTTTTCATATGCTGCTCCTTTCTCTGTGTCCCGTGGATTACCCTTCTCCGATTAAATCCTAACATATTTATTGCGTTCTTGCAACTTGTTTGCAAAAAACAGCGCCGCAGGGGCAAAACCTCTGCGGCGCTGAAATTAACTTTTGATCTCTTCAGGCTCAGATCAGACGAGCTCGATGATGCACATCTCAGCTGCGTCTCCTCTGCGGGGACCTGTTTTGATTATGCGGGTATAACCGCCGTTAACGTCCTTATATTTGGGGGCGATATCCTCAAAGAGCTTCTTTGCAACATCTTCTTTGGTGATGTATGCCATGACTTTGCGCTTCGAGTGAAGTGAGTTGTCCTTAGCTATGGTGATCATCTTCTCGGCCATAGCGCGAACTTCCTTAGCCCTTGTAACGGTGGTCTCGATCCTGCCGTTCTCGAAGAGATATGTTACCATACCTCTGAGCATAGAAATACGGTGATCCGTAGTTCTGCCAAGTTTTCTGGTTCCGGGCATTTTATTCACACTCCTTTACCGTAGTGAGTCTTATTCCTCTTCCTTGCTGAGGCTCAGGCCCATGGATTTGAGCTTAGCGATAACCTCGTCAAGGGATTTTCTTCCGAGGTTGCGGACTTTCATCATGTCCTCCTCGGTCTTGCTGATCAGATCTTCAACAGTGTTAATGCCGGCTCTCTTCAAGCAATTGAAGGAACGCACAGACAGGTCAAGCTCCTCAATAGTCATCTCGAGGACTTTCTCCTTGGCATTGTCGCTCTTGACAACCATAATCTCTGTATCGTACGCCTCATCGGAGAGGTCGCCGAAGAGAGAGAGATGCTCGTTGAGGATCTTGGCTCCAAGGGAAACGGCTTCCATTGCGTGAATGGTGCCGTCGGTCCACACCTCAAGCGTGAGCTTGTCGAGGTCGGTAACATGACCTACGCGGGTGTTTTCGACTGTGTAGTTGACCTTTAACACGGGTGAATAGATCGAGTCAATGGCGATAACGCCTATAGTGGGCGGGAACTTCTCCTTATTGCGCTCGGCCGAATAATAGCCTCTGCCCTTGTCGCAGACGAGCTCCATGTGGACGTTCGCACTGCTGTCAAGAGTGGCAATATGAAGATCCGGGTTGAGGATCTCAACCTCAGAATCCGTCTGAATGCTGCCTGCGGTGATCTCGCACTCGCCGGAAGCGTCTATATAGACAGTCTTCGGACCATCGCCGTGGATCTTGAGTATGACATCCTTGAGGTTGAGGACGATCTCCGTAACGTCTTCCTTGACGCCGGGAATCGTTGAAAACTCGTGCAGGATACCATCGATCTTAACGGAGATTATAGCATAGCCCGGAAGCGAAGAGAGCAGGACGCGGCGCAGGGAGTTACCGAGGGTCGTTCCGTAACCTCTCTCAAGGGGTTCTACGATAAACTTGCCGTAGGTTCCGTCGGGCGTAATGCCTTCTGTTTCGATCTTGGGCTTCTCGATTCCGATCATTCAAAACCCTCCTTTTTATAAAACGCGGCAAGGCCGCTGAAAGAGTATTGCTCAAAAACAAGCCGTTTAAGCTTAAGCGGCATTATTTCGAGTACAACTCGACGATAAGATGCTCTTCGACGGGAACCATGATCTGGTCTCTCTCGGGAAGGGCGATGACCTTAGCGGTGAGCTTATCAGCGTCAGCCTCGAGCCATGCGGGCACGGGACGAGCGGAATTGGTCTCAAGAACAGCCTTGATCTTGTCGCTCTCTCTGCTCTTCTCCTTGATCGAAACAACATCGCCGGCCTTAAGAAGGTATGACGGGACGTCAACTTTCTTGCCGTTTACTTTATAATGGCCGTGAACAACGAGCTGTCTTGCTTCGGCTCTGGAGTTAGCCCAGCCGAGAAGATAAACTACATTGTCAAGTCTGCTCTCGCAGATACGAAGAAGGTTTTCACCGGTGACACCCTTCTTGCGCTCAGCCATGAGGAAATACTTGTGGAACTGGCCTTCCTGAATACCGTAGTAACGCTTAGCCTGCTGCTTTGCTCTGAGCTGCAAACCGTATTCAGAGGTCTTCTTGCGGCTCTGGCCATGCTGACCGGGGGCATACGAACGGCGCTCAAAAGCGCACTTGTTGCTGTAGCAGCGCTCACCCTTGAGGTAGAGCTTCTTGCCCTCGCGGCGGCACATCTTGCAGACCGCACCTGTATATCTTGCCATGTGTTACACCTCCTAAAATATTGGTTACACGCGCCTTCTCTTGGGCGGGCGGCAGCCGTTGTGGGGAATGGGAGTCGTGTCCTTTATCAGGGTGACTTCAAGACCCGCCGTCTGCAGCGCTCTTATAGCGGCTTCTCTGCCGGCTCCGGGGCCCTTAACATAAACCTCAACCGTCTTCATACCGTGCTCCATAGCAGCCTTGGCAGCTGTCTCTGCAGCAGTCTGAGCAGCAAAGGGAGTAGATTTTCTTGAGCCTCTGAAGCCCATTTCGCCGGCACTTGCCCAGGAAACAGCATTGCCCTGAGTGTCGGTTATAGTGACGATGGTGTTGTTAAAGGTGGATTGGATATGGACTGCACCGCGCTCAATATTCTTGCGCTCCTTGCGCTTGCGGGTGCCTGTTGCTTTTTTGCCGGAAACTTTGGTAGCCATATTATCCCTCCTTGATTACTTCTTCTTGTTAGCAATGGTCTTCTTCGGACCCTTGCGTGTACGGGCATTGGTCTTGGAACGCTGGCCTCTAACCGGCAGACCCTTGCGGTGGCGGACACCGCGATAGCAGCCGATCTCGACGAGTCTCTTGATATCGAAAGCGGTCTCACGGCGAAGGTCACCCTCGACCTTGCAGTGATGATCTATATACTCACGAAGCTTAGAGACGTCATCCTCGGACAGGTCCTTGACTCTTATATCGGGATTAACTCCTGTTGCGGCGATAATATCGCTTGCGGTTTTGCGACCGATACCGTAGATGTAGGTCAGAGCGATCTCGACTCTTTTCTCTCTAGGCAGGTCAACACCTGAAATACGCGCCATTTGTCAGTTGCACCTCCATTGAATGGTTTGCGTCATTAGCCCTGACGCTGCTTGTGCTTGGGATTTTCACAGATAACCATTACTTTTCCCTTGCGCTTGATGATCTTACACTTTTCACACATTTTTTTGACAGAAGGTCTGACTTTCATTAGAATACCCTCCTTTTACTTGGAACGCCATGTTATGCGGCCCTTCGTCAGGTCGTATGGCGACATTTCGACCGTGACCTTATCTCCCGGAAGAATGCGGATGTAGTTCATCCTGAGCTTACCGGAGATATGAGCCAATATCTGGTGGCCGTTTTCCAGCTCGACTGTGAAAGTCGCGTTGGGCAGGGCCTCTACTACCGTACCTTCAATCTCGATCATATCCTGCTTTGACATATACTGACCTCCCTACAATGATGCAGTCTCATCCTCAAGCCTTCTGAGTGCGCGGCGCAGGCGGCTGTCAAACGCCATATCCTCCTGCGTCAGACGCATCGGCGTCGGCTCGACGTGCTTAGGATTCTTGATTTTGGGTCTGAGGAGCTTGCGCTCCTTACCGTCGCAGACCTCGACGCCGCGCTGCGTGACAGCGGTGACTGCAAGCAGTCTGCCCTTGTCGCGTCCGGCCGTGGATCTTACGACGCAGCCTCGTTGAAAGCTCATCATCAATCCTCCGCTTAAAGCTGAGTCATTATCTTCGGCCCGTCAGCCGTAATGGCGACGGTGTGTTCGAAATGAGCTGAGAGTTTGCCGTCTTTGGTTCTGACAGTCCACCCGTCGGGTTGAGTACGGATAGCCGCAGAGCCCTGATTTATCATCGGTTCGATGGCAATAGTCATGCCGGGCAGCAGGCGAACGCCTCTTCCTGGCGTGCCGAAATTCGGTACGCTGGGATCCTCATGGAGATTTGCACCCACGCCGTGCCCCGTATATTCGCGAACGACGGAGAAGCCGCGCTCCTCGCAGTAGCTCGCAATAGCGAAGCCTATATCGCCGAGTCTGCCGCCTGCGACCGCCTTTTTGATGCCTTCATAGAGGCTCTCTCTGGTCACGTCGCACAGCCGCTTCGCCTCGGGGGAAATGTCCCCACAGGCGAAAGTGGCAGCGTTGTCGCCGGTATAGCCGTTTATCGAAGCGCCGAGGTCAATGCTGACTATATCGCCGCTTTTGATAACACGTCTGTGGCTGGGTATTCCGTGAATGATCTCATCGTTTATGGAAATGCATGCCGTAGCGGGGAACCCGTTGTAATTAAGGAACGTAGGCGTGGCCCCTGCTTTTAGAATATATTCGTGTGCGATCTTATCGATCTGAGCGGTAGTAACGCCCGGCTCGACAGCCTCGCCCGCCACTTTTAATGCTCCTGCAGATATTCTGCAAGCCTCTCTCATCAGCGAGAGCTCGTGACTTGTTTTGAGCACTATCATGCTTATCCTCCGTTTTTGCCGTTAGTTGCGGCAGGGCTTAATCAAGGAAGCCCTTATAGTGACGCATCATCATCTGGCTCTCGAGCTGCTTGACAGTTTCAAGAGCAACACCGACAAGGATTATTATCGACGTACCGCCGAGCGAAACGTTCATACCGTCAGCATAAACCGTTGTCTTTGTAAGGATCAGCGTTGTAAGCTGCGAGAACACGATCGGGAAGATAGCGACGACACTCAGAAGGAGAGCTCCGAGAAGTGTGATTCTCGAAATGATCCTTGCAATGTAGTCCGATGTGGGTCTGCCGGTACGAATACCGGGGATCATACCGCCGTTCTTGGCGATGTTCTGGGACATCTCAATAGGATTGTACTGGATGCTCGAATAGAAATAGGCGAAAGCGATTATCAGTATGAAGTAGATAATGCCGTAAGCCCAGTGAGTCGAGGTGAACACCTTGAAGAAACCGGTCCAGAACTTGCTGTCTGCAAGCTTTGCAGACGGAATGAACATCTGGATGGTGGGCGGGATGGAAAGAATGGAACCCGCGAAGATGATTGGCATAACACCGGACATATTGACCTTTATCGGAATATGGGTGTTCTGGCCGCCGTACATCTTGCGGCCGACGACGCGCTTGGCGTACTGGACGGGAATGCGTCTCTCTGCATTGTCCATCCACACGATGAATGCGACCATCAGAATAAGGATGACGCAGACGAAGGGTGAAAGGAAGTAGTAGACGCCGCCTCTTGACCAGTAGCTGCCGGTGCCCGAGCCGCCGAAGAGCTGGGTGATCAGAGCGGGGATTCTCGAAACGATACCTGCGAAAAGGATTATCGAGATACCGTTGCCGATGCCCTTGTCGTTGATCTGCTCACCGAGCCACATGATAAGCGCGGTACCTGCCGTAAAGCAAAGGATGATGACGATGGCCTGGAAGACCATTGCAAAGCCTGTGTAGGCGCTGCCGTCAGCAGCCTTTGAAAGGTAACCGGCGCTTCTGATATAGAAGTAATATGCTACGCTCTGGATGATACCGAGAACAACAGTAACATATCTTGTGATGGAAGCGATCTTCTTCTGCCCGTCCTCTTCCTTCGCCATTCTCTCCAGGGGAGGAATAGCAACGCAGAGAAGCTGCATGATGATCGACGAGTTGATGTACGGGGTGATCGACAGAGCGAACAGAGTACCGTAGTTGAACGCGTCACCGGTCATCATTATCAGGTAGTTCAGGAAGGTGCTACCGTCCTGAACAAGATTGCCGCCCTCAATGAGGATGTTTGTGAACGGAACCGGAATAGCGGAGCCGACTCTGAAAATAAGAACAATCAGAGCGGTGAAGAGAATCTTCTTTCTGAGCTCCGGGATCTTCCATGCGTTGGCAAAAGTCTTGAACATTTTCAGATTACCTCTGCCTTTCCGCCCGCAGCCTCAATCTTAGCCTTGGCGGAAGCAGAAAAAGCATTAGCCTGAACTGTTAGCTTCTTCGTAAGTTCGCCCTGTCCTAAGACTTTGACGCCGTCGAGGGTCTTCTTGACAAGACCGGACTCGACGAGGGCTTCTATAGTTACGGTAGCGCCGTCCTCAAACTTGTCGTTGATAGCTGCTACGTTAACAGTTGCGATCTCTTTCGCAAAAATGTTGACAAAACCTCTTTTGGGGATTCTTCTCTGAAGGGGCATCTGGCCGCCTTCGAAACCGATGTGCGCGTTGCTTCCGCTTCTTGCCTTCTGGCCCTTGTGGCCTTTACCGGCGGTCTTACCCTGACCTGAAGCAGCGCCTCTGCCTATACGCTTACGCTCTTTGACAGAACCGGGTGCAGGTGAAAGCTCATGCAATTTCATCATTCAGCACCTCCTTGCTCGACTTCACTTGTCTCGACAAGGTGGGCAAGCTTTCTGATCTTGCCGCGGGTGGCAGCGTTGTCAGGCTGAACTGACTCGTCGCCGATCTTGTGGAGACCGAGTGCATAGGCGGTGGCAATCTGAGGTTTAGTACTTCCGATAAGGCTCTTGACGAGCTTTACGTTAATATCTGCCATTGTTGTCCACCCTCCTTAACCTAAAATTTCTTTTTCCGACTTGCCTCTTATAGCCGCAACTTCATCGACGTTGCGAAGCTGTGCAAGACCGTCAAGTGTTGCTCTGACGACGTTACAGGGGTTGTTGGATCTGAGAGCCTTAGCACGGATATCCTTGATGCCGACAGTCTCAACGACTGCACGGACAGGACCGCCGGCGATAACGCCGGTACCGGGTGCTGCGGGCTTGAGCAGGACGACGCCTGCGCCGAACTTACCTATAACCTCGTGGGGAATGGTTGTTCCCTTAAGTGAAACCTTCATCAGGTTCTTCTTCGCATCTTCGATACCCTTGCGGATGGCGTCCGGAACTTCGCCGGACTTGCCGAGACCGAAGCCGACGATTCCGTTGCCGTCACCGACGACTACGAGAGCGGCGAACTTGAATATACGGCCGCCCTTAACGGTTTTCGATACGCGGTTGATAGTGACAACTCTTTCAGTGAGTTCATATGCCGATGCATCAATCTTAGCCAAAAGTATCCTCCCTTTCCTTAGAAGTTGAGGCCGCCCTCACGGGCGCCTTCGGCCAGTTCCTGAACACGGCCGTGATAAACGTAGCCGCCGCGGTCGAAAACAACATCGGTTATTCCCTTTTCGGCTGCTCTCTTTGCCAGTGTGATGCCCACCTTGCGGGCTGCGGATTTATTTCCGCCGTAATCCTCAAAATCCTTCTCAACAGTAGAGGCTGAAACAAGGGTCTTGCCTGAAACATCGTCTATGATCTGAGCATAGATGTGCTGCAGGGAGCGGAATACATTAAGGCGGGGGCATTCTGCAGTTCCGGAGATCTTAGCACGCACTCTGGTGTGGCGCTTCTGTCTTGCTTTCTTGCTGTCCGGTCTGTTAACCATAACTTTTCACTCCTTAACCTAAACTTACTTACCGCCCTTGCCGGCCTTGCCTTCCTTGCGGCGGATATGCTCATCAACATACTTGATGCCCTTGCCCTTGTACGGCTCGGGGGGACGCTTCTCGCGAACTTCCGCTGCAAACTGGCCGACTTTCTGCTTGTCGGGACCGGAGATAACGATCTTGTTGGGCGCGGGAACCTCGATGGTGATACCGTCGATCTCGGCCACTCTGACCTGATGCGAGAAACCGATATTGAGAACAAGCTCCTTGCCCTCTTTAGCGGCACGGTAACCTACGCCGTTGATTTCAAGCTCCTTCTTGTAGCCCTCGCTGACGCCGGTCACCATGTTGGCGACGAGTGTGCGGGTAAGACCGTGAAGGGACTTGTTGAGCTTGGTGTCGTCGGGGCGCTTGACGTGAACGGTCGCGCCTTCGACTTCGACAGCCATATTGCTGTGCACGGTTCTGGTAAGCTCGCCTTTGGCACCCTTAACGGTGACAGTGCTGCCGTCCACCTGCACAGTAACCCCTGCGGGGATTGCGATGGGTTTGTTTCCTATGCGTGACATTTACAGCACCTCCTTACCAGATAAATGCAAGGACTTCGCCGCCGACATTGGCTTTGCGTGCATCCTTGTCCGTCATAATGCCCTTGCTTGTTGAGAGGATAGCGATGCCGAGACCCTTCATGACTCTGGGCATATCCTCGCAGTTGGTATATATACGCAGACCGGGCTTTGAAACTCTGCGCAAACCGGTTATAACCTGTGACTTGTTGGGGCCGTACTTGAGAGCGATCTCGATGACGCCCTGCTTGCCGTCGTCCTCAACCTTGAATCCCTTGATGTAACCCTCATCAAGAAGAATTTGAGCAATCGCCTTCTTCATATTGGATGCGGGAATCTTCACCGTATCATGCTTTGCGGAATTCGCATTGCGGATTCTTGTGAGCATATCGGCGATGGAATCAGTAATTTGCATACTGTTGAACCTCCTTTTGCAATTGCTCTTTTACCAGCTGGCCTTCTTGACGCCGGGGATCTGACCGGCATGAGCCAGCTCTCTGAAGCAGATGCGGCATACTCCGTATTTGCGAAGATAGGCGTGCGGTCTGCCGCAGATCTTACATCTGTTGTAAGCCCTTGAAGAATACTTAGCGGGTCTAGCCTGCTTAACCTTCATGGATGTTTTGGCCACCGTAATTCCTCCTTATTTTGCGAACGGAGCGCCCATGAGAGTGAGCAGCTCGCGTGCCTCTTCATCAGTATTAGCTGTCGTGACAAAGCAAATATCCATGCCTCTGACCTTGTCAATCTTGTCGTACTCGATCTCGGGGAATATCAGCTGTTCCTTGATACCCAGAGAATAGTTGCCTCTGCCGTCGAAAGAGTTCGGGTTGATACCTCTGAAGTCTCTGACGCGGGGAAGAGCGAGATTGAAGAACCTGTCAAGGAACTCATACATTCTGTCTCCCCTGAGGGTAACCTTGGCACCGATAACCATGCCTTCACGGAGCTTGAAGTTAGCGATCGACTTCTTCGCTCTGCACATCACGGGTCTCTGACCGGTGATCTGCATGAGGTCGGAGACGACGGAATCAAGAACCTTGGAGTTCTCTCTTGCCTCGCCGCAAGCGATGTTGACCACAATCTTGTCAAGCTTCGGGATCTGCATGACGCTCTTATACTCGAACTTCTTCATAAGAGCAGGTGCAACTTCGTTTATATAGGTCTCTTTTAACCTTGCTGCCATTGTCATGCTCCTCCCTTATTCGAATTCTGCAAGGCAGTCGCTCTTCTTGCATGTGCGGACTTTCTTGCCTTTTGCGTTGATCTTGCTGCCGGTTCTGGTGGGTCTGCCGCACTTGGGGCAAACGAGCTGAACCTTATCTGCATAAAGGGCGCTTTCAGCCTTGATGAGACCGCCGGCCTCACCCATCTTGCGGGGCTTAACGTGCTTCGTGACGATATTCACGCCCTCGACAATAACCTTACCCTCGGAAGGGCTGACCTGGAGGACCTTGCCTCTCTTGCCGCGGTACTTGCCGTTGATGACGACAACCTCGTCACCGGTCTTAACATGAACCTTATTACTCATCGTTGCACCTCCGCCTTAAAGCACTTCGGGAGCCAGAGAGAGAATCTTGAGATAATCTTTCTCACGCAGCTCTCTCGCTACCGGTCCAAAGATACGAGTGCCTTTGGGATTTTTGTCTTCTTTGATGATAACAGCTGCATTCTCATCGAAGCGAATGTAGGTGCCGTCATCACGGCGAACTCCTTTTGCAGTACGAACTACGACTGCCTTAACGACCTCGCCTTTTTTAACTACGCCGCCGGGTGCTGCTTTTTTAACCGAAGCAACTATGACGTCGCCGATATTGGCATACCTCCTGCCGGAACCTCCGAGAACGCGAATGCACATAATCTCCTTCGCGCCGGTGTTGTCGGCAACCTTGAGGTAACTCTGTTGCTGTATCACAGTGTCTGCCTCCTTACTGTTACCAAAAAATTATTTAGCCTTCTCGATGATCTCAACTACGCGCCATCTCTTGTCCTTGGACATCGGGCGGGTCTCCATGACGAGGACACGGTCGCCGATTCCGCAGGTGTTGTTCTCATCATGAGCCTTGAGCTTGATGGTACGGTTAACGATCTTCTTGTAAAGCGGATGCTTTACCCTATCCTTGATGGAGACGACAACAGTCTTATCCATCTTATCGCTGGTCACAATGCCAACGCGAGTTTTTCTGAGGTTTCTTTCCATAAGTGTTGACCTCCCTTTCATCACGAATTGGCGCCGTGAAGCTCGATATCGCGCTGAACTGTCTTAATGCGCGCTATGTCCTTCTTGACGGCACTGATTCGCATCGGGTTGTCGAGCTGGTTAACAGCCTGCTGGAAGCGCAGTTTGAAAAGCTCATCCTTTAACTCAAGCAGCTTAGCATCCAGCTCTTTGGCGGAAAGTTTTCTTATTTCACTGGCTTTCATTCCTGTTCACCACCCGTTTCTTCCTTAGTTACAAATTTGCACTTGATGGGGAGCTTGTGAGCAGCAAGACGCATAGCCTCTTCTGCGAGCTCCTTATCAACGCCGGCGATCTCAAACATGACTCTGCCGGGCTTAACAACGGCAACCCAATACTCGGGAGCACCTTTACCGGAACCCATTCGGGTTTCAGCGGGCTTCTTGGTTACCGGCTTGTCGGGGAAAATCTTTATCCAGACCTGACCGCCACGCTTGATGTAACGGGTCATTGCGATACGGGCTGCCTCGATCTGGTTAGCGGTGATCCAGGCGGGCTCGAGAGCTACGAGACCGAAATCGCCGTAAGAGACCTTGTTGCCTCTCATGGCCTTACCGGTCATTCTGCCTCTCTGTACCCTGCGGTGCTTAACTCTCTTGGGTAACAGCATTAGCGAGCTCCCCCTTCCTTGCGTGATGATCTTCTTCTGTTATTGCTGCTGCGGTTGTCATGAAGAACCTCACCCTTGTAGATCCAGACCTTGACACCGATGCGGCCGTAAGTGGTCTTGGCCTCAGCGAAGCCATAGTCGATGTCGGCTCTGATGGTCTGCAGCGGGATAGTACCCTCATGATACTGCTCTGTACGTGCTATTTCCGCACCGCCCAGACGGCCGGAAACCTGAGTCTTTATACCTCTTGCGCCAAGTCTCATAGTGCGTCCGATGGACTGCTTGAGAGCACGGCGGAAGGAAACTCTTCTTTCAAGCTGAGAAGCGATGTTCTCAGCGACGAGCTGAGCGTCAAGGTCGGGCTGCTTAACTTCAACGATGTTGAGCGAAACCTCTTTGCCGCCGAGCTTGCTCTCGCAGAGCTTCTTGAGCTTCTCTATCTCAGCGCCGCCCTTGCCTATAACCATGCCGGGCTTTGCGCAGAAAATGTTGATGTTGACTCTTTTGGAATTGCGCTCGATCTCGATCTTGGGCACGCCTGCCGGAGCAAGGAGCTCAAGGAGGAATTCACGCAGCTTGTGATCTTCAACGAGGGTATCGCCGAAATCCTTGGGATCTGCGTACCAGCGTGACTCCCAGTCTTTAATTACACCGATTCTAAGACCGGTGGGATTAATTTTCTGTCCCATTGTTTAACCTCCTCCTCGCTTATTCCGCTTCCTTGAGCACCAGGGTGATGTGCGACGTCTTCTTGTTGATTCTGAACGCTCTGCCCTGAGCTCTCGCTCTTATTCTCTTGAGGGTCGGTCCCTGACCTACAGTGCACTCGCTGATGTAAAGATTGGAAGTGTCCATGTTCTTGTTCTCAGCGTTCGCTATAGCGGACTTCAAAAGTTTAAGAAGCGGTTCACACGCAGCCTTGGGCGTGTGTTTGAGAATTGCCAGCGCTTTGTCTGCCGGCTGATTGCGGATAAGGTCGAGCACTATCTGAACCTTGCGGGGAGCAATGCGCACATAGTTTGCCTTAGCCACTGCCTGAGGCATTGTATTATCCTGCATTGTTACACACTCCTTTCGACTGATTATTTACCGTTATTTGTTGTTTTGGAACCCGCATGACCCTTGAAAGTTCTGGTCGGTGCGAATTCACCGAGTTTATGTCCAACCATATCCTCTGTTACATACACGGGGACATGCTTGCGTCCGTCATGAACAGCGAAGGTGTGGCCGACAAATTCGGGAAAGATTGTGGAGCTGCGGCTCCAGGTCTTGAGAACCTGCTTGTTGCCGGACTTGTTCATCTCCACGACTCTCTCGAGCAGTTTAGGCTGCACGAAAGGTCCTTTTTTAACGCTTCTGCCCATTATTTCTGCTCCTTTCTCGACTTACTTGCCGTTGCGGCGCTTCACGATAAGCTTATCGGAGGCCTTCTTGGTGTTTCTCGTCTTATAGCCGAGTGCGGGCTTGCCCCACGGAGTGCAGGGACCGGGTCTACCGATCGGGCTCTTGCCCTCACCGCCGCCGTGCGGGTGGTCGTTCGGGTTCATGACGGAGCCACGGACGGTGGGTCTCCAGCCGAGGTGACGGCTGCGGCCTGCCTTACCGATCTTGACATTCTCGTGGTCAACGTTGCCGACCTGACCGACTGTTGCCATGCAGGAAGCGGGAACGTTTCTCAGCTCGCCCGAGGGCAGACGAAGAAGGGCGTATGCGCCTTCCTTAGCCATGAGCTGTGCGGAGTTGCCCGCCGCTCTTGCCAGCTGACCGCCTCTGCCGGGATAAAGCTCAACGTTGTGAACGAAAGTACCGGTGGGGATGTTGGTCAGGGGAAGTGCGTTGCCGACCTTGATATCGGCATCGGGGCCTGCGACAACCGTGTCGCCCACTGCGAGGCCTGCGGGAGCGAGGATGTATCTCTTCTCGCCGTCGGCATACTCAAGCAGAGCTATATGAGCTGAACGGTTGGGATCGTACTCAAGTGTTTTAACAGTTGCAGAAACATCGAACTTATCGCGCTTGAAGTCGATTATACGATACTTTCTGCGGTTTCCGCCGCCGCGATGGCGAACGGTGATTCTGCCGTAGCTGTTGCGTCCGGAGTTCTTGGAGAGAGGAGCAAGAAGGCTTCTCTCGGGAGCAACCTTTGACAGCCCGGAGTAATCTGTGACCGACATGTTACGGCGACCGTTTGTTGTCGGCTTGTAAACTCTGATCGACATTTGGTTTCACTCTCCTCATAGCGGCTTTGCGGAGGTGTCGACCCTCCATACTTTACCGCCGGATTATTGGTTGATTATTACATCATGCCGTCGAAGAACTCGATGGTCTTGGAGTTCTCCGTAAGGGTCACTATAGCCTTTTTCCACGAGGAAGTGTATCCCTCGAAACGGCCGTAGCGGCGCTTCTTACCGCGACAGTTAACGGTGTTGACGCTCTTGACTTCGACCTTGAAGAGCTCTTCAACTGCCTTGGCGATCTCTATCTTGTTTGCGTCCTTGGCAACGGAGAAGGTGTACTTCTTGTCCGCTGTACCGAGCATGCTCTCCTCGGTGATGATAGGACGAAGGATGATGTCCTGTGCTATCTTGCTCATGCGTATACCTCCTCAATCTTCGATACGGCATCCTTGAGCACTACGAGAGAATCGCAGTTGAGGATATCGTAAACATTGAGTGTGCTGACAAGAGTGGTCTTGACGCCCTTGATGTTGCGAGCGCTTCTGTAGACGGTCTCGTTCTTCTCGGGAAGGACGATGAGAACCTTCTTACCGGTCTCAAGAGCCTTGAGAACGCCGACAACTTCCTTGGTCTTGATCTCGTTCATCTCAAGGCTGTCGAGGACGATAAGCTCCTCAGCTGCGACCTTGGAGGAAAGAGCAGACTTCATAGCGAGTCTTCTGACCTTCTTGTTGACTGTCTTGCCGTACTCACGGGGCTTGGGGCCGAGTGCGATACCGCCGTGGGTCCACTGCGGGCTTCTGATGGAGCCCTGTCTTGCGCGGCCTGAACCCTTCTGTCTCCAGGGCTTCTTGCCGCCGCCTCTGACTTCAGCGCGTGTAAGGGTAGACTGAGTGCCCTGGCGCTGGTTTGCCAAATATGCTACCACGCAGAGGTGCATTGCCGAAGCGTTCGGGGTGATTGCGAAGATCGCGTCCGAAAGGGCAATGTCCGATACCTTCTTGCCGGTCTTGTCAAAAACTGAATAATTAGGCATTAAACTCTACTCCTTTCTTACACATTCTTAACGCTGTCTCTGATGAGAACGATGCCGCCCTTGGGGCCGGGGATGCCGCCCTTGATAGCGATAAGGTTGTTCTCAGCGTCGACCTTGACAATGTCAAGATTCTGGATAGTAACTCTCTCGTGGCCGAGGTGACCTGCGAGCTTCTTTCCCTTGTAAACTCTCGAGGGATCGCTGCACGCGCCGAGAGAACCGGCGTGTCTTGCGTTGGGTCCGGTACCGTGAGTCATCTTGAGTCTGGAGAAGTTCCATCTCTTGATGGCGCCTGCGGTGCCCTTACCTTTGCTTGTACCGACAACGTCAACGTGATCGCCAACAGCGAAAACGTCGGCCTTGAGGATATCGCCCACGTTGAGGCTCGACTGATCGTCAAGTCTGAACTCTCTGAGGGACTTCTTGGGGGCTGTGCCCGCCTTGTCGAAGTGACCCTTCATGGGCTTGTTGACTCTCTGAACTTTGACGTCGCCGAAGCCGAGCTGAACAGCTTCGTAGCCGTCGTTTTCAACAGTCTTCTTCATAACGACAGAGCAGGGGCCTGCCTCGACGACTGTTACGGGAACAACGTTTCCGTTTGCATCGAAGATCTGAGTCATGCCGATCTTCTTTCCGATGAGTGCTTTTTGCATAGTTCCTTTCTCCTCCTTTAGGTTATTGGTTGGCTCTCGCCAACTTGACCTGCGGCGTACATCATATCTGCGCTCTCACGCATATATATAATGTATTAGAGTTTGATCTCTATATCCACGCCTGCGGGAAGCTCAAGACCGGTAAGAGCTTCAACAGTCTTTGCTGAAGGTCTGATGATGTCTATGAGCCTTTTGTGTGTACGCTGCTCAAACTGCTCGCGGGAGTCCTTGTACTTGTGGACTGCGCGAAGGACGGTAACGACTTCCTTCTCTGTCGGGAGCGGTACGGGACCTGAGACCTGAGCATCGGTTCTCTTTGCGGTCTCTACGATCTTCTCCGCCGCCTTGTCGACGAGGTTGTGGTCATAGCCCTTGAGTCTGATTCTGATTTTTCCCTTTGCTGCCATTGTTTGCGCCTCCTTAATGATTGGCGGGCATTGCTTCTTTTCTTTCAACGCCTCCGGGTGTTTCATCGTTTTCCTTTTAAAAAACCGGAAAACGATATTTCCGGGTTTGTTGAAAGCAGATGCAATTACTGCTGCCTCAAGCGAAGGTGCGAGGGAAACGCACCCCGTGCGGCAGTCAGACCTGTTTCGCCCGGTTTTAAAATCGGACATACTCCGCAGAAATTCCCCGTCTCAAAGGACGGCCACCTTCTGCATCATCGCATATCAGCAGATTGTGTTTCGGGCATACTTGCCCCACTTCCCACAATCATGCCTGATAATGATACCACACAAATCCTTGTATTGCAAGGGTTTTCGCAATATTTTTTCAAAAACTTGCGTGATGAAAATCAGCACTCTATATATGGATATTTTAGTCAAATTGCAGACAAGATAGAGGAATATAAAATAAAAAATTTTTTATTTTCCCCGCCGCAACCGGGCAAATATATAATGTAAGCTCCGGTTGACAGATTGCAAGCTTTGATATGTTGACCGAAATTTTGATTTATATATAATAATTATTGTAACACAACAATCGAAAACTCCAATTTGTGTTACAAATTTTAAAAAGGTGGCGATGCCGTTGACTGCCTGATCGCTTGCGCAGCCGCTCGACTTACGAAGCATTATTACAGGAAGGAGAGTCATTATTAAAAATAAAAAGTGTATTATCGCCCTCGTCCTCGTCTTAGCAATTGCCATTCCAATCGGACTTTATGTTGCGGGGAATTTATATTACTCGGCAAAAAGAATATATGAGCAGAACTGGGATATCGAACTTCCTGACAAAATGAAAGTAAAGCTTGATATAAAGGACAGAAACAGCTCACATAATGACGGTGTCCGTTACACTGTATTTGAAGTTAAAGAGCGAAGTGAGTTTTTCGATGATTTTTCATCAAAAAAATCTCCTGCGTTTGAAGAGCATTTCCAAGAAACCCTTTCAGATTTGAAACTTTCAGATGAAAATTGTCCTAATTGGAATAGCAACTATATTTGGAAACAGATGGAGCTTTACGAAAACTCTTTGTTTCTTGTTTTCGATACGGATACCGACACTCTTTTTATTACACAGAAAACGCAATAACTAAAAAGCAAGGAGTTGATTAGCTTTGGCAAAAGCTTGAAAAAGCAGAAAATTCCCAGTATAATACAAGCGAACTCAAATATGAAGATTCAATTTCCACCATACATATTAACAATTCAACACCTTTTGAACCAATGGCATTATTATATGAAATTCGAAATGTCCGTCATAGCTTAAACCTCTTTTACTATGTAAACAAATATGGCTCCGACCGGTTTTACGGGCCTTGCAATATTTCCGAAACTTATTCAAAAGATGCTGAAACTAAACACGATATAAGTACAACAATCGGAAAGGAAACTGTAACCGCATACAATTTAAGTATAATGGTCAATTGATCGAATCAGATGCTTTGGTAGCAAAACCTATTGGGCTAATTTTTTTACAATATACATATAGTAAGTAATCAAAAAGGAGTACAGCAACATGAACTTCCCCGAAAAACTGCAAAAGCTCAGAAAAGAGCGCGGCTGGTCACAGGAGGAGCTTGCAAACAGAATAACGGTCTCGCGGCAGGCGGTATCAAAATGGGAGCTCGGTACTGCCGTTCCGGACACGGACAACATCGTTCAGTTAAGCGAGCTTTTCGGCGTCACGACCGACTATCTTATAAAGGACGGACTCGACAGCGACGAGGACATCCCCGCAGTAGCCCGCACCGCAGAAAAGGTCAAAAACGCGGAGCAGAGCCGTCAGCTGCTCATCGCGGGCATAATCACGCTCGTGCTCGGAATCATAATCGTCGGCGTACTGCTGACTTTATCGCAGGTCATTGAGTCGTATCAAAAAGTTACCTACGACCACGGTCCGATGATGGAGATGCTCCCCGATGGGACGACACAGATATCAGACGAACACCGCATGGCAACAACGCACGTGCCCGTCTATTCGTTCGTTCCGTTCCTCAACACCTACTATCTGCATTGGGTTCTTGTTATTGGCTTGGGGCTTGTCACGGCAAGCGTCGTCTGCTTTGCAAAATACAGACGGAAAATAAAAACAAAAAAGAAATCATAAAAACAGTGGGGCTGCCGCTAAATGCGGCAGCCCTCAGTCTGTCGAAAAAGTCTGTCATTGCACGGACTCAAGGCTCCCCTGTGTAAGGGGAGCTGTCACGGCTAAGCCGTGACTGAGGGGTTGTTGTAATGAAAGTTCAAAATACTCAGCATTTTGAAAAATTTTCCCTTATTCAGAACAATCCCTCCGGCGCTTCGCGCCACCTCCCTTTACACAAGGGAGGCTTTGATTTTTGCGAAACCGCCAAAAATAGGTTTATCGACACACTCGGGGCTGCCGCATTTAGCGGCAGCCCTCTCCGTCAAAGCCCGTATTTCTCTTTTATTTCGCCGTAGTTGTTCTCGAATTTCACCGCGTTCATGCCGACTTTTTCCGCCCCGCGCACGTTCTCCTCGCGGTCGTCTATGAACAGGCACTCGTCGGCTTTGAGGCCGTATTTGCCGAGGATATATTCATATATCCCGCTCTCCGGCTTTATGATATGCAAATCGCACGAGACCACCACGCCGTCAAAAAAGTCCATATCGTAAAAGCGCGGAAAATATTCATAGAAGCGCCCGCTCGCGTTTGAGAGGACATAGATTTTCCTCCCGCTCCGCTTCATCGCGCGGCAGAACTCAGGCGCGCCGTCAATTCTGTTGAGAAAATCCGGCCAGTGCCGCTCGCACTTTTCGAGCGCGGCGTGATATTTTTCCGGAACGCGCGCTTTCGCCGCGGCGAGCATCTGGGCATCGGTTATATTTCCCCTGTCGCCCTCGAGCCAGTCTTCGCTCTCGAACAGCTCGCGTCGGATAATTTTCTTTGACTCTTCGTTGGGGCAGAGCGCGTCAAGCGGGCGGTTGACATCGTATTCTATGAGCACGTTGCCCATATCGAGAATTATGTTTTTTATCATTTTATTCTCCGTATCAAAAACGCCGCCGACCCGTTTGAAATTCAGACAGGCGGCGGCTTTTTCTTTCATTTATTTAGTCATGAAAAGTATTCCCATGCATCCGGGTCCGCAGTGGCTTGCGATGGTGCAGCCCGCGCAGCCGATGAGGACCTCCTTGAACGGGAGAATGCTCTTTATCAGCGCGGTGAACTCCTTCACCTCGGCATCCGAAGCGCTCGACGAGGTCAGGAAAATGCGCGAAAGGTCGGCGTCGTCCTTGTGGGCGTTGAGCTCATCCTCGATATACTTCTTCTTGACGTCGAGTATCTTGCCGCGATACTTTCTCGCAACCCCGAGCTTGCCGTCCTTCATCTCGATGCACGGACGGATGGAGAGCAAGTTGGCACCAAGCGCGGCTACGGTCGAGCAGCGGCCGCCTTTCTTCATATATTCGAGCTTGTCAAGCACAAAGCTCGTGCAGGTCTTTTTGTTCAAATCAACGGCGGCCTTCGCTATATCCTCCGCGCTCATGCCCTCATCGCGCATCTCGCAGGCTCTTATGACCTGGAGCGCGATACCGGAGCTCAGATGGCGCGAGTCGATGACATAAACTCCGTCCATTCCCTCCGCGGCGAGTCTCGCGTTCTGATGGGTCGAGGATATCTCGGAGCTCAGCGAGAAATGGACAACTTTCTTTCCCTCGTCGATAAAGGACTTGAAGAAGGCCTCGTAGTCGCCTATCGGAATAGCCGAGGTCGTAGGCAGTTCGCCCGTCTCGTCGTAGTGCCTGAAAATATCGGGAGTGGTTATATCTATTCCGTCGCGGTATGATTTTCCTCCGAGATTAACATACAGCGGCAGGACATGTATATCATATCTTGTTTCAAGTTCTGCGCTCAGATCCGCAGGGCTGTCCGTGGTGATAACTACTTTACTGTTCATAGAACTTCTCCTTATACTCAAGTTTAATCGGATTATATCATATCCGAGGTCAAATATCAACTTGTGTTGCAGAATAAAATATATTATAATATGCAACGTAACGGAGGGATCGGCATGATGAGAGAGACTGGGCGGCGGCTGCTCGGGATAGGAGCGCGCGCCCGTTTTGCGGCATATTCGCTGTTTGAGAAGAAATCAAGCGGCGATTCAAATTTCGCCCCTGGAGCGGGAAAATATATTCTAAAAAGCCCCGACGGCGCGCTCGAAGTGACCGTCTCGGGCGGCAGACTTACATATTCGGCAGCTGTCGGCGGAATTACCGTAATCAAGCCGTCCGAAATCGGTCTGCTCGTTCAGGGCGGCAGAAATATCGGCGAAAATGTCACCCTCGGCGAGCCGAAAACAGACTCAAGAGAAGAGGTCCGGCGCGACCCCGACACCGAGACTGACATCACCGACAGGCACATAAATTATATCTTCCCCGTGCGCTCGAAAAAATTCCGATATTCGCTCGAGGTGCGCATATGGAACGACGGCTTCGGATTCCGTCTGCTGTTCGGCAAAGATACGGGGCTTCTTATCAGCGACGAGCTGACCCGGTTCAACGTGCCCGGCGACACGGTTTGCAGATATCAGACGGATCTCAAAAAGATGCAGGGCAAGACACTGACAAAAAAGACCTCGGCGCTCCCCTCGGGCGAAATTTTCTCCTGCATGACCGCATTCGAGTTCCCCGAAAAAGACATATATACAATGATAACCGAATCGGATATCGAGAACTACCCCGGCATGGCTCTGCGCTCGCTCGGCGCGGGCAGATTCAAAACGGAGCTGTGGGACACGGACAAGTTCTTTATAAAAGGCGGGAAAACTCCGTGGCGCATAGTCACCGTGTGCCGCTCGCTCGAGGAGCTCATTCGCTGCCGCGTTATAACCCACGCCGCAGCGCCCGTGAATGACAAAGCATACGAAAACGCCGACTGGATACGCCCGGGCAAGAGCGCGTGGTCGTATTTTATAGATGAAGAGCACAGCCGTCGATTTGAAAAGATAATGGAATTCAACGCCCTCGCGCAGGAGGCGGGATATGAATACAACCTCGCGGACAGCGGCTGGCGCGGCTGGGCAAAAACGGAACGCGGCGCGTTCAAAAAGGTCAAAGAGCTCGTTGACGACGCAGAAAAGCGCTCGGTCGGGATATGGCTCTGGCAGTCCGCCATGGACAAGGTGTGGTTCACTCCATACAGGCGCAGGTTCTTCAAAAAGTGTGAAAAGCTCGGGATAAAGGGCATAAAGCTCGACCACATCGAGAGCGAGACACAGTTCATGACCGAGTTTTACCGCCGCTTCGCGCGCGAGGCGGCAGAACACAAGCTCATGGTTATATACCACAATCCGCAGAAGCCGACCGGGCTGCGTCGCACGTTTCCGAATGTGATGAGCATGGAGGCGATACGCGGACTTCAATGCAAGGCGGACGCGGACAACGACACGATTCTTCCATTTACAAGGATGCTCGGCGGCAACGCGGATTATACGCCGCTATGCTTCTCCGTGCCGAGGTGCCTGAATGAAGTCAGCATCTGCCATATGCTCGCCTCTGCCGTAATATACAACTCGGCATTTTTCACCGTCAGCGAAGACCCGTCAATTCTGAAAGCGCACGGGCTCGATTCGTTTGTCTCTCCCCTGCCGGTAATCTGGAACGAGACACACGTCCTCCCCGGCAGCAAGATAGGCGAGATTGTAATCTTCGCGCGGCGAAGTGGAAACAGATGGTACGCCGCCGTATTTAACGGCTCTCAGGGCGAGCGGAAAATCAATCTGCCGTTCTCGTTTTTAAAAGACGGCGCGAAATACGAAGCCGAGATATACACGGACAATCTTACGGATCAGCGCGGGTATAACAAAGTGAAGATATCCGTCACGAGTGCCGACAGCGCGGATATAGCAATGCGCCCCTCCGGCGGATTCGCCGCAGTGTTCAGGGAGATATAAAACGATCCTCCGTATTGTTTTACGGAGGATCTTGCTATATCACTTGAGCTTCCACGAGCTCACTTCGTTATAGAGCGCCTCGGCACAGTTTTCGAGCGGATAGTAGAATCCGCTCATGCGCTCGGCATATATTTTTTCGGGCTCAAAGCCATTTTCTGCGGCTTTCTTTATTTCTTCCACCGCGCTTTCCGGGTCGAGGACGAGCGGACCGAAGGCCTTTTCAAACGGGAGATCGAGCTCGCGGTAGTGATTCATGCCCGCCTTGAACTGGCCGTAGTCGGGCACAAAATAGAGCACCGGGCGGCAGAGATAGGCGAAGTCGAACACGAAGGACGAAAAGTCCGTTATAAACATCTTGTAGTCCTCAATATCAACATGTGCGCCCGCCATGACGACGCGCGGGCTCTTGATATCAAAAAGTCCCTCTGCATCCGCGATTATCGGGTGGAGCTTGACATCGAGATAGGTGTCCGTCTTTTCGAGCAGCTCGTGCAGCTCCTCGCTCTCAAGAAAGCGCGAGAAATTCCTGAAATAATCGGAGTTTTTGAGCTTTGAGTCTATCAGCTCCCACTTCGAGGAGTTTATTTCCTGAGTCAGGTATTTGCGCCACGACGGGGCAAAAAGAATCCTGTTTTTCGCCTTTTTATTTCTGTCGATATGGTCATATCGCGCCATGCCCGTGGGGATGAGATTGTCCTCCGGGTAGTGATAGTTCGTCATATAGTTCTGCTTTTCAAACGGAGCGGAAATAACGATTTTATCCGCGCGGCAGCGTTCGACCGAGTTCTGCGAGCGCAGTGAGGCGTGGAGCACTCCGTGCTGGAGATAGATAGTTTTGAAATCGAGCAGATCGGCATAGGGCACTTCTCCCGCCGCCGAGCCGAACGGTGAGACGGGAGTCACGCCGTAGAACGCCGTGAATATCACGCGCGCCGAGAGATAGAGCAATTTGTGCTTCTCCGAGCCGAACTTCACGAGATGCGTCTGCTCATCTTTTGTGAACAGCTCGTCGATATTCTTATATTCGCGGCTGTAAATATAGTAGCGTTCAACGCCGTCGTTGTGCTTTATATCGTTCTTGAACTGGTAATATCCGTTGTCGAAATCGACCGTGTGCAGGTCGTAGTATAGCTCGACTTTGTGCGACCTGCGGTATTCAATAGCAGCGTTGCGCAGCTTTTTGACGTTGCCTTTAAAATTCTTGCTCTGCTCGCGCTCGGCGCGGTATTTCTCGTCTTCGTCAACGTTCCTGCTGACGAGCGTCCTGCCGCTGAGTGTGAACATCACTCCGTTTCGGACATACATGCGTATTTTACGGCTGAACACGGCTGTCGGCTCGGCGAGAAGATTAGTTGGGTATTCTTTGCCGCGTATGCTTATAAAGAATTTTATCTCGTGCCTGCCGTCTGCGGGGAATTCGCAGAAGAACGCCGGGAAATCGACAACGTTGACTGCGGAATCCTGCGCGCTGAAAACGGAGGTGAAAGTTTCGAGCTCGCGTTTTTCGCCGTCTACAGAAGCTATTACTTTCCACTCGCCGCGCCCGAGATGCGAGAACACGGGGGATTTTACAAACGAGAGCAGTCTCGCTTTTCCGTTTTCTACGAATATTTTTCTCATCATCAGCGGGAACGAAGACGCCGAAAAAATCTTTCTTCCGTCCGCCGCAATGCTGAGCTTTCCGTCATCTGCTATTACTGTCGGATGGCAATTTGGCTTACGCGAGAGCCAGTAGTGGATATGATATTCATTGACGGACGGGTGCAATATTATAGTATCCTCGTCCATTTGCTCGAGCAGCGCATCAATGCGCCTGTTCGCGCGCGCGAACTCCTCGGGCGAATAGTGATAGGGCAGGAGCTTGTCCTCCTTGAGCTTCCAGCGCAGGTCGTTGAAAACTATGCCCTGGAAATACGGCGGAACCCTGCCGCCGAACGAGTTGAACAGCTCCTCGTAGAAAGTCATGGAGGTCTCGAATATATAATAGGGCGAGAAAACGGTTGAAACGATGCTGTTTTCGTTGTTGCGGTTGTAGCGATACTCGCCTTTTTGACAAAAGCCTATTTTCATTTTGCGGCGCAGGGTATCGCAGCAGTATTTCTCGTCTTCGTGCCTGAAACCCGGCGACTCATCGAAGAAAATGCCGTTATTTTTATCATTCTTGACGCAGATATTGACATTCGTCTGCGTGATAAACCTGTTCTTCGGGTCATCGAGATCATATACGCCTGTATGAGTCAATGTGCGGTATCTGAAATGATAGACCGGCGGCGCATTTTTGAAATACTGCGTAATGCGGTAGGTGACCAAGTTCACCTCGTTATAGACTGTGTCGAAGTAGTCAACGACGCTCTTGACCGTATCGGGAGCTAAAGTGTCGTCGGAGTCGAGGAAGAAGATATACTTGCCCTGCGCGCGGCGCAGACCGAAGTTTCTTGTTTTTGAAAGTCCCTCGTTCTCTTTTGAGTAGAAATGGATATTCTCATATTCGTCAGCCCAACGGCGGCAGATATCTGCGCTGTTGTCCCGGCTTCCGTCGTTTATCAGGAGTATCTCCATGTTCCCGAACGGCTCGGTCTGCTCTTTAAGCGAGTTTATGCAGCTGTCGAGATATTTTTCGACATTGTAGACGGGGATGAGTATTGTGGCTCTGAATGGAAAATCAGACATTCAGGTCACCCCCGGCAAGTTTTGAGCAGACTTTGCAGCCGAGCTTCTTTGCCGCTCCGCCCATTCGATAAAGCTTGAAATAGAGCCACGCGGCAATGCAGCGGCGCAGCGTACCGAAGCTGAGCTTGCCGCCGTAAAAATCACGCACAACGTCGTCGGCGAGGATAGGCAGAGTCACTTCTTTGTACATGGCGTTCGTGCCCGCTGAGACGAACTCGCCGGCGCGGCAGCCCTCTTTTAACAGAGCGGAATCAATGCCGAAAGCCGCGAGGGCATATGCACTGTAAGCCTCGTTCTCAAAGAACGGCTTTGCCGCCGCGGAAAACGCATCAAATTCAGCTTCTTTTTCTGCCTTGTCAAGTCCGCTATAAGCCGAGAGCAGAAGAGTCAGAGCGGGAAGCCCGCCTTTAGTTGAAGCGCTCCTTGCAATGATATCAAAGCTTTCGGCGTTCCACTCTATCGGCTTCGTGCCGTAGAGAAGCACTTCGTGTATGGGCTCGAAACTATCATACGCGGCATACTGCGCGGCAAACGCGGCGAAGCCCGCCGGGCTTGCGGATAAAAGCTTTATTCCGTGCTCGCTTATAACAGCTGAGCGCATGACAAAATTCACGCCGACTGCGGGCGAGAACGCCTCGTGGGCAGAAAATCCGTCGCGGTAGAGCTTGCGCGGTGTGTTTTTTTCTTCGGCAGCAGCGTTAAAAACAACCGCCTTATCTTCGAGCAGCTCGACAAATCCGGGCGCAAAAGTGGTCCCGGCATTGGCGAACATGACGAGCGGGGCATCGGGCGAAGCGAGGACGGAATTGATATCCTCGATTGAACAGGGTGCAAAATCTATCCTGCTGTTCTCCGCCGTCGGGAATTTTTTGATATCCGCATTTTCTGCGCAGATTACAAGGCGCACGCCGCCGCGGGTTATGAGCGAGTAGGCGAGATTTTCCGCCGCGCCCGAATCACCCGTGCAAATGACGCAAAGTTTGAAATTATATTCCATAAAAGTTTCTCCGATTGCAAAGTGCCCCCGCAGAGAGTGACCTGTGCGGAGGCAGCTTATTTATTTTGTTATGCTGTCAGTGCGGCGAAGGCAACCGTGCCCGCCATGAGAAGAATATTCAATGCATATCTCTCGAGGAACGCGCCCGCTATAATAAGAACGGTCGGGATGAAGAGAACGATCTTCACAAACAGGTTCGCTCCGTCCTTGCCGTAGAGCGCGTGCCACAGACCGATCGCATCCTCCATGAGCGGATACTGGTTCGCGCACAGCGAGAAGCCGAGATAGAACAGGATGCAGTATACAATGAACATAAGCATCGTGCTCGAATCGGCGGGGATCTTGAAGAAGAACAGACCCGCAAAGCCCATATAGAGCATGGGCGTGCCGATTATCGCGGTGAACAGACCGGGCAGGAGGCAATAGAAGAATATCTTCGCCTTGCTGCCGATCGCGTCATGCTCGACATGGCCGCAGCCGTCGGTGAATCTGAGATACTTTGTATCCTCAACGGGGATACTGAACGCTCTTGCGATAAGATGCTCAAAGAAAGCCTTTATATATGCGCCGGGGAAGGTGAGCACCTTGCCGATGAAATAGATAACAGTTGAAATCATGAGATGACACCTCCGTCAGTGATGAAGACCTGTTCGACGGTCTTTTTGCCTGCAAGGCAGTCCGTGACGACCGTGCTTATCTCGTAGTTGTAGGTCTTGAGATAATCCTGAAGCGTCTTGTAGGTATCATCGTCCTTTGCAAGTCCCGCTGCAAGAGCCGCGGTGTTGATTATATCGAGCGTCAGGTCGCCGTAGTTCATGGAGAACTGATATGCGTTCTTTCCGCATTCGTTAGCCTTTGCGTAGTCGCCCTTGAGCATATAGGCGATAGCCTCGTTGCGGTAGATATCCGAATCGCCGCCGGATGCCTCGATGCCCTCTTCGCAGATCTTTATCGCCGCGTCGTATTTGCCGGTGTACCAATAGAGGTTGGCACGCAGGCTGTACGATGTGTAATCGCCGCTTGCAACTCCCGCCGCATTCTCGGCGGTATCGAGCTGGTCGCAGACTTTTTCGGCGCCGTCGGCGTCGCCCTGTGCGAGCAGAGCCATGACCTTCTGCTCATAGGCGGAGGAGTAGTTGCGGTTCTTTGCAATCATCTTGTCGGCGTATTCAACGGACTTCGCATAGTCGCCCGAGCGATAGTAGTAATCCGCAATTGTCGGACCGTAGATCATGAGACCCGCGGGATATTCCTTTTCCATCTTCAGGAGGAACTCGAGCTGGGTGTCGATGCTCTTGTCCGCCATCATCGCGATATAGCACTTGTAGTATTCGATATACTGATCCTCAATTCCGTCCTGACCCTTGAGAGCGTCAAGCTTCTTGATAAGATCGTCGTAGGGGATATCCTTCGCTTCGGCGTTGGCATAGTTCTGGAGAATCGAATATGCCTGCTCCTGCGTGGTGTTGTAGCCGTTATATGCCTTGACGAACTTGCGCATACCGAGCAGCCTCAGGTCGGATTTCACTGCGTCCTCGCCGAGAGTGTTCACAACATATCCGCCCGCGTCTATCTCGGTGTAGCCTTTTGCATAGATCTTCGCGGTCATCGCGGTCTCGCCGTAGCCGAGGGTGAATATCGTCTGATTGCCGAGGGTCTTCGACAGATTCGAAATAAAGTCGCTGCCGTTGAGAGAGGCGTTTGCCTCGCTCGCCTGGGACACCTTGTTGAGCGCGGCGTTGACATAGCCCTGGTTCAAGAGGGAGTCCGCCTCAAGCAGACCGACCATCTGCGTGGCGTTTGCGCCCAGGAGCATCAGCGCGAACAGCGAAACTATCACGCAGAGCACCGCGGCAACTACGGAACCGCCCTTTATCTTCGTCTTCATCATCTTGGTACGGCAGTCCTCGCAGTAATAGCTGCCCTCTTCGCGCGCCTTCTTCTGGCAAAGGCTGCAAAGCGTTCTGTCATACTCAAAGTTTTTTTCTTCCTTTTCGGCAGCCTCGTTCTCTTCGAGCGGCTGCAGGTTTTCTTTATCTGACAAACCGATACCTCCTTGTCCGGTAGCATTACCTCTTCATTCTATCAGCTTTCTTATAAAAATTCAAATAAAATCAGACTTTGTTTACAAAAAACTCATAAAATAACGCCAAAGCTTAAATTACCGGCGCATCATATGCAAATATCGGCGCAAAATATCTTGTCATATCAATAAAAAATCTGTATAATCAACCTGCATATAAATAAGCGAAAGGAAGCAGAATATGCTTGAACTGAAAAATGTCTCCTTCTCGGTCGGCAGTGCGGACGACGAGCTTGAGATAATCGACAATATCAGCCTCACATTTGACGACGGCAAGTTCGTTGTCATAACAGGACCGAACGGCGGCGGAAAATCCACGCTCGCAAAGCTCATTATGGGCATCGAGCAGCCGACCGCGGGACAGATAATCTATAACGGAACGGATATAACTCATATGAGCATCACCGAGCGCGCGAAGCTCGGCATCGGCTACGCTTTTCAGCAGCCTCCGCGTTTCAAAGGGCTCACGGTGCGCAGGCTTCTGAGCCTCGCCCACGGCAGCGAGCTGCCCGAGGACGCCTGCTGCGCATATCTGACGAGCGTAGGGCTCTGCTCGCGTGAATATCTCAACCGCGAGGTTGACGCGTCGCTCTCGGGCGGTGAAGTCAAGCGTGTTGAAATTGCCACTCTCATGGCGCGAAAGGTGGACCTTGCGATTTTCGACGAGCCGGAGGCGGGAATCGACCTGTGGAGCTTCGCAATGCTTGTCGAGAGTTTCCGCTCGATGTGCAAGAACAGATATGAAACAGTGATAGTAATTTCGCATCAGGAGCGCATAATGCAGCTCGCCGACGAGATGATAGTCGTTGAAAAGGGCAAGATTCGCACGCGCGGCACAAAGGAAGAGATTCTTCCGCAGCTGCTCGGCGAGCTTGACGAGGGCTGCGACTTCAACAGAAAGGACGGTGAATGATATGCCGGATCTGCTCAAAAAAGTCGATATGTCGCTGCTGCACACGATAGCGGACATGGATTCAATGCCGACGGGCGCGTTCAACATCAGAAAGAACGGTCAGGGCATCGCGAGACAGTCGAGCGAAAATATAACAATAGAGCCCAAAAAAGGAAACCCGGGCATAGACATATATATAAAGCCGTTCACAAAGGGCGAAGAGGTGCATATCCCAGTTATCATCACCGAGACCGGAATAAACGACAAGGTATATAACGATTTTTATGTCGGCGAGGGCGCGGATGTGTTGATAGTCGCGGGCTGCGGCATACACAACTGCGGCGGCGAAAAGACCGAGCACGACGGCATCCACCGTTTCTTTATCGGCAAGAACGCAAAAGTAAAATATGTCGAGAAGCACTACGGCGAGGGCGAGGGCACAGGCGAGAGAATACTCAATCCCGTGACTGAAGTCACCATGGAGGAGGGCTCTTACTGCGAGATGGAGATGATACAGCTCGCGGGCGTCGACTCGACTCTGCGCGAGACTGAAGCCGCCCTCGACGCGAACGCCAAGATAGTCATCACCGAGCGCCTGCTCACCCATGGCAGCCAGAAAGCCCGTTCGAACATGACCGTGAACTTAAACGGCAAAAATTCGAGCGCGCAGATAGTCTCCCGCTCCGTCGCGAGGGATCACTCCGAGCAGGTGTTCTATCCCAGAGCGGTCGGCAACACGGAGTGCCGCGCCCATGTCCAGTGCGACTCGATAATCATGGACAAGGCGAAGATACGCTCCATCCCGGAGATAACCGCCAACGACGCCGACGCGCAGATAGTCCACGAGGCGGCTATCGGGCGCATAAACAACGACCAGCTCTTAAAGCTCATGACTTTTGGACTGACAGAAGAGGAAGCTGAAGAGGTCATAGTCAGCGGCTTCCTGAAATAAATAGATAAAAATATATTTTTATGCAATAAGTTTAAAAAACTATTTGCAAATCAGAACAGATATGTTACAATTACACTGTTTAAGACCGCGCACATGACGAATCGGCCGCGCGGCATTTAAGGAGGTTATAACCAAACATGGAAAAAGCGAAGCAGTATTTCTGTGCTAAGCCCAACGGCAAGCTGCACTATCCGCACACGATACTCACGGGATTCGGTTTCCTTGCGTCGTCTATCGCATGGGCAATCTACGATCCCTACATAACCAAGATACTCAACCACCTGCTCAATAACAGCGCCACGATAACCTCGTGGTCGGCAAAGCTCAACGCCGCGTTCCCGGCTCTCGCCGAGTTCGCCGCGGCAAACGGCGAGGATGTTACAACCGCCGCCGGCGGCATAACGCTTGTCCCGCTGTTCATCGGTATCATCATGACGTTTGATAATATTTTCGGCGTCATCTTCCAGCCAACCTTCGGCAAGCTTTCCGATAACACCCATTCCCGTTTCGGCAAGCGCCGTCCGTATGTTATCTTCGGCGCGCCTATCTCAGCTATCCTCTTTGCGATAATCCCGATAGTCGCGATAAAAGTCGGTTCGCTTCCGCTGACGATGCTCTTCATCATTCTCTTCGTCTTCGTCATGTCGCTCTGGAGAGCTCCCGTCGTCGCGCTCATGCCCGACCTGACCCCCAGTGACATCCGCTCCGAAGGCAACGCCGTCATCAACCTCATGGGCGGCATCGGCGGCGCGCTCGGCCTGTTCGCCGGCACTATCGTCACCGCTATCTACTGCGCATCCACGGGAATCTCCTCGAAGTCTCCTGAGTTCAACGAGCTCAACACCTTCCCCTACGTTTTCCTGCTCGGCGCCGCCGTTATGATAATCGGTATGCTCGTCATACTCTTCTTTGTCAAGGAGCCCGACAGCCGTATTAAGGTTCAGGGCGAGATGAACCAGGCAGCTGACGCAGAGGCAAGACGCAAGGCTGAAAAGGAAGCCGCAAAGGCTGAAAAAGAAGCAAGAAAGAAGGAGAAGCTTACCCCCGGCGAGAGAAGAAGCCTTATCTTCATGCTCATGGGTCTGTTCTTCCTCTTCTGCGGCACGAACGCGATTTCAACTTTCTTCGCGCTGTTTGCCGATGAGATTCTTCATAAGACCGCCGCTCAGGCAACCATCATGACCACCGCATTTGCCGCCGCCTCCGCAGTCGCCGCCATCCCCGCGGGCTGGCTCGGCAAGAAGTTCGGCCGCAAAAAGACCATACTCGGCGGACTTGCCATATTCATCGTCGCATTCGGCGCATATCTGCTCACCGAGATACTTCACATCAACGCACTCAGCGGAGCGCTCATCTGGGTAGCTCTTGTCGTGGGCGGCGCGGCGAATATGTTCATCACCGTCAACACCCTGCCTCTCGTGCTTGAAATAGGCGGCATCGACAAGGTCGGCACATTCACCGGCTATTACTATACCGCAACCTTCTCAGCGCAGATAGCTACCCCGATAATCTATGGTATCGTCCGTATGCTTACCGGCACATATATGTCCCTGTTCTACTATTGCCCGATAGCCTTCATCCTCTCGACCCTCTGCATCCTCGTCGTTCACCACGGCGAAGCGATTCCCGACGAGATAGTCGAAAAGATCAAGGAAGAGAACGAGGACTGATAAAAAAGTTTTGTACAAAGCCCCGCCGATTATGGCGGGGCTTTTTCAGCACAAAAAATTTCAAAAAGTTCTTTATTCTCCGAAGCTTCTATTGTATAATAAAATCAGAAGTATGCAAAGTGACGAAGAAAGGACCATGGTTATGGAAAAAAACAAAGTCAAACTGACTATTTGCGGGGCGGAATATATCATCGGTTCGGATGAGGACAGCAAGTATATGATCGAGCTCGGCGACGAGGTCGACGAAAAAATATCCACGATTCTCAAGCAGAATCCTCGCATTTCGGTAACTCAGGCTGCCGTGCTCGCGGCACTTGAATTTGCCGACGCGGAGAAAAAAGCCGTTGTTTCCGCAGAGAATCTGCGTTCAAAGATACAGGAGTATCTCGAGGACTCTGCGCGCGCCAAGACCGACCGCGAGATAGCCATGCGCGAGGCGGACAGGCTTGCAAAAGAGCTCGCCGCATACAAGAAGAAGCACAGCTCGCATGATGAATAAGCCGGAGATACTTGCGCCTGCGGGCTCGTTCGATTCGCTGACCGCAGCCGTGCGCTGCGGAGCCGACGCCGTATACCTCGGCGGACGGGAGTTGAACGCACGCCGCAATGCCGCAAATTTCAGCAATGAAGAACTCGCACAGGCGGTCGAATACTGCCACGCGCGCGGGGTCAAGGTATATATCACGCTCAACACCCTTGTGCGTGACGATGAGATGGAAACGGCGATGAACGCCGTCAGGTGCGCCTGCGATATCAAAGCAGACGCACTTATTTTACAGGATATCGGGCTCACTTCGCTTATTCGCAAAGCGGCTCCCGATATGCCTCTGCACGCCTCGACTCAGACTTCCGTGCAGACCATCGACGGAATAAAAATGCTCGCGGACATGGGCTTTTGCCGCGCGGTGCTGCCGAGGGAGCTGTCGAGAAAAGAGATAGAAAAAATAGCCGCGCAGTCGCCGATAGAGCTCGAGATGTTCGTCCACGGCGCGCTGTGCATGTGCCTTTCGGGTCAGTGCCAGCTCAGCGCGGTGCTCGGTTCGCGCTCGGGCAACAGGGGCTTATGCGCCCAGCCGTGCAGGCTTCCGTTTGCCGCCGACGGCGGCACGGGACACGACCTGAGCCTTAAAGATATGTCTTTGATAGAATACCTGCCGAAGCTCGCGCAGATGGGCGTTCTCTCGTTCAAAATAGAGGGACGCATGAAGCGGCCGGAATACGTTGCCGCCGCAGTGACTGCCTGCAAAAAGAGTCTCGCGGGCGAAAGCGCCGCCGAATACGAGCGCACGCTCGGCGCGATATTCTCCCGCTCCGGATTCACCTCCGGCTACTATGACGGCGCTCTCGGACGCGATATGTTCGGCGTGCGCCGCAAAGAGGATGTCACCGCCGCAAAGGATGTTCTCTCTCCGCTTGCCGCACTCTACGACGGCGAACAGCCGCTGATAAGAGCGGATATGCACCTGTCGGCGCAGGTCGGCGAAAAGGCATACCTCGCGGTCAAAGCCGCAGGCAAGAGCGTCTTTACGGAATCTGAAAACGCCGTGCAGAAAGCGCAGAACAGAGCGGTCGGGAGCGAAGAGATCGAAACCAGACTGCGCAAATGCGGCTCGACTCAGTTTTATGCCGGAGATGTCGGAATTGATATTGGAGACGACATATTTTTGAGCGCGTCCGAGATAAATTCGCTTCGCAGAAAGGCTCTCGCGATGCTCGAAGAAAAGATTGCCGAGCGCTCTGAAATTCCGTTTTATCCGCAGGAAATTTCAATCAGACGCCGCCGCTCTAAAAACCGCGGCTATGTAATCAGAATCAGAAATATTTCGCAGATACCGTCCGATCTCTCATATGTGCGCCGCGTGATACTGCCGATGGGCGTCGGCGAAGAGACTGTAAAGTATCTCAAAGACAAAAAGATACAGCCCGCAGTCGAAGTCCCAGCCGCGATATTCGGCGGCGACGATGCGGTTTACAATTCGCTCGTAAAAGCGCGCAAAAACGGCATATCCCTTGCCGCAGTCTGCTCTCTCGACGGCGCGGCGATAGCAAAAAAAGCAGGCATGAAGCTCTGCGCTCTGCCCGGAACAAATATATTCAACACATTTTCGCTCGACGAGCTTGCGCGCCTCGGCTTCACGGATGCTATACTCAGCACCGAGCTGAAAATTGCCCAGTGCGCCTCGCTCGGCGGAAAACTGCCGCGCGGCGTGTTCGCTTACGGGCGTCTGCCGCTGATGCAGACGAGAAACTGCCCGGTCAAGAACGGCACGACCTGCGACAAATGCCGCAAGCACGGGTCTTTGACCGACAGAATGGGCATGACATTCCCCGTCGAGTGCACGCCGTTTGCCTCAACCTTGCTCAACAGCGTACCGATAGTCGAGAGCGACAAGCGCGAGCAGTTTGAATTTGCCGACTTCTCGCTGCTGTGGTTCACGACCGAGACAAAAGACGAATGTGAAAAAGTACTCGAAAGCTACCGCAGAGGTGACGCCCCGCAGGGTGAATTTACGCGCGGACTTCTCTATCGCGGAGTTGAATAAAGGAGACAAATTATGCTCACTCTCAAGATGAAAAAAGTGCGCCCCGGCGCAATAATACCGAAGCGCGCAACCTCCGGCAGCGCCGGACTGGATCTTTGCGCCTGCACGGAAAACGAAGTCGTTCTCAAGGCGGGCGAGCGCACCGTGATACCCACGGGCATAGCCATCGCCATAGAAAACAACGAGACCGCTGCATTCGTCTATGCGCGCAGCGGTCTCGGTATAAAGCACGGTATTTCACTCTCGAACGGAGTCGGAGTCATCGACAGCGACTACCGCGGCGAGATATGCGTGGGACTCATTAACACTTCAAACGAAGATTATACTATACAGCCCGGCGAGAGAATCGCTCAGCTTGTGCTCGCGCCTGTCATTCCGGCACAGCCCGTCGAAGTCGACAGCCTCGACGAGACGGAGCGCGGCGAGGGCGGATTCGGCTCAACCGGCAGATGAGTTTTTCTTTTTGTTGCGAAAGAATTTTATCACCCACCAGATTATCACGGCGGGGATGCAGCAGACGATGACAAGCACTATTTTGTCCATCGGGATATAGTCATATATGCCGTCGCCGAGGATAGTGAAAAGTATGACGCGCGGCATTATTCCGCCGAGCGATATCAGCGCGTATTTCCAATACGGCAGCTTCGTTGCGCCGAGGAAAAGGCTGACAAAATCGATCGGGAACACCGGCAGAAAGCGCACGAGAAAGAGCGCCGAGAGCTTCTTTCCGTCGCCGAGGGCGAGGACTTTGTCCCCCGCCTTGCTGCCCTTGAGCCGTTTTTCGACATATTCGCCGCCGAGAAACCAACCGAGCAGATATGTGACGGTTATCTCGAGCGCGATGCCCGCGAGATTTATCGCAATTGCCGAGGCGGTCGGGAACGCCATGCCGACGGAAATATATATCATCGACGCGGGTATTATAAACAGCACGGATTTGACAGCAAACACGCCGATTATAACAGCCACCGCCGCGGCGGTGCTGCCCGCGCCGGCAACGAGGGCGCGCATATCGATTTTGGTCAGCTTATCGTAGTTAACAACGGCGATAATCAAAAGCGCCGCCGCAACGGCACAGCGCAAAATAAGCATGAGCACATCGCGGTGCTTGTTAAAAAACTTCTTCAAATCGGTTCCCCTAACAAAAATTTCTATCCTATAGTATATCCGCAAAAATCAACTTTTGCAACCTCAATAAAAATTCCGAAACACTTTTATGAACAAACCGAAAACTTTATTACCTTTTTCGGCTTTTTTCTTTTAGATGTGGATTTTATTTTGAACCTGTGATAAACTATTTACTTGTATTAAAGATATTTCCTAATCGAAAGGAGCCGCACAAATGACGGTCAAAGATAAGGTTCAGCGAGCAGCAGCCTCAGCGGTTCTGTCCCGCATGATAAAATATGTCAGGAAAGATCCTGATACAAACCTCGTCAAGCTTGTTGACAGATCCGAGCGATTTGTCGGCAACATCTTCCCCGCGAAAAACTTCGACAGCTTCCGCGAGGGCGCGAAAGACCCTGAGAACGTCTGGCGTCAGCTGGCGCTCAGGCTTATAGACGAGATTGACGACAATGTTCTGATGAACATGATGCTCGCTCTCGGACTGGGCGCGGGAGTCAACGGCACAAAGACCGTTCGCGCAAACCGCGAAAAATATCACTGCAATATTCCGTGGGTCATTCTTCTCGACCCGACAAGCGCGTGCAACCGCAAGTGCAAGGGCTGCTGGAGTGCGGAATACGGCCACAAGCAGAGCCTCACTTTTGATGAGCTCAACAGCATTGTCAACCAGGGCGTCGCAATGGGCACCCATTTCTATATGTTCACCGGCGGCGAGCCGCTCCTGAGGAAGAAAGATCTCATCAAGCTCTGCGAGCTTCATCCGGACTGCGCGTTCCTCTCCTATACGAACGCCGACCTCGTCGACGAGGAGTTCTGCGAAGAGATGAAGCGAGTCGGAAATATCTCGCTCGCCATCAGCATCGAGGGCACGAAAGACAGCAACGACGCAAGACGCGGTGAGGGCAGCTACGACCATGTCATGAAGGCGATGGATCTGCTCAAGAGCAAGGGCTGCCTGTTCGGCATCTCCGTGTGCTACACCCGCGCGAATGTCGACGCAGTCACCTCCGATGAATTCGTCGATCTGATGATCTCCAAGGGCGTTCGCTTCGCATGGTATTTCAACTATATGCCCGTCGGTTCTGCCGCGGTTGAGGAGCTTATCCCCACACCCGAGCAGCGCACGCATATGTACCGCTGGCTGCGCAAAATGCGCAACAGCAAGACCGGAAAGCCCATGTTCGTCATCGACTTCCAGAACGACGCAGAATATGTCGGCGGATGCATCGCCGGCGGCAGGAACTATTTCCACATCAACTCCGCAGGCGATATCGAGCCCTGCGTGTTCATACACTACTCGGACTCCAACATCCGCGAACAGACACTCATCGAGGCGCTCAAGCGTCCTCTCTTCCAGGCATATTGGCATGGTCAGCCGTTCAACAACAACCATCTGCGCCCGTGCCCGATGCTTGAAAACCCGCAGTGTCTGAGAAAAATGGTCAAGGATACGGGAGCCAAGTCCACCGACCTGCTCGCGCCGGAGGATGTCGACACCCTCTGCTCGCGTTGCGACAAGTTCGCTGCTGAGTGGGCGCCCGTGGCTCAGGAGCTCTGGAATTCCACAAAGCATCCGCATCCCAAGACCCAGTATTACAGAGATACTCCCGAGGGAAAAGCGGAGCAGCACGAACAGAAATAAGAAATCAAATAGCCAGGGGTGCCGTTCTTATTTTGGGGCGGCTGAGATGATACCCTCTGACCTGATCCGGATAATGCCGGCGTAGGAAGGATAATAGACAGCCTCGTTGCTGTATATTATATAAACTGACAGCGTCTGTGCATACCGCATAGACGCTGAATTTATTTTTGGAGGAAAACTTATGTCAACAACCAAGAAAAGCAACACAAAAGTTCTTGTTGAGTGCGCGCTGCTTATCGCTATCGCAACCGTGCTCAATGTCGTGTGCAGCTTCATCCCGTTCCTGAATCTCCCGTTCGGCGGCGGATTCACCATCTGCAGCATGCTGCCTATCGTTCTCGCCGCTTACCGCAACGGCACAAAGTGGGGTCTGCTCACCGGTTTCGTCTATGCAGTCGTTCAGATGCTCCTCGGCTTCAAGACCGTCTCGGCGTTCTTCATGCCCAGTTCGGACAGCTACATGGTGCTCTGGAAAGCCATTTGCGTCTGCCTCATCGACTACATAATCGCCTACACCGTCCTCGGCTTCGGCGGTATCTTCAGAAACAAGATAAAGAATCCGTCCGCATCTCTGTGCGTCGGCTCGATAGTCGCTCTTTCGCTTCGCTATCTCGCCCACATCATCTCCGGCTACATCTTCTTCGGCACATGGGCTGAGTGGTTCTTCTCGCAGGATGGCTTCACCCTCGGCGCAAAGATTCTCGAGAAGTTCAGCGGCCAGGGTCTGGCACTCATCTATTCCGTTATCTACAACGGCCTCTACATGATCCCCGAGATCATCATCACCGCGATAGTCGCGCTGATAATCGGCCGCGTTCCGCAGATCACCGGCAAGAAGAGCGCAGAATAAAATATATTTATAAGACAGCGAACAGCCGCATCAGTGAAAACTGTTGCGGCTGATTTTTATTTAGATAATGAGTCTGTTTATTCCGTCTCCCTGAACGGCAGATATTCGATAAATTTTTGAACGGCGGGAGTCAGATTTTTTCTGTTTTTCATTGCGAGCCCGACTGAACGGTAATACGGCTCTTCCAGCGGGCGTATTTCGATTTTGTACGGGACGCGCCTTAATATCAAATCGGGCAGGATGCTGATGCCCATTCCCTTTTCTACCATCGCCATGATGGCGAAATCCTCCCAGGTCGTGAATCGAATGTCCGGGTAAACATGATATAAATCCAGCAAATCGGAATTTGTACCCCAAAAATTCACCCCGGAGTTATTCTCCGGGGTGAATTGTTAATTTTGTTATATGACTCTTACTCTGACAACGCCTCCGACTGCGGTTAACTTTTCGCCGTCGGGGTTCGGCGTATCGCAGACGAGGTAGCCGAGTCCGTTTTTGACTGCGCTGTTGAGCGATGTTATATTTCCGCCGAGCGCCGCGACAATGTTTTCGCGCACTCCATCGCTGTCTTTGTAGATAATGCACACGCGCTTTTCAAACTCTGCGGGCGGCGCGAGCTCGGGCAGGTTGACGGAGTTCTTCACTTCGCCGCGCTCGATATAGCCGATAAGCTCATCGGCAGCCATGACCGCGCAGTTGTCCTCGCTCTCGGGCGTGGAGGCGCCGAGGTGCGGGATAGCTATAACTCCGGGCACACCCAACTGTGCGTCGGTTGGGAAGTCCGTGGCGTATGCCGCGACTTTGCCGTCGGCGAGAGAAGCGAGTATATCATCGGAGTTCACAAGCTCGCCGCGCGCGAAATTGAGGATGCGCACGCCGTCTTTCATTTTGCCTATAGACTCCGCGTTTATAATATTTCTCGTGCTGTCGTTGCACGGGATGTGCAGGGTCAGGTAATCCGCCGCGGAGAAAACCGCGTCCATATCATCAACGGTCTCAACGTCGCTTATTTCGCTCCTGCCTTTTCTGTCGAAACAGACGACTCTCATGCCGAGGTCGCGCGCCGCTTCGGCTACAAGCTTGCCTATCGCACCCATGCCGACAACGCCCATGGTCTTGCCTTTTATCTCGGGACCCGCAAACGAGCTCTTGCCTTTTTCGACGAGCTTACCGACATTGCTACCTTCACCCTTAAGAGTCTTGCACCAGTCGATAGCATCTACGACTTTGCGCGAAGCGAGAAGAGCCGCGCAGATAACAAGCTCTTTTACCGCGTTTGCGTTCGCTCCGGGCGTGTTGAATACTGCGATGCCCTGTTCCGAGCACCTGTCGATCGGGATATTATTCACACCCGCTCCCGCGCGAGCGATTGCCAAAAGACCCGCTCCGAACTGCATCTCATGCATCGAAGCCGAGCGCACCATTATCGCCGCCGGATCTTCCGCATTGTCAGTGCAGATATATTTCGCGCTGTCAAAGCGGTCGGTTCCGCACTTTGCTATTTTATTTAGCGTTAATATCTCTTTCATCAGCCTCTCCCCCTCAGTTGTTCTTCTCGAACTCCTTCATGAAGTCAACAAGCTGTTCGACTCCCTCGACCGGCATGGCGTTGTAGATAGACGCACGCATTCCGCCGACCGAACGGTGTCCCTTGAGGTTGACAAATCCCGCCTCTGCCGCCTCGGAGACAAACTTCGCGTTGAGTTCGTCGCTCTCGGTGACAAAAGTCACGTTCATCAGCGAGCGGTCGCAGTGCCTGACGGGGTTCGAGAACATCTTGCTCGAATCGATGAAGTCATAGAGAATCTTTGCCTTCGCTTCGTTTCTCCTCTTCATCTCCTCAAGTCCGCCGAGTTTCTCTATCCACTCGAGCACTAATTTGCACATATATATCGACCAGCAGGGCGGCGTGTTATACATCGAGTCGTTGTCTGCCATATTCTTGTAGTCGAGCATCGCAGGCGTAATATCGCGTGATTTGCCGACAAGGTCCTTGCGCACTATGACAATAGTCAGTCCTGCGGGGGCGACATTCTTCTGCGCGCCGCCGTAGACGATACCGAACTTCGAGACATCGAGCGGCTCCGAGAGGAAGCACGACGAGACATCCGCGACGAGCGGAACATCGCCTGTGTCGGGGATATACGGGAACTTCGTGCCGTAGATAGTGTTGTTCAGGCATATATATGCATAGTCCGCCTCGGGGTCAAAATCCTCGCGGGTGACCTCGGGGATATAAGAGAAAGTCTTATCTTTCGAGGACGCGACAACTCTGATATCGCCGTATTTGCACGCTTCTTTATACGCCTTGGTCGAGAACTGACCGGTGAGCATATAATCGGCCTTTCCGCTGCCGTTCAAAAGATTGAGCGGAATCGCGGCGAACTGGGTCGAAGCTCCTCCCTGGAGGAACAGTATATCGTAATTATCGGGCACTGAAAGTACCGATCTGAACAGATTCTGCGCCTCATCCATGATTTCCTCAAAGACCTTTGAGCGGTGCGACATCTCCATAACGGACTGGCCGCTTCCGTGATAGTCCATTATCTCCGCTGCCGCGCGGCTGAGAACGCTCTCAGGCAGCATCGAGGGGCCTGCTGAAAAATTGAATACTCTTGCCATCTGGGTTTACCTCCTTTTCCGGCGCGCTGAAATATCCGCGCCAAAGCCGAAAAATTACCGGCTTTTTACCATTATATAACATAGTAAAAAGATAAGTCAATAAAATCTGAGCTTTACTGTTGAAAAATATATCTTCTGAATGTATAATTAGGATGACAGAAAAATCCATCAGATAACGAGGTATTTTCAAAATGTCAACTCAGCAGAAAAAGAAGAAGAAAAACAATTCGAGACTTTACATTCTCATCGCAGCTGTAGTGTTGCTCATCGTGATGATCGTCCTGATTGCCGTCAAATGCTCCGGCGGCAAGAAAAAACCGGACGCGGACAGCACGAGCGGCGAATCCTCATCGCAGTCACTCGAAGCGGCGGACATTGATCCGCTGACCGGACTCTCCGGCTTCAAAGCACAGGGCAAACGCCCGATAGCGATAGTTGTCAACAACTCGAAGCCCGCTCGCCCGCAGTGGGGTCTGTGCACCCCCGACATCGTGTTTGAAGGCGTAACCGAGGCAGGCATAACGAGAATGCTTTGGCTCTATTCCGACATAAACAAGATTCCCGACAAGGTCGGTTCGCTCAGAAGCGCAAGGCACGACTTCGTTGAGATAGCCGAGGGACTTGACGCAATATTTGTCCACTGGGGCGGCAGCAAATACGCCTATTCGGCAATAAACGGGCGCAATGTCGATGACCTTGACGGGCGTACATATCTCGGCAGATATTTCTTCCGCGACAAGGAGCGCACCAACGTAGCCATCGAGCACCGCGGATACACGACCCGCGAGGCAATTGACAAAGGTCTTACAAAGCTCGACATCCGCCGCGATATTAAATCCGGCTATCAGAGTCCCTTTGCATTTGTTTCCGAAAGCTCGCCGCGCACTCCCGCCGGCGGCGCATGCTCGAGAATAGACATAGTTTTCTCGTCCTACTGCAACCACTCATTTACTTATTCGGCGCAGGACGGGCTCTATCTCAACAACATCAACGGCGCGCCGATGACAGACGCGGACGGCAAGCAGATGGCGGTCAAAAATGTCATCATTCTCTACTGCCCGGTCTCGCTTATGGGCGACTCATCCGGCTGCGTTGACATGGATCTGACGGGCGGCAGCGGCGTCTATCTCTCAAACGGCGCATATGAAAACATAACCTGGAAAAAGGGCGGTTCGGACGATATGCTCACTCTCTATTCGTCCGACGGAACTGAGCTCAAGCTCAACCCCGGTCAAAGCTACATCGGTCTTGTTCCCACCGACAAACAGGCAAGCACAGTCATAGCATAAAATATAACATAAACTCAAACGCCGCCGGCACAGCATAAAAGCTTACCGGCGGCGTTTTGGATTATCAGGACAGCTTATAATATTCAAAAATCGGGTGTGAGGTTTTCCCCGTTTTCTTGTGTAATAAGTGAAGGGCACAAAAGACGCTTTGCAGAAAGGAGAAAATCTATGGACAACGGTGCAAGTAGCTACCGCCGTTTCTGTAACGAAGGAGATGATAGCGGATTAGTTGAAATTATCGTCAACTACCGTGACGGGCTTATCTTATATTTGAACAGCTTTGTCAGAAACATACACATCGCCGAGGAATTGGCGGAGGATACGTTCGTCCTGCTCGGGACGAAAAAGCCGAAGGACAAAGGCACAAGTTCTTTTAAAACCTGGCTCTACACCATCGGGCGGAATATCGCCATCAACCATCTGAGACGAAGGTCAAGATTTTCGCTCGTATCCGTTGACGACTGCTCGGAGCTCGAAAGCGAAGAGGAGAGCCTGGAGGCGGCTGTTATAAAAGAAGAACAGAAGATATCGGTGCATCGGGCGCTGAAAAAGCTCAAGCCCGAATATCATCAGGTTCTCTGGCTCATATATTTTGAGAATTTCAGCAATAAAGAAGCTGCGAAGATAATGGGAAAATCCGTTCACAACATCGAGACACTTGTCTACCGTGCCCGCAAATCACTTAAATCACAATTGGAAACGGAGGGTTTCACATATGAAAAGCTATGATGAAACTGTTGATTCTGTGTTCGACCGTATTGATAAATATAACAGCGAAAAGATACGCAGAAATAAGATAATCACAAAAGCTGTTGTCCCCGCCTGTTGTTTTTGTCTGATAGCGTTAGGCGGAATAGGGGCATGGAAAAGCGGATTGTTCAAATCCGGGACGCCCGGTGCCGTACCCGGTCAGCCTGTTACAAGTTATGACAACGCCGCAGTCTCGCCTGCCGAGAGTACTTCTCCCAACAGCGTCGGTTCAAAACGACTCTGCTTTGCCAATCAGATAAACGGAGTCAAAAGTGCGGCTCCGCTGTATCTCGACCCAGCAAAGCATTATACCGAGAATTGGAGCAATGCGGAAGTCACCGCCTATATGGGCGCCGACCTGTTCAATCTCGGCGCGGAGTACAAATATATCGGCAGCAGCAGCCACGCCGTCACTTTTTCTTCCGACGGAGCTATTGCAAGAGATGTTATAAATTTGAAATATCACTCCAAAGATGCCGATTTTACCATGAGCGCCAGCAAACTTGGCGCGCCCAACGACTGCATATATGCTTTAAACAGCAGCGAGATCACAAGCATCGGAGTCGGCGGCAAAAGCGTGGAGGTTCTGTTCGCGGCAACAGTCGGCAGCGATGCCGCCGCTCAGCCCGAAAAGCAAAATCTTATGGTCGCGGATTTCAGCTGCGGCGGGGTTTATTACAGGGTAACAGCAGAAAATATATCAATCAGCGATTTCTATAATATTGTATCAGCCATTGTGAAAAAATAAAATTACAGGAGGTATGCAGCTGGGCTGCGTACCTCCTGATTTTTATTTACACTCACACGAGATAGTGCTTTTTCGTGTCGTGATAGAGCTGAGTTATATCCTGGAGCACCTCGGTATGGGCGAAGCTCTTGTGATAGACTATATTCGTCTCGCGCGCCATGCTGAGGTTTTCTATCGGCACTATCGTCAGCTTCTTTTTGCGGACTTCCCTCAGGCACACGCTCTTTGCGAGTATAGACACGCCGAAGTCCTTCTGCACAAGGTCTTTTATCGTCGTGACGTTATCGACTTCGAGTATAACATTGAAGTCGTCTATTGACTCGTTGTGGCTCTCGAGCGTCGCTTCAAACAGCATTCGCGTTGCCGAAGTCGGAAGACGCAGGATGAGCCTCTCGCGGCGCAACTCGTTCAGCGTTATCATCGAGTGCTTTGCGAGCGGATTGTTGTTCGACATGATGCAAACGAGATAGTCCGTATCTATCATGACGGAATTGAGCGACGGATTCGACACTTTTCCGTCCGTTATTGCAAGATCGATCTCAAAATTGTCGAGCATATCATAAAGATTTTTTATAGTATCTGTAAAAACAGTAATGCTTACATTTGGATATTCGTTGCCGTAACGGGCGAGAACCTCGGTTGCAAACGTGCTTTCGGAGGTATGAGTCAAACCTATGCGCAGCTTCTTTATGTTGCGCTTGGAGTCCGCTATCTCCATGTGCATCTTCTGATCCATCGAAGTCAGAATACGCGCGTAGCGAACCGCAATCTCCCCTTCCTGCGTCAATGTCAGTTCTCCTTTCTTGCGATTGAACAGCTTCGCGCCGAGGGATTGTTCGAGCTGGCTTATCTGATGGCTGACCGCAGGCTGGGTCAGAGAGAGCGCTTCCGCCGCCCTTGTGAAATTTTTCTGCTCCGCAACTGCTATCAAAGTTTCGGTTTTATTGTCTAACATATACTCACCATAAAAAAAGTTTTTGAAAATCAAAATTAAAATAATTTGATTTTATTACAGGTTGAGTATATCATATTATGTAGTAAATCACAAGAGATATTAAAAAAACAAATTTGCAAAATTTATCGGTCGCCGGACGAAAAAGCTCTCCCGGCGGTTGCTTTTTTACTCTCTGAAAGGAAACGAGGAATAAGGGAAATTGATTAACTCACTCTACAAGACCTTCAACATCACCTCCCCCGTCGCGGGAATCATAATTTCGGTGGCTCTGATGCTGATAACGGGCTTTGCGATGACGCGCATCACAAAGCGGCTCCGGCTGCCGAACGTCACGGCGTACATACTCTCCGGCGTCCTGCTCGGGCCGTATGTATTGAATCTCGTGCCGCAGGACATCGTTGAGGGAATGGACTTTCTGAACGATATCGCTCTCGCGTTCATCGCGTTCAGCACCGGCGAGTTCTTCCGCTTTTCGACTCTTAAAAAGAACGGCGGAAAAGTCGTTGTGATAACTGTGCTCGAAGCGTGCCTCGCGTCGATTATCGTTTTCATCGTGTCGTTCTTCATTCTCGGGCTGGATATCAACTTCTCGCTCGTGCTCGGTGCGCTCGCATCGGCAACCGCGCCCGCATCAACGGTCATGACGATACGCCAGACCCACGCAAAGGGCGACTTTGTTGACACCCTGCTCCAGGTCGTTGCGCTCGACGATGTCGTCGGACTCGTCGCATACAGCGCCGCGATATCCGTAGCGCTCGCGAACGCATCGGGTCATTTCAGCGCGGGCAGCGTATTGAAGCCCATCGGGCTCAACCTTCTCGTGTTCGCGATAGGCTGCCTGTTCGGACTGATATTGAAGCTCCTGCTTCAAAAGCGTTCAACGGACAACAGACTGATAGTCTCCGTCGCGCTGCTGTTCTCGTTCTGCGGAATATGCACCCTGCTCGATGTCTCGCCGCTTCTCGGCTGCATGGCGATGGGCATGGTCTACATCAACCTTTCGGACGATGAGAGACTGTTCAAGCAGCTCAACTACTTCAACCCGCCGATACTCCTGCTGTTCTTCGTGCGTTCGGGACTCAACTTCAATCTCAGCGCGCTCTTTGACAGCTCGTCATCCATCGGCCACGTGCCGCTGATAGTTGTCGGTGTGTGCTACTTCTTCACGCGAATCATCGGCAAATACGCCGGCGCGTTCCTCGGCTGTCTCATAACAAAGAAAAACTACCTTGTCCGCAACTACCTCGGCCTCGCGCTTATCCCGCAGGCGGGCGTCGCTATAGGTCTCGCCGCGATGGGCGCGCGAACGCTCGGCGGCGCGTCCGGCAGTGCGCTTGAAACAATAATACTTGCGTCGAGCGTCCTGTATGAGCTCATCGGCCCCGGCTGCGCGAAGCTCTCGCTCTATCTCTCGAAGTCATACTCCAACAAGCTCGAAGATATAGTCGAAATCGCGGAGGACGGACATCAGAAGAGCAAGGTCGAGCTGCTCATAGAACGCATCCAGGCGATACAGAACGACCTGCCCAAGCACGAGAATCCCTACTACGAAGACGAGCAGGCTTTCTCCGAAGCCGCAGACGAGCAGTATCTGCTCGCGGGCATGAGCATGGACAGAAGCAGAAAGAACAGGAGGAGAAGAAGATGAACGGAATAACCGCATTCGCCCTCTCGGACCCTATCGCCCGTCTGCTCGGCGAATGGTCAATGGGGCTCAACACATATTCGATAATACTCAGGATAGCGGTGGCTGTCATATTCGCGTCGGTCATAGGCTGCGAGCGTTCGAGCAAGCGTCACTCGGCGGGACTGCGCACTTTCGTGCTCATCTCCTTTGCCTCGACCGTTTCGATGATACTCGACATATATCTCATGACGAGCTACTCGTTCAGCGTGCCCGTGCTATCGGCGGCGACGATAATCGGCACCGCGATGGTCAGCGGCAACTCGATACTGTTCAGCTCCCGCAATCAGATAAAGGGACTGACGACCTCCGCCGGACTCTGGGCCTGCGGAATCCTCGGATTCACGATCGGCGCGGGACTCTATACCGTGACCGTCATAGTCTATGTTTTCCTGCTCTGCATCCTCGCCTGCTTCCCGTCGCTTGAGATATACCTCAAGAACCGCTCGAACCACTTTGAGATCCACCTCGAGCTCAAGAGCAGCGAATATCTTCAGGACTTCGTCGCGGTCATCCGCCGCCTCGGACTGAGAATAGACGACATCGAATCGAACCTCGCGTATGTCGGCTCGGGACTGAGTGTCTATACGATAACGATAACGATAAACAGCGCGGAGCTGAAAAAATACAAGACGCACAAAGAGATAATCGAAGCGCTGAGCTCGCTCGAATATATATATCATATTGAAGAGATGAGATAAAAACGCATCAAAACATCCGGTTGAAGTCAAATTCAGTCGGATGTTTTTCTATATTGACAGATTATATCTTTCATGCTATATTGAGCTCGAAATAAGTGACCCGAAAGGAGCTAAAGTATGAAAGGCAAGAAAGTTACGGTTATTTCAATTTCAGCAGTTATCTTAGCGTTGGCGATAATATATCTGATTTTCTTTTCAACTTTGGGACTTCATATATATAACGGAAAAGACGAGATAATATCAGCCGCGCAGAGTTTTAGTCGAACGGCTATCGTAACAAAAAGCGGCGATGTGTATATAAACGGCTCTCTCGACGATGCGGCAGGCGGTTCGCTCGGCATCGCAAAGCCTAAAAGATACCGCAATCTGTATAACTCCGGGCGCGAGCTCAAGTTCGTCAGCCTGTACAGCGGACACAATGCCGCATCGGTCTGGCTCTCCCGCGACGGCGGCGCAGTTATCACAAATGGCAAAGAGGCATATGTTTTTTCATCAAAGTCAAAGAGCTATAGCACACCCGCAAAATTCGCGGACAACATTCTCTGTGCGAGACCGTCCGGCGAGCGCGTATATCTTCTCACAGCCGACGGCAGATTCGGATTTTCTTCGCTTGACGATTCCTCCGCTTTCACCGAGCTGATGAAGTCGGTAAAAAGCTTTGAGCTTGCCCCCGAAGGCGATGAAATACTCATAGTAGCGACAGACGGCAGGCTATGTGTCGCGGATTCTTCCGGCAGCGTCACCGAGTCGGCGCAGAATGTAGCCGAAGTATCAATTGCTCAGTCATCGCACGACGGCATGTCCGAAACCGTAATCAGCATAGTGAGAACAGACGGAGTTCTTCTTCGCTATACCGCCAAAAACAGCTTTAAAACAGCCGATGTTCTCTCATCAACTCCCGATGAACTCGCACACGGAATAAAATTCGCCGTTTCATATTGCTCCGGAACCGTGGCAATAGATGCACAGGGCAACGCATTGGCATATGGCAAAGACTTTGGGTTCGGCAACAGCGAACTAAACGGAACCGTTATCTGCGCAGACTGCAAAAAGCTGAGTTCGACCGACCAGTCCGTCATAATTATAAAAGCCGACGGCTCATTCGCACAATACGGATATCTCTTGGACAGCACACACAGAACATTTGCAGAATAATCAACAGAGCAAAAAAACAGCCCGGAGTCGAAAATCGGCTCCGGGTTTTTATTTGCTGTATTCTATTATGTCCTCTATTCCGCATCCGAGCACCGTGCATATTCTGTCGAGCACATCGCTGTCGTACCGTTTGACGCGGTTCTTATAATAGTTATCAATTATCTGATACTGTATTCCCGTCCGCTTGGCAAGCTCGTATCGGCTGATATTCAGTTTTTGCAAAGTCGTATCAAGCGTAAGTTTTACCATAGCAACAGTATCCCCTTTTTAAGTATATTTTATTAAGGATACATTCGCTTGACAATTCTCTTGTATAAGTATATATTTATATAAATATATACTTAGGTTGTGAATATTTTGGAGAAGCGTGTTGTCATCGCCGGGTGCAGAAATTACTTTGACTATGCTCAAGCTAAAAAATATATAGACCTATGCTTAAAAAACATCAGAAAACAATTTACTATAATAATCATTTCCGGCGGCTGTCGTGGAGCCGATATGATTGGACTGCGTTATGCCACAGAAAACAACATGACTTTTGAAGTTTACAACGCAGATTGGATTCACTTCGGAAAAGCTGCTGGACCTTTAAGGAATCGCCACATGGCAGAAGTATGTGATTATGTCATTTGCTTTTGGGACGGAAAAAGTAAAGGTACTTTTTCAATGATACAAGAAGCCAAAAAACTTAATAAACCGCTACGCATAAAATACATATAACAAACCGAGCGCCCGCATTTGCAGGCACTCGGTTTGAAACTTGGCAAAGTCCTCACCGCCGCAGCGTAATCTCCAAATCGGGCTTTCGTAAAGTGAAATGTCTCGCCGTGCTCGACGTGAAATAATTCACTGCGTGAATTGTGAAATTTGATGCTTCGCATCAAGTGAAATGAAATTTGCCCGCGCTTGCAAAGCAAGCATTTCACATCTGCGAAGCAGATATTTCACAGCGAAGCTATTTCACTTGCCCGAAAGGGCAAATTTCGTTGAAAAAAGCACTTGCGTCTGCAAGTGCTTTTTTCATGGTGGACACGCACGGACTCGAACCGTGGACCTCTTGCGTGTGAAGCAAGCGCTCTAACCAGCTGAGCTACGCGTCCTAAAAAATAAAGATGTCAGAATCCAGACCGAACGAATTTCTGATCTGCCGATTGCGACATCTGTTTGGTGGCTCTGGTGACCCGGACGAGAATCGAACTCGTGTTACCGCCGTGAAAGGGCGGTGTCTTAACCTCTTGACCACCGGGCCAAAATTGGTAGCGGCAGTTGGATTCGAACCAACGACACTCCGGGTATGAACCGAATGCTCTAGCCAACTGAGCTATGCCGCCATATGTGAGCCTCGTCAATCCGACAAGGCTTGATTATTATATTATATCGAAAGCGATTTGTCAATATATTTTTTGCAAAGTAGGACAAGATTTTCAAATTTTCTTGAAATTTATTTCCCGGCTCACCGAAAATGGCGGCAAACCGGGAATTTATCATTCAAGAAACTCGTGTGTGCCCGCTCCGACTTCGTGCTTTTCTCCGCCGATAACGGCCGAAGCGCAGCAGCCCTCGGGGACGGTGAAGATATATTTTATCCTGCCGTTCTCGCGTCTCCACTCGCTCGCGACGGTGCCGCGGCGGGTGTCAATCGAAGCCTTGACAAAGTCGAGCCGCCTGTCTGTCACGGGGCGGAAGATTATATGCTCGAAACCCGGGCGGTCGGGGTCGGAGTTTATTCCCGCCGCCGCGCCGTACATCCAGTCTGCGACCGCACCGTAGGCATAGTGATTGAACGAGTTCATGTCGGTGCTCCACATCGTGCCGTCGGGCTTTATGCCGTCCCAGTGCTCCCAGACGGTCGTCGCGCCCTTTGATATAGGATAAAGCCACGAAGGATATTCGCGACGAAGCAGAAGGTCATATGCCGTCTCGGCGTAGCCGTTGTCGCTGAGCGCATGGAGAAGATACGGCGTGCCGACGAAGCCGGTTTCAAGATGCCCGGCGCGCTTCACAAGCTCGTTTAATTGAGCGGCGGTCGCCGCCCTGTCGTCTGTGATATCAAAACAGAGCGCGAGCACACAGTCGGTCTGCGTGGCGTTTTTCACTCTGCCGTTTTCCATATATTCGCGTCTGAACGCTGCCGCCGCCTCCGTGGGGATATTCTCATATTCCGAAACATCTCTGCCGAGCGCGTGTGCCGCCTTTATAAATAACTCGGTCGAATATTTATAGTATGCCGTGGCGATGAGATCATCGGGCGTTGAGCCTTTGTAGCTGCCCTCCGGGGAGTCGAGCCCAAGCCAGTCGCCGAAGTGGAATCCGCCGGAGCGTTTTCCGTTTTCGCTGCGCTCACGCATCCAGTCTATCCACGCTTTCATCGAATCGAACTGGTCTTCGAGTATTTTTTTGTCACCGTAGGTTCTGTATATTTCCCACGGGCAGATGACCGCCGCGTCGCTCCACGCGCTCGAGCCGCCCATATCGTCGAATATATTCGGTACGACATGCGGCACGCAGCCGTCGCGTCCCTGGTCGGCGGCGAGATCGTGAAGCCACTTTTTGAAGAAGCGCTCAACATCGAAATTGAGGCTCGCCGTGCGGACAAACACCTGCGCGTCGCCCGTCCAGCCGAGGCGCTCGTCTCTCTGCGGGCAGTCGGTCGGGACATCGAGGAAATTGCTCTTCTGACCCCAGATTATATTTTTGAAAAGCTTGTTCACCGTCTCGTCCGAGCACTCGAAATAACCCGTCCTGCGGATATCCGAATGGACGACGATCGCCGTGAAGTTCTCTTTTTTCACCTCATCCGGCCAGTTTTCAAGGCGGATATATCTAAAGCCGAAGAAGGTGAGAGCGCTTTTATATGTGTGCTCCTCGCCGTCACAGACAAATTTTATCTGCGCGTCCGCCGAGCGGTAGTTGGCGTTGTAGAAGTTGCCGTCGCGGTCGAGAGTCTCTCCGTGGGAGATTGTCGCCTGCGCACCGGGAGTGCCTTTTATCCTGAACTCGACATAGCCCGTCATATTCTGCCCGAAGTCAATGACCGTCTCGCCCGCCGGGGTTTTTATTATCTGCAAGGCAGGCATCCGCTCTTGCTCGACTATTTTTTCGCCCTCCTGCGGGATAAGCATATCTTTTTCGAGATCGACGCAGATGCAGTGCCTCGCGCTTCCCGCTTTGAAAGTCGCGTCGTAGATATCGCCGTCATATATATTTGTATATCTCAGCTTGCTCTCGCGCGCAGTCCACGAGCTGTCGGTGACGATGCTCTCCGTCCTGCCGTCGGCGTAGACAAGAGTCAGCTCGGCGATGAGCGCAGTGTCGCGATAGCCCAAAAAGTCGCTGCCGTCACGTTTATTGGCGATGGCGCGCCAGCCCTGACCGACCGTCACCTCGAGCGAATTCTCGGTCTTCAGCATATCTGTCACATCGTAGCTCTGCACCTGAAGCCTGTTTAAATAAGAAGTCCAGCCCGGAGCGAGGATAAAGTCGCCTACCCGCTCGCCGTTTAATTTTGCCTCATATACGCCGAGCGCAGTTATTTTCAATATTGCTTTTTCCGCTTTGGCGGCGCACCGAAAGTTTTTCAGATACACCGTGCCGCCGCGCAAATTCTTTTCGCATCCTTTTATCCATTCGCTTCTCTCAAGCATATTTTTATCAAATTCCTTTCGCCCTGCGGCTCATACTTTTTTAAATCTCTGCATACATTTTATATGTGCTTATATCCGAAAGTCAAGTTATTTCCAGCCGTATGTTACAAAATTGTTATAATTTGAAGCGTTGTTTTTCTTGACTTTTTGGTTATTTTAGAGTAAACTGAAAATACTGTGAAACAATTTATTCACAAAATCAAAAAATGTTAAAAGGAGCACAACCAAATGAAGAGAATTCTTGCACTCATCATGGTTCTCGCTATGGTCTTCGCTTTTGCAGCTTGCAAGAGCAAGGATGACGGCGCGACCACAACCGATCCCTCCTCCGCAGGCGGAGAGGTCATCGACAACGGCGAAGGCTCTACTCCCGTAGACGCTTCCGCAGCCGACAGCACCGAGGCCGGCAGCAACGACGCTTCCGAAGTTTCCACCGACGCTTCCGGCAAGCCCGTCGAGGCTCCCTCGCAGGCAGCAGGCAGCCAGGGCGGCTCTCAGGGCGGCGCTCAGACCGGCAACACCGAAAAGGGTCTCAACTCCACCGACGCTAAGGCAGTCGTAGCTTTCTACAACAAGGCTGTTAAGGCTTCCGTAAAGAATCCCCCCAAGGGCAAGCAGACCATGAAGCTCGAGAAGCTTGAGGGCACTGGCGGACTTGGTAAGATTCTTGGTTCTTTTGAGGGCATCGCGAAAAAGGCTCTTGAGAAGAACTCGACCGATACAAACTACATCCCCGCAGGCGACCACGGCGATGTTCTTCCGACCGACGTCAAGAACGCTAAGGCGACCAACGACGGTAAGTACACCACTGTTTCTTTCGACGTCAATCCTCAGACTGACGGCCCGAAGGAGAGCTCTTCGAAGGGTCCTGTCGGCCGTTCGATCGGTACTCTCGGCAACGTCCAGAACGCTCTTGATCAGCTTCCCGGCGTTAGCGTAACTTCCGGTATCGAGAACATAAAGCTCACTTACGATCACGCTTATGTCACCGTTAAGATTGACAACAACACCGGCAAGATCGTCAGCGGCACATGGCACTACAAGGTCAATGTCAACGTTAACAACCTTGGCGTCAAGGTTATCGGTATCCCCGCAAGCGTTGATACCCTTCACGGCATTGTTGACTACACCGTTAAAATCGGCTAAAAAACTGCTGTAACAGCACCAAACAAATCAAGGCTCTCACCCAAACGGGCGGGAGCCTTTTTCATATGCAAAAGCCGCGTTCAAAAAAACAGAACGCGGCTTTTTATTATTCGGTTTTCATCAGGTCTTTTATTGTTATGCCGTCAAAGTATTCGTTCGTTATCTCCTCGAACCTGCGCCACATTCCAATTGTGCGGCAGCTGTCCGCGCGCTCGCACGGTTCTTCGCATGAGAGACACGCAACGGGAGCGAGGCTGCCCTCGGTCAGGCGCAGAATATCGCCGACAACACACTGCTCCGGCGGTCTGCCGAGCCTGTATCCGCCGCCCTTGCCGTGAACGCCCTCAACATATCCGTCCTTTACAAGCAGAGCCATTATCTGCTCCATATATTTTTTTGAGATGCCCTGGCGCGCCGCGACATCCTTCATCGGGACAAGACCGCCGCTGTGCTCCGCAAGGTCAACAAGCACCCTCAGAGCGTAGCGTCCGCGCGTTGATATCATCATAAATATTCCTCCGTTTCGCACTCAGCAGATCTCTCCACCGCCGATAACCACATCTCCGTCATAGACGACGACCGCCTGACCTTTTGTTATTGCCCGCTGCGGCTCGTCGAATGTTATATGCACTGTATTTTCGCCCGTGACGCGCACTGTCGCGGGCTGTTCCGCCTGCCTGTATCTGACCCTCGCGCTCGCGCGAAACTCCGCGGGCGGAGTATCAAAGGCAATAAAATTGAAATTCTTCGCGTCGAGTTCGCGGCTCATCAGGTCTTCATTGCTGCCGAGCACGACGCGGTTTTCTTTTGGCAGCAGGGCGGTCACATATTTCGGCTCGCCCAGAGCTATTCCGAGTCCCTTGCGCTGACCGACAGTGTAGCCTATAAGTCCCCTGTGCTCACCGAGCACATTGCCGCTTTTGTCAACGAACTCGCCGCGCGGATAATCCCTGCCCGTAAACGAGCGGATAAATGAGGCGTAATCGCCGTCCGGCACGAAGCAGATATCCTGGCTGTCCGGCTTGTCGGCGTTATAAAAGCCAAGCTTGCGCGCAAGTTCGCGCGTATGCGTTTTTGTCATGCCGCCCAATGGAAACAGCGTGTGCCGCAGCTCGCCCTGCGTCATTGAATAGAGCACATAGCTCTGATCTTTTGTCGGATCAACCGCCTTTTTCAGCAGGAATCTGCCGTTTTCTTCTTCGATTCGTGCATAGTGACCCGTGACAACATATTCGCAGCCGAGCTCTTTTGCGCGGCGATAGAGGCGGTCGAATTTCAGATATCTGTTGCAGTCTATGCATGGGTTCGGGGTCACACCGCGCTCATAGGCTTCAACAAAGCGGCGCATGACCTGCTCTTTGAAATCCGCAGTGAAATTAAAGACATAATACGGCATCCCGAGTCTGTAGGCGACGCCGCGCGCATATTCCGTATCTTCGAGCGAGCAGCAGCTCTTTTCGCGGCTTACCCCTGCGTCCTCGTTATTAAAAAGCTTCATCGTCACGCCGATGCAGTCAAGCCCGCTTTCAATCGCGAGATAGGCGGCGACGGACGAATCCACTCCGCCGCTCATCGCGATGAGCGCCTTGCGGCGCGGGTTATCGGGGTTAAAGCTCATATTCTTCCTCTCAAAAAAGCCCGAAAGCCCCGGCGAAAAAGCCGGAGCCTATGGGGAAATTATTTATCAGTCCTGGAAAAGCGGAGTCGACAGATAGCGGTCGCCTGTGTCGGGCAGGAGCACAACTATCGTCTTGCCCTCGTTCTCCGGGCGCTTTGCAAGCTCTATTGCTGCATAAGCGGCGGCGCCGGAGGATATGCCGACCAACACGCCCTCGCTCTTGCCGATAAGCTTGCCGGTCTCGAATGCTGCCTCGTTGCTGACGGGGATTATCTCGTCATAGACCTTTGTGTCGAGCACATCGGGCACGAAGCCTGCGCCGATGCCCTGTATCTTATGCGCGCCCGCAACACCTGTCGAGAGCACTGCCGAAGTCTCGGGCTCAACCGCAACGACCTTTACGCCGGGCTTCTTGTCTTTCAGATACTCGCCGACGCCTGTGACAGTGCCGCCGGTGCCGACGCCTGCGACGAAGATATCAACCTCGCCGTCGGTGTCTTCAAAAATCTCGGGACCCGTGGTCTCATAGTGAGCCTTGGGGTTCGAGGGATTGACGAACTGACCGGGCACGAAGCTGTTCGGTATCTCTTTTGCGAGCTCGTCAGCCTTGGCTATCGCGCCCTTCATGCCCTTTGCGCCCTCGGTGAGCACAAGCTCGGCGCCGTATGCTTTCATCAGCTGGCGGCGCTCAACGGACATCGTCTCGGGCATAACGATAATTATGCGATATCCGCGAGCGGCGGCGACGGAGGCGAGACCGATGCCGGTATTACCGGAGGTCGGCTCGATAATGACTGAATCGGGGGTGAGTTTGCCCGCCGCCTCTGCGTCGTCGAGCATCTTTCTGGCGATTCTGTCTTTGACGGAGCCTGCGGGATTGAAATACTCAAGCTTTGCGAGCACTTTCGCCTTGAGTCCGTATTTCTTTTCAATGTGGGTCAGTTCGAGAAGAGGGGTCTTTCCTATAAGCTGGTCTGCTGAAGTATAAATCTTTGACATAATAAATTACTCCTTTGAAGTTAGTTAGTTAAAATTCTGAGTTCCGCGGCGAATAAAAAATCCGGGGAACTCCGATGAGTGTCCCCGGTCAAAAAGCCGTTTATCGGATCAGTTCAACGACCCGCATTTGGAGGACATATCGGAAAAAGACATGACGAAACACGCGCACTGACAACAGGCGCAGCTACAGCGGTTCATTCGGTTCATGGCGATCTTTTTCATAACATTCTCTCCTTTTAAACGCCTACCTCGACGGTATGTTGGATACAATATAGCACATATTGCCTACCCTGTCAATAGGCAAAGCAAAAATTTTTCAAAATCTCAAAGCCACTTCTTCCGTCGGAAGAACAGTATCAGCGCAACGAGCACCACGATACTCACGACAATTATCACAAGATATCCATATTCCCAGTTGAGCTCCGGCATACCGGAAAAGTTCATTCCGTACCAACCCGTGAGCAAAGTAAGCGGCAGAAAGATAACGGTAACAACCGTGAAAAGCTTCATCAGATCGTTCTGCTGGATAGACAGCTGCGCCTGATACTCCTCCTGAAGATGCTCGATAACATCGCGCAGGTTCTGCACCGTCTGGAGATAGCGGTCGGTGCGATTCTTGAGAATGGCGAAGCGTTTCGCCGCAGAATTCGAAAATACGGAATTGTCGTTCGCAGAAGCTTCGTCAAAAATCAAAGTCAGCTGCTCATAGTAGCGCTTTATTCTCAGCAGCTCGCGCCGCCAAGCGGACAGCTTTTCAAAAACATCCTTGCCTGACTCACTCTTGAAAAGATAGACATTTTCGTATTCGTCTATTTCATTCTCGAGCCTCGAGAGGCAGTCCATATCGCCGTTTAAAAGCCGGACAAAGAATCTGTAGAGCAGCTGCTCGGATCTAAGTTCCGGATTCTCTGCCGCGAGCCCGTCCATTATCTTCTTTGCCGTATCGCCCGCCGCGCCCTCTGTGAAAATTATCAGATTCTCGCGGCTGACATAGGCGAGCATTTTATAGTCCTCGGTGCGCTCGCTGTGGACATCGTACCAGTCAAAGGCGAGAAAATTGAATTTTTCGAAGCTCTCAAAGCTTTCTATCTCGCCCTCGCGGACATATTCAAAAACCGACGGCTCCATATACTGCGCCGCCTTTGCCATATGTTCAAACGGAAGAACAAGCTGCATAATATAACCTCTTTCAATGTGTATTGATTATTTTTTGGAGTATGTCTTTATCCGCCGGGCAGAAGGCATAGTTTTTTATCTCCTGCGGCGTTATCCATTCGAGTCCGCAATGTTCGAGCAGCTGAGGCGTGCCCTCGGCTATTTTCGCATTGAACACGACGAGATGGACATATATATCGGGATACTGATGGTAGACGTCGCAGAATTCGTCGCCGACCTCCACCGTTATACCGAGCTCCTCGCGGCATTCACGAATGAGTGCCTGTTGATGTGTCTCGCCCGGTTCGAGCTTTCCGCCGACAAACTCCCATAAAAGGGCGTTGCCCTTGTTCGCGGGGCGGCGGCATATCATGAATCTGTCGCCCTGCCAAATGAGCGCGGCGGCAACCTGAGTCGTTTTCATATCGTTTCTCCTTTTTATTTATCTGCCGGTCTGCGTATGAAAAACGCAGTTGATATCATCATCACCGCATACATCGCGAGTGCCGCATACGGGAACAGCCACGAGCCGAATCGACCCGCGAGCTGACCGAAAATGAACGGGGTCAAAAATATGCTGATTGAAGAGAAGCCCATGAGTGTACCTATCATCGACTGCGAGACGCTCTTGCCGAACACTTTCGGTATAAGATGAGTCATGCTTGGGAACAGCGGCCCGTTGCCGAGACCTATCATGAAAAGGCCCGCATATGTCGCCGCCATTGGCAGCTTGAACATAATGAGCAGTATCGCCGCGAGGGTCACGCACTGGCCTATGACCATGACTTTTTTACCCGAGAGCTTTATGCTCAGCAGCCCGGATAAGAATCGGAGATTCCGAGCCCGATATAGGCTATGAATATCACTGTCAGAAGCACAGTTGCCATAAACACTCTCCGTTTCCCGGGAAATTGATATGAATAAATTATATCACACAAACACCTATTGTAAAAGAGCGTTTTCTTTGTGTTTATTGTCATTGACACCGGAAAATTAAATCGGTATAATTTAATCACAACACACAAGGAGCTGTAAATATTATGGAAAAGAAGTACGCAATTCTTGTCGTTGATATGCTCAACGACTTCGTCACCGGCGCACTCAAGTGCGACAGAGGTCTCGCAATAGTCCCCAAGACCGCAGAACTGCTCAACGGCGCAAGAGAGAAGAACATACCGGTCATCTTCTGCAACGACGCTCATCTCAAGGGCATCGACCACGAGCTCAAGCTCTGGGGCGACCACGCGATAGCTGGCACCGAGGGCGCGAAAGTCATTCCCGAGCTCGGACTCTGCGAGAGCGACTATGTCGTTCCCAAGAGACGCTACAGCGGTTTCTTCCACACCGACCTTGACCTCCTGCTTCATGAGCTCGGAGTCAACACCGTTGTTGTGACCGGACTGCACACCCATATGTGCGTTCGCCACACCTCCGCCGACGCTTATCAGCTCGGCTACGACATTGTTGTTATCAAAGACGCAACTAACTCCTTCACCGCCGAGGACTATGAGTACGGTCTGAAGTACCTCAAGGACACCTACGGCGCAGAGATCACCGACACCGACACTTTCCTCGCATCGGTCTGATCTGTTAAATAAAATATTGACCCTCCGCCGGGATTGCCTGACGGAGGGTTTTGTTGTTGAAAATATTTATCTGAGTATTCTGCCGACTGCGTCTATCTCGTCCGAAGTGAGGCCTGCGGAGAGGAAATAGTCCTCGACCGAGCCGTAGCGGCGCGAGAGATATTCAAACACTGCGGTTATATTCTCCGACGGGGAGCCGAGATGCGACATGTCGCTCTCATGGACAAGCCCCGTTTTTCTCTCAATCTCGCGGCGGTAAAACGGTTCGAGATAGGTCGAGGAGATGCGGTAATCCGCAACGATATCCTCAAAATATACGCCTGTTAAATGCAGTATCAGCGCGGCGGTTATGCCGGTTCTGTCCTTGCCGAGGAAGCAGTGGAACATCGACGGGGCGTCTACGCGAGACAGCGCGGAGAACAGGCGTGCATAGTTGCCCTTGCACTCGTTGAGGCTCGTGACATACACCTCCGGCATCGACATCTCCATATGCGGCGACGCGGGGTTTATTTCGAGCAGGGAGAAATGATAGTAATTCACGCCCGGATAATCGGCAAACTCCGACGGCATGGATATCGCCTCGGAATCGCCGCGCAGGTCGAAAACATTCTTTATCCCGTATTCGCGGAAAAATTCCATATCGCTCGGCGTTGACGCGCGCGGTCTGCCGCAGCGAAGCAGTCTGCCGTATTTCGTGAAGCCGCCGCCCTTTATCGGATATCCGCCGAGGTCGCGGCAGTTCTGTATGTTTTCAAGAGGCATATGTCTGAAGCTTTCCATAGTCCGCCCTCCTCATAGATTCTATATCTATTTTAATGCATTTTCACATAATTTTCAACCGTGAAAACGCAGAAACGGACCGAAAAGCCGCAATTATTTTTCCCATTATATATTATTGTGGAAATAATACAGTGTTGTCGTCTGCGAATCGAAGAAGTAGACGTTGTAATAATCGTATTTTGAATAGGCTCCGTCGCCTATCGGCTTGCCTTCGCGGTCGTAAATATAGAGATAGTCGCTCTCATCGATATCGTCGCGCGAAAAACGGTAATTGTTCACAAGGTCGGCACCCTCGTCGCCGTCGCGCAGAGAGTCTATAACCTGCTCAAACTCATCTATATATCCGAGAAGTTCCGTCTTGCTCTCGGCGGTCACGGGCTTGAAATATTCGCTATCTTCGGGCTTCGCGACGGGGAAGGTGTATATCCCGAAGTCTGTCGAATCCCCGAAGCCCGCGCAGCTGCAGCGCTGCACCGACATCGCCTTTCCGAGTGAGGCTATGACCGGATCTCCGCTCTTGAAAACGCAGGCGGAAAGCGAAAACGCGAGCAGAAACGCCGCCGATATCAGAGAAATTATTTTAAGCTTTTTCATTCTTTTTCACTCTCCCCCGGGACATATTCGAGCAGATCGCCCGGCTGACAGTCGAGGATCTCGCAGAGGGAATCTAGAGTCGAGAATCTGAAAGCCTTTGCCTTGTGATTCTTGAAATTCGAAACATTCGCCATCGTCATGCCCAATCTGTCGGCAAGCTCGGTGAGCGACATTTTTCTTTTTGCCATCATAACATCCAAATTTATAACTATCATGCCGTCACCCCGTTAAAATATCCCGTCGTTTTCTTCTTTTATATCCGCCGCGCGCTTGAACACGCCGCCCATCGCGAACGCGAGAACTCCCGCGACGATGCAGACAAACGCGAACACGAAAACCGGCAGATAGTAGAGTCCCATGAGCTCATATATGCCGAGCATCGAGCAGAGCACAGCCTGGTCGACGGCGAACACGAGCAGTTCAACAAAGGCGCAGATGCCGATATTGCGGAACTTCTTCGCCGTACCGAGCGAGAACGCCTTGTCTGTGAAAATCCGCGAACAGATGAGCTTGAGTTCAATGAGCGCCGCCATATACGGCACGGCGCAGGCATAAACCGAAGCGGTGGTCAAAATCCATGTGTAGGGCGGCAGAGCCGAAAACTCACCAGCTTTTATAACTGCGGCAATAATAAACGGCGTGCCGAGAAGCGCGAGCACGGTCAGCGAGATGCCGATAATAACAAGTCCGTTGAGGACGATTTTTTCTGTTTTTGTTTTCTTGATGTCTTTCATTTCACATACCTCTTCTCCTTGGTTTGCGAGGTCATTGTAGCACGGTGATTCAAGATTGTCAATAAATATTTATCGTTATTCTTTAAATTTTTACTGTTTTTCTGCGTATCGGCTGCAAAAAACTCCCAAGGCCGTTTAGCCTCGGGAGCTTTCGGTAAATTGAAATTACAGGAATCTTACAAGTATTCCCGCGAGCAGGACGGAGACTATAGTCACGCAGACGAAGCCCGCGACGAGCATTTTGGGCATTATCTCGGCGGTAATATTGTCTCTCTCGTCGCCCTCTTCGGTGCTTATGTTGATAGCCTCGGTGGTTATCAGCATATTAATCGGGAAGCCGGAAAAGGCGTTGAGGACTATCGCGTAGCACATGAAGAACGACTGCTTGAAAATCTTGCTTGCAAGCAGAGCCATGAGACCCATGGCTACGGTCGCAAAGACGACGAGCGCTGCCGATATGCCGACAACGGACGCGATGCCGTCTGTGCCGGAGCTTGCGAGGGTCTTGAACAGTCCCATCATAAGCACGGTCATAACGAAGCCGTAGGAGCTCGCCTCATGGAGGGCGTCCGTCTCAACGAGCTTGAGCTCGTGAGCGGCGAAGCCGAGCAGCAGGCAGACAACATACATCGGGATATAGCCCTTTGTGGCATAGTCGATCCAGTAAGCCGCAAGAGTGATAAGCGCGAGCTTGAGCAGTATAATAGTAGTGCTTGTGGCTCTCTTCTTCTTTTTCTCGTCCTTCTTCTCCTCGGAGGCGGCTGTAGCGGCCTTGAATTCGCCGTTTCTGTAGAGCTTCGTGAGTCTCTTTGTCTCCTTCTTCAGGCAGAACGAGGTCAGCGGATAGCCGACTAGTCCCTGGAGGGAGAGGCAGACTATCGCGACAAGGGCTGCGGAGGTCTTGCCCGCTTCCGTAGCGGCGCTCGACATCATCGCGGTAGCTATTGCGCCGCCGGCGAGCGGAGGCGCTGCGGCGATCGCATTATCAAAGCCGAAGAGTGCGGTTCCGAGCGTCAGGCAGATTACCGCTATAGAAGCGACGCCCATGAGCGAGATTATGACCGTCTTCCACTGCGCCGCCATCTCTTTTCTGCTTATGAGCGTGCCGAGGTGGGTGACGAGCAGACCGCAGGCGACTTTAAACAGCGCATCTGACACGCCGGCGTCGTCTATAATGGTCTTCGGGAAAAGCCCGGTCGAAAAGCCGGCGAGCATAAGTATCATGATGACAAGCACTGACGGAACCCAGCCCTTTGTCACCTTTGCCAGTATCTCCGAAATGGCGAAAACCAGCAGCAGCGCGGTGAACGCGCCGAAAGTTGAAACGATTATCGGACTCATTTTACATCTTTCCCCTCATTAAAAAACGGTATTGCTATTAAAGGAACTTGTCGAGCTCGCGCTCAACGTTCTCGTACTTCTTGACCTTGGGCTCGCGGATAAGGTGTCCCCTCGCCATGACCATCTTCACGTTGCGAAGAGTCTTGAGATCGTCGATCGGGTTCGCGTCGGTGACAATAAGATCGGCGCACTTGCCGGGCTCGACGGTGCCGGTGATATTATCAATATGCGCTATCTCCGCGTTTCTCTTCGTTGCGGTGTAGAGTGCGAATTTATTTGACACGCCGCAGTACTTGTGGAAATAGACAAGCTCTCTCCACATATCGTAGTGAGTGATGAACGGGCAGCCGGTGTCGGTTCCGAGTCCGACGGGGATACCGTTTGCAAGGCACTTCTCGGAGCAGTCGATTATGCCCTCAAAGACGACCTCGCCGTTGAACTGCGAAAGCTCGGTTGCGTGGCTGACGGAGCGATCGAACAGCGCATAGGGAAGCGCAGGAGAAAGGGTCGTTATGAGCGCCGCGTGCTTCTCTTTGAAGAGCGAGATTATCTCGTCATCCGCCTTTGCGCCGTGCTCGATGGTGTCGACGCCGTTTTCAAGCGCAACGCGTACGCCCTCGGGACTCTCAACATGGGCGGCGACCATAAGTCCGCGCTTGTGCGCCTCGTCGCACGCCGCCTTGACATACTCGGGGGGCATCTTCAGCACGCCGGGCTCACCCTTAACCTTTGCATCAAGCACGCCGCCGGTTATCATGAGCTTTATCAGATCCGGCTTATCCTCGGCAATCTTCGCGACGAAGTCTCTCGCCTGCTCTGCGCTCTCGGCGACATAGGCAAGCGAACCCGCCATGTGTCCGTCCGGGACGGAGACAGCCATATTAGCTGCGAGTATTCTCGGACCGACGGTTTTTCCGGCGTTTATATCGTCGCGGATGCTCGAATCGGCGTTTTCAACTCCGCCGACGGTTCTGATGGTTGTAACGCCGCTGTTGAGCTGCATCTGAGCCGCGCTGCGGCAGACAGCCTTGATTATCTTGCGGAAAAGATTGTTGCTCGTCATGATTTTGACAAGCTTCTTCGGGTCGGATTCCTTCTTCTTCGGCTTTCCGCTCGAGGGAAGATGGATATGCATATTGATAAGGCCGGGCATTATGTACTTTCCGCCGAGGTCTATCTTCTCATATCCGGAGATATCCGCGCCCGCGTCGACTATGGCGGTTATCTTCTCGCCGTCGACAAGAATTATCTTACCGGACTGGGGCTCCATATCCTGAGTGCCGTCGAGAATAACGCCGTTTACGAATGCGTATTTCATTTCCGTTTCCTCCTTGAAATTACCTGCATTTTCTCCCCCCTGTCGGCGATTCGCCGAGGCGGATATTCATGCGGGAGTTATGCTTAGATTATAAAGCCTGCGCTTTGATTTTGCAAGCTTTTTCCGTTTAAATCGCTGATAGTTTTCAATTTTTGTCACCAGTGAACGGAGAATGGGATATTTTAGCAAAATATTATGTTATCGTCATATAAAAAACCGCCGCATCCGAAGACACGGCGGAATTTTGTTATGTTTTCTCTTACTGGATGAATCCGGCGACGGTGAGCATATACTCGCCGATCTGAGCGCCGAACTCGGGTGCGCCTTCCATGATAAGCTTGCCCTTCTTCGCGGAGTCAAGCATATCGTCAAGACCGAGCAGGATGCCCAGCGCGCTGTCGAGAGAATCGAAGCGGAGGGTGAAGAAAGGCATAGCTCTCTTGTAAACGCCTCTGCCGGCTCTCGATTTGCCCGCCTTTATGCGCAGATAAGCCGAAAGCTCATCGTGGCCGTTGACAGCCCACGCATAGACACGGTCGGGGCTCTTGAGCGCCCAATCGTGAACATCGGGATGGCCGAGCTTGTTGAGCTGGCTGATTCCGCTCGAAAGCAGATAGAAGTAGCACTTGACGAGCAGAGCCTTGGTGTCCTCGTCCTCCGGGATGCCCTTTGCCGTAAGCAGCGAGGACATCTTCAGAAGCACTGCCATGAACGAGGCGAACAGGCCGGGATGCTTTGCAATACCCTTCATCTTGGGCAGAGTCGAAAGGCTCATCTTGCCCTTGAAGAATGCGTTCATCGCCTCGATGCTCTTGAACTCAAGCTCGATGTGGGGAGCGGTGTCCACCTTGTCGTTGTGAACGAGCCACTCGCCGCAGTTGACTACGAAATGGGTAGCCACCTTGCCGTCCGGGCTGTCGGGATCGAGAGCACTGACCTGCATAACGCCGTGCGCGTGCTCAAACTTCTTTGCAAGCGAGGGAACGTCGTTTGCAATCACCTTGATGAGCGGAAGGACAGCGTTGAGAAAAAGTTTATTAGTAAAAATCTCATCTCTTGATGCCATATAATCATTCCTTTCCTTATCGGGATACGGGCGAAGCTATTACACCTCGTCGTCCCAATCGTCATCAAGCTCGAAGTCCTTGCCCATGACCTCACGGACAGCGTCAACGATACCGTTGGAGTCGATACCGAGCATGGACATGATGTCCTCATGCAGTCCGATGGGAGCAAACTTATCCTGGATACCGAGCTGCTTGAATGCGCAGCCCTTACCGGACTCAACAACAACCTCTGCAACCGCGCTGCCGAGACCGCCGATGACATTGTGATCCTCAACGGTGATTATGCGGCGGGTCTCCATAACAGCCTTGAGGATAGCCTCGCGGTCGATGGGCTTGATGGTGTGCATATCGAGAACTCTGACTTTAAGACCGTCCGAATTCTCAAGGAAGTTAGCCGCCTGAAGAGCCTGGAATGCGCAGGAGCCGCAAGCGATAACGGTGATGTCGGTGCCCTCTTTAAGAGTGACTGCCTTGCCGAGCTCGAAGCCGTAATCGGTGTCCTTATAGAGGACGCGGTCGAAGCCTCTGTTGATTCTGATATAGAACGGGCCGGGGGTCTCATATGCCGCACGGACTGCGTTGACAGTCTCCATACCGTCTGCGGGGCAGATAACGGTGAGGTTGGGCATAGCACGGGTAACTGCGAGATCGCAGATAGCGTGATGGGTCGAGCCTGCCTGGCCGAACGAAGTACCCGAATGGGTAGCGATTATTTTAGCGTTGACATTCTGATAGCAGATGTCGGTGTGGAGCTGGTCGGCGCTTCTCAGAGAAGCGAAGACCGAGAAGGTCGAAAGGAAAGGAACGAGTCCTGCTCTCGCCATACCTGCGGCGACGCCGAACATGTTCTGCTCTGCGATACCGACGTTGAAGAATCTGTCCGGATAAGCCTCACCGAACATACCGATCTTTGTTGATTTGCCGAGGTCAGCGGTCAGTGCGACAACTTCGGGATGCTCTGCACCGAGCTCAACAAGGGTCTTGCCGTAATATTCCGCGGTGGAAAGAGCGGTTGATTCAACGGCTGTATAGGTCATTCCGCCTGCCATATTATTCGCCCTCCTTTTCAGCTCTTGCCTTGCGTGCCTCATAGTAGGCGTCAAGGCTGTCTATAGCTTTCTTATACTTCTCTTCGTCAATAGCGCCGTAGTGCCACTGATAGTTATCCTCCATGAAGTTGATGCCGGCGCCCTTTATCGTGTCGGCAATTATCATGACGGGAGAATCGGTCTTGTTCTCAAGAGCGAAGTCGATAGCGTCGCACAGCTCCTTGAAGTTGTGTCCGTCGACTTCCTTGACGATGAAGCCGAAAGAACGCCACTTGTCGGCGAAGGGCTCGAGCTTCATGACATCCTCTGTTCTGCCGTCGATCATGCACTTGTTGCGGTCGACGAAGGAGATCATATTGGTGACTTTGAAGGTGGAAGCGGACATAGCGGCTTCCCAGTTTGAACCCTCGTCGCACTCGCCGTCGCCGAGGATGCAGTATGTTTTGTAATCCTTGCCGAGAACTCTTGCGGCAAGAGCGGTGCCGACAGCTATCGGAAGTCCGTGGCCGAGAGAACCGGTGGAGGCGTCAACGCCGACGACCTTGTTCGAATCGAGGTGGATGCCCATCTTCGAGTTCGTGTGGTTGAAGGTCTTGAGCTGCTCGGGATCGTTCCAGCCGAAATCGACGAGCACGGGAGCGTAAGCTATACCCGCGTGACCCTTACTGAGGATAAAACGGTCTCTGTCCTCCCACTTGGGGTTCTTGACGTCGAGTCTCATGTACTTGTGATAGAGAACGGTAAGCATATCCATGACGCTCATGCCGCCGCCGATATGACCGCTGCCCGCCCAGTAAGTGGTGTCGAGGCAAAGTCTGCGCAGCTCGTGAGCCTTCTTTTCGAGCGCTAACCATTCCTGCTTTGATAATGGCATTTACATTTCCTCCTTACAGAAAACATTTTTATCGTCTGAGTGAATGAACGGGTGCCCCCGCAAATCACAAAGCTTCCGTTTTTTGTCCGGGAATATCCGCCGGATGAAATATATGTCCCGCGCACGGCAAAAATTACTCAAAAGGGCAAAATATCCAAACCCATGAGCGCGCGCGAAACTATTTTTATATATGATAACATAAAAAACCCCGTCTTGTAAAGACAGGACGGGATTTTTTTTCATATTTTTATCAGGCAAGCTCGGGGTGATTCTTGCGCAGGGTGTTGAACGCATCCTCCGCAACATCAACGGTGTGAGCTATATCCTCGTCGGTCAGGGACGCGTTGAGGAAATGGTTGTGGTGGCTCGTGATGAATATGCCGCGCTTGACCATCTCTGCGACCCACTCCTGATGGAGCATGAGGGAATCGTCATCCGCAAGGCGCAGATAGAACAGCGACGGCTCGCCGGAGACGACAAGATGGAAGCCGTTGTTTGCGGCGGCAGCCTTGAGACCCTCGCCGACCTTGAGACCCTTCTCGCGGAAGAGGGCGGGAGTGTTGAGCTTCTTCATCTTGTTGATGCAGGCGATACCCGCTGCGAACGGGATTGCGCTGAGCCAGTAGCTGCCGGTATAGGACAGGCTGCTGATGGAGCTCTTGAGGAACTCTTTACCGCAGAGGGCGGAGACATTCCAGCCGTTTGCAAGAGCCTTGCAGAAGCAGATGAGGTCTGCCTCGAAGCCGTAGAAGTGGTCACTGCCGGCGATATCAAGACGGAAGCCTGCGCGGACATCGTCGACGATGAGGACAATGCCGTTCTTTGTGCAGAGCTCGCGAACCTTCTGCCAGTAACCGTCTGCGGGAAGCTGGTTGTCGAAGAAGTTGCCGTGGAGATAGGGAGTTGAGATAAACGCAGCTATCTCGCCTTCGTTCTCGGCGATAGCTCTCTCGAGAGCCGGGATATCGTTCCAATCGATATAGATATTGTTCGCAACGTCCTCTTCAAGAACGCCGGGATAGTCGACCTTCTGGGTCCAGGGCGAAATACCGTGATAGAAGCCGTTGATGAAGATTATCTTCTTGCGATGGGTGTGGGCTCTTGCGGTCATGATAGCGGCGGTGGTGACATCGTTGCCGTTCTTTGCGAAGAAAGCCCAGTCTGCGCAGTTGACGGTGTCAACAAGCAGCTCTGCAAACTCGACCGCCTTGTAGGACGGAGAGGTGGTGCAGTTGCACTTCTTTGCCTGCTCGAGAGCGGCGGCGTCAACGTCGGGGTCATTGTAACCGAGGACGTTGGGGCCGTAAGCGCACATATAGTCGATGAATTTGTTGCCGTCAACATCCCAGAAATAGGAGCCCTGCGCTCTGTCGCCGAAAAGCGGGAACGCGCTGACGGGGATGAAGCAGCCTTCTGCCGGGCCGAGGTGGCCGTAAACGCCGGAAGGAATAACCTTTTCGGCTCTTTCGAACATCTCTCTGCTCTTTGTGTAATCGTTAATCTTGAAGCTCATTAAAGTTCCCCTCCCTTATGCCAAGTACAGAGCAACTCTGTCGAGCAGTCTGTTCATATTGTCGATCATAGAGATCATGCCCTTCATGGTGATAGCGCCCATGCCGATGCAGGCAACAGCGTTTATCTTTCCGTCGAAGAGGTCTCTTGCAAGATCCATTGAAGCGAACTCCATCTCGGCGCGCGGATTCTCGCAGCGCTTCTTGATGGTAACGAGGCGGCCGTTCTTCGCGCGGATAGTGACCGCGGGGCCGTCCTTTATGCCGAAGCCTATTTCGCCGTCAACGATATGGGATGCCGAGAACTGACCGATCTTGTCGTTATTGGCTATCTGGGAGATAGCGACGGCAATGGTATAGAGCATGAGCGTGGTGCTCTGCTCGAAGAAGGTTCTGTCCTGAAGATCCTCGGGCGAGGGACGCATATATTTCGCAAGCAGGTCGGTCAAGGGGGTAAAGGTCTTGAGGAGGAACTTGATGTGCTGGAATCCCTTCGAGGGGATGGGGGTTACGGTTCCGTCGATAAGACCGTTGAATTTTTCGCAGGAAGAGAAAGGCAGCTTGACGTCGCACTTGCTGACGCCCTGCTCCATCCTGCATCTGCCGTTTTTGAAGGTTATTGTGGCGCTCGGGCCGTCCTTCACTTCAAAGCCGATGGAGATGGGTTTGGTGTTGGTGAGCATTGCGCTCGCCTCCGGAACTATCTCGCAGAGATTCTCCAAAGTTCCCAAGACAGCATAAAGGTTAATGTACGCCATTGTTTTCTGATCAGTCAACCTTCATTCCTCCTTTTTAATATTGATAAAAATATTCAGAGCCGGTGTCCCGCACCGGTTATCCTCTTGCACTGTATTCTACCACATTCTATGCCGCAAAGTCAATTGCATACCGGAGATACGGCGAAAAATTCACAAAACCGGCTGAGCTTTCGAGGCTTCTCGGCTCAATTTTTCGGCGATTTTCGATAAAACCGTAAATTTTTCGCAATGCTGCCGCCGACCCTCCGGATTCACGTTTTCCGAAAAGCAATAATAAAACAATATTTCAGCTCTTATAAATAAACGCAAAACCGCCGGCCGGCAGATGACTGCCGGCTGACGGTAGATTTCAGATTCTTCTGTCGTTGCGCGATTCGTGCTTTATCAGGCTTATCACTATGATATACATCAGCGCCACGAACGCGATGAATATCGCGGTCGAGAGGGTGTTGCCTATCATGGCGCAGGAGTCATAGAACCCGTGCAGGAACACTGCAGAGAGATAAGAGGCGAGGAGATTCATCACCTTTTTGCCCTTGCAGCCGAGGTCGGAGAAGAGCTTGGCGCGCCCGTAGAACAGACCCATAAAGACCGCGAATCCCATATGACCGGGAACGGCGAGCACCGCGCGCGGGAGCGCAACGGACAGGCCGAAGTTCATGACATATTTTATATTTTCGAACGCGGCGAAGCCCAGCGAGACGGAGACGGCGTAAACTATCCCGTCAAAGCTGTAGTTGAAATTCGGATTCTTCCATGTCTTGAGCTTCATCAGCAGGAACTTTGTTCCCTCTTCGACGACCGCAACGACCGCGAACGCAAGAATGATTTTATAATATTTGTCATCCTGGCTTATCTGATCGTTGAGTATCTTCTCGCCGATTATTTCGAGCACTATCGACATCAGAGCCGCAACGATACCCATGAGAATCAGCGACAACAGCAGCCCGGGCGGCTCCTTGTCGACCGTGTCGTGCTTATAGATATAGCGCAGCAGGAATATCGCGGGCAGAACTGCCGCGAGGATATATATGGCGAATATCGCCGCTGTCGGTAAGACAAAAAACATTTAATCAGCTCCTGTGTTTCAGAGTGTGGCGAACCGCGCGGTCAGAGCATCGCTGCGCGTGCGCCAAAAGCTGTTTGCAACTATTTTTATTGTATACTCCGTGCCGGATTTCAGTCCGCCTATGTGCTCGGTAAGAGTCGCGGGCATATCGGAGAGATAGTAGCGCGAAGTAATATTAACGTGCTTTTTTATCAGTCCGTCAGAATCTAAAATGTAGATATCATAGCTGTCCGGGCGTTCTTTTCCGGTCGCCTGAGTGAAGGTTATATCGCAGCCGTCCGCCGTTATGTTTTCGACGGATATCCCGGCATTTTCAAAATACGGCTTCTCCGCCGTGACATAACGCGCGTCAGTATATTTGAATGAATCTATGTTCCACGGCTCGTCTATCTCCCATGTGTACGGGAAGAAGCGGCTGCCGAGCACATCGTAGGGATATACCCTCGCCCTGCCCTGCGCGTCCGCCTCGACTATAAGGAACTGAGCGGCGCTGCTGTCCTCGGGCGGAATAGTCCCGTGGGTCTTGTCGAACTCGTCGAGCTCGAAATAGCTCAGCGTGCCCGTGCCGAACGCGCTGAAGTGGCGCTGATGCACCGAGCGCGGATCGTTTATCGGCGCGTGGGAGTGGCCGGAGAAATCGACTATCTGCGGGTAGTTTATAAGAATATCGGTTATCTCGTCCTCACCCCAGTTGATGCTGCCGTAGACGGTGTCTGTGATATGCGGATGCTGGAAGAAGAATATCGGCTTTTTACCGTCCCGCTCTGCCGCTTTTTCAAGCTCTGCGGAGATGAACTTGCGCTTTTTGTCGTCGAAGTGGCAGCCGCCCGTCGTTGTGACGGCGATGAAATCAAAGCCGTTTATCACCGCGTGGGTGTCGGGAGTAAGACCAAATATCTCATCGAAGCGGCGCAGGGCATTCTCCTCGCCATCGGTCATATATTCGTGGCTCGCCATGGTCATTATCAGCCTGGCATCGGCGGGCAGACCTGCGTCGAGAATCTTCTTGACCTTGCGCATCTGAATCTCCGACCCGCGCGAAGCGAAGTCGCCGACGATGACGAGCGCGTCAAAGCCGCTGTATCTCTCATCGGACGAGCACAGATTTTTGAGGTCGTCAAGCGCTTTTGCAAACCGCTGTTCCTCGATGCAGTCCTCGTCGTCGATATGTATGTCGCTCATGACTGCGAAGCGCAACGCGGGAGCAAAGTTTTTATCAAAAGGCATTATTTTTCTCTCTTTCATCAAAGTATCTTGTCGAACGCTTCAAGCCAGTAGCGGGCTATCAGAGCCGCACCGTCGGGTGAGGGGTGGACTCCGTCGGGCGCCCACTGCTCGGGGCAGGTGTCAATAGCGGCGGCGTTGAGCAGACCGTCAAGCGGGATAAACGCATCGGCGTAATCTTTCGCCACTCTGCGCACCGCCTGAATCCTCGGGTCGAGATCCTCGCGCCAGCTCGCGCGCTCTTCGAAAACATGGAGCACAAAGGGTTCCATGATAATTATTTTGATATACGGGTTTTCGCGCCTCGCGTCCTCGAGCAATGAACGGTAGATGCTCTCGAACTCGTTGATTTCTGAAGGCAGGTTGCTGTCATATTTTCGCCATGTGTCGTTTATTCCGATGAGCACGGAGAGCACATCGGGATGGAGATCAAGGCAGTCGGTCTGCCAGCGGTCGCGCAGGTCGCTGACCCTGTTTCCGCTGATGCCGAGATCGAAAAAGTCGATATCAAACTTCGGATTATCCGCGCGGAAATTCGACGCAACGAACAGCGGATAGCCGTTGCCCATGTTGCGGATATTCGAGCGGTCCCTGTCCATATCGGTTATACTGTCGCCCTGAAAGAGCACTCTGAGTTTTTCCATTATATATTCCTCCGCCGGCGCAGAGCCGTAATGATTCTTTAGATAATTATATATTTATTTCTCATCTCTTGCAACAGTTTGGGACAAATTTCGGCGATGTGTGTATACACAAAATTTCATGCCCGTTTTTGTGATATAATACAAATCGAGGTGTTTATATGGAAACTAAAATCTATAATCAGCTCCCGGACGAGGCGAAAGATATAAGACTCGAGGTGTTCGTAAAAGAGCAGGGCTTCGAGGAGGAGTTCGACGATATCGACGAAACGGCTGCGCATATCGTGCTGTTTGACGGCAGTCACCCCGTCGGAGTCTGCCGCATTTTCACAGACCCCGGGAGCGGCAGGGTCATGATAGGCAGAGTCGCAGTCAGAAAGGCTTTTCGCGGCAGAGGGCTCGGCGCGGACATAATAAAAGCCGCCGAAAAGTACGCCGCAGAAAGCGGGATCAATAAAATATGGATACATTCGCAGGAACAGGCTGCCGGATTTTACTCAGCGCTCGGCTACAAGGACACCGGGATCCACGATGTTGAAGAGGGCTGTCCGCATATATTAATGAAAAAGGTATTATAAATTATCCACAAAGAGCATATGCTAACTCGCTTGACTTTTGTGCGAATCTGATGTAGAATAACTATACCAAAATTTCGGAGGAATATGCGATGAACAAAAAACTGATGAGGATAATCAGCGCGGTCATGGCAATCTGCCTGCTCGCTTGCATGATAGTCCCCGCCGCCTCCGCCATGCCTCAGGAGAGCGCAGACGGATCGATAAAGCGCATCAGCGTTGTTATCAACGGCGACGCCAAAACAAGACGCGGCATCTGCTGGTACACGACCGAGAAATGCGGCAGCGATGTTGAAGTAATGCCCCTTGCAAAATACAACGGCAGCTTCGACGGCGCGCTCAAATTTTCCGGCACCTGCACGAAGTGGAAAGAGAACTACTGCCACAAGGTGCTCGCCGAAAATCTTGAGCCCGACACAAAGTATGTTTACAGAGTCGGTGACGCTTCAACCGGCATCTGGAGCAACAACGGCACATTTGAGACAGCCTGCGACGGCGAAGAGCCGTTTTCGTTCATAGCCCTTGCCGATGTTCAGGCGGGCAACGAAATAAACTTCACGAAGAGCGGCGCCGTTCAGCGCACCGCGATGCAGGTCTGCCCCGACGCGAAGTTTCTCATGAACGCGGGCGACTTCGTCAACGACTGCAACGATCAGGAGTGGGACTGGTTCTATGAGAAGAGCTGCGACACACTCATGAACATCACCATGGCGCCGACCGCCGGTAACCACGAGGGCAACCTTCGTTGGGGCTGGTTCGACAATATGTTCAACCTCGACAAGAGCGCAGGCTGGAATCATATCACCGGCGTCTACTATTCGTTCGACTACTCGAACGCACATATCGCCGTGCTCAACACAAACGATATGTATCCCATCAGCGAGGAGCAGATAAACTGGCTTCAGAACGACATGAACTCTTCTGACGCGCAGTGGAAGATAATCCTCATGCACCGCGCCTGCTATTCCGCGGGCAAGAACATCAACAAGCCCGACACCGTCATCATGCGCAAGCGCCTGCTGCCCATAATAGACAGCCTTGATATCGACGTTGTCATCAACGGCCACGACCACATGTATCTTCGTACATATCAGGTCAAGGACGACAAGATTCAGCCCACCGAGTACATCACCGAGAACTACAAGGGCGAGGAGATAACCTACGCGCTCAATCCCGAGGGCACGGTTCATATCCTGCCCAACACCGCCGGCACGAAGCGCTACGGCGTTCACGAGGACGCCATGGAGCCTATCCTCAAGAATTCCGCCGTTGCCGCGCAGCCCTACAAGTCGATGTTCAGCACCTTTACCATCGACGGCGACAGACTCATCTACCGCGCATACACCGTTGACGTTGACGACGAGACCTGCGAGGCAACCGGCTACGAGAAGTTCGACGAATACGCGATAAAGAAGACCACCAAGGGCGAAGCCAAGGAGCATGAAGAGCTGCCCACCGACTTCCTTTCAAACTTCACGAAGAATGTCGTGAATGTCCCGGTCGCAATAGTCTATATGCTCGTCAAATATATTCTCATCCTGCCCCATATCATAAAGAACAGATAAATTAAATTCCGCCCGTGCTGATTTTCGGCACGGGCGGTTTTCATGCAGTGAACAAAATTTATAAAAACAGCCGCCGCAAAGTTTATTCTCTGCGGCGGTTAGTTTATTTTATCTTATCTTTTGTTATCTTATTGTTTTGTAATGACTCGGATCGCGCGGCTTCTGCTCCGGCACTTCATCCGGCACGCCTATCGCAACGCCTATCATATACTGAAGATCAACGGGAATGTCGATCTCCCCGCGCCAATAAGCACCCTTGTCGGCGTCGTCAAACAGCGCGCCCGCGCTGCCGACTATACATGTACCGAGACCGAGTCCCTTTGCGGCGATGCATATGTTCTCGACCATGATTCCGGCATCCATCTGACTGCCGGGCTTTGCGAATATTGCGGCGAACACCGGCGCATTGTGATAGAACGGGTTCTTGTCGCTTCGTGTGTGAACGGGCGTGTCCCAGCCAACGATATTCTTGAAATCTATCTGCATCTGGCGAAGCATAGCGTCGTTGCATATGAATCTGACGTGGCAGGGCTGGCAGTTGCGCCCGCTCGGAGCCATCATCGCCGCCGCAGTCAGCGTGTCGAGCTGAGCGTCGGTGAGCATTATGGGTTTATATTCTCTTATTGTTTGGCGCGTGAGTACGGCATCGATGACCTCATTTCTGATTATATCAGCCATCTTTAAGGACCTCCTTGACAGCCTTGTTTATAACCCTGTCGTTGCGCTCGACCGAAAGCTCGGAGGCGTAGCCCTCGACTATTGTCTTGAACTCGTCCCCGCGCAGGCTCTTGAGGCAGTCGTCGCGGTAGCGGTCATAGTATTGCTTCGCCTCGTCCTCAGAGGGGTTTTCTCTGAGAATGAGGAAAATATAGTTGTCCATGATAAGCACGGTGTTCGAGCCGACGGAAAGCTGCTGAACCTTTTCGAAGAAGCCGTCGGGATAGGAATCAGTGCCCTTTTTTATAAACTGGAGCTGATCCGAAACTGTTGAATCCGGATGCTTCTTGGAATAGAGCTCGACTATCTCGTTCATCGTCTGACCGTTGCCCAGACGCGTCGAAAGCTCAATGAACTCCTTGTTCATTGCCGCTTTCTGATCCGCAGTCATAACTACCGTGTCGCCGTTCGCGTCGGTAGTTGTGAGATAGCCGGTTATGGCGCGGAAGGAGATATAATTCTCGTTATAATATTTCTTTATATCGTCCTCGCTGACCGCCTTTTCGCCGCCCTCGTCATAGATATAATAGAAAAGTCTGTTGCGCGAGGTGTCGGCGGTCTCTATCTTCATAAGCGTCTGCTTCGACACGCCGAGCTTCTCATAGTAGCCCGAAAAAACATGCCAAAGGTCTTCAAGATTATTCGAAGCCGAGCGCTTTTCGGAAGCGGAGAGAGTCAGCCCATATTCGGAGAGTTTCGTGTTGACCGCAACATATTCGCAGCACAGCTCAATCGCGGCGTCGATCATCTGCTCGTTTGTTGCATCGGCGGCGAGCTCATACTTTTCGGGGAACGCGTGAACCTGGTCGAAATAATATAAAAACGTCTCATAGTCTATCTGCGCGCCCGAGATATTCAGTGCGCTCTTTTTTGATGCCGAACAGCTCGCAGTGCAGAATACGGCGGCAAGGCAGAGCAGAACGGCGATAAAGCTTTTGAACTTCTTCATTTTCGTTTATCCTTTCATCAGATATCGAGCCATGCGGAGGCATCCGCGTCGGAGGGCATACGCCAGTCGCCGCGAGGCGAGAGACTGACAGATCCGACCTTCGGACCGTCCGGTATGCAGGAGCGTTTGAACTGCTGGGAGAAGAATCTCTTCATAAATAACCTGAGCCATTTTTCAATCTGCTCGCGGCTGTATACTCCGTCAAACGCGCGGCACGCCATGAACATGAGCTTGTCGGGTGAAGCGCCGAAGCGCTGGAAATGATAGAGGAAGAAATCGTGAACCTCATAGGGGCCGAGGGTATCCTCAGTCTTTTGCGCTATCTTTCCGTTTTTGTCAGGCGGGAGCAGTTCTGGGCTGACAGGAGTCGCGAGTATCTCGCGGAGCACCTCGCCGAGCTTGCCTCCCCTCTCGTCCGCAACGAAATCGACGAGATATCTAACGAGCGTCTTGGGCACGGAGCAGTTGACTCCGTACATGCTCATGTGGTCGGCGTTATAGGTGCACCAGCCGAGCGCAAGCTCGGACAGGTCTCCGGTGCCGACGAGCAGCGCACCCTCTTTGTTCGCGGTGTCCATAAGTATCTGCGTGCGCTCGCGCGCCTGAACATTTTCGTAGGTCACGTCGAGTATGCTCATATCGTGCCCTATGTCCCGCATATGCTGAGTACACGCGGGGACAATATCTATATCCCTGAGCTGAGCTCCGATGCACTCGGTGAGCGTGACGGCGCTCGACTTCGTTCGCTTCGTCGTGCCGAAGCCCGGCATCGTGATGCAGATTATATTTTCTTTCGGCAGGGCGAGAAGATCAAACGCCTTGTCCGCAACAAGCAGAGCAAGAGCCGAATCGAGTCCGCCCGAGATGCCGATGACCGCTTTCTTGAGCCCGATATGCTCGATTCTCTTCGCGAGTCCCGCCGCCTGGATATTGAATATCTCGGCGCAGCGCGCGCGTCTGACTTTTTCATCCGAGGGCACGAACGGGTGCGCGTCGAAGTTTCTGTCAATATCGCTCTCTTTGAGCTCCGGCAGGGTTATATCAACGCGCCTTATATCGCGGTCAGCGTAACGAGCCGCGTTGTCATAAAATTCGCTGTTGCGGCGCAGAGCTTCGAGCTTTTTGATATCGATGCAGGCGTATACCGCCGCGCCGTTTCGCTCAAAGCGCTCGTTTCTCGCGAGTATGCCGCCGTTTTCGGCTATCGTACACGCGCCGGAGAACACAAGGTCTGTCGTGCTCTCTCCGATGCCGGCGGAGGAATAGACATAGCCGCAGTAGCACCGCGCGCTCGTCTGCTCAATGAGGCTCAGCCTGAAATCATTCTTTGTGACCATCTCGTCGGAGGCGGAGATATTTACTATTATATCCGCGCCGCTGAGCGCAAGGACGGTTCCGGGCGACACAGGCACCCACATATCCTCGCACAGCTCAATTCCGACCGCAGCGCCGTTGCCCGCGCAGAAAAGCATATTGCCGAACGGCACCTCCTGCCCACAGAGCGTGACGGTATCGCACGGCGTATCAAGCCCCGAGACAAAGTGGCGTTTTTCATAGAACTCGTTGTAATTCGGCAGATAGCTCTTCGGAACGACGCCCACGAGCCTGCCGTTCTGGAACGCGGCGGCGCAGTTAAAGAGCCTGCCGCGCACGCGCACCGGGAGTCCGACTATCACGAGCGCGCCGATATCGGCACATTCAAGAATGAGTCTGCCGAGCGCGGCCTCCGCGCTTTCGATGAGCCTGTCCTGCGAGAAGAGATCGGAGCAGGTATAGCCTGTTATGCACAGTTCCGGCAGGGCAATTATCTGCGCGCCGGACGAAGCCGCCCCTTTTATCAGCGGCAGCATATTATCAACATTTTTATCAGCCGCGCCGACCGTCACCCTCGGGCAGACCGCCGCGGTCTTGACAAATCCGAAATCCTTCAAGATATCACGTTCCCTTTCGCGAATCTTATTATACAGATTATAGTATATACTAATTCCCGCTTTAAATCAATCCTTTTCATTTTTCGGAGGTGATCCCACGGACTCGTTTTGTTCTCTCGTTTCTTCGATAAATTCGGTGATCTGGGGAGTCCCGCTGCTCGTCGCTTTCACGGGCACGGGGCTTCTGCTGAGCGTGCGATCGGGATTTTTCCAGATAACGCACGGCGGCACATGGATGAAAACGACGCTCGGCAGTATATTCAGCAAAAAGAGCCGGGAATCCGACAAAGGCTCGATATCGCAGACGCAGGCGCTCTCCGCCGCACTCGCCGCGTGCATGGGCACGGGCAACATAGTCGGCGTGGCGGCGGCGATATCCTCCGGCGGCGCGGGCGCGGTTTTCTGGATGGTGATAAGCGCGATAATCGGCATGATGAGCGCGTGCTGCGAAAATATACTCGGCATAAAATACAGATACCGCGACGAAAACGGCGAATGGATGGGCGGCGCGTTCGTCTATATGGAGCGCGGACTGGGATTCAGGCACATGTCAAAGATTTTCTGCGTTCTGTTGGTCATAGCCTCGCTCGGCATCGGCAATATGACCCAGGCGAACGCGGCCGCACTTTCGCTCTCCGGCTCGTTTGGGCTCAGTCCCGCGATAACGGGATTGATTCTCGCCGCCGGCGTGTTCGCGATAACCTGCGGCGGGCTCAAGAGGATCGCCTCGGCGGCGGAGAAGATAATTCCCGCCATGACTGCGATATTCATTCTCGCGAGCTTCGCGGTCATAATAAAGAACTTCCGCGCCGTGCCGTCGGCGTTTTCGCGCATAATATCCGAGGCTTTTTCGCTGCGTGCGGCGGCAGGAGGAGCGGCGGGCTACGGGATAAAAAAAGCCCTGCGCTACGGGGTGGCGCGCGGAGTTTTTTCAAACGAAGCGGGGCTCGGCAGCAACGCGATAATCCACGCGGCGGCGCAGACGGATTCACCCGCCGAGCAGGGCTGCTGGGGCATACTTGAGGTTTTTCTCGACACAGTCATCATGTGCACCGTGACTGCAATAACTCTCTTGGTCTCCGGCGCGCCGACGGACGGCGACGGCTCTCTCGCCTGCGCCGCGGCATTCGGCAGTGTATTCGGAAAAGCCGGGAGCATTTTCGTCTGCGTGAGTATCTGCATTTTTGCCTTTGCAACGCTCATCGGCTGGTCATATTACGGGCGGCGCGGGCTCGAATATCTGCTGGGCGCAAAGAGCGCGAAAATATACAACATAATTTACGCCGCGGCGGTATTCGTCGGATGCGTCGCCGACCTAGAGCTCGTATGGGAGCTCTCAGACCTCGCGAACGCGCTCATGGCGGTGCCTAACCTCATCTCGCTCTGCCTGCTCAGCGGCGAAGCAACAAAAGAGCTGAAAAAGACATATCATAATTGATATATAGGTGTTGATTTATTGATATAACCATGTATAATATAAGAAGTATAAACATGCTGTATTGTGGGGATTTGTACGGAAGAGGCACAAAATCAGTCGGTTCTGTACCGCAATCCCTCAGTCTCGGCTTACGCCGAGCCAGCTCCCTTTATACAAGGGAGCCAAAATAAAATTCCACAGTGTTATAAAATTTATTTTCAAAAGTTGGCTATGATAAGCCTTTCCCACCGCTTGCGCGGCAGCGGTGCGTCGAATACAAACTGCGAGTCAATAAACTTGTGCTAAACCGCGGGCGACATCCGCCCATACCATATACATTTTACTTATTACTTCAAACGAAGCCAGCAAAAATATTCGGAGTCGAATTATGCCGGGATTTTTATGTGATCTGCATATCCACTCGTGTCTGTCGCCCTGCGGCGACGAGGAGATGACTCCCTATAACCTTGTCAACATGGCAAAGGTCATGGGGCTGGATATCCTTGCGCTGACCGACCACAACTCCTCGCTCAACTGCCCCGCCGCGGCGCGTGCGGCTGAGGAAGCCGGAATCGCTTTCGTGCCCGGCATGGAGCTGACAACTTCAGAGGAAGTCCACGTCGTGTGCCTGTTTCCGGATGTCGATTCCGCGCTCGCGTTTTCGGGCTATGTTGCCGAGCGCCTGCCGAAGATTAAAAATCGGCTCGATATTTTCGGCGAACAGCTGATAATGGACGACCGGGACGGTATTCTCGGGCGCGAGGAAAATCTGCTGAGCACGGCGAGTTTTATTTCAATCGGCGAGGTTTTTCCGCTCGTCTCCGGCTTCGGCGGGGTCTGCTATCCCGCTCATGTTGACCGCCCGTCGTTCAGCGTGGTCGCAAACCTCGGCTCGTTCGACGAAAGCTGGGGATTCGCAAACGCCGAGATGTCCGCTTTCGCTCAGGCGGACAGGCTCGTTGAAGAGCATCCGCTGCTCCGAAAAATGAGGCTTCTGCGCGCATCCGACGCGCACTGCCTCGAAAATGTCGGCTCGGCGAGCACCGAGCTCGAACTCCCCTGCGCATCGCCGCAGGCGGTCATTGATCTGTTGAAAGGTAATTACTACCTGCAGGGTATGTAATTGGTATATAGTTTATCGATATTTTTTTCCTTAAACTGTAGCAATTTTCAGATCCGCATGATATAATTACTCTCAATGTGAAAAGGAAACTCCTTTTTGCCTATCTGTTATTTTTCTCAAACCTAAGGAGGGAAAGGCTACAAATGCTCAAAAAAATCAGTAAGATACCTTTTTCCGGCACCCCGGAACAGGAAGAGAAGCTCCATGCCGTTATCGCAGAATGCAACGGCGACAAGAGCCTGCTGATGCATGTCATGCAGGAGGCTCAGCTCATCTACGGTTATCTTCCGTTCGAGGTACAGGCTATGATAGCCGAGGGAATGGATGTTCCGCTCGAGAAGGTATACGGCGTATCGACTTTCTACGCCCAGTTCGCTCTGAGCCCCAAGGGCAGATACAACATCTCCGTATGTCTCGGAACCGCCTGCTATGTCAAAGGCTCGCAGGCTATCCTCGACAAGATAAGCGAGAGACTCGGCATCGGCCCCGGCGAGTGCAGTGACGACGCGTGCTTCTCCATCGAAGCCTGCCGCTGCATCGGCGCGTGCGGACTCGCCCCCGTCATGACGATCAACGACGATGTCTACGGCAGACTCACCCCCGATCAGATAGACGGCATTCTCGACAAATACCTGGACGCTTAACGCCATGCGCGAGCTGTCACTCAACATTCTCGATATAGCCCAGAACTCCATATCAGCCGGGGCGTCGCTGATAACAATAGATGTCAGCGAAAGCAGAGAAGAGCATCTTCTCACGCTCACGGTTTCCGACAACGGCTGCGGCATGGACGAAGAACAGCTTCAAAATGTCTGCGATCCGTTTTTCACCACGCGCACAACGCGCAAGGTCGGCATGGGCATACCGCTGTTCCGCCTCGCGGCAGAGCAGACCGGCGGCAGTTTTGAGATAACCTCAAAAAAAGGCGTCGGCACCTCCACAAAAGCCGTATTTCATTCGGACAGCATAGACTTCACTCCCCTCGGGGACATGACCTCGACGGTAACGGTGCTCATATCAATGAACACCGACAGGGACTTTATCTACCGCCGCTCGGCCGACGAAAAAGAATTCGTGCTCGACACGCGGGAAATTAAAAATATCCTCGACGGCGTGCCGCTCGACAATCCGGATGTTGTGCAGTGGATGAAAGAATATATCGACGAGAACACAGCGCTACTTTAAAAAACCATATGACGGCGCCCGGCGCCGGGAAAGGAATAACCATGAAATCACTTGCTGAACTTAACGCAATAAGAGATAAGGCAAAGGCCAATATGAATATCCGCGAAGACAACGAATACACAACCCGCGTGCTCGTCGGCATGGCTACCTGCGGCATCGCGGCAGGCGCAAAGCCCGTGCTCACCGCACTCGTTGACGAGATTGCACGCCGCAATCTCAGCCATGTCACCGTCTCGCAGACCGGCTGCATCGGCATGTGCCAGTATGAGCCGATAGTCGAGGTTCTCGAGCCCGGCAAAGAAAAGGTCACCTATGTCAAGGTAACGCCCGAAATGGTCGCGCGCATCGTCAGCGATCATCTCGTCAACGGCAACCCCGTCGGCGAATTCACGGTCGGCGCTATCGCCAAATAACAAGGAGGAAAATCAATGTATCGTTCACACGTTCTTGTCTGCGGCGGTACCGGCTGTACTTCTTCTCACAGTGCAGAAATAATTGCCGAGTTTGAAAAGGAGATCGCCGAAAAAGGTCTCGCAGACGAAATCAAGGTCATCAGGACAGGCTGCTTCGGTCTGTGCGCCCTGGGTCCGATAGTCGTTGTTTATCCCGAAGGCGCGTTCTACAGCCAGATAAAGGTTGAGGACGTTCCGGAGATAGTTGACGAGCACCTCATCAAGGGCAGAATAGTCAAGCATCTGCTCTACGATGATACCGTCGCCGGCGACACCGTCAAGAGCCTCAACGAGACTCAGTTCTATAAAAAGCAGAAGAGAGTCGCACTGCGCAACTGCGGCGTTATCGACCCCGAGAATATCAATGAATACATAGCCATGGACGGCTATCAGGCTCTTGCAAAATGCCTGACCGAATACACCCCGGACGAGGTCATCCAGATAGTCAAGGATTCCGGTCTGCGCGGCAGAGGCGGCGGCGGATTCCCGACGGGTCTGAAATGGAGCTTCACCCGCAAGAATCAGGCGGATCAGAAATATGTCGTCTGCAACGCCGACGAGGGCGACCCGGGCGCATTCATGGATCGCTCCGTGCTCGAGGGCGACCCGCACTGCATCGTTGAAGCCATGGCGATATGCGGCTACGCCACCGGCGCGACCGAGGGCTATATCTATGTCCGCGCGGAGTACCCGATAGCGGTCAAGAGACTTCAGATAGCAATAGACGAAGCGCGCGAGCTCGGACTGCTCGGCAAGAACATCTTCGACAGCGGCTTCGACTTCGATCTTCATATAAGACTCGGTGCAGGCGCATTCGTCTGCGGCGAGGAGACCGCACTCATGACCTCCATCGAGGGCAACCGCGGCGAGCCCCGTCCGAGACCTCCGTTCCCGGCGGAAAAGGGTCTTTTCGGAAAGCCCACTACCGAGAACAACGTCGAAACATTTGCAAACATCCCGCAGATAATCCTGCACGGCGCGGAGAGCTTCGCCTCCATGGGCACCGAGCGCTCCAAGGGCACCAAGGTCTTTGCACTCGGCGGCAACATCAAGCACACCGGCCTCGTTGAGATCCCCATGGGCACGACCCTGCGCGAAATTGTCGAGGACATCGGCGGCGGCATCCCCAACGGCAGAAAGTTCAAGGCGGCACAGACCGGCGGACCCTCCGGCGGATGCATCCCTGCGAGCCTCATGGACACCGAGATAGACTACGACAACCTCACCGCCATCGGCTGCATGATGGGTTCAGGCGGACTTATCGTCATGGACGACAGCAACTGCATGGTCGATATAGCCAAGTTCTTCCTCGACTTCACCGTTGATGAGTCCTGCGGAAAGTGCTCACCCTGCCGTATCGGCACGAGAAGAATGCAGGAGATACTCGAAAAGATCATCGCCGGCAAGGCGACGCTCGAAGATCTGGACAAGCTCGAAGAGCTCGCCCATTACATCAAAGAAAACTCCCTTTGCGGACTCGGTCAGACGGCTCCCAACCCCGTCCTTGCGACCCTCAAGTTCTTCCGCGATGAGTATATAGCGCATATAGTCGACAAGAAGTGTCCCGCAGGCGTATGTAAGGCGCTGCTGAGCTTCAAGATCGACAAGGATCTGTGCATCGGCTGCGGTCTCTGCGCCAGAAACTGCCCCGTCTCGGCTATCGGCAAGACCGACTATGTCGCAGAGGGTCACAAGCTGCCGTCGTACACTATCGACACGGCGAAGTGCATCAAGTGCGGCGTCTGCATGGAAAACTGCAAGCGCGCCAAGGCAATCAGCAAAGGTTAAGGAAGGGGGGTCAACACAACATGGAAATGGTAAACATAAAGATAAACAACATGCCCCTGAGTGTACCCAAGGGCATATCCATACTTGAGGCGGCGCGTATGGCCGGCATTGAGATCCCGACCCTCTGCTACCTCAAGAAGATAAACGAGATCGGCGCATGCCGCATCTGCATGGTCGAAGTCAAGGGCGCGCGTTCGCTCGTGACCGCCTGCGTCTACCCCGTCAACGAGGGTATGGAGATATTCACAAACACCGAGCGCGTCCGCAAGAGCCGCAAGATGACCCTTGAGCTCATTCTTTCGACGCATGACAGAAAGTGTCTCTCGTGCGTCCGCAGCGGAACCTGTGAGCTCCAGCAGCTCTGCAAGGAGTTCGGCGTTGACGACGAGGGGCGCTTCGACGGCGCAAATCCCGTTCACGAATACGACGATTCCGCTATTCATATGATAAGAGACAACGGCAAGTGCATTCTCTGCCGTCGCTGCGTCGCAGCATGTCAGGCTCAGCACATCTCCGTTATCGGCGCAAACGCCCGCGGATTTGACACCCACATCGGCTCGGCGTTCGAGAGACCGCTCGATTCCGTGGCGTGTGTCTCCTGCGGTCAGTGCATCGTCAACTGCCCGACTGGCGCTATATATGAGAAGGACGACACCGCAAAGGTTCTCGAGGCTATCAACGATCCCGAGAAGTTCGTCGTTGTTCACACCGCGCCTTCTATCCGCGTAACTCTCGGCGAGTGCTTCGGAATGCACATCGGCACCAATGTTCAGGGCAAGATGGTCGCGGCGCTCAGACGCCTCGGCTTCGACAAGGTCTTTGACACCGACTTCGGCGCAGACCTCACGATTGTCGAAGAGGCAAACGAGTTCCTCGGCAGAGTCCAGAACGGCGGCGTGCTCCCGATGATAACCTCCTGCTCGCCCGGATGGATAAAATACTGCGAGCATTACTATCCCGATATGCTCGATCACCTCTCGACCTGCAAATCGCCCCAGCAGATGTCGGGCGCGATAATCAAGACCTGGTATGCCGAGAAGATGGGAATCGACCCGAAGGATATCGTCGTTGTCGGCATCATGCCCTGCACGGCGAAGAAGTTCGAGACAAAGCGCGACGATCAGGCGGCGTCCGGCTATCCGGATGTTGACTACTCGCTGACCACGAGAGAGCTCGGCAGAATGATCGAGAGCGCGGGAATATACTTCAAGCACCTGCCCGACGAAGAGTTTGACAATCCTCTGGGCGACTCCACCGGCGCGGCCGTTATCTTCGGCGCAACCGGCGGCGTTATGGAAGCGGCGCTGAGAACCGCCGTTGAGAAGCTCTCCGGCGAGGAGCTCAAGAGCCTCGACTTCACCGAGGTTCGCGGCACCGACGGAATAAAGGAAGCTTCCTACACCGTCAACGGCATGGAAGTCAAAGTCTGCGTAGTCAGCGGACTTGCAAACGCCAACACGATTATGGAGAAGGTCAAGAACGGCACTGCCGACTATCACTTCATCGAGATCATGGGCTGCCCCGGCGGCTGCGTCAACGGCGGCGGTCAGCCGATACAGCACGCAGTCGTGCGCAACTTCGTCGACCTCAGAGCGCGCAGAGCCGCCGCTCTCTACGAGGCGGACAAGGATATGCCCCTGCGCAAGTCGCATGAGAGCGAAGCTGTCAAGCGTCTCTATGCCGAGTTCCTCGGCGAGCCCGGCAGCCACAAGGCGCACGAAGTGCTCCACACCTCGTATGTCGCGAGACCGAAATACAAATAATATAAGCACAATAAGCAATAGGGAGAATCCAATATGGATTCTCCCTATTTATTTAATTGCTATCATAAAATCAAGTTTCAATCTGGCTTGCTATTTCACATTTCGATTCATGAGCCTAGGATGAGAATTGCCCTCTTTATACTATTCACGTTCCCAAGTTTTATAAGAAAGCGGCTTGTCTGTCAATCCAATTAAATAGTCGGCGGACAAATCGTAAAACCTACACAGCCGAATCAAATCATCAATTTTTAATTCGGCTCGTCCCATTTCAATATGATTATATCCCTGCTGAGACTTATCCAATAACTTTCCGACTTGCGCCTGCGTTAAGTCATGATCCTCACGGACATTTTTGATTCTTTCTCGATATTCCATGCATTCCGCCCCTCATATTATTTATTATTAATGTATACATCATAAAACACTCAAAAATATTGTATTGACATTTACTCAATTTTTGAGTATTATGTTCTCGAAAGGAGGGTAAAAATGCCGTCAATTGACTTTTCCAAAATTGCGGAAATGTTGGAATCTTCAACCGATTTTTCCCTATCTGAAAAGCAATACAAAAAGCTAACAGGTCGGGCAATGCCAAAGGATATATCGTATTTAACTCATAGATCCGCTATGGCAAAATTCGCCGAATCCAGAGGTCTAAAAATCCATGTGCAAGAAAAAACGATTACTTTTGAAAAATCTAATGGTAATCAGTAAAGAGAAGGAGAGATTATTTTGAAAAGGTTCACATCTTTATTATTAGTATTCGCCTGCCTATTAATTTGCATCGGCTGTGTTGCCGGTTGTTCCAAAAGCAACTCCGGCGGCTCGTCATCCGGTTCAAAGATAACAGAAAGCAGAGCCATAGAAATTGCCAAGCAACGAACCGTAAATGCTTGCTGCGACCACAGCAGCACAACATCTGTCAGAATTAACTATGGAACTGAAAAAGCAGAACATCGCGATAAAGACGGATGTTATATTGTAGAACTGTCCGGATATTATTTCCCGGTAAATGAATATGGTGAAATAGGAAATAAATGTCGTTTCAACATGTACGCTCGAATTTTGGATTCCGGCGCGATTGATTACTTTCACGAGAACTTTTAATAATATTTCGGATTAAATTAAAAAGGAGAGACTCATTTTTCTATGAGTCTCCCCTAATAATATTCACACAATAAAACCCGCCTCAGACTTATATCTGCGGCGGGTTTGCTTTGGTGGGTTTGATTTATATATTCTTTATCTCGTCAAAAATCTCTTTCGTGATTCGTCTGTCTTTGTAATAGAACTCGCGGTCGTGCTCGTTTATCTCCCTCGCGACGCGGCAGGGATTCCCGTAGGCGACGACATTCGCCGGAATATCTTTCGTAACGACGCTGCCCGCGCCGATAACGCTGTTGTCCCCTATCGTCACTCCGGGCATTATCAGAGCCCCCGCGCCTATCCAGCAGTTTTCGCCGATACGTACAGGCATGTTGAACTGATACGCCTTTTCGCGCAGCTCGGGCAGAATCGGATGCCCCGCGGTCGCGACGGTGACATTCGGGCCTATCATCGTGTGCGAGTCGATGCAGATATGCGCGTCGTCAACGGCGGTGAAGTTGAAGTTTGCGTATACACTGTCGCCCAGATGCATATGCGCCCCGCCCCAATTCGCATGAAACGGCGGTTCGAGATAGCAGTTTTCGCCGACTTCGGCGAACATCTCTTTCATCAGCGCCTGCCGTCTCTTCTGCTCAGTCGGGCGCGTGTAATTGAACTCGTAGAGCAGATCGAGCTTTTTTGAGTTGCTCGTCGAATATCGACTCCTCGTTCGGATAATAGAGCTCGCCAGTGTGCATTCTTTCATTCCCATGGTCCTTCTCCTTTTCTGTTTTTCTCCGCTTTGATTATACTTTATGCGCCCGCTTTTTCAGCCTTTTTTGAGCAAATGCGCGCATGTTCTGCGACATTCGGGCTTTTTTGTTGACTTTGTGTGCTTCAAATATTATACTTTATAATAGACTTATATAGGAGATTTTTGTTTTAAGTCGGAAGGTGAAGAGAAAATGGATAAATTCATGCCAAAGACCATCGAACAGCTCAACGCCGAATTTGAGGCGCGCATGGAAAAGGCCAAGCAGGATGAGCTGAACGCGGCGGCGGAAAAGGCGGCGGCAGAGATAAAAGCCGCCGAAGAAGCACGAAAAGCCGAGGAAGCCCGCGCAGTAGCCGAAGCAAAGGCAGCAGCCGAAGCAAAGGCAGCAGCTGAAGCAAGAGCAGCAGCCGAAGAAGCGAGACGCGTTGAAGAGCGCAGCTATGACAGCGCGATAGACAACTCGGTTATCTCCGCAAACGAGCTCGAACCGGTAGAGGACGACTTTGAAGAGACTTATTCCGGCGAGGAAGAGGTTTCTGTCGAAGAGTCAGAGCCCGAAGTTAAAGAAGTGCCTGTTGAAAAGCAGAAGAATGAATACGGCGAACCCGATCCCCACGGATATTTCGGCGCGCCGATAGACAAGAGCAGACCGCGCAAGACCCTCTCCGAGGAGACAGCTTCCAAGGTCGAGCCGAAGTTCGACTTCGAGCGCACCTCGGACTATTCGGGCGCGATGCTCCAAAACGGCTTCAAGCCGCAGAAAGATAAATTCAAGGGCGCGAGGATATTCACGACTGTTCTCATCGTCATAATAGCCGTTGTGTCGCTCGTCACTGCGCTTCTCTGCGTTGCAGCGGCGCACCCCGACAAATTCCTGCTCGACCGCGGACTCGCCGTGTGCAGCGAAAATGTCGCAGGCTCGAATATAAAGAGCGGCTCGCTGTGCCTCACACGCAGGGCATCCGCCGCATCCGCAGACGAAGTTGCGCTGTATAAGCTCGGCGGCAAATACGAATTTGCGTTCGGCTCGTCTGTGCCCGAGGGTGCTTCAATAGTCGCGCTCGCCACGCACTGCGTGCCGTTTATCGGCAAGTTCATCTCGAGCGTTACGAACATGTGGATAGTCTACACCTGCTCGGCTCTCGCGGCGATACTCATCATCCTGATAATCAGGCTCGCGGCGTTCAGCGCGCCGGATGAGAGCGTCACCGACGGAGTTAAGAGCAAGAAGAGCCGCAAATAAAAAATCGCGGAGGGATATCAGTGGAACAAATTACCTCTCTTTCGGAGCATGTTTCCGACAACCGTATCATAGCCGACGCGCAGAAAAGCTCAATGGACGGTTCAAAAATAATATTCAACGGTTCCGGCAATATTCTTGTTGTTGAAGACGGCGTCAAGCTCAGCTCTTCCACCGTTCTCTTCAACGGCAGCAATGCGGTATGCTATCTGAGCGCAAGCAAGAACCCGTACTATGTCAATCTGACCGTAAACAACAACAGCTGCATATTTTTCGGGCGCGGCAACTATATCAACGGCAAAATGACGCTCATAACGTCCGAACAGCAAAACATAATTATCGGGGACGACGGGCTGTTTTCCTTCGGTATTTTTATCCGCACGGCAGACCCGCATCTTATGTACGACTGTGGCAGCGGCAAGCGCATAAATCCGAGCAAATCCGTCTTTATCGGCGACCACGTTTGGATAGGGCAGAACGTGCTGATTCTGAAAGGCGCGGCAGTCGGTTCGGGCTCCGTTATCGGCGGCGCGGCTCTGCTTTCGGGCAAGTCCGTCCCTTCGAACACCGTCTGCGGCGGCAACCCCGCAAAAATAATACGCCGCGGCGTATTTTTCTCCAAGGAATGCGTCCACACATGGACAGACGCGCAGACAGAAAAATATAATACTATGAAAACAGACCGCTACACCTACCGCAGGGATTCGGACACCGTGTCTCCTCAGGAGATAGATTCGGCGCTCAAGGCCTGCAGGAATTCCGACGAGCGCCTTGCCGCCGTCAAAAAATATCTCGCCGACAAGTCGGGCAAAAACCGATTTTTTATCCCGGATACAGAGAACGGCAAGCCGGAAAAGCGCGGATTTTTCAGAAGATAAAAATACAAAGCCGCAAAAGCTGCGGCTTTTTTATTCGGGAGAAAACAATGTCTATAGAGAGAGTCAGAGAATATTTCAGAAAGCTCGGAATCGAGGACCGAGTGATGGAGATAGACGAGTCGAGCGCGACCGTTGCCCTCGCGGCAAAAGCTCTCGGCTGCGAAGAAGGCAGGATAGCAAAAACTATATCATTTTCGCTCGACGGTGAGCCGATACTCATCGTCACGGCGGGCGACACGAAGATAGACAACGCAAAATACAAATCGCGCTTCGGCAAAAAAGCAAAGATGCTCTCGCACGAAGAGGCGGCAGAGCTCATCGGCCACGCGGTCGGCGGGGTATGCCCGTTCGCGGTGAACGAGGGAGTAAAGATATATCTGGACGAGTCGCTGAAAAGATTTCAGACGGTATTCCCCGCCTGCGGCAGCAGCAACAGCATGATAGAGCTGACCCCCGCCGAGCTCGAGGAATACTCCAAGCCCGAAAGCTGGGTCGATGTCTGCAAGCCGATGGCATAAAAACCGGGGCGGCGAAGAAAAATTTTTCCAAACCGCCTCCGAACACTTGACAAACCGCAAAAAAAATCTTATAATCACATAGCAAACCAATGGGGGCGTAGCTCAGCTGGGAGAGCGTACGGTTCGCATCCGTAAGGTCGAGAGTTCGATCCTCTTCGTCTCCACCAATAACACGAATACTGCTTTTGCGGTGTTCGTGTTATTTTTTTAGAAGAGGATCGAACAGGACGGTTCTGCAAAGCAGAATTCCGAGCGTCCGGTGGACGGTCGGAAAGTCCGCGTGCGTGTCGGCGCACGGCAGTGCGCCGAGCGATCCTCTTCGTCTCCACCAATGACACGAATACTGCTTTTGCGGTGTTCGTGTTATTTTTATACCCACGCCCGATTTCCTAATCTTCGTTTAATCTTTACACGCTATGATAAAATCTGTATAATTATACTGGAGGGTGATCCAATGCGTATTCTGCTTGCCGAGGACGAGAAGAGTCTCAACAGGATAATCACAAAGCAGCTCAAGGCTGCCGGCTACAGCGTGGACAGCTGTTTTGACGGCGGCGAGGCATATGATCTGATAACATCGACCGACTATGACGCGGCGGTGTTCGATGTCATGATGCCGATAATGAACGGGTTCGAGCTTGTCAAAAAGATAAGGGCGCACGGCATCGACACGCCGGTGCTGTTCCTGACGGCGCGCGACAGCATCGAAGACAGGGTCACGGGGCTCGACATCGGGGCTGACGACTATCTGATAAAGCCGTTTTCGTTCGACGAGCTCTCGGCGAGACTGCGCGTCATGACTCGCAAAAAATACGGTGAAAAGACGGGTATAATCTCCGTCGGCGACCTGACGGTCGACACGGCAGCGAGGCGCGTTGAACGCGCGGGCAGGGAGATATCGCTCTCGGCAAAGGAATATGAGCTGCTGCAATATCTTGTGATGAACAAGGGCGTTGTACTCAGCCGCGAGAAAATTGAGGATCACATCTGGAACTACGACTACGAGGGTGGCACGAATGTTGTCGACGTATATATCCGATATCTCCGCAAGAAGATAGACGAGGGCGAGGATATCAAACTCATTCACACCGTGAGGGGTGCAGGCTATGTCATCAAATAAAAAAACAAGACCCGCGCGCCGCCGCTCTTCGTTCAAGCTGAGGATAACGGTGTGGATAACGCTGCTCATCGCCGTTGTGAGCTCCCTTGGCATCGGAGGAATACTGATAACAGGCTCGCAGATTGCCGATTCGCGCCTGCAGAATGAGCTGATAAGCACGGTCGAGCGCAATGTTGACGAGATAGAATACAAGAACGGTATTCTCGAAATTGAGAACGATTTTGCTTTCTTCGTCGACGAGGTCTACTGCAATGTCTTTGACTCAAGCGGCAGATATATCGACGGCGAGTCCCCTGTCGCGCTGATAAACAGCAAAAATCTCAAAAACGGCGAGGTCGGAACATTCGAGACAGACGGGAACAAATATTATTATTACGACACCCGTCTCGATTTCAACAAATACGAATACGAAATCGACGCCTTTACGGGGAAGATAATAAAATATGAGGCGGACACCGCGATGTCCGGGCTCAGCGACCCCGTCTACAAAAGCACCGAGTTCAAGGACGGAATAAACAGCGAAAAGGCGATTGATATCGCGCTCGAGCACGCGGGTTTGACCCGCGACAAAGTCAGCTCGCTGAGCGTTGAACTGCCAGCAAACGCGGACAGGACGGTTTTCAAAGTTGAATTCATATGCAGTAACTCGACCTATCCCCCGGTCTGGGTGCGCGGATTCATCAACGCCGACGCCGCCAAGAGCGCGTTCGACGCAATAACCATGACGGTCATATACATTCTCCCGGCGTTTATTATTATCGCCGCCGTCGGGGCGTATTTAATATCGCGCAAAACGATGAAACCGATCGAGAATATCTGCCGCTCGGCGCACGAGATAACCGACGGAACCGACCTCTCAAAGCGCATAGAAATGGAGAAAAGTGCGGGCGAAATATACACGCTTGCCGAGACCTTCAACGACATGCTCGCAAGGCTCCAGACCTCGTTCGAAAATGAAAAGCAGTTCACCTCCGACGCCTCGCACGAGCTGCGCACGCCGCTCGCCGTGATAAAGGCGGAATGCGAATACGCGCTGTCCGACAACGCGAGCGAAGAAGATATGCTCGAAGCGCTCTCGTCGATAGACGAGCAGACGGACAAGATGACGAAGCTCGTCACGGCTCTGCTGACGCTCTCGCGCACCGAGCAGGGCGACAAGCGCTACAAGCTCGAGGACACCGACTTAAGCGAGCTCGTCAAAAAAACATGCGCCGATTTTGTCCCCGCGAAGAACATCATGCTCACTGCGGACATCGAAGACAATATTATAATCCCCGCGCAGGCGCAGCTGATATCGCTGATGCTCGAAAATCTGCTCTCAAACGCCGTCAAATACGGCAGAGACGGCGGGCACATTGAAGTCAGGCTCAAAAAGGACAGCGGCATCGTGCTCTCGGTGAAGGATGACGGAATCGGGATAAAAGAAGAGGATCTGCCGAAGATATGGGGCAGATTCTACCGCGCGGACGAATCCCGCAGCCGCGAAAGCGGATTCGGCTTGGGGCTCTCGCTCGTCAGCCAGATAGCGGCACTCCACGGCGGAAAAGTCTCCGCATCCTCCGTTTACGGCGAGGGAAGCGAGTTCACCGTGACCTTTTGACGGCGATACAACAGCATAAATAAATGAACCGGTTGCAGTAGATTTTTCTGCGGCCGGTTTTGTTGTTTTATATTGTTTGACATCGGGGATGGACAAATCCCAATTCATCAACATCACAGCACACTGTTTTACGGACTTCAAACTTTCCGAAAAATTTTTGCGCTCTAATCTTTCTTTAATTTTCGCGGGTTATTATATGGGTGTACTAAGGGACACGATCCCGATAAGAAAGGACAGATACTATGTTTGCAAGTATTTTCAAATCCATCGGAGTCGCGCTCATGTCAGTCATTATGGCTATCTTCTCTGCGTTCGCGCCGCCGCAGGATAAGCCCGACACGGGCTCGGGCAACTCCGGACAGATCCAGCAGGAAGTAAAGATAAGCCTTGACGCCGCGATAGACATTGCAGTCGCCGATGCGGGCATCGCAAGAGCCGACGCGAAGTTCACCGAAGCGAAGCTCGACAGCGACGATCTTGTCGCCCACTATGATATCGAGTTTATCGCCGGAGCTAACGAATACGACTACGAGATAGCGGTCGCGGACGGCAGCATTCTCAAAAAAGAAGTCGAGCCCGCCGACCCCTCGAAGCCCTCAAAGCCCCAGCCCGATGTCTCCGGCTATATCAGCATCGACGAGGCTAAGGCAATAGCCCTCAAGAAAGTTTCCCTTGACGCATCAAAGGTCACTTTCAAGAAAGCGGAGCTTGACGTGGACGACCGCACCCCGCACTATGATATAGAATTTGTCTCGGGCGGATATGAATATGAGTTCGAGATAGACGCAAAGAGCGGAAAGATTCTCGAGTTCGACCGCGAGCGCGTGGATAAGAAGCCCTCAGTTGACACATCAAAGTTCATCTCCGTTGAGGAGGCAAAGGCCGCCGCGCTCAAAAGAGCTTCCCTCGACGCATCGAAGGTCACATTCACCAAAGCTGAGCTTGATATTGACGACCGCACCCCGCACTATGATATAGAGTTCGTTTCCGGCGGATACGAGTACGAAGTCGAGGTCAACGCGAAGAACGGCAGAATAATCGACTTCGACCGCGAGCTTGACGATTCCAAGCCCGCCGACCCCTCGAAATATATCTCTGCGGATGCCGCGAAGAAAGCCGCACTCGACCATGCGGGTCTCACCGAGGCTCAGGTCACGGAGCTCAAAGCCGAGCTTGACACCGACTCGCTCACCGCGCACTACGATGTTGAATTCAAATGCGGCGGATTCGAGTATGAGTACAAGATAAACGCAAAGAGCGGAAAAGTTATCTCGTTCGAAAAAGAGAGAGACTAACAGATTTTTATTCAGTCCCGGATGTTGAGTCCGGGGCTGTTTTTATTTGTAAACTTTTTTCGTTTTTCCTTGACTTAAAGCCGACTTCAGGTTCTATAATAAAGTCAAATCAAAGGAGGAATTATCATGAGAAAAGATTTCGGTGCAAAGCCCTTCACCTATCCGCAGCCGGTGCTTATCCTCGGTTCCTACGACAAGGACGGCAACCCCGACGCAATGAACGCCGCATGGGGCGGCATCAGCGGCGGCAATGAGATATCCATGTGCATAAGTGCGGGTCACAAGTCCACGAAGAATATCCTCGAGAGAAAGGCATTCACCGTGAGCATGGCCGACCTCGAACACACTGCCGCCTGCGACTATGTCGGTCTTGTCTCCGCAGGGAATACGCCCGATAAATTTAAAAAGGCGGGATTCCACGCCGTCAAATCGAAATTTGTTGACGCGCCGCTGATTGAAGAGCTGCCCATCGCCGCAGAGTGCAGGCTCAAGAGCTATGATGCAAACACCGGGCGCATGGTCGGCGAGATAGTCAACGTCTGCGTTGACGAGCGCGTGCTCGACGAAAACGGAAACGTCGATGTTTCAAAGGCGCAGCCGATAACCTTCGACCCGTTCAACAACACCTATGTTGTCCTCGGCGAGACTGTTGCAAAGGCATTCAGTGCCGGTAACACGCTCAAATAAGGATATACGCAAAACGCCCCGCACGTTTCCGTGCGGGACATTTTGTTTTTCGGATGTAACTTTTAATATTTTATCGTGAAATCGTTTATTGTTGTCATGCCGACTTTCACCCTCGTGTTCGAGCCGAGCAGATGCGCCGTCAGTTTAATAATAACGGGATAGTCATAGTGGGCATAGACCATGTTGCCGGTGGACTTGTCGAACCGAGCTGAGATAGTGCCGTTGTAATAGGTGAATCTCTGGTCGCTGAGCGAGAGGCCGGGATAGTCGAAGTTTACCACGTCGGCGGTGAGCACGCCGAACGCTGCGGCATAGCCTTTTTCGCCGGAGGGATTGACCTCAGTGCCGAAGGTCAGGGTTATCTGATATTCGCTGCCCTTGTCCTCTATCTTTGCGCTCTTGACATCTGATACTGTGAGCTTGCTGACCCAATCCTTGCCGCCGACGGGGAACACGTTTCTGATATCCTCTTTTGAGGTCAGGACTATCGCCTTGTCGTCGCGCTTCATGAAGGTCTTCATCGCGCTCTTGCCTATTGCGTCTATGGCTTTCGGGAGCTCGGTCTTATCGGCGTCGTTCTTCGTCTCGGTGTAGTTGCGGGTGACGGACTTTGCCTGATATTTTACTCTGTTCGCGCCGGTGTTGAAATAGACGATTATCTCCGCTTTATTCCAGTCTTTTGTGCTCTTTGAGGGTGCGGCAGTGACCTGTGTGCTTGTCTCGCCGGGCTTTGCGGGGTCGGCTGACTGAGTCTCGTCCGTCTCGTCCCCCTGCGCGATGCTGTCCTCGGGCAGGGCTGTTGTGTCTTCAATAATCTGTCCGTCCGCGCTCGTCTGCGCTTCGCCGGTGGTGTCTGCATTTGTTTTTGTGTCGTCCTTTTTGCACGCGCACAGCAGCGACACAAGCAGAACAAGAATCGCCATAACGGCAGCTATCGATCTTTTCATGGATTTTCCTCCTCAGAATTCATATTCACCCGCTCCGACGGTCTGTTTTCTTCCGTCGGGCAGAATTATATCCGCTTGGCAGTTCGACGGGACGGATATTTTATATTTGTATCCCCCGGCAGTTTTGTCCCAGCGCACGAATATTTTTCCGCATACGCTGTCATAGCTCGCTTCGGCGAACTCGAAATGCCCGCCCGGGCGCGGGGATATTTTGAATCGGTTCTCGCCCTCGACATTTATTCCGCACATCGTGCCGAACAGCCACTCGCACACCGCGCCCTTTGAATAGTGGTTGAGCGAGGCTATGCCGCCCTGCGCCGCGGTGCCCTCCCACGACTCCCAGACGGTGTTCGCGCCGTTCTTGGGCATGAACAGCCAGCCGGGCATCTGCTCGTTTTCGAGCAGGCGGTAGGCATATCCAATATCTATATCCGCCAGAACGCTCAGTATCAGCGGAGTCGAGAGGAATCCCGTGCCGAGCCTCCACGAGTAGTTGTCGAGGGCTTTTATGAGCCGCTTTTTCGCGTATTCCGACTGCTTTTCGTTCAGCAGACCGATATAAAGCGGGCGCACAAGCTTCGCCTGGCGATCGGTATCGAGCGAGAATTTTTTCGTTGTGACGAGCGCGCTGTAGCCCTTTCTTGCCCTTGCGGCATTTTTCTCATAGAGCTTTCTGTCGCTATCCTTACCGAGGACGCGGGCTATATCAGCCATCGTTTCGAGCATATAGACTATGTAAGCCGTTGTCTCCTCTGGATTCGGGTTGACAAAATCCGTAAATTTAAGAGCCTTGACATCGGCGGGTTCCGCCCATTCGCCGTAGGACTGGCGGTAGTTTGAAATATTGCGGAAATTTTTGAGCCCCACTCCCGTCGGCAGGGCGGTCGGATACCACTTTCCGAGAGTCTTTATTTTATATTCCGCGAAGGCGCGCATATTCGGATAGAAGCGTTCGAGAATCTTTCTGTCGCCGTACTGCTTATAGAGCCTGTACGGGATAAACACGCCTGCGTCGGACCAGCCCGCCGAGCCGTCCATAAAAGTCATATAGAAATCCACACCGCCGCGTGGGGCTATCTGGCGGAAATCGCCGTTTTTGAGCTGTTCGTCGCACATATCGCGCACGAATTTTTCGGCAAATGGCGCATAGTCAAAAAGATAGCTCGCGGTTTTGCAGAATATCTGCGCGTCGCCTGTCCAGCCGTGGCGTTCGCGGGTCGGGCAGTCTGTCGGCAGATCGGTCGAGTTGCCTTTTGCCGACCACTTTGTCGCTTCGACGAATTTATTGAGCAATTCGTTGGAGCTGTTGAAATACCCCGTCTCATCCATATCGGAATAGACGGCTATGGCGGTGAAGTCCTCCGGGCGGACGGTCACATCCGTCTCGACGCTTATATACTGAAAGCCGAATATCGCAAACTTGGTCTTGTAGCGGTTAACTCCCTCTTTGCAGATGTATTCGACTCTCTGCAAAGGCGTTGTCTTGTGTTTATTCCTGCACTGGATATTCTCGAGCGTAAGCTCGCCGTCGTGCAGCAGCTCGCCGAACTCGAGAATAATTTTCTGCCCCTCGCGGGCGTTTATCTCAAACTCAACATAGCCCGCTATATTCTGTCCGAAGTCGAGCAGCTTTTTCCCGCTCGGGGTGATGGACAGAGTGGGCTTGAAGCGCTCTTTTTCGGCTATCGGGAAATTATTCGACGCGCTCGGCACAACTTTGAACTTCGTCTCTTTCGCGTGACCGCTGTATGACGGCGTCATATTTGCGTTGACCCGCTCGCCGTCCTTGTTGTCGGCGAAGCGTATCGCGCCGTCACTGCTCCAGAGCCATGAGCCGTCCGACACAACCGTCTGCGCCGTGCCGTCTGTATATTTTATCTCAAGCTGAGCGAGCAGTTTAGTCTCGGTGCCGTACTGATTTTTGAGCCCCCACGCGCCGACGCTGCCCCTGTACCAGCCGTCGGCAAGCTCGGCGCAGATTGTATTTTCGCCCTCGTGCAGGAGAGAAGTCACGTCATATGTCTGATACTGTATGCGCTTTCTGTATTCCGTGATGCCGGGCGCGAGCGGCATTGAAAAATCAACGCCGTTAATCCCGGCTGAATAGAGTCCGCAGGCGGTCATATAGAGCCGTGCAGATAAAATCGGCTTTTTGCACTCGAACTCTTTTTTGAAGCAGTCGACCGGGTAACGCTGTTTTCTGTTTACATTATAGTTTCCTGTTATCCACTTCGCGCTCCAATCCGAGGCGTTTCTGAGCCCGATCTCGAAGAATGCCGGCTCGCTCCACTCGCCCTCAAGCCCGTTTTCGTCCCAGAGCTTCACTTTCCAATTCACTCTCAGGCGCGACGGAGTGTCAAGCGGATACGGAATAAAACTCATCTGTGAAGATTCGACCTTGCCGCTGTCCCATAGAATATTGCCGCGCGTGTCGGAAGCGATTAGTCTATACGCGCTCTGCGCCTTTCCGCCCTCGCAGTTCCACATGAAGCGCGGGTTCTTTATATCTATCCCCAACGGGTTTTTGAGATACTCTGTTTTAAGCTTTACGGTTTTCATTCTTTCACCTCTTTCGCGCTCATAACTGCAAAGATTTCCCGCTCCATAAACGGAGTCCAGATTTCACGATACCCCGCCTTTGTCGGGTGTATCTTATCCGCCATATATAAATTCATATCGGCACTCAAGGCGGCGTTCAAATTATCGTCGTTCCACATATCGATAACGGATATGCCCCATTTCTCCTGCGCCGCTTTTAAAGTATCGACCATGGACTGATAGCGCTCGCTGTCGTAGCGCGGACTTGTATAAAATATTACGGAGCAATTCCATTTTTCTTTTGCATAGCAGATTATGTATTCTGTCGCCCCGGCTACGGTCTTTGTGTCGAAGTCATTGAGATTTTTCGACTCTATTATTTTTCCGAGCTCTTTCTTCTGAGACGCGTCATTTGTAGAGAGCTGGCAGACAAAGAGATCGACCTTTTCGGCGTCGAGCTTTTTAAGCCTCGACACATAGGAATTGATTCCCGATTTAACAAGTGTCGTCCCCGAAACGGCGCTCTTAATTACCGTGCAGCCGTCGCGCTTTTCAATATAGTCGGCAAACGAAACCCCGCCGGATGCCGAGCCGTAGGTCACGGAAGAGCCGAGGAATATAACGGTCTTGCCTTTTATCGGGTTGTCGGCATTTTCGGGTGTATTATCAAGCGAATACTTTTCGCCGTTGCCCTCGAGCGAAGCGGTTTTTACATCGTGGAGCTTCACAAACGGTCCCCAGCTCCACTGATAGCCGCAGAACGCGAGCCACGCGGCAATGACGGCGGCTGCAATCGGAATGATTATCAGAAGTTTCTTCTTCATTTTATTCTGTCGTCTCCCCGTTTCTCTGCTTTATCTCCTCCTGCTCCTTGGCGATATTCTTTTCGACATTCAAAAACAGCAGAAGTATCGCAAGGACTATGCCGGTTATCGTCTCAAGTCCTACGAAAGTAAATGTTATCGCGCTCTTGACGCTCGCCGACTGCACGGCGATGAGCTTGCCCGCCGCATCGAGATAGGGCGCGACATAGCCGGATTTCGAGAGAATAAGATTGAATACGCCCGTGCAAATTCCGACGCTCGCGACGGCAATGGTGTTATATATCGACATCGCGATGCCGTCGCACCTGAAGCCGTTTTTCCACTCGACATGGTCGAGCACATCCGCGAACAGCGCCATGAACACATAGGAGCACGGCAGACCGCCTATGTTCTTTATAAACTGGCCGATAAGCACTATAACCATGTTCGTCGGCGCGAGCCAGCATATAGCCGAGCCGACAGCATAGAAGATAAAGCCGATTGCCGTTAAATTGCGTTTACCAAACTTCTTCGCGAGCGGCCAGACGGCAAAAATGCCGATGCCCATCGGGATTCCGCCGATAACGGAGAGCATGGTCTGGGTCTTGCCGTCGTTATATGTACCGAGGACATAGTTCGAGAAATAAACGAGCGAGATATTTTTGATAGTCGAGCCGACGGTAAAAATAAGAAAATATATGAAAATTATTATCATATATTTATCGCTGAAAATCGCCTTGAGCTGAGTTACCATTGCGACGCTATCTTTTTTCTGCTCGCCGCCCTCGAGGGTGATGCGCTCCTTGGTGAAATAATACTCCACAAGCGTCAGCGGCAGCGCGATGCACGAGAGAATACTCATCGTAACTATCCACTTTGATTTGTCAACGCCGAGCTGCGGCATGATGAGCATGGGGAAGATGAGCGCGACGATTATGCCGCTCATCATGATGGTCGATATCTGATTGAAAACCGAGAGCGAACCGCGCTGTTCCGTGTTTCTCGTCGAGAGCGGAACCATGAGGTTGTGGCTCATGTTATAAATTGTATAAGCGAACGAATAAAACAGATTATACGAGAGCATGACCCATATCACCTGCACCGTCCGGTTACCCGAGGGGACTGTGAAGAGCAATATGCCTGTCACGGCGACAAGCGGCGCGGAGAGCAGCAGCCAAGGGCGCGCCTTGCCCTGTTTTGTGCGCGTGCGGTCGATGATATAGCCCATGACTATATTCGTCACAGCGTCGATTATCTTCGACACTATCGGGAACACCGCTAGGAACGCGCCGCCCCACACGGTGGTGAGGTTTAGGACATCGGTATAATAGACATTGAGGTAGGTCGCGAGCACGGCGTTTAAAAGCAGCGCGCCGGACGGGCCGAGCAGATAGCCCAGCCACTTCTCCTTCGCCGTAACATCGGGCGAGGTCAGGCGCGAATCAAGCGCCCGCTTTTCAAAAAATTTTGCTTTTGCCATCACGAGAACTCCTTCATTTATTTTATCTTATGGATATAAAAATATATTTGCAGCTGCCTTTGCCACAGCTTTATGCGCTTGCGGTGCTTTTTATATGATTTGAGCCGTAAACCGACCCCGTAGGGTCGGCGCGGCTAAAATGTTAAAAGGCTGAATGAATTTCTTATATAGTTGTCGCTGCGGTTTCGGCGCGTCCTCGGATTCCGTCTGAAGCTTTCCGTAACGCGCCGTTTTCCGCAGGCGATAAAATCATTGGAGACAGAAAGGTTAAGGTCTCCTTGACAATTGAAAGATTTCATATTACACTACTATTATATCTACATCGTGTCGGATTAACAATCATCAGTTTTGTTAATCGCTGTTATGAAACCGACAAAATCATCTGAAAGTGGCGGGATAATATGAACACAAAAAATAACCAGCGCACGAGACTTTCAAAAATATTGCTCAAAAACGCGCTGATGGATCTCCTGGGCGAGAAAGGCTCGGTAACAAAAATATCAGTAAGAGAGCTGTGCGAGCGTGCCGACCTCAACCGTTCGACCTTTTATGCGCATTACTCCGAGCCGAAAGAGCTGCTCGAAGAGGTCGAAAACGAGCTGCTCGACGCGACTCAGGATCACTTAAAGAAAATAGGCGCGGAAAACGACCTCGGCGCGCACAGATATCTGCTTTCATTTCTAATGTATATCAAAGAAAACGACAAGCCGTTCCGCACGCTGCTTGTCGACTCGGTTGACCCCGCGTTCCGTTCAAAATTCATGCAACAGTCGATAATTCAGTTTATTGAGAACCTGAACATCGTTTTTCCGAAGGAGCAGGAGCAATATATCTACTCATATATTCTCAACGGCAGCACGGGCGTTATTATCCAATGGATACGCTCGGACTACTGCATTGACGAAAATGAGCTTGTTGATCTGCTGTTTTCGATAAATCAGAGCGCGCTTGTCAATCTCGACATAAAGCCGCGCATATAGTTGAAAGCCTACCAAGCAAGTGGTATAATTGTGAAAACTCGCGCAATAATGCGCAAAATGCAAGGAGACGACAAAAATGAGAGAGAGCAAAATCACGAGGGACGAAGCGTTTGAGCTTCTGAAAAAATACAACAAAGACCCGTTTCACATTCGCCACGCGCTGACTGTCGAGGGCGTTATGCGCTGGTACGCAAAGGAGCTCGGCTATGCGGACGAGGAGGAATATTGGGGCATAGTCGGTCTGCTACACGACATCGACTTCGAGCTCTATCCGGAGGAGCACTGCAAGAAAGCTCCAGAGCTACTCAAGGCGGGCGGAGTCGGCGACGACATGATATATTCAATCTGCTCCCACGGCTACGGCATCTGCGTCGACATCGAGCCAGTTCACGAGATGGAAAAAGTGCTCTTCGCGGCGGACGAGCTGACAGGGCTCATCTGGTCGGCGGCGCTGATGCGCCCGTCAAAGAGCGTGATGGACATGGAGGTCTCGAGCCTCAAGAAGAAGTTCAAAGATAAAAAATTCGCCGCGGGCTGCTCGCGCGACGTTATCCGCACGGGTGCGGAGAGGCTCGGCTGGGAGCTTGAAAAGCTCTTCGAGCAGACGATACTCGCCATGCGCTCATGCGAGAGCGATGTCAACAGCTTTATGGGGACTTACCAGGCATAAAATGAGCAAAAGACTGCCGCAGAATAATATCTGCGACAGTCTTTTTTATTTGTGCTTTATATTCAGTCCAGTGCGGGCTCGGGAGCGAGCGGTGCTTCCGTTGCCGGCTCGGTCACGGGATCTACCGGCTCCGACGGGATCGGATTTATCGGTTCGTCGGACGGATTTATCGGCTCGTCGGACGGTTTCTCTGTCGGTTTCTCCGTGGGCTTTTCCGTGGGATTTTCCGTAGGCTTCTCCGTGGGCTTTTCCGTAGGCTTCTCCGTTTGCCTCTCGGTAGGATTTTCGGTGGGCTTCTCTGTCGGTTCGACTACAGATACATTTATGAGCATCTTTCCGCTCGCCGTTTCCCCGTCGGAGTCTGTAACAGTGACTTCCACTGTGTACATTCCGCTGACCTTCGGGGTATATGACATGCTTTTTTCCGATTTTTCCGCCACGAGTGCGCCGTTCAAAAATATCTTTATTTTATAAGAAGTATATTTCCCCGTTCCGCCGGAGACGAGCGCCGACGCGTGTATCTGCGGCGCGGCAGTGCCGTTGTTCGACACCTGCGCCGCCGCAACGGCCGCGAGGGTCGGATTCTTGACGGTTACTGTGCATGAAGCGGTCTTGTTTCCGTCCTCAGTCTTTACGGTTATCACGGCGGTGCCCTTCGCCTTTGCCGTGACGCGCCCTGAGCTCGAGACAGATGCTACATTAGCATTGCTGCTCGACCATGTGACCTTCTGATTCGCCGCGTTGCGCGGAGCGACTGTCGCCCGGAGCTGCCTCGAATCGCCGACCGTCAGGCTGAGCGAGGACGAGTTCAGGGTAACGCCCGTGACATGGTCGATATATACCGTCACCTTGCAGACCGCCACGCGGTTGCCGTCCTTTGTGGTAACTCTGATATTTGTCGTGCCCTCTTTTTTCGCCACTACTATGCCGCCCGCGACCTCCGCTATCGACGGATCGTCGCTCGACCAGGTGTAGTCCTTGTCATATGCGTCGGCGGGGATAACAGTAGCGGTGAGCACTTTAGTCTGACCGACTCTGAGTTTGGCTTCCGTTGCGCTGAGCCTGACGCCCGTCACGCTCTGGTATTTTTTCTTGCTGTAAAATGTCCTTGTGCCGTTCTTGTTCTTTATCGTCAGAACGCCGTTAGTGACGGATATTCCGTAGCTGTCCCAGTCGCTCTTTCTGTCCGCATATCCGCCGCCGGTCGATGACTTCGTATAGGTGCTGAGAGTTGCGATGTCGAAATTCGTCGCCTTTATGCCGAAGCGATCGCCCGTCTCGTCGCCGCCCTTCTGCGCGGTGTATATTTCAATCGTGGAGTCGGGATTATTGAACAAATACCACACTCCGCGCGCCTCTCTGTAGCAGGTGCCGGTGTATCTGTCCTTAGTACCGGGAGCTTTTACGAATTTCTTATTATTGATATAGAAGCAGCTGCTGCCGAGAATTATTTTATTCGCGCTCAGCGAGCTTTCCCATGAGGCGAACGGCACGGAAATTGAGTTGCCCCAGCTGCCGCCCGAGGACGAAAGCGACTTTGAGGGATAGAGAGTATACGCCGCGACGCTCCCCGAAGACGAGGGCAGAGAGAAATTATACGAGCGCAGATTCATTCCGCTCGCCGAGTTCGACACATCGACAAATATATCGGAATATCCGTCGAGATACCATCTGCCGGAATATTTCGCCGCGGTATTGGAATATTTCTGCGCGGATTCCTCCGCCGCCGCGGGCTGATTTTCGGACCCGCTCTCGGTTTTTCCCGTCGCTTTCCATTTCGCAGTGAGGTTCAAATCGTCGTTTATGGGCGTTGAGAAATCGAACTCGGTGTCGCCGTTGAACCAGCCCTCGAATTTATATCCCTCGCGCTCGGGAGTCGGCGGCGCAAACGCCGCTTCGCCGCGCTTTATCTCGATTATTTCGTTCTCCCTGCCGTCGCCGTAGCAGAGCACGAGCAGGACTATATCCGTGCCCTCGTCAATGCTATAGGACGCGACAAGGGTGATATCCTCCGTTATCGCGGTGTTGAAATCGAACGCCGCGCCGTTATACTGCCACTCGATGAAAGTGAAGCCCTCTTTGTGCGGATCCCACGGCTTTTTGGCGCTCTCGCCGTCGCGGATATGCTGGGTCTTTATCTGCGTTCCGCCCGAGCTGTCAAATGTCACCGTGTGGACTGAATTTTTGGAGCAGGCGGCAAAAACCGCGAGCGCCGTCAACAGGACCAATAAAACTGCCGTTACCCTCTTCATTGCGATCCCCTTTTCGCTTCGTTATAAGTATCGGTCTGACATAAATATATGCCAAATGTATTTCAAAATAATTCTACTGCAAAATAAATTATTTTTAATCACTTATTAGAATTATATAGTCTCTATGAAAAATATTTTTCATATACTGATTTTTGTTCAAAAATAAAACTGCTATTCATAAAAGAGCGAGCCCCCGGCGAAGAAAAACACCGGGGGTTTGAATTTTGAGTTGTATCAGAGCTCGCGCTCTATCTTCTCCTGCGCCGCTTTCAGTATCGCAGCCGGATCATTGCCGAGGATATCGAGCCCCTCGGCACTGAAAAAGCTGAAGTTCTCAATACCGAAGAACGACTTCGTGACCGTCTTGATATATTCAAAGCCGAAGTCCGTGCCGCCGATATATCCGCCCGAAGTGGTGATATAAATCAGCTTTTTCGCCCTGCAATAGCTTATCGGGACGCCGTCGCTGCCGTAGAGAAAAGTCAGCCCGCCGACGCACAGGGATTCGATATAGATTTTGAGAAGCGCCGGGAAACTGTAGTCCCAAAACGGCGCGGCGATAACGACAGTATCACAGGCGGCGAACTGCTTCGCGCAGTCATAGACCGGGTCGGAAAAGTCGTTCTTTTCCGCGCTTTCGGCGCGCTTCGCGAGTCCCGCCGCGTCGAGCGGCTTCAAATCCGCGTCGGCCAGGCGTATCTCTTCTATATCGCCGTCAAGGCGGCTGAGTGCGGTTTTGGCGAGCGCCAAAGTGCGCGACTCGTTATCCCCGCGCACGCACGAATTGACGAAAAGTATTTTCTCTTTCATTTTTCCTCCTACTTTCACTCTCTGATTATTTCAAAATTCCCGCTGTGAAGCTCTTCGAGGCTGCCGCACTCGTCTGCGAACGAGTAGCCGTCGGGCAGTCTTACGCGCCCGTGAACTCCGCTGTCTGCGGATATATCAAGATTTATGCCCAAAGATGTTCTGTGCCACTTGACGCTCACTTTGCCGCCGACAGTCTCATACGAAGCCTCGGCGCTGTCGAGCTTTTCAATAAATACGGGCGATATCTCAACCTCCGACGGATCAGCAAGGAAAGGATTGACGCGGATGCCGCCGATATATTCAATGAACCACGCGGAAATATCGCCGAACATATGATGATTGAGCGAATTGGGTCTGTCCTCCTCGCGCAGAAAATCCTCGGGCAGAGCCGTAAGCCCGCGTTCAACGAAGTTGCCGTAGGACGGATAGTCCGGGCGGGTTATCATTTTAAAAGCCAGGTCGGCTTCGCCGAAATCGGAGAGCACCCTGAACAGCACACGCATGCCGAGTATGCCCGCGTCGACATGGTCATCGCGCCGTTTGATTATCTCAAGAAGGCGTTTGAACGCATCGGGCTTTTCGCCGGGGGTGAACACGTCGTAATATATCGCCATCGCCTGCGAGGTCTGGCAGGAGCCTATCGCAGTCATAGTGCCGAAGTCTATCAGATGCCGTCTGACCGCGTCTCTTATCTCATTATAGAGCTTTTCGCAGAACTCGCGTTCGAGCGAAAGTCCGAGCTGCGAGAAAATATAGGCGGCTTTCTTGAGAATACTCATGCATGTCACGCTGTCCGTAAATTCGAGCGGCGATTTGACCCTCGTCACCGGGCACCAGTCTCCGAGCCCAATCGCTACAAGCCCGCGCGCGTCGCGGCGGCGCGAGATATACTCGCAATAGCGGAATATCGCCGTCGCGTTCTCTTCGATTATCTTTCTGTCTCCGCGCAGGACGTAGCAGAAATACGGAATATACGTCAGCGCAGCGTCCCACGCGGGACCGTTGCCCCACTCAAATCCCCAGCCGCCCGTCGGCACTATGCCGGGCAGCGCACCGTCCGCACGCTGAGCGGCGCGGATATTGCGAAGCCACTCGCGGTAGCTGTTGACTGCATCGAGATTCATCAATATGTGCTCGGCGGAGAGAGCGGCGTCGCCCGTCCAGCCGTTTTTCTCGCGGTGCGGGCAGTCGGTCGGGAAATAATAGAAATTCGAGAGATCGGAGTTTCTCGTCATCGCCTGAAGTTTGTTCGTCATCCCGTCGGAGCAGCCGAACGAACCGATCTCGCGCAGAGCCGAGTTCTGCACAACAAAAGTCAGAAGATCGGCGGTCGCCTCCTGCTCGGTTATACCGAGCACCACGCAGTATCTGAAGCCGTGGTAGGTGAACACGGGCTCAAAAATTTCTTCGCCCTCGCCTTTAAGTATGTACACATCGCGCTGGGAATATCCGGCGGGATAGAAGCAGATGTTGCTCGTGTCCGGCTCGCCGTCGGGCGCAAAATATTCGCCGAACTGCAGATCGATTTGCCGCCCGCGCTCACCGCTTATTCTGAGCTTTACGGTGCCCGCCGAGTTCACGCCGAAATCGTATAAAAATCCGTCGCGCTCGTCGCTCGCAATTTTTTTTGCCTCTTTGACAACGTCGCCGCGGGTTATGTATTCCTTGAGCCTGCATTTTCTTATCAGAACCGGCTTTATCTCGCGCACGGGCGCTATCGGCTCCGCCTCGCACAGGCGCTTTTCGCCGCGCGGGGTCTCCGCAGGCAGGGCATTTTTCCAAGCACTGTCGTCAAATTCGGGCTCGGACCAGCCGGGAATTTCAAGGCGCGCGTCGTAGTAGCAGCCGCAGCGCAGGTCATCGAAAATGACCGGTGACGGAGCAGTTTTGACCGAGCCGTCAGCCTCGAAAGTATTTATCTTACCGTCAATATACTCCGTCGAGACGCAGAAAGCCGTGCGCGGCGCGCCCCTGAAGGCGGCGATATCAAAGTCCCAGATCTGCCCGCCCGGCGCGTTCTGCATTCCGTTGCCGAGCATTATGCCGAGAACATTCTTCCCCGGCACGAGGCACTCGGTTATGTCATATTCGTCGTAATAGACAAGATCGTCGGGGTTCGAGATATACGGGGCTAAAATGCCTTTTGTCAGCCTCTGTCCGTTGACATAGAGTTCATAAAATCCGAGTCCCGTCAGCGTAATAACACTCTTTTTGACTTCGCCGTCTATCTCAAAAGCCTTTCTGAAATAAGGCGCGGGGACATGGGATGTATAGGTTGTATAATCATAGCCCGCACAGATAAATTTTTCCGAAAACATAACAGCACTCCTTTACGCTAATATCATAACCGAGGACGGGAAAAACTGCAACAGATAATAAAAACATTGCCATACTTTTTTAAATGTGCTAGACTAAAATTAAACGTTTATTACTCAAACAATGCTAAATACAGTTTATTGTACACCAAATGTGATATTATTAATTTAGGGAGGTATTTATCATGAGTGAAAGAGAATCTATTTCTTATCTAAAAATATTGCTATATATTGCTGCTTCTGATCGAAACATATCAGAAGATGAAATGGTTTATTTTAACAAAGCAGGAAAAGAGTTAAATATACCCGATTCTGAAATTAGTGATATCATAAACTCTATCACAAACGGAACTTTATCTATAGAAAATGCTGCCAGAGAAATCACAGACAAAGATACTAAGTTATCACTCGTTGAAGAGCTTTTAAACATTTGTTATGCAGATGGCAACTATTCGCTTGCTGAAAAAATTGGTATCTCTGATATATGCATTCTTCTTAATATAGAATCCGAAGACCTACAAAAATTAGAACGAAAAATCGAGGCAAAAAATAAAATCAGAGCTATGATAAATAATAGTAAGTCAGCTGGGGACAAGCTTATTGGTAAAGTTTTTTCCGCTTTCAACTATGGGAAAATCAATATTTCTACAGCAGGTCAAAAGATTGCTGACGGAAGTTCCGAACTGGCGCATGCAATTTCTTCTGGGGTTAGTACCATCGGGAGCAAAATCTCTCTTTCGATGGAAAATGTAAAGCGTACACGTCAAGAAAATGCTGAGCTTAGAGAAAAATTAAAAAGCGATACCGTAAGTGAAGCTGTTAAGCAAAAGGTAATAGCTATGTTGCATTCAAAGATTAGGTCTCTTAACGAACAACTCCAGGAAGAGAAAAATCGAAATGACCAAAATGAAGAAATGATAAAAATGCTTCAAGAACAATTGGCAGATCTTGAAAGCACAATGGAAACCGCACAAAAAGCAAAAATCGCTTAAGGGGAAGTTATGGCTAAAGATAAAGACAGTATTATTCTTGAATATGAACGGCAAGAGCTCCTCAATAATGAAAAGCAGCTTTTCGAACTCAAAAGCAGTAACGATACGCAAACTAATGACCTGAAGGCACTGCAGGCACGACTTAACAAAATCAGCAAGATCGAAGCAGAAAGAAATGGCAATAACCAAAAGTGCAAAATCAGAAGGCATTCTAAATTAAGCCATAAAGCGCTTAGTTATAATGACATCTACTCTATTGCAGAAAAATCTCTTGTCGAAAGAGGTATAGATATTGATTCTTTTAGCTATCACAATCTTATAAGCGAGTCTGAACTTAAAGCAATAGAGCATGAGATGAATGAACCTTTGCCCAAAGAAGATAAATGGTGCAAACCTGATTACATTGTCACATTCACGGCTGCATTTTTAGGTTGCGCTGCAGACTTAATTTTAAGTAACAGAGACAATAAACTCTTGGGAAACAACAGCAATTTTTCAAAAGCGCTTAACAGACTTCATAAGCACGGCAATAACGCTCCTATTGATTATCAAGGAGCAGGGTTTGGTGGCGGATACCATAGAGAACTGTCTAAAGGGCATGATCTCGCGCGCTTTGTCGAGGGAATTCAAATGTTTAAAGACGGAAAGTTCCGCGGCGTTCGCTTTATTGACGGAAAAAAGAGTGACGTTATCTTCTCGGCAACTCAATATGATACCCCATATGCACAGCTAAGCACTATTGAAGCTATTTTAAATTATGCACAGCACATGTTCGGCGATTTGTGCTCAACATACAGTCTTCCGTTTCCCGGATATTCGTTTTTCAGAGAAGGCAACAGTGATTTTCTTCGGGAACTTGCTGCCGACATGTATCATAATGGTTTTAATTTAAAAAACATTATAACCCAATCCCTTTCTGCTGCAATAATTGAAATAATTGTTAGAATTTATTTTGGCATTCAGTCTGTGGAAAAATATAAAGATCAAATCAAAATAAATGAAGATTACTCAAATTGGGAAACAGTCCATCATTTTGTTCTCCCTGATCATAAAGAAAAATTGAATGAAATGCTGTTAGTCGCACACGCAATAGTTACAGCAGAAAATTTGGGGAAAATTACGATTAAATGCATTGCTGCAAAGGACATCAGTGCGATTTCATCCGTGAATATTACTGAAATTATTTCTACTGTAAGATATGGATATAGTGTTGTCAAGGCTACAGCAAAGCGAAACAATGAATACTCTAAACTTTTATACCATTGCGACAATGTAAGCAACCACTGGGAGCTGATTGAAGGGTCCTTAGCTAATGATGAAATACTGGCTGCGCAAAATGTTCCCGATTTATTAATCATATAGAAACAGTGAGGTATTATCATGGCAAAGACAGGCAGCAAAAAGCGCAAGATAATAATTTGCATCGTTTCGATAGTCGCGGTCATTGCGCTGCTTTTCGGAGCGTGCGCCGTCTATCTCGGCGACTACTATCACGCGATAACGCCCGCAGGTGAATCATTCGGGCTTCAGGACGGCAGTTCCCTGACCGAGACAATCAAACTCGACAACGGTAATATAGTCTGCAAGAGCGAAAATGCGACAAAGGGACTGATATTCTATCCCGGCGGCAAGGTCGAATACACTGCATATCTGCCGCTCATGGAGTCACTCGCCCAAAAGGGCATACTTTGCGTGCTCGTCAGGATGCCGTTTAATCTCGCGGTATTCGATGTCAACGCCGCAGACGGCATACGGGAGATCTTCCCCGAAATTACCGACTGGTACATAGGCGGCCACTCCCTCGGCGGCTCGATGGCGGCGGCGTATCTCGAAAAACATCCGAGCGATTTTAAAGGTCTGCTGCTCCTCGCCGCATATTCGACCGCCGACCTCTCAAGCGAAAATATAAAGACACTGTCAATTTACGGCAGCAATGACGGAGTGCTCAACCGCGAAAAATACGATCAGTACCGCAGCAATCTCCCCGAGCTGACCGAATATATAATCGACGGCGGATGCCACGCATATTTCGGCGTTTACGGCAGCCAGGACGGCGACGGCACCCCAACGATAGACAACGCCCGTCAGATAAATCTGACGGCGGATGCGGTTGCGAAGTGGGTTGGGTGAAGCTCACAGCGTGTCCGTTCAGATAAATCCACGATATAAAAATATACCCCGCTATGCATTTTTCGGCACAGCGGGGTTTGTTATTGGAGTTTTGTTCGTGATGTGTGGAGAACCTATGAAGTTATTTTCGTTTTTTCCTCTTTTTCGCACTTGGCTTTTTCTTTGAGTTTGGCCAATTAATATTGCTGTTTTGGTAAAAGATATGCACCGTCTTTGGGCTGAACTTTTCAACATGCCGACCGACATAGAATCCTGCCGCCACAAACAGGAGCATTACTATAGGAGGGAAAATCATTAAAGTCGTAATCGGCTTAGGTATTGCTTTACATTGTCTAAACATTTCCCTCTGCAGCGTGTCTGATTTCTCGAATGTAACAAACATTCTGCCGTCATTGCTCTCAACAGTATACACATATAGGTTGACATTATCATTGACTTTATCATATCCGAGTATCAGCGTGCCTCCGTTTTGATATTCATCAAGAAACTCGTCGGCATCCGGCATTACCCTTTTGTATTTCGGTATTATATAGCACTTCTCACCGTCGCCATACAGCCGAATTGCGTCGTCCTGTATTTCGTAGTGATTAAAAGCGACCGTAGAGACTGTAAGTTCATCTTGCGTTTTTGCAGTCAATGCCCACATGCCATACAAATAAATCCAGTAGATCAGTGCCATACCGCCAATGAGTATGATGCCGACGGCTATGGCTTCACCGGGATTTTTTATGTTGCCGTTGAATATATCGTTCTTTTTTCTCGGCACCAGCGGAATACCTTTATCATATACACGATGGTATCCCTCTCCCGCACAGCGGACAAATTCTTTCTTTCCGACTGCCCTGTCATAAATGCGGACTTTCCGTTTTCCCAAAAACAAGTTGACATCTCCGTCTATGCGTACACCGGTGATATCCTCATATCTGTACAGTCGCTTGATGCCCCAAAAATTTTTATGGACAAACATTTCGTCTGTATAATATATGCGCTGATTGAAATATGCAATAATAAGTGCCAAATCAGGCAATGCGAGTATAGCAAAGCCGGCAGCAATGCCAATCATATGGGGAATCCTGCCGCAAAGGAATGTAGCCGTCGCCAAAAGAACAAAACCGATAATCCCGATAACAAAAAAGACTTTCGGCATCGTCACACGCCCGGCCTTGGCTTTTTCGCTTTGCGCCGCATCCATAACAAGTCTTGTCGCCGCTCGTGTAGCCGCATAATTTTTTAAATGCTTTGACATATATTTCACCTCCGCCCGGGAAATACAGTAATTATACAACAGAGATTAGATTTTGGCAATAAAGCACAGGATACTGTCGGTGATGTAGCAGAACAAGCAAAAAGCAGGGGCTGACAGAATTGTCAGCCCCTGCTGGTCCGAGTGACAGGGTTCGAACCTGCGGCCTGATGGTCCCAAAGGCGTTCGAACCTGGTGTTACATGTGCATGAATTGCATTTGGCCCTTTCCGCTCCGGAAAACTTGCTCTCCGGCGCTCTTTTCTCCGCTGTTTCCACGTCCTCCGGAGGCGGTTGTGGTCAGTTATGTGGTCGTATGGAAATGCTCCCATGGATTGCGGCAGATTCGCCGTCCCCCGGGAGCGTTTGGATTGTAGCGCTCTTCTGCCAGATAGTCAAGGCCGTTTTGGATATTTCTACGCTCACTTTCTGCGTCGCAGTAGACAAAGAAATACGGCGTGCGGGCGTGGCCGCTACTTTGGTTCATTTTTGCCCAAGAGGCAATCATAGTCGGCAAAACGAAAAATGATGAAATCGCAGGATTATTGCTGAATACAGTTGAGAAATCAGGAAAGATGTGGTATAATACAAGATCATATATATTGCGGGGGTGAAGCCAATGGCCGCAAGTTATAAAAAGCTCTTCAAGCTGCTGATCGATCGGGAAATGAAGAAGAAGGAATTGGCAGAAGCGGCGGGCGTAAGCGTGGCCACCATCACGAAAATGGGCAGGGACGGTGCCGTCGTTTCCAGTGAAGTGCTGGTCAAGATCTGCACCGCGCTTAACTGCACGATGGACGACATCGTCGAAATCGTCCCGGATCATCAAACTTGACAACAGGGCGGCAAAAAGAAGAAAGGGCATGAGGCCATGTCAACAAGCTATTACCTATATACCGAAGCCTATATCGATAACAAATGGGTCTGCATCAATCCCGGCTTTGATAAGGAAGGGAAACGGCACCTTGCGATGACGTATGAGAGCGGATCAAGGAGCTATTTCGGTCAGACCGCAGACAAGATCGAGGAGATCGGCGGGAGGCTGCGATTTGAAGGTCTGTCGGCTGAATTGCAAGGGCGCTATGAGCGTTGCCGGAACGATGAGTTCGTAAGAATCCTGTCCGCCGAGGTCGACGCCATGCGAGGCTGTTTACCGTCCGGACAAGCCCACGAGTATCATGGGATCGTGCTAAAAGACGCAGTGTTTGCCTATGAATCCGGCGATATTGAGGATCTCTATGAATCGATCACGCCGGATGAATATGCAAAGTTGGACGATGTGGGCAAACAGCTCTATCAGTACTACGAGTGGGACGATCCCATGGGCTGGTTCGTCCATTTCAAAGAGATCTTGGAGCACGTGCATTGGCAGATCCACGATTGGCAGAACGTTTACGGAGACGGGACAATCAATAAATGCCGCGTGGTTGCGCTGGTGTTCTGATTGATAGAACAAGTATTATGTAGCCGGGGTTGAGATTCCGAGGTAGCTCTTAATAATATAGAGAATAATTACTAAGGAGATCAGTATGATATCTTTTGTTATTACAATTGCAGACTTGTTTACAATGGACTCTGGGTTTGGACAGGAAATAAACTTTAAGCAGAATAAGCATCGCCTCGTTATTCCTGTATATCAGAGAGAGTATAAGTGGGAAAATGAAAGGATTGCCACCTTGCTGTCAGATATTTCTCAGAACAGCAAGTTTATTGGCAATACCATTCTGGACGAGTCGGATGAAAGATATGAAATCGTTGATGGGCAACAGCGTATTACAACTTGTTTTTTAACTCTTGTTGCACTCTATAATCATTATCAGGGGCATCAATTAGAACAAGAAACAATACAGCGGAAATTGATTCCTTTTGGGAGAATACTGCTTGAAAACGATTCTATTGGAGACTATGTAGAACTACAAGACGGCAAATATGTATTAACCATTTCAGCGGATTCTGATATATACGGGCAAGCGGAGGACTTTGAACGGGCATATCAGCTTATTGAGGATTACATTAATGCATTAGGACCTAATACTCGAATTAGCGATTTTAAACAGAAACTGCTAGATAGCAGAATGCTAGTCTTAATCAACGATCAACACGACAGATCACATCCAGTTGAACAGTTGTTTCTGGATATCAATGAAAAGGCTCAACTTTTAAAGGTCGAAGATATTTTTAAGGGCCACTGTTTTGAAAAATTTGAAGCTCCTCTTTATCCTGCGCTTAGGAATAAATGGGCAAATCTAAAACGAAATGCAAGCCTTTTCAAAAAATACGGATTTGAAGACACAAGCGAGTACATATACACTTATCTTTTAGAAACAGACAGTTCTTCTCTACCCAAGAATCTAACGATATCAGGCAAACACTATATCGAAGAAAAAACTATGGACGAAACAAATGTGTTGCTTACCGATATGATAGGATTTGGAGAAAAGGTTAATCAGTTTTATAAGGACTTGAGACTGACAGACTACCGTTTTGTAAATCTATGCAGACACAGTTACGAGTATCGCAACACCAATGACCATCTGGGACTAAAACAAATGAGTTTGGCAGTTCTTGAACTGAAAGGTGCAATCTATCAAAAATTGCCATTGATGTATTTTGTACAGTTTATCCTTAACAGCGAAAGCCTACCTGAAATTATTCGTCATGATGAATTCAGAAGGATCATAACCAATTTGTATGTGTATACATATTTGTTTGTTCTTAGTGGAGAAAAAAAGTCTAAAGCGGGTATTGATCATAGTGTAAGAGACGCGTTAAACTCGGAAAGCCCGATTTCTAATGCATTAACCGCAGCAAAGAATCTGCGAAACAGTTATTTAGAACGGTTTTCAGTTCAAGACGTATATTCATTTGAAAAGCTCAGTTTTATATGTTCAACCGTGGACAATTATGACGCTAATGCGAACTGGCTTTCACTAATTTATTCGAATGATAACAATCATAATCTTGAGCATTTCATTATCCCTGATAACAGGCGTAAAGTTGTCAAGTGGAAAACAGGGAATGAAGAATATGATATTTCTCTTCCCGCTACGCTTGTGAAACAGTATAAAAAGCATGTTGTTAACCAACTCGTCATGAATGAAGATCTTAATGGATTATTAGAGCACTACGACGTTGTATATAAGATCGATACAATAAAAACATGGTATTCCGACCGACATTTGCCTGTGCCAAGGCATATTCAGTCCACTATTAATGCAATTGAAGAAATGCCCGAATATATTGTTCTTAAAGACGCGAAAGAGCAACATGAAGATGAGGCATCTGTAAACATAAAATATGGGGCTTTTTTATCGGCATATTTTGATCAGACAAATGTTGACCGCAATAAGCGTCGGATAGAAGAGTTGTTCAAAGCTACTTTTAGAAATTAATCGAATCAAACAAAGGACGTCAGGAAGATTTACAGCCTGCGTCCTTCGTTTTTTTTCTAAGAATTATTGATTTTTCTTTATGCACGTGCTATACTTACGTATATACGTAAGTATATTTAGGAGGGCGTGCTATGCTGAAATACCAGTTCCCCGCGGTAAGAGGAAATCAAGCGGGAAAAGAATACTATATCTGCATGGTTCCTATGGGACTATTGAGCCGAATTTTCTTGATGGGTGATTCAGATGTGCCGCCGGAGTATCGTGCGCAGCGGAGATTGAATGAAGCCAGGATTCCAGAAATACGGGATTATATCTTGCATAATAGAGATTCCTATGTCTTCTCGGCATTGGCAGCGTCCGTCGACGGGAATATGGAGTTCGCCTGTTCCGACGCCAACGAGAATGTAGGGACTTTAAATATTGATATGGATTCTACATTTCTGATTAATGATGGTCAACATCGGAGAGCTGCAATTGAGGCGGCCATAGAAGAGGACGAAACACTAAAAGAAGAAACCATTTCAGTCGTTATTTACAAAGATCAAGGACTTCAAAGAAGCCAGCAGATGTTTACTGATCTAAACAAGCACGCTGTGACAACATCAAAATCGCTAAACACTTTATATGAGTCGAAAGATCCGGATGCACTTATAACGAAGAAAGTAGTTAATTCTATTGATTTCCTCAGGAAGTATACTGACAAGGAAAAGGATAATCTCAGCAAATACTCGTCCAACATTTTTACGCTGAACACTTTTTATACCGCCCATAAACGCATTTCCAGATTGGTTGGGGATTTCTCAAAAAGCGAAAAACTGATTTGCGCTTTCTGGGAAAGTGTTGTCGCAAATATGCGTGAGTGGAACGAAATGGATCAGGGAGAACTAAGCAAGAAAAGTCTACGAGAAGACTATATTATTACACAAGGTTTGATTATTCTTTCTTTCGGGAGACTTTGTGAATTTTTTGCGGAAAACCCACAACAAGACATGAAAAAGAGTCTAAGAGGGCTTAAAAAAATAGATTGGCTGCGAAACAATGAGGCAAGCTGGATGAATCGAGCAATAAAGCCAAACGGAAAGATAAATCGAAATGAACAAGGGATATTTTTAACCTACGTTCAAATCAAGCGGCTCTTGGGGCTACCTGTGCTCGATGCCGAACTAAAAAAAGAAAAGCAAATGCTTGGTTAGACTCGCTTAGTGAGGAGAAATATAGATGGCGGATAATACTTCAGAAGCGAAAGTATCTAATGAAACAAAAATAAGCAGTTTCAAGGCGAAACAGAGTATGCCATATGACTTTAAGGTCAAATACGCACATGTGCGCGCCTGGGAATTTTATAATGAGTGCGGTAAAAGAGGCCTTGACTGTTATGTTTCCGTAGGCGGTCTTGACAGCATTACCCTGTTCTTTTTTCTTGAATCTATCGGGATCCATGTGCCCGCGGTTTCCGTTTCAAGCCTTGAAGATATCAGCATTCAGAAAATCCATCGTGAACTTGGCGTGATTTCGCTTCGACCTGCTCTGCGAGACGATGGTACACACTGGACAAAACAAAAGCTCCTTCAGGAATTTGGCTTTCCTGTGCTTTCAAAGGAAATTGCGCGGAAGATAGAACTGTTGCAGAATCCGACGGAAAACAACGCAACTGTCCGGCATGCAATTATGACAGGAGAGACAGGTGCATACGGCGGCTACCAAAAAAATTCAAGAATGAAGCTGGCAAAAAAGTGGCTTGAAAAATTTGGCGGAACAGAGAACGAAACCGAAGGAGTCAACTATCAGACTGCGCCATTTAAGGTATCTGCAAAATGCTGTTACTACTTGAAAGAAAAGCCTTGCTCAGATTGGGCAAAAGAGCATAATAGCGTTCCATACCTGGGATTGATGGCATCGGAAGGCGGGCGCCGCGAAAAGGCTTTAATGCTAAACGGATGCAATTATTTTGGAAAAGATACCATCAGGTCGGCACCGTTTGCCATTTTCAAAAGGCAAGATCTTTTGCAGCTAGCCTTGGATCTCCAAGTTCCTGTTCCTGAAATATATGGACGGATTGAAAAAGATTCTGACGGGAATCTTTTTACAACTGGAGAGCAACGAACCGGGTGCTCCATGTGCGGATTTGGAATTCAGTTGGAAAAGCGGTCGCACAGGTTTGATCGCCTTAGAGAGCGAAACCCTAAAGAGTGGGACTATTGGATGAACAGATGTTGCATTGATGATGAAGGAAACGCCTTCGGATGGGGAAAAGTTTTGGACTACCTTGATATAGGGTGGCGAGACATTCCTGACAAAAAATAACAAGCTGGGAGCGGCGATTATGTACAAGGGAAAATTCGAGGTCTTCGAAAGTATTATTCGAGAAATAATGGTTGTATACAAGCATGATGAGCGCCCGTGGCTTATTGGTTATAGTGGCGGGAAAGACTCTACATTGCTCGTATCCCTTGTATATGAAGCTGTCAAAAGGTTGAAATCTGCAGACTCGAAACTCACAAAGAAGGTATATGTAATTACTTCAGACACAATGGTTGAAAACCCCATTGTAAAGAAATACATGCACTCGTCTTCAGATAGCATTAATCGTGCTGCGAAGAACGATGGCCTGCCTATCGAAGCTCACATCATATATCCTGAGCCAGAGCAAACATTTTGGAGCCGGATTATCGGGTTGGGGTATCCCACTCCCGAACCCCCGGGATTCAGATGGTGTACAGATCGACTGAAGATAATGCCGATGAATAAGTTCGTTAATGATCGGATCAAGGAGAGCGGTCAGATCGTCATTCTGCTGGGGGTGAGAAAGGGAGAAAGCGCTACAAGACTTAAAACGATTACCGCACGGGAGATTGAAGGTAAGCTGCTCAACATGCATAACGACATCCCTAATGCGTATGTGTACAATCCCATTACTGAAGTGCCAAACGATTTGGTTTGGGAATTTCTGTTGAAGGATGACTGCAAAAGCCCGTGGGGAACAGATATGAAATATCTATTCAATCTGTACCAGGGAGAAAGTATGGGTGAAGAGCAGAGTGTTCTTGGTGAAGTGGATCGGGACAAGATTCCGGTTACCGGCAATTCCCGTTTTGGGTGCTGGTGTTGCACAATGGTCAAAGAGGACAAGTCTTTGCAGAACTTTATAAATAAATCGTCCGGTGATGATGTCAGGGTTCTGACGGCGCTCCGCGATTTTCGCAATTGGCTCCTCGAAATGCGTGAAAGCAGGACGTTCCGAGATAGTAAGCGTAGGAACGGTGCGGTATATAAGAAATCCGACGGATCTTTTGGGCTTGGCCCGTTTACGCTCGAAGCGCGCAGAATAATACTTAGACGCCTTCTCGAGCTTGAAAACGAAACTGGATTGGACCTTATTACAGAAGCGGAATTAAAAGTGATTGACAGAATGTGGGATGAGGAGGGCGACTTATCCTGTAGAAATCTTGTAAATATCTATTATGAGGTCAAGGATAAAAAACTGCCGTGGGATGAATACAAGACGCCGCGGTTTGATGAAGAGTCTATTGGCGTGATAAGGGATGTCGCGGAGAAGTATAATCTGCCATTCGAATTGATTACAAAACTAATTGTTTCTGTAGACAGCAATAAGAATATTACACGGAACAATAAAATGCAGAAGGCATTTGATCAAATCATAGGACAAGGTTGGCTTCACTATGACGCGGTCGAAGGAGTGCTGGAGAATGAAGATTGAAAAAATAGCAATAAAGAACATTGGCCCCTATGTTGGAGACAATCTCTTTGTATTTGATGTACATGACAAAGAGAGAAGGATGGTTTTGATCGGTGGGAAGAACGGCGCCGGCAAAACAACACTTTTTAATGCAATAAAGACTTGTCTTTACGGATGTGTTGCCTATGGATTTGAATCAGCAAGCGCACGATACTATTCAGAAGTTTCGAAACTTCTGAATGAGCAAGAAAAACTTAAAAAAGCAGGATTTGCTCAGATTGTTGTTGAACTCCTTCTTGATGATGGAAAGGATAACCATGTTTACACCTTTGACAGATCATGGCGCATAAGAGAAAAACACATTTCCGAAAAATTCGACTTATATAAGGATGGCGCCATCCTTTCTCAAACAGAGAAGAGTGATTTTGAAAGCTATTTACTGCAAACGCTTCCTCCAAACTTGTTTCGTTTTTACTTTTTCGATGGAGAAAGAATAAGTGACTTTGTTTTCAACAACAACAAGAATTCGGATTTTAAGGAGGCTTTTTTAAAGCTTTGTAATCTTGATACCATGGAAATTATACGGGATAATTTCCGCAGAATATCCCGCGGAAAGGCACGAGATGGCGACAACATTGCCCAGGAATACGAGCACTGTCTTGAAACTGATAACCTACTTGCTGATCGTGTATCTGCAGCGGAAGATGACTATAAGGAGATCGCAAAGGAAATCGCAGAAACAGATGACCAACTTGCTTCATTAGAAAAAGAATATGCAAAAAGCGGAGGCATTTCTAAAAAAGAATGGAGGGGAATGCAGGAACGCATTGCGAAGGAGGAAATGCGCCGAGAAGATCAGAGGAAGTGGCTCAAGGATATTGCTAATAATGTACTGCCGTTTATTATTCTCAGATCTCAAATGGAAGGACTTAAAGATCAAATTGCCTTGGAACACAAGGCACAGGTGGATGCTAATGTTAGAAGTACCATCGGAACCCCTGAGATAAAATCCGTTATTTCAAATGTTCTTTCTTCTGCGGGAATTGAACTGGCTGACGATATCGCAAAAAAGATAATCTATGAGATTTCCGATTATTCAGATGCTACCTCGAAGGTTGTTCCGATTCTAAACCTTTCAGATTTTGATCGCTATGAACTAACCGCCAAAATCAACAGCATGCTTACGTTTGATGTTAGTCGGATAAGAAGCGCGACTGACGATATTGAAGCCTCGTTGAATCACGTTAAACGAATTCGCAAAAAGATGGAACGAAGCAGCATTGAGAATTATGACTTCTATTTGCAGAAAAAGAGTGATTTGAACGCAACGAGGTCAGCGCTGACGCAAAAGCTCCTTGAATTGGATCGAGAATTACAGGATTGCCGCGCAAAAAAAGCGATTTCTGCCGCAAAGCTTGCCAAAGCGAAGAGCGATTATGAGGCGCTTTTAAAGAAACGCTCGATCAATGATATTTCTGCGCGAGCATTGCTGGCTTTTGACGAACTCCAATCCATTCTTTATCAAAGAAGCGTTCAACTCGTAGAAAATGAGTTTAGAAAAGACTTCTCTGCCTTGATTAACAAATCTGATCTTATCGACGGGATCTATATTGACGAGAATCTCAACGTTATCCCATACAAGAATACGTCTTTCTCCGTTTCAGATCTGAAAAAGGCCGTTGCTAGAAGTGGAGAAGAATACTTAATTGCCCAAATAGGATTGCATGCTTATGACGTCTATATTGAAAAGAAGGATTCTGCAGGTGCGGAAATAGAGTTGCCTGTTGAAGTCAAAAAGCAGCTTTCCGCAGGAGAAAAACAGATATTCATTATGGCACTATATCAAGCGCTTTCAAAGCTTAACAAGATTGATGTGCCATATATTGTCGATACTCCATTTGCAAGAATCGACAGAGAACACAGAGGCAAGATCCTGACTCAATTCTTTAAGCGGTTGAATGGTCAGGTCATCATCCTGTCGACCGACGAAGAAATCGTGGATGAATACCAGAATGTGATAGCAGATGTTACCTCAAACACGTTCGTTCTTCAGCATACCGAAAACGGTAATACTGAAGTGTTGCCTAATACATACTTCGGGGGCTTATTATGACAAACAAACTACGCACCTCATACCAGACGCAAGAGCGTTTTAACTCGCTTACACAATCGCTCGGGCTTCAGCCATTTATTCTCTCAAAGCTCGCAATTGCGCTGTCCATACGAAAGGGAAAATTAAGCGCCGAAGACTTCAAATCCGATAATGATGGTCTAGAACTAAGCAGACAGACTATCTTTGGTGATCACGATCTTCTGTTCAAGTCCCTAATTGTTAATAATGCAGAGCGTGCTATCTCAGAAGAAGAATACTTTCCTGCCTATGTAAAAGCGCACCTTGACAGAGGCTCAAAGCTCTTATTTGATGAAAAACGCTACAGTAAAGATTTTTATAATCATCTTTGCAATCTGGATGCAAACATATAAGGAGGTTCCCTATGGGTTTTCCTGAAGTTAAAATATCTCTGGACACGTCCAAGGATGATTTGAGAGCAGAACTGTATTCCCCGTGTTTAAAATGGGCTGATCGTTTTGACCGTGGAGTTGGGTTCTTCACATCTGGGTGGCTAAACTATAATCTTGCCGGAATGAGCGATTTTGCTTCACGTGGAGGTAGGATGCGCCTGATCACAAGCCCGATACTGTCTAATGATGATACAGACGCCATAATATGCTCGAATGAACAAGATGCCTCATCATATGAACGACTCGAAGCGGCGTTGCTGAATGGAGTAGACACTCTGCAAGCTGAAATGCAAAAGGATATTTTCAATGCCTTTTCATGGATGCTTCATGATGGCATTATCGAACTGAAATTTGCCATTCCATGCAAGAAACTGAATGACGGGGATTTTCATGCAAAATTCGGTATCTTTTATTCTGGTGATGAAGCTCTGTCATATTCGGGATCAATCAATGACAGCAAACATGGATTTCAGAATTTTGAAACGATTATGGTTTTCAAAACTTGGGCTGGCACCAAGGACTACGTTGATGTTGAAAAAGCCAGGTTTGAGCGCATATGGACATGCCAAGACGATAATTTGAAAATTTATACAATACCGCAGGCAATGAAAGATAGGATATTTGAATTGCGTACCGCAGACAGGCCATATTCATCTGTAACGCGCCCTGAAGACAAGTGGGCACACCAGGATAAGGCGGTAGAATGCTTTTTGAAGAACAAGCATGGTATCCTGGCAATGGCGACTGGTACAGGGAAAACAATTACAGCTATCAAAATCATGAATCGCCTCTTCAACGAAGAGAAAATACGTCGTGTGGTTATTACCATGTATGGGAATGACTTGCTCGATCAGTGGGCAACGCAAATGCGAAAGGAGTTCTTAACAAAGCAAATTAACTATCATTATGGGTCGCTAAAAATGATGAATAACTTCATTATGCACCCGGATAATTCACTCTTGCTAGTTTCGAGGGATTCCGGTAATTTAACACGGCTATTAAAGCTGCTTGATAGAGCGCCTGGCAACTATGCAAAAGACACGCTTTTTATTTTTGATGAGGTGCATGGTGCCGGATCGTCAACGCTTGTTGAGAATCTTTCAGGCCGCATTTTTCCCTATCAATATCGCTTGGGGTTAAGTGCAACACCTGAACGCGAGTATGACGATGAGGGGAACGATTTTCTTCTCAATGAGATTGGCCCCGTAATCTTTGAGTTCACGCTTCAAGACGCGATCAAGAAAGGCATACTGTGTGAATTTAATTATCTTCCGCTTCCGTACAGATTGAGCGAAGAAGAAAAACAAAAGAAAAAGCGAATCATTGGTGCCTTCAACGCAAAGAAAGAGGCGGGTGAACCTTGCGATGAAAAAGACCTATATACAAGGCTCTCGTTCATTAACAAGACTGCGGTGGATAAGATCCGCCAATTTGACAGGTTTATTGCCTCCCGTAAAGAGCTTCTTGAAAAGTGCATCATCTTCGTACAGTCCATGGAGTATGGTCTTCTGCTTCAAGATGTCCTCTCAAAGTATACAGACCGATATCACACGTATTATGCTGACGATGAAAAGATCAATCTTGAAAACTTTGCTGCAGGCAAAATCTCATGCCTGCTTACCTGTAAGAAGGTTTCGGAGGGTATTGATATCAGCACAGTAACCAACATCTTCCTCTTCGCGTCAGATCGGTCTCGCCTAGTTACAACACAGCGAATTGGACGAGCCCTTCGCTTGGACAAAAACAATCCTGACAAAGTTGCAAATGTAATCGACTTCGTTTTGGAGGACAAGTTCGAAGGCGACACAAATGCTGATACCGAAAGAAAAGAGTGGCTCACTGAATTGGCAAAAACCAGGAGGATCGTAGAAAATGAGAAATAAGATTATCGAAGCTGCGATTGACGCGGTCGTAAATGAATCGGAATACTCCCCTGATTTCAAGGCGGCATTTAAGAAATACGTGAAAAACAAATTCGATGATAATGCCACCGAGAGCGATCTGAAAAGAGTCATTTCGTTGATTGACGATGAGCCGGAGGAGGAATAGTCTTATGAAGATGTCTATCCTTGAAATCGAATACCGGAACATTCGCAAGATTAATGACTTAAAGATTCCCTTTGTCAACGAAAATGGTGAGATCATAAAAAACAATTTCATCATGATGGCAAACGGAACCGGCAAAACGACCACTATGACGCTATTGAAAGGACTATTTGACGGTACGGCTCCGTCATGGTCTAGTGAAAAAATTAAGTCCTTTGCGCCCACTATGACTGGAGCGGAACATGGCGAATTTGCCGTGACCGTCAAATTCGATGAGAAAAGGTATAAGTATGTCCTTTTTTTGGATTATAAAGCAGGCACAGCAGAAATCAGCACAATTACATCTGCTGTTGGTGGACGTGAGAGCGGCCGCCACTTACCGGAGTCGATCCGTGGTATTTTTTCTCCGGAATTTGTCCGCCGGTTTATCTTTGATGGTGAGCAAGCTGAAAAGACCCTTGATAGCTCTTCCAATGAAGCTGATGAAACAATCAAATACTTGTATCGCTTAGACGAACTGGATGAGATCGTTGCAGCTAATCAAAAGATTCTCACAGACATTCAGAATACTGAAGGCAATAAGGGAAGTAGTAGTTCCATAAAGAATCTACGCACAAGGCAGAGCAGTGTAAACGATACAACAACACGTCTCAAAGCCCGCAGGGATCGTTTGCGCGTTGACATTAAGGCATTTGAGGACGAAAAGAAAGCGAAGGAAGAGCAGCGCAACAACATCGACAAGAATTATGAACAACTCAACCAAGAAAAGATGGAGATCCTTCGGGATATTGATCAAAACAAAGGAGAGATCAACGCCAGTATTGCTGAAATACTTAGGCTGACCAAATCGCCTTACCTGCTAAGTCTCGAATTGTGCGGCAGGATGCAGGAGCTTGGTAACAGTATGACAAAACTGAAGCTACCAAAATCCAGTTCTAAAGACTTTTTCATCGAATTAGCCAATGCCTCTAAATGCGTTTGCGATCGCTGTATTGGACCGACAGAAAAAGATGCGATACTAAGAAATGCCGAAAAATACCTAGGTAGTGACCAGCAAGCGGTACTCAACGCTATAAAGAGTAGTCTGATGAGCAGCGAATTTGATACGCGGCTCTCAGATGCCTTTGCAAATCTAGCAAAGCTACGTGAAAAAGGCAATCGTTTGGATACGCTTTTGAATATTAACCAAGAAAAGCTTATTAAAGCCGGAGGCGAAGAGGCTGAGCTGCTTCAGGCAAGAATTAAAGAGCTGATCGAATTGATTAGCGTTTCTAAGGAGCAACTTAGAACGATTGAATCGAAAGACGATTCCGACGAGCAGCTTACTACTGATAATAACCTACACAAAGCTGAACAAGAGTACCAATACTACGAACAGCAAATAGCGAAAGCGACTAGAACCAATGCGGCGCTTCGAAAGAAGATTATCGTGGAGGAACTTGTTCGGGCAATTCGAAATCGTGCAACTTCTGATTTGAAAGCAGAAATAGTCCGCAAAACCAACGAGAAGCTTAAACGGGTCATTACAGATGATTTCATCGAGATTGAGAGTATTGACCGCTATATTAAACTTGATAAACGGGATGGTGCAAGTGAAGGGCAAACGCTTAGTATCGCGTATTGTTTCCTTGGCACGCTGTTCGAGGATTCAGAACTTGAATTCCCGTTTGTAATTGACTCCCCTACGGGAAAAATGGACTTTGCAAAAAGACAGGCTGTTGCAGACATTATTCCGCACGTCTTTAATCAGATGGTTGCGTTTGTCCAGTCTGCGGAAGTTGAACGATTTGCAGATAGGTTTTATGCGAATAAAGATTCCCAGTATATCACAATTATCGCAAGCCCAACCGGTGATAGTGTAGAAGTACATAAGGGGATTGAATTCTTTGATTCCTATCAGAGAGAGCATAAAGGAGATGAGCAATAATGCGATTTCGGATATCAAAAAACGCTCAGAGTTTCTTCAGTAACATTGTTAACTTTGAAGGCTCCCATGCTGCCGATGATAAAAACAAATTCAGCTATCAATTTGATGTGTATTATTGCTGCGCCTTAATAGGGATGGCTGCCGGACAGATCGATGAAGATGTATCTGACCTCAAGGATATGACCGAAAACTATCCTAAGCCCTACGCTGACAGCAAGACGCAAATTGCTGGCCTACTCGTAGCATCCGAAGCTAAACGGCTCGGTATTGACACTCAAAGTCCAAAGCTTGAAGAAGTGATGCTTCAGTATCTGAGTAGTGACGATACGATGCTATCCGAAGAAGGCGTTAAAGTGTTGAACGCATATTCTTTGAAAGGGTTCCATTTGATCAGAGAGTTTCCTCTGAGTGATAAGCCAACGTCTCGAGAAGAGTTCCTGGAAGCCTTCTATACAGCCCTGCAGTATTATGCCAGTTAAAAATTTCTCTGCTATTCCTCTGGACTTTCGTCCTCCTTTGTGGTATGTGTTTGTGCTGCAAAGGAGGTGCGGAAATGGCACGGATAAGCATTGATGAACTGTACCGCGGCGAGGGTGGCGGTGCGAAGTACGGCGTCGGAGGGATCATGGGAGCCGTTATGCAGGAGATCATGATCCACGGCGTTCCGAAGAAATACGATGAGCGGACGTATCTTGAGCTGCTGATCGTCAATCATACGCTGAAAGCGGCAGAACAAATGAAAACCGAGGGCGACTTTGTGTCGGGAATGACCGACGCGGAGCCGCCCTCTTGCTATGTGGAGGTGTGAGATGAAGATTCTGGAAGAACTGTGGTATGGGAACGTGGCGCCCGGCGAGCGGAGCGTGGATAAGGGTGACCGCCTGTGGAACCTGGGCAGGCTGATCCTACAGAACGAAGAGGAACTGGCGCCGTTGCTCTCGGAGAAGGCGAAAGAGGTGCTGGAAAAACTGCGGGACAACCAGTCGGAGCTGAACGATCTCAACGAGTGCGAGGTGTTCGTCTGTGGGTTCCGGCTCGGCGCCAGGATCATGCTGGAGGTGCTGGACGGCAGCGACAAGTGGGGAGAATTCGAAGAATAAATCTCGTCCCAAGAGTTCGACTCCGTACAAATCCGCCAAAGCGAAAATCCTGTCACGAAAGTGGCAGGATTTTCGCTTTGTATTCTTCATTCTTCAGTTTTCAGTCTTCATTCTTCAGTTCCTCCCGACAGGATTTTCTAAATGAATACTGAAAACTGAAGAATGAAAAATGAATAATGCTTCCAAAATCGGACGCTTGTCGATACAATATGGCTGGTAATGAAATAACCGCTTAGAGATAAACTGTGATTGACGGAGGTGTGCGTATGGCTTGCGAAAATGAAAAGATCGTTCAAGAGTGGCTGGATCATCTTGGCGGTTTACGCGTCGAAGCAAAAAAGATGTTTGGCTGCTATTGCCTGTATTGCGACGGGCAGGCGGTCGGCTGGATTCACGACAGCGTTTTAAGTTTAAGGGAGGTTGGATTGTCCTATTTGCCGGATGAAATAAAGCGACCTGCCGAAAATGACAAAACCCGGGAGCTGGTGATTCCTTTCGATTACGCAAACGCAGTTTGGTTGCCCAGGGCGATACAGGATACGGCGGATTTCAGAAAAAAACAGAGGTAATTCCCTGCTCGTAAGAAAATCATCCCTGAAACGGATGGTTACGCCCGGTCTCCGAGGGTTCGAATCCATTGACCAAAAACGCCAATCCATCTTTTTCGTACCTCATTGACACTATCGACCGACAGAAAAGAGGTTTGCCCTACATTTTGGGGCAAACCTCGGAAAACACAGGAGCGCGGCTTCAAGCCAAAGATGAAAATACCGCCTGCGGTGCAGATGACCGCAGGCAGTATGCTGATCTTTCTTGTTGTATCAAAGAAACATCGCCATGTAAAACGGCAGATGCCAGACGCCGTCTTTCTGCATCACATCTTTAAAATCGGGCTTCGGAGTGGTCGATCAGCTCCTTCAAGGCCCGTTTTTTCATGTCCAGCGGCAGAAAACGCCGGTGTGTTTTGCGTTTCTTTACAGCCGGGAAAGCAAGAAAAGAAGCACCGTTTTCCGTCTTGAATCTGTAGAAAGTGCAGTTTCGAGGCGGAAATTGGTGAAAGACCGCAAAGGCAGTCGAAAGAATAATTACCTCAACGGCTTGATTATTCTCACCATATATGATACAATTGACGAGAATAAAAGTGAGGTGAGCAAATTGCGGAGATTTGATTATCGCTTTCTGAAAGAAAATGCCTGGGACAACGAGATCGTAGGATATCTTTCCCAGATCCATGAGCTGAAGGGAAAGCAGATGTTATACCTGCGTCAAAAACCTGCCGATGTTGAGAAGCTGATTGAGATTGCAAAGATCCAGAGCACAGAATCCTCCAATGAGATCGAGGGAATCCGCACGACGGATACGCGCCTGCGGCAGCTCATGAGCGAGAAGACGACGCCGCGCACCCGCGATGAAAAGGAAATCGCAGGCTACCGTGACGCGCTGAATACAGTGCATGAGAATTTCGAGTATATCCCGCTGACGCCCAACTATATTCTTCAGCTCCACAAGATCATGTTCGCTCACACCGACAGTGCCTTCGGCGGTTCCTTCAAGAACGTACAGAACTATATCAGTGCGATCACGGCAGACGGAAGGACCTATGCGTTGTTTACGCCTCTGGCACCGTATGAAACGCCAGAGGCGATGCGAGAGCTGTGCGATGCGTACAACTTTGCCATCGGTGAAGGTAAGGTGGACCCGCTGCTGATCATCCCGTGCTTTATCCACGACTTCCTCTGCATCCATCCGTTCATCGACGGAAACGGCAGGATGTCGCGTCTGTTGACGACGCTGCTACTCTATCGCTGCGGATATGAAATCGGCAAGTATATCTCGCTGGAAGCCAAGATCGCCCGGACGAAGGAGAGCTATTACGACGCTCTGGAAGCCTCGCAGACCGGCTGGCACGAGGGGAAAGACGATCCGACCGCGTTTATCAAATATCTGCTTGGTACGATCATCGCGGCATACCGTGATTTTGAAGAACGGATGGAGCTCGTTGCCGTTTCTCCGCTTGATACCGTGCGCAACGCCGTAAAAACGAGAATTGGAAAGTTCACGAAATCCGAAATCGCCGAGCTTGTCACTTCCATGAGCGCCACGTCGGTTGAACGCCATCTCCGGATGCTCTGCGCCAGCGGCGAGATCGAAAAGCGCGGCGGTGGGCGATCCACTTACTATATCCGCAAGACAATCTAATCCATCATTGGTTTTCTATCATACTGTGCCGCCAAGGCAAAATCACGAAAAAGCAAGTTCGTAATGCGAGAATCTGCACGAAAAAGCAAGTTGGCTTCTCGTGCTATTCAAAAAACTGCCTTGCAATAGACAAAGAAATAGGCTGAGGTGATACGTAACCTCTATCAAAAACGTAAAAGGTGGGTGCCAATTCGCCCACCTTTTCACAACTGTTCTGTAAGGCCTTGACAAAAAACGATCTGCCGTTATAATAAACATACGCTCGAGGTGACGCCAAATGCTATCACCTCAGATCGCGGCTCTTGCAAAACGCAGAATGGTTTGCTATAATCATTCTGTAACTGGACGGAGGAATCCGGCGTTACTATTTCCAACTGAATATCATCGACTTTCAATCGCGCAAGCGGAGGAGATCGAAAGATCAGACTGCCAAGCACCGTAAGAAGTTGAGAACTCGTGGATGTACTGCGTCCAGTTGAGCACTCAATTCTTCCGGTGTTTTTTGTTTCTCATTTCAATCGAGTGCGAGCGCACGGCTACATACAAATACATTTCAAAAACAAAGGAACGTGATAACGTGAAACACCGAAAAGGGTTTCTTGATTCATCGTAGACAGTCCGCACAGACAGCGGCAGCGCCATACATACCTGATGCAGGTATGAAAATCCAAAAAACAAGGAGGACAAAACATGAAGAATTCATCCTACAAATCTTACGATGAGCTGCCGCTGTTCCTCAACGCGGAAACAACGGCAAAACTGCTGGGGATCTCCATCTCCGGCATGTACGAGCTGATGCACGAGAAGGGTTTTCCGGTTTTGAAAATCGGGACGCGGCTCGTGGTGCCCAGAGAAAAGTTCCGCGAGTGGGTGGAACAGAACGTGGGAAAGTGAGGCGTCGGAGATGAATTGTTACCGAACCGATCTCACCTTCCTACGGCTGTTGCGGGAGTGCTACTTCCATCCGTCCCGTGACGCGGTGTTCCCGTCGCCCGAAATGAAGCGCATGGCGCATACAGCGATGCTTCTGCTGTGGGAGAAGGACGTGATCTTTCTCTTCGGAAAGAGCTACGGTAGAAAACAGATCCGACGCACGATGATCCTCCGGATGACGCCGGAGCATCTCGACGAGGCAGTCAACTTCTTCGTTCTCTCGCAGGAGCTGACCACGGTGGATCATCTGGCAGAACTGATCTTCGCCTGCGTGATCCACGGCGATACGCTGACGGACATACAGTTCGAGCGGGACTTCGGAGGTGCGGCATGAGCGACTACTATCCTTATCCCAAACGCGATCCGATCAAAAACTATTTCCCGCTGCCCAACGAAATCTTTCTGCTGGGCCTCACGCCGGGCGAGCTGGCAGTGTACAGTTACCTGATGCGCTGCGAGGATCGCAAGACGCACCAGTGCCACCCAAGCTACAGGACCATCGGGAAATTCGTTCACCTCTCGCCGAACACGGTAGCGAAGCATGTGAACGGTTTGCGGGAGAAGCGCCTGATCGTCACGGAGAACACCGAGATCGTCACCAGGCGCGGCGAGAAGCGAAACGGCACATTGCTCTACACGATCCGCCCGGTGGAGGAAGCACTCCGGCACTTCTACGAGCAGCAGATGCAGCAGCTCGAAGCAGTCAAAGATCAGGAGAAGATCCGAAAAAAGCTCGCAGAGCTCGACCGCAAACGGGAGCGAGCAGGCTAGGGTCGAAAATCAAGCAGGTGAAAGATGCGGTGCCGTAAACCGGCACAGGCCTCGGTTCACAGCGGACGGCAACGCCGACCGCACAAGGCTTTCCGGCACTTTCAGACACGATGATTTTACGGTGCCGTATTTGCGGGGGTGACGCCGCAGTACGGTGCCGTAAACGCCGGGATTGCCCGTAAACCAAGAAAAAACACGGCGCCATATACCGACGCCTACCATCTTTTTCGGAGACAAGGCGATTCTCGCTGGATATTCTGAAAGTGTTGTGGTATGTGTTTGTGTTGCGAAAAGAGGTGAAACGATATGGCAAGAAAAAGACCGGACGGCGACGGGCTTGTTCGCAAAAGAAAAGACGGACGATGGGAAGGCCGCATCGTCATCGGACATAAGGAGGACGGCACGCCGATCTATAAATCCGTCTTCGCCAAAACACAAAAAGAGTTGATGCCGAAGCTCCACGGCGCCATCGATTGCTACCGGGACGCGGATCTGAGCGAGCAGGGCAACATGACGCTGAGCGATTGGATCGAGCAGTGGCTCACAAGCTACGCCGAGCCGACGCTGCGCGAGAGTACCGTCTGCGGGTATCGCAGCGACGTGCGTCATCACATCAAGCCTGCGCTGGGCAGCAAGAGGCTGCGCTCCATTACGCAACGGGATGTGCAGAAGTTCTATAACGCGATGGGCAAGAAAACGTATAAAGCCAGCGACGGAAGCGAGCGTTGCCTTGCCGACGCCACGGTGCGCGGCGTCCACATGCTGCTTCATGAGATCATGGAGGCGGCGGTGCGCTCCCGGCTGATCGTGCAGAACCCGACGGACGGGACGGTGATCCCCAAGCTCAACCGTCCGCCCATGAAAATCCTCAACGAAGAGCAGCTCGACAGATTCATGGAAGCGATCCGTGCCGAGCCGCTGTGGTATGATTTCTTCTACACGGAGATCACCACGGGTCTGCGCCGCGGCGAGATCTGCGGGCTCAAGTGGTGCGACCTCGACGAGGAAAGCGGAACGCTGAAGATATGCCGCTCCATTCATTCGGTTCCCGGCGGCGCGCTGGAGGTAGGCAATCCGAAAACCGAAAAAGGAACGCGCACGATCCTACTGCCGCCCAGTACGCTCCACGTGCTGAAGGAGCGGCGCAAGACGGCGCTGACCGAATGGATCTTCCCCAGCCTGCTGGAGCTGGAGAAACCAACGGCGCCCAGCGCAGCGTATCATCGGCTGAAGGTGATCCTCAAAGACGCAGGTCTGCCGGACATTCGCTTTCACGATCTGCGCCACACCTTCGCCACCCACGCCATGCGCAGCGGCGTGGATGCCAAGACGCTCTCGGGCATCCTCGGTCACACCAACGCCAGCTTCACGCTGGACACCTACACCCACGTCACCACGGACATGCAGAAGAACGCCTCAATCATCGTGGGAGATTTCATGGAGGAACTGTTCGGAAAGGAGTTGAAACCGTGGGAAAGAAACGAAAGCCCGGAGAAGGAACACTCCGATTGAGAAAAGACGGGCGCTGGGAGGGCCGCATCGTCGTCGGCTATGACGAGAAGGGCGCGCCCATCACGAAAAGCGTCACCGCCGTGTCAAAGGCGGTCTGTCAGGAAAAGCTGGAAGAACTCAAAGTGAAGTGCGGTGTTGTCACCGGCAGAGCAAAGCCGGACATGCCCTTCGGCGAGTGGATCGACCTGTGGTACCAGACCTGGTCCAAGCCCGGCCTGCGGATCACGACACAGCAGTGCTACGAGGATCGGATCTACAATCACATCATCCCGCGCGTTGGAGAAATCGCGCTCTGCAAGCTGACGCAGAGTGATCTCCAGCAGTTCTACGCGGAGCTGAAACGGAACGGGCGGCGTATCCGTCGTGATCTTTACGGCCCCGGCCTGTCCGACCGCATGGTGCGTTCCTGCCACACCACCTGCCGGATCGCGCTGGAAAAGGCGAAGACCGAGGGACTGATTCGTGTCAACCCTGCCGTTGGCTGCAAGCTGCCGCCGAAGAAGGCGCGGGAGATGCAGGTGCTCTCCCACGAGGAAATGCAGCGGTTTCTGATCCAGGCGAAGGAGGACGGCTTCTACGAGATGATGCTGCTGGAGCTGGCGACCGGCATGCGGCGGGGCGAGATCTGCGCCCTGCAGTGGGACGATCTGAATCTGCGCACCGGCGAGCTCCACATCCAGCGGCAGGTCATTCATGTGGCGGGTGCGCTGCATGTATCGTCGCCGAAGACGAAAAGCTCTGACCGGGTGGTGATCCTGCCTCCGGCGGTGCTGGCCGTGCTGCGGGAGCTGAAGGAGCGGACGGATTCCCGCTGGATGTTTCCCTCGCCGGTAAAAGAAGACGCTCCGCTGGATCCGCAGAGCGTCTATCGAAAGATGAAAAAAGTATTGGTGCGGGCGCAGTGCAAGGACATCCGCTTCCACGACCTGCGCCATACCTTCGCCACCACCGCGCTGGAGCACGGTATGGACGTGAAAACGCTCTCCACCATCATCGGACATATCTCCTCGGCGACTACCATCGATATCTACAGCCACATCACCGGCGCCATGCAGCGGCAGGCCGCGCAGAAGATCGAGCGCGGGATCGGCCACAGCGAGGCGTACGAGCCCCACGAGATGCTAGGGGACCAACTCCCTGCCGAGGACGGAAAACCGCCTGTGCGCCCACCGTTCGCCCCGTACAAGGGCAAGGTGCGCAAGCCCGGCACCGGCGGGATCTACGAGCTCAACGCTCACCTCTTCGAGGGCCGATATTCACCCACCAACGCCCAGGGCAAACGAGAGGTGCACACGGTCTATGCCAAGACGAAGGAAGAATGCGAGGTGCGATTAGAAACGATGATCGCCGAGGTGCGGGAGAGGATCAAGGAGGAGAAGCAGCGAGTGAAAGATGCCTCGGGTGGGTCAGAAGATGTGCCAGAGTAAACAAAGAAAAGAGCAGAAGCGATTACAACTATGCAGTTATCGCACTTCGATTAGTCCAGACCAATCCGAGGGGCGTCCCTTTTTCGATTATTTCTACTACGCCATCGTCTAATATGCTGATGCAATCGCAGTTGAGATAGTCGGAGTGACATTTAGAACATTTTCTGTTCTCATCAACAAAAACCATAGCTGCAGTTATTCTGTTTGATATAACAAAACTCATCTCTTCTTCAGATAAACTAAGCAAACAAGCTCCTTTTTCATCGCAAAAGGTTTGAATAAATTTGGGATCTATAAACTGTCGTTTAATGCCTATTATACCAGGCACAATAATTGTATCAAATGGTTTTATTTTTGATGAGTTCTTGAACTGTTGTGTAATATAGTCATATGCTCCTGAAAGCCAATCGTAGATTGCTTCTTCAGCTGGCAAGCAGTTAAATCCAGCACTGAAGAATCTTGCGAAATCGACAACGTGACCCAAAAACGAAAATGCTCCGACTTTATCTGAATAAGCAACCTTGATAGTAAAAGAAATGAGCCTATCGTCTCCGTGCTCAACCCATTTATCACAAAAAAGACTTAATGATGCCAAAACGCCATTAGCTGATGCGATATCTTGACATTCAAAAACAGGAAAGTTATATACTTGATCAAGAAAACTGACCTGTTTAGTATTTGGAAGCCTAACACAGAACCCTTTTCGTTTTAAGTGCTTAAATAGTGGGACGGTTTCCGACTCGAAATACTTCAGCGATTCACCATTCACTATCAAATAACTGCAGGGACGGATTGAAATATTGTATTCTCCGCAATCATTAAAACGATTTGAAAAAGAGAAGTAGACTCTTATTCCATCACCAGAATTAATGTTGCAGGGAATAAAGGAATCCACCGAGAAAACTTCTTTATCAGGTTTACCGTCTGCACTCTTCTCGTGTGTCAGTTTTTCATCGTGACCACCAAAGTACTCTCCTATCATCATGTTGTCCCTGTAATAGTGTGTGATTAGTTCTTTCCATGTGATAATTGGAATGGCACCATCAATTCTCCACAACTTCTTGTAAATTGTGTTGCGGTCACACTTATTTATTGGAATATCAAGCCGCTCAATCATACTCTCGTCGCTATATGCCCTTATTGCACCGTCTAAATGAATTGGGATACCTGTTGTCTTGTCGACCATACTATGAACAAATCTACAAGCATACATCATTGAACCATTAATAACGGCATTTGCTACATCAGTTATTTCCTCACACTCAAATGTATGCTTATCATCTTGAATGTACCAGCCAAATTCTGTGCGCTTAATCTCAGAAGTAAGCGCATTATAATGCTCATTTTCATGCACTGTTACGCCAAGTGGAATGGAATTTAAGTCATCATTAAACTTAGGCCCCCACCAGTATTGATACTCAAGTTCCTCGTGTTCCGTTCCAGCTAAACCAATACAATCTAGATCAATAGCAACTTTTACGGATGAAGTAGTCCTGTCTACTTGTTCTATTCTCGACAAGAAAGCGGTATTTAAAGAATTCAGATATGAGCATCCTCTTCTAAAATACCGATGCGCAAATATTAACAGATCATCTTTTTTATATATTCCCGGAAGAACAGGTGATAACAACTCAATGTCTAGTAATCCATCTTGACTATTGGCGCACAGATCCGGGAATAACCGCTCAACGATGCCTTTGTTATATACGAGAACACCATTTCGCCAAAACAGTTTATACTCTCCGAAAATGTATCCTTTGATTTTATCAATAAGGGCGTTGTATTTATCCATGTGGTTAATCACATTATGCTCATACTGGTACTCATAATTGTGTTGAAGTATCTTTTCGCCCTCTTCTTTTGAATCAGCAAACGAAACAGAATTCGTCATATAAGCCTTTCCTGGCTCAATATATATTCCAGTTAGCTTTGAAATCCCAATGTCTTTTTCGCTATTATGATTAATGCCACATGGCAACAATTCACTCCACTGCTGGGTGTATGACTGATACATTGCATTCAAAGTGAATTTTTGATTATATCGGTTAATCTCATCAGTAACAGCAATACCATTGAATGTTGTCATCATTCAGTCCTCCATGTTGGAAACAATAAAGCCGCAGAGAGGCGCTCCCTGCGGCTTTTCTGCGGTAAAAACCGCCTTTTTGGTCCGAGTGACTGGTTTCGAACCAGCGGCCTCGTGGTCCCAAACCACGCGCTCTACCATCTGAGCTACACCCGGTTATGAAATTGAAAGTCTAAGCTGTCTGTAGTCAGCCATGTGGTCAAAGGCGGATTTTCGGGCGATTCCGGAAATTGCAGAAAAGCCGCAGATGCCCGTGTGTCAAGGGGTTCCGGCGTTTTGGCTTCTGCCTGTCGGATGGATGCCGATACGCTCCCAAACCACGCGCTCTACCATCTGAGCTACACCCGGGTATGAAATTGGGGGCGGGCTGTCTGTGTAAGAACCGCCGAGACAGCTTGGGTGGGATTATTATAGCGGATGGGCGGGGGAAATGCAAGGGGCGGGGAGAAAAAACAACCCCCGGTGGGGCTTCCGCGGGGCGGCGGGAGCTGGTATAATGGCGGCAACGACATGAAGAAGGAGTTTCCCCATGAAAAAGACTGTAAATGCAAAGAATCTGGCGTTCTGCGCGCTGTGCATCGCGCTGTGCGTGGTGCTGCCGATGGCGTTCCACGCGATCGCGAACGCCGGGATGATCTTCCTGCCGATGCACATTCCTGTGCTGCTGTGCGGGCTGGCGTGCGGGTGGCCGTATGGGCTGATCTGCGGCGTGCTCGGGCCGCTGTTGTCCGGCGTGCTGACGGGAATGCCCGGGCCGGCGGTGCTGCCCGGGATGATGGTCGAATGCGGCGTGTACGGGCTCGTATGCGGGCTGATGATGCTGCGCGTGCATACGGGCAAGCTGTATGCCGACCTCTACATCAGCCAGATCACAGCGATGCTGCTGGGCCGGGTGCTCTCCGGCGTGTGCAAGGCGCTTCTGTTCGCGCCGGCGACGTTCTCGATTGCCGCGTGGGCAACGGCATCGTTTGTGACGGGTCTGCCGGGCATCATCATCCAGCTCGTGCTGCTGCCCTCGCTCGTAGTGGCGCTGACGAAGGCGCAGCTGCTGCGCGTCCGGTACGCATAAGATGAAGCAGCAGGATGTGATCGAATTTTTCGATCAGGCGGCCGCCGGCTGGGACGCACAGCTGCGGCGCAATGAGCCGGCGATCGCGCGGATCCTGGACAACGCCGGGGTCCGGAGCGGTGTGCGGGTGCTGGACGTGGCGTGCGGGACGGGCGTGTTGATCCCGGACTATCTGCAGCGCGGCGCGGCGCAGGTAACGGCCATCGACATTTCGCCGGAGATGGCGCGCATCGCGCGCGAAAAGTTCCCGCAGGAGAACGTGACCGTGCTCTGCGGCGACGCGGAGCAGGCGCACTTCCCTGCCCCGTTCGACTGCATTGTGATCTACAACGCGTTTCCGCATTTTCCGGAGCCGGAGCGGCTGCTGGCGCATCTGGCCGGGCTGCTGGCCCCGGGCGGGACACTGACCGTGGCACACGGATTTTCCCGCAAGACGCTGGACGCGCACCACGCGAAGACCGCGCGGCAGGTCTCGAACGGGATCCTGCCGGTGCAGGAGCTGGCTGAGCTGTTTTCGCGGTACGTGCACGTGACGGTGCAGATCTCCGACGAGGAGATGTATCAGGTGGCGGGACGGCTGCAAAATTAAGCTTCTATGATAAGCAAAGGGCGCAGACCGGGAACGGTCTGCGCCTTGTTATATTCAGCTGTTGCGGAAGCGGGCGAGGAAGTCTTTGGTCTGCTGGTGCTGGGGATCGGAGAAGAGGGCTTCGGGAGCGCCCTGCTCGAGGATGACGCCTTCGTGCATGAAGACGACACGGCGGCTGACGTCCCGGGCGAAGGCCATCTCGTGCGTGACGACGAGCATGGTCATGCCCTCGTTGGCAAGACTCTGCATGACGGTGAGGACCTCGCCGACCATCTCGGGGTCGAGCGCGCTCGTCGGTTCGTCGAACAGGAGGACTTCCGGATTCATGGCCAGCGCGCGGGCGATGGCCACGCGCTGCTTCTGGCCGCCGGAGAGCTGGCGGGGCTTGGCGTTGACATAGGGGGCCATGCCGACCTTTTCAAGATAGCGCATGGCCTGCTCGTGCGCCTCGTCTTTGCTGCGGCCGAGAACCTTCATCTGGCCGACCATGCAGTTTTTGAGGACGGTCATGTTGTTGAAGAGATTGAAGGACTGGAAGACCATGCCGACGTGGGAGCGGTATTTGGCGGCGTTGACGCTCTTGCCGGTGACGTTTTCGCCGTGGTAGAGGATCTCGCCGCTCGAAGGCGTCTCGAGCAGGTTGATGCAGCGCAGGAGCGTCGATTTGCCGGAGCCGGAGGCGCCGATGATGGAGATGACGTCGCCCTTGCTGACGGTAAAGTCGATATCGCGCAGGACCTCGTGCGTGCCGAAGGACTTGCTCAGGTGCCGGATCTCAAGAATGTTGTCTGCCATCTCAGCGGCCCTCCCTTTCCGCGCCGTATTCCTTGCTGCGCTCGTCATAGTTGCTGCCGCGCTTGGGGTGCGAATAGGTCCCGGCGGTCATGGTGAGCGGATCCTCCTGCACGAGCTCGTAGCTGTCGGAGCCATCCATACCCTTTTCGACCAGACGGAGGATGCCGGAGGCGATCAGGGTCATGAGGAGGTAGCCGGCCATCTCGATGACGGCGGACGGGAAATACTTGTTGTTGATGCCGACGATATAGCGGTGCGAGGCAAAGAACTCCGTGAAGCCGATGATGAACATGACGGAGGTATCCTTGACGTTGATGATGTAGTTGTTGCCGATCTGGGGGAGGATATTGCGGATGGCCTGGGGCAGGATGACGCTGGTCATGGTCTGGAAGTGCGTCATGCCGATGGCCTTCGCGCCCTCGGTCTGGCCGGGGTCGATGGAGATGATGCCGCCGCGGACGGACTCGGCCATATACGCGCCCGTATTGATGGAGACGATCAGGATGGACGCGGCCCAGATGTTATCAAAGCGCAGGGCGTTGTCGGTAAAGTACGGCAGGGCGTAGAAGATGAAGACAGCCTGCAGCATCATGGGCGTGCCGCGGAAGACCTCGACGTAGATGCGGATGATGACGCGGAGGATCTTCAGGAGGATGCGCTTGGGCCAGGGGTCGTTTTTGGCGCAGGGGATGGTATTGAGGATGCCGCAGGCAAGGCCGATGATGCAGCCGATGGCAGTCGCAGCCAGGGCAAGGCCGAGCGTGCTGAGCATGCCCCGCAGGTACATCGGGTGGTATTTGTCCCACAGGATGGCGATATCCTGCATGAGCTTGGCAAGCTTATCCACGGGAGAGAGCTCCTTTCAAGAATTCAAGACGGGAATACGCGAAGTCAATGCCTCCCCTTCCAGGGGAGGTGGCTCGGCGGAGCCGAGACAGAGAGGTCGCTGCAAATTTGTGACAACCTCTCAGTCAGCCTGCGGCTGACAGCTCCCCTGGAAGGGAAGCCTTTTCCGCTGCGGCGGGGAAAACCTCTCAGGCCCTTCGGGCCAGCTCCCCTTGACAAGGGGAGCCTGGTGAGAAGGTTTGCTGATGGTTTAGACCTCCGGCTGGACGCGGATGGCTTCGTCCATGAGCTGGTTGAAGTCGTCTTCGGTCATGGTGGAGAGGACACTGTCGATGGCGTCCTTGAGGACGGTGTTGCCCTTGCGGACGGAGATGCCGATGTTGACGTTTTCGGCGCGTTCAGCCTCGGAGGCGAACTGGAAGTCGCCGTCGGTGCCGGAGAAGTTGAGGATGACGAGGTTATCGTCCTGCGCGGCGGCGCCAATGGCGGTGGGCATGTCGGTGCAGATGACGTCGACGGAGCCGGTCTGCAGCTGCATGATCATGGCCGGTGCGGTCTCAGCGGGGGCAAGGAGGTCGGCGTTTTCGATCTGCGGCAGGCAGGAGTCATACCAGATGGTGCCGGACTGGGCGGTGCACTTGCCGCCGGCCAGGTCGGCGATGGAGGTAGCGCCAGCGTAGGGGCTGTCCTTGGTGGTGACGCAGACGATGGTGGCGTAGTAGTACGGGCCAGCCATGTCAACTTCCTGCATGCGGTCGGCGGTCATGGACTGACCGGCGATGTTGGCGTCCATCGTGCCGGACTGGACAGCCGGGCAGAGGGAATCCCACGCGGAGGAGACGATCTCAAGCTCCCAGCCGTTGGCCTCGCAGATCTTCTTTGCGATCATGACGTCGTAGCCGTTGGCGTAGGCGCCGGGAACGTTGGAGATGGGAACGGCGCCGTTGGAATCGTCCATCTGGGTCCAGTTGTAGGGGGCGTAGGCACATTCCATGCCGACGGTCAGAACGCCGTCTTCCACGCCGGTGGCGGGGGTATCTGCGGTCTCGGTGGTTTCGGCATTTTCGGTCGATGCGGTGGTCTCGGTGGCTGCGGGGGTGGCGGTGGTGGAGCTGGCGCAGGCGGCCATGCTCAGCAGCATCAGGGCTGCAAGGACGAGGGCAAGGATTCTTCTCATTGTTTTCATTCACCTTTCGTTTTTTATTTTCCCAGACAGGCTTCACAAAAGCAACAAAAAAGTGGGTCGCTTCTGTAAAGCGATCCACGGAATGAACAGAAAACGGAATTCCCCGCCCCTGCTGCTTCCATCGATAGCGCTTCACAAAGTTTTTCTTTGTGACAGTCCGGCAGATCTTATCTGCCGAGCCAACACCGCGGGTACAGGCAGCGCCTGCGGCATTTCGGCGGTCTCCCCTTTTCCGAACGGCCACTGCCTGTGCTTGCCGCCCGGTACTTTTGAAGCCCGCGCCTCTATCTGGAATGATTGTCTGGATTATAGCGTATCACTTTGCATTTGTAAAGCTAAATTTTCGTTAGAAAGCAAAAATATTTTTCCGCGTTTTTGTACAGAGTGCATAAGGAGGCGTTTTTTCCTGTCGGAAATCATTTTTGGAATTTGATTTGCTTTTACAGGGATTCTTTGCTATACTATAGGAAAATGAACATCAGGAGGTTCGTGTATCATGGCTGACGAAAAAACGATCCTGAGCTACAAGGGGCGGCCCCTCATGCGCAAGGACAATTTGGTATATTACGGTTCGATGGCAGACTCCCACATCGTGATGCTGCAGATCCTGGAGACGAAGAAGGTCGGCGACGCCGACGTGGCGAGCAAGGTCTCCGTCGAGCTGCAGCTGACCGATCCCGGCGTGCGTGCGCGCGACCGGATCGTCAAGAAGAGCGAGAAGGACGGCTTCTTTACCGCGCTGGACCTCGGCTCCGTCTGGCTGGCCCGCGCGCTGAAGGACGCAAAAAAATAATTTTGTCCGTGTTTAAACGAGAGGAAGCCGCACATACTATCTGTGCGACTTCTTTTTCATTTTTCCATTCCTCTTTGGCCCGCCGCGTGCGGGCCGGCCGCCGGTTTTTGACGCCGGCGGTTATTTTTTTCGCCGCGGTACATACTAAGGACAAATGCTGACAGGGAGTTGATCGCCATGCGCAAGGGCGCGCAGACGCTTGTATTTGAATCAAAGCCGGTCATTTTGTCCCACGCCGCCATCGGCGGCAAAAAAGAGGGCGAGGGGCCGCTGGCGGCCTATTTTGATTTTCTGGGGAAGGACGCGAAGCTGTCGCAGAAGACGTTTGAGAAGGCGGAGAGCAAGCTGCAGGAGCTCGCGCTCGACACGGCCAAGCGCAAGCTCGGCGTGAGCTATGAGGATATCGACGTGCTGTTCGCGGGGGATCTGCTGAACCAGTGCATTTCCTCGTCCTTCGCCGCGCGCGGGACGTCGATCCCGTTTCTGGGGCTTTACGGCGCGTGCTCGACGATGGCGGAGTCGCTGCTGCTGGCGGCAGCGTTCGTCGACGCGGGCTTTGCGCGGACGGCGGCGGCGCTGACCTCCTCGCACTTTGCCTCGGCGGAGCGGCAGTACCGCTTCCCGCTTGGCTACGGCGGGCAGCGGACGCCGACGGCGCAGTGGACCGTGACGGGCTCCGGCTGCTGCATCGTGGGCGGCAGCGGCAGCGGTGTGCGCATCGAGGCGGCGACGATCGGCCGCGTGCAGGATCTCGGCATCAAGGACGCGAACAACATGGGCGCAGCCATGGCCCCGGCGGCTATCGATACGCTGCAGGCGCATTTCCGCGATCTGCGGCGCGTGCCGCAGGACTATGACCTGATCGTGACCGGGGATCTCGGCGCACTGGGAAAGAAGATCGTGCTCGACCAGTTCCAGCGCGTCGGCGTCGACCTGACGCCGGTGTATGACGACTGCGGCGTTCTGATCTACGACCCGAAGCGGCAGGACGTGCACGCGGGCGGCTCGGGCTGCGGGTGCGGGGCGAGCGTGCTGTGCGGGTATCTGCTGGACCGGCTCGAGAAGCGGGAGCTGCGGCGGCTGCTGTTCTGCGCGACGGGCGCGCTGCTCTCGCCGACGTCGAGCTGGCAGGGCGAGTCGATCCCCGGCATCTGCCATGCCGTGGCGATCACGGCGGAAGGAAGGTAAGGCTATGGACTATCTCAAGGCATTTGTCATCGGCGGCGCGATCTGCATGCTGGGGCAGGTTTTGATCGATCTGACGCGGCTGACGCCGGCGCGGATCCTGGTGTGCTACGTGGTGCTGGGCGTGATCCTCGGCGGGGCCGGGGTGTATGAAAAGCTGGTGGAGTTCGCGGGCGCGGGCGCGACAGTCCCGCTGACGGGCTTCGGCAACACACTGGCCAAGGGCGTGCGGGAGGCCGTGCAGGAGCAGGGCATCCTCGGCGCGCTGACCGGCGGGCTCAAGGCCTCGGCCGCGGGGATCGCGGCGGCGGTGTTTTTCGGATTTCTCGCGGCGCTGGTGTGCAGTCCGAAGGATAAATCCTGACGCAGCGGGCAAACTACCCCTGCGGCAGCGCCGCAAGTTATCGCTGCAGGAGGCACATCATGAGCAAGCAGAACAAGACGAACAAGGCCACGCAGAACACCGAAGACGCGCAGCAGAGCCAGTCCTCGAAGAACTGCAAGTGACAAAAGGAAGGTACCGCGGAGCGGTACCTTCTTTTTGTATGGTGCCGCCTTCCCCTTATAGATGCGAATCAATAGTAGAAACCGAAAAAAAGATGACAAAAGGCGCAAGAAGAGAGATAGTAAGGTGTGAACAAACTGAT